>Ga0209538_1001572_pt1 | contig 12067 bp, 17 predicted proteins | sample BarGraNGADG00211_2_FD_184492 | JGI IMG/M metagenome (GOLD analysis project Ga0209538, IMG submission 184492) | Arctic peat soil microbial communities from Barrow, Alaska - Barrow Graham LP Ref core NGADG0004-211 (SPAdes) (version 2) | ecosystem: Environmental > Terrestrial > Soil > Wetlands >... | reverse complement strand
TTATGGAGTTACAGCATGAAAAGTATCATGCAAGCGCGATTGCAGCAACATGACTTTGCTAAACCGTAACAAGATGATACAAAAGAGTTGTTTTGTATCCTAACGGATGTCTTAGAGTGAACAAAACCTGTCTTTTGTTAACTAGATAAGCCCAAAATGAAGCACGTTACCCAAAACTTATATTTTGAGCATTAACGCTTCGCAAAATAACTATTTTCGGAAATGACGAAGGGCATAGAGGGCTTCTTTGGAATGCTTGCCACAAGCGTATAATTCATCGTTCTATTTTCTTTTTTTCGACTAGCGAATTATACAAAACGAGAGAAAATAGCCCCATTATGCGCTCGGATCTGACCGGCCAGCGCACACACATTATACAATGCGGCTAAGGTGCTACGCCCTACGATTCATTTGATATTTTTTCGTTTGAAATGGGAGCGGTTACGCCACGCGTACCCCATGCTAATTCAAAAGAAAAAAGAAAGGGGAAACCCCCAATCACAAATTGGTTGTTACCCGATTCGTGTTAAGTTACTTGGCAAGCGTTTGCTGGTCTGTCAGTACCTGATAGTAATCGATCACGTTGGCGCTGCCGAGATACTCAAAGTTCTCGCCACCTAGAATCAAGCCGATTGACATGGGCTCATGTAGGTCTATTCTGACTCGTGCAACCGACGGATCAGACGAGAATGTCGTTCCTTTATAGCCAACCCAAAAGATGCTTTCTGACGAGTTGCTCGTTTGGAATTGTTGGAAGCCCTGTGCCTTTTGCACATTAATAGCTGTTTGATATGCAGCGAATGCCGCTGTGCGGTTTTTAACTAACACGACGGTGACATTTCTTGTGTACGGTGTTGCTACCTTTTGCCCATCAGTCGCGACGCCGTGGTAGGTAATTGTATCACCAGTCTTAGTCATTGTAAACGGCGTATTCACGGTGTAGTTCTGCTCCGTGTATTTAGTGTTGATAGCGCTTGCCAAGTTGTCAGCTGCGAGATTTCCAAAACCGGATGTTGTCGTATTAGATGATGACGTACAACCAGAAGTTGCGACGAGCACCAATGCACAAATAAAAAGCAATGGCAGCGCCTTTTTTAACGGCATATTGATGTACCGTTTCATCATTTTAGCTATTGAATTCATACCTGTCCTCCCTCATTTTGTCCTGTAGTAGGCGACGTGGGTGGTGTTACAACCGGCGCCTCCCTCTTTCGAACGAGAATTAAAATCCCTCCAATTACGAAAAAGAAGAAACTAATTACGCCAAAAAGGCTTATAGAGATCAACACTCCGAGAGACCCGATAATCATTAGCAACCCGCCGAGAATTCGCCTATTTTCAAGAACTGCTCCTGTCATTCCAACGACAGCGAAGATAAATGCCCCGCTGCATTGACATAGAGGTTGCTGCCGCTCGTCGCATTGAAGGCTTCACCAATGCTTTGAATCGCAATTGCTAGTACCGCTCCAATGATTCCAAAGAATAGTCCAATTATCCCAAGCCAAAATACTCTACTCAAATTCTTACCCTCCTAGATTTAGACACAAGCGGATACGCAAGTCCTTACCATAAATTTTGTTAAACAATCACGTGTGAAAAAACAAGTGAAATCCGAAAAGAATAGAAATTGTTAAGCCACAAATCACCACTTGAATAAGCATATGCAATTGAAACCAATAACTGCGATAGCTGTTCTATTGCTTGTAGCCGCTTCTTTGCTTGTAGCGGGTTGCACGTCAAACAATACAAGCACTAATAATCAAACACCTAACGCTAGCACAGCGACACACGATGCTTTTCTTGAAAATTATCTTGCAGCGTACAAAAACAACACATATGCAGATAAGAACGCTAAGATTACAGTTTGGGAAACTACGTGGATAAACAGTACTTCTGTACAATTACTAGATACGATTATCAACAAAACCGCAAACAGAACTTGGAGCTATGACGAAACTTTGATTGTATTTCCAACGACACAAGACGCGACAAACTACCTTAACGCTATGAACAAGACAGCATACAGCTTAGCCAGCACACAATATGAACACAAAGGGGCTTATTATAACGTAACTGGTCACGCACCGCAGATTTACAAATACTATGTGTGGAACGAGGGAAATCCGTTTAATATCTCAGAATACAAGCAGCACGTAATTTTTCAATTCGATAACCTAGTTGATGTATATACAGCTAAGTCGTTGAGTTAATCCACGTTTCCGAGGGGAGGCATAGCGTGTTCATATAATCTTTTCCTTATCTCCTAGCTCATTATTTCTTTTTTCGATTCAGTTGATATGTTTTGTTTGAAATAGGAATAGTTAAGCCAACCTTCACCTCTTGTATAAACGTATGCAATTGAAATCAATAGCTGTGATAGCTGTTCTATCGCTTGTGGTTGCTTCTTTGTTAGTAGCGGGTTGCACCACAAGCACTACAAGCAATACTAATCAAACGCCAAGTGCTACGCCAAGCACGAATGCTTCGACTACTACATCGGCCACCACCACAGCGGCCACCACCACATCGGCCACCACCACAGCGGCCACAACTTCTCCCACAGTTACGCCGTCACCAAGCGCATCGCCAACTCCGACACCAACGCCTTCAGTATCAGGGATAGTCACGTCAATTCAATTCGTCCGTCCCACTGTGGCAAAGGGAGAAAGCTTGGGAATCAATGTAATTTCATCTGCGTCAGGGACCCAGATTTGCGGCCACGGAGCGGTTACTGCGACAATTGGAACGGTATCGTCTGGAGGTTCCGACTGTTTTTATACAGCGTACCTCGACACAAGCAGCTTGAATCCGGGCACATACGACGTCATATTAAAATTTGCGGGTGATAGTTGTTATAACCCTTCGCAAAGCACGTCAACGATTACTATAACCGCTTAGCAGACCTTGTTGATTAAAAAAGTTAGAAATGGGTTCCTATAATCTATTCCTTATCTCCTAGCTAATTATTTCTTTTTTCGATTTCCTTTGATTATAGGGCTTCTTTTCAGACTTGTAGTAACACGCCATGATTTGCGGCGTGAAAATAGGAATTGTTAAGCTACCACTCGCTAAATACGTGTCTTGGCAGGAGTTGTATCATGAACCCAATCGTTAGGATGATGAAACGGTACATCAAAATGCCGTTGAAATATGCGCTGCCACTGTTGTTTATCGGCGCATTAGTTCTCGCATCAACCACAGGTTGTGTTTCGTCGACCAATCCAAGTCCGTCTGCAAGCATCATGCCAACAACAATCATGCCAACAACAACTGTAACGGTGACTAGCCCGGGTAGCGTATCAACCGATTACCCTGCTTCTGGGCGGTCGAAGCTGGTTGAAGCCGCTGTAGAATATAGGCGTGATGATTTCAACACAAAGCATCTCGATACGAAGTCGGAATCGTTTGACGTGAATTGGATTAGTAACACAACGGCACAGATACATGAGGTGACCAAGAGTACCGAAGAGTACACTACACACCTAGAAGACTTCACAATTACTCATTTTCCTTCAACTGCGGAGGCAACCACATATCTCACAAACAACGCAGCCAAGTATGGAACTTCAATACAATCCTCTTTTGATCCCGTAATAGACTACTATAAAATTACAGGCAAAACCCCAACCGTTTACACGATGTATACTAAAGATTACTTCAGTCTAACGTCGATATCGCAGTTCGATTCGCTTATTGTGGAGCGTAATTCCACCTATACCGTGCTGTTAAGCGGTTAAACGAAAAATTGGCGTGTTCCTATAATCTATTCCTTATCTCCCCCTCTTTATTTCTTTTTTCGATTTCATTTGATTATAGGTCTTCGTTTCAGACTTGTAACAACACGCATGATTAACGGCGTGAGAATAGGAATAGTTAAGTCACTTTTAGCCACTTGCAAAAGCGTATGCAACTGAGACCAATAACCGCGATAGCTGTTCTGTTACTCGTGGTTGCTTCTTTGTTGGTATCGGGTTGCACTACAAGCAAAAACGAGCAGACCGTTCAAGCTAATTCAACTAACACCCCAAGTCAAAACAGTCCTACTGTAAGCGTTACTGCAACTTCTTTCGGGTCGGCTAATTCTGTCACGACTAATCATGGTGCGGTTATATCGTCATTGAATGGAAATAAGTTTGTGAAGTACGCGGTCTATTTTGAAAATATTAAAGCGAAGGGAGTAGATGCCGATATGGGCAATCCTAATTCGCTTAAGTTGCGCGACACAAAAAGCAATCTTTACTCTTTCGATACCAATACTTTCGGCATCGCAGATCAGCAAGTAAACGGCAAGACTCTAAAGGGGCTTACCGTTCAAATTGGTACGCGACCTGGAGACAAGTACAGTGGCATTGTCGTATTCCAAATACCAACAAATGCTACGCCAAAGTCGCTAACGTATGACGATTATGTAAACAAGATTACGATAAACCTATAAGTGCTAAACAGGCATAGCGTGTTCCTATAACCTATTTCCTATCTCCTCCCTCTTTATTTCTTTTTTCGATTCAGTTGATATTTTTTTTGTTTTAATAGGAGTGGTTACGCCAACGAGACCCGCCGTCGGTAGTTTGCTGGACAGAGTGTTACACCCATGGTCGGTTGGTGGTCGCGGTTATTCGGTCGATCGAAAAAGAGTTAAGACGAAAGGACAACATGTACGCTGTACGTAAAATTTGGATAAAAATAAGTAAAACGTGGGTAAAAAATGTCAAAGCGCGTTAAAGTGCCAGTCGTCTATGAAGAAGGTGAAGACGGATATATAATTGTGAGCTGCCCTTTATTTACCGCTTGCCGCACGCAGGGTAAGACTCGAGAAGAGGCACTACTAAACCTAAAAGAAGTTATCGAGATGTGCCTCGAAGAGGTGCACGACGAAATGCCCGTATATACAGAAGAAGAGCTTTTACTTAATGCCTGATGCCTAAACTCCCCCTAATGAGTGGCACGGAACTTGTAAGGCTACTGGATAAAGCTGATTTTGTAGTAGTTAGACAGAAAGGCTCTCATTTAAGAATGCGGCGCGAACGTGATGGGAAAGTCGTTACCGTGCCGATGCATCCGTCTCGTGATATCGACAGAAGTCTTTTGCATAAGATTATTACTGTCGATATAGGGTGGACGCGAGAATATTTCATGACTTTATACGACCAGCAACGCTAGCTAGTCGTCACTACTTAATCTGTATATCAGGCTGCATAGCTTCTTCCTATTATCTATCCCTTATCTCCTAGCCCATTATTTCTTTTTTCGATTTCCTTTGATTTTTCGGCCCCGTACAACATGCCTGGAAAAGGTGCTTTACTTTCACGATGCATATCGATTAGGTAATTAGGTCTTTTTTTCCTATTATTGACTATGACCTACTGCGTAAGCTGTAAGCAATATATCAAATGTGATATTCGCCAGGGTAAGAACAGGATCCCGTACTATTGCGAACTTTACCGCCGGCCACGAAACCTCGAAGCACGCGATTTGATCTATATGGGGACTTAGACGATACACGTCGCTTTTATGAAATAACGGCCCTGATGCGTCGTTAATATCGTCAACGGAAAAAATCGATCATGCTAAAAGTCGAGCCTGTCCAGATTAAAAGTACGAGGGGGAGGCAAAAATGGTTGAGAAGGGATTAATCATAACGGGCAGCGATGCAGAGCTATTGGACCGTGCGCTTTCAGAAGTAAAAACAAAAGCCTATGAAAAGTTAAGAGTCAGAGGCTCAATTAGATGATGCCCAGGCACTTGATGCGCTCATTTCGTGTTTCAGGAGCTTCAGAAATGCCTCAAATGATGGACAGGAAAAAGAAAGAAGTCACTCATATTTTAGCCCCTTACGTAAGCGCCTGGTGCTAGGCACGATTATCGACAGGTGCGAAGGCGCTGAATGTCGCAAGGCCTGATCGCTGCAGGTTTGTACCTGTCGGTGTTAATTTATGCATTTCTATTCGTAGAGGGGGGAAAAGCTAGTTTTTAACCATTTTTTACAGGATGTGCCTGAAGTAGGGGAGTATGGTATGTTGTGTCAGATACGTCAGACACATCCTTGATTTCTGGAGGAAAGTGTAAGGTCATAAGACGCTGCTGTAATTAAATCTGGTGATATTATGCCCTTAGAAACACGTAGCCGCACGTGGATCACATACAGCAACGCCTATGCCTGCTTTGTATGCCCTTTCTCTGATATTGTAATAACGCGCTATTATTATATGAATTATACTCATTATAACGGACGAAAAAGTAAAGTCTAATGGTTGCAAACGTTATGCAACTAGTAAGGATGAAGCCAGAAGAACGAGCCAGCATAAGCGTCAGCAAAAAAACACATGCGGAGCTGATGAAGTATTGCGCACAGCTGAGCATGCAAACCGGAGAGAGTCAAACTCAAGACTCAGTCATTTCTGTCCTATTGGAGGAGGCGACAACTCGAAGCACTCCAGAAACTCCCGAAATATCCAAGGATATAGTAACGAAGCGCTTTTTGATTTATACACAGTTAACGCTCTGGGTTGCCTTGGCCATATTAGGAGCGCTGTTTGCTGCGCACACACTTCTGTGATGCTGTGCCTTTATACAACAAAATCCTTAAGCGCGTCTAACAGCGCTTTCCGTTCAACTGAGTCAGTCGGATATATGTAAAAATCGACTCCACGTCCCCTGCCGCGTCCTTTTCGCTCTACCTCAACGTAGCCGTATAATTCCAATTCAGCGATGAGTGCTGAAAGCGTCTTATGTGAAACCTGCTCACGACCACTAAGTCGCATGATGTTGTTAAATTCTCTATAAACCTCAGTAGGAGACTGCTTCTCTTCTTTGCTGTAAACACTTTCGAGCAATACTTTCTGATGTGGAGAGAGACGCACGACCTCTCTACGCAGCAAAGACACTTCCGCAAGTCGTTGAGCACGTCGAACATCCTCTTCTATAACCGTGGTCCGGCCTTCTTCTTCACAAAGGTCAGCGGCCGTAGATAGTAAATCAAGAGCATAACGAGCATCGCCCATTTGTCCGGATACTTATGTTCTAAAAACCACGCGGCCGCTTTCCAATCGCCGTCCTGGGCTGCCCTTGTGATGACCTCAACATTTGTTATGACGGCCTCTGCCTCTGCCTTCCGTAGGGCATCCAGAAACTCTACATACTCTCCGGACTGCTCATCTTCGCCCTTTTTCTCCCAGGCCAGGAGCGTGTTATAATGAATACCTGCTGCCCGACTTGCATCGATGCGGTAGGCTCCAGACCGTAACGCTTCGATGAGCTTTTCCATGTGGGATTCGGTCAACTTCGATGGCCGGCCCGTTCTGGACCTGCCTGGGTTCGCGACACCGTAATCAGCACTGGCTAATCCACCCAAACACCCCATCAATCCGAGGATTTCACAAGAACATTGGGCAAAAGCAAGATAGTTATAAAAACGAAAGCATACTCCAAACATAAAAGGAGGTGAACTAAGGCTCGTGCAAGCCTTGGAACGTGATGAGATTAGCCGATGGCGTGGAGATGCTAGAATTACCAATAAGGAGTTTCACGGGACAGAACATCATTCATCCGACACTCACCTGGGATGACGATACGGTGGTGCTGGTGGATGCGGGATTCTCCGGCCAGCTGCAACAGATCCGTGAAGCGATGGCTCGGGCAGGTGTCTCGTTCGACAGGCTTGACAAGGTAATCGTCACCCATCAGGACATCGACCATATCGGAGGTCTGCCGGATATTATCCTGGAGTCTTCTCATAAAGTCGAAGTGCTGTCCCATGAAGAGGAGAAGCCGTATATAGAGGGCCGAAAGCCGTTGATTAAGATGAACCAGGCGCGTCTGTCGAAGAGGTTGGTGTCCCTGCCTGAGGAACAACGGCAGCAGGCGGAAGCGCTGTTTGCGAACCCACCCAAAGCGAGCGTCGATACGGCGGTCGCGGATGGGGAGATCCTGCCGTACTGTGGGGGAATAACAGTGATTTTCACCCCGGGTCACACCCCCGGCCATATCTGTCTGTACCTTAATAAAAGCAAGATCCTCGTCACGGGCGATGCCTTAGTCGCCGCGGACGGCGAGCTGCGAGGGCCGAACCCCGGGGCAACGTACGATATGGACGCTGCATTGAAATCCCTGAAAAAACTTACGCGATACGACATCGAGACGGTGGTCTGCTATCACGGCGGAGTCTACAGGGACAACCCCAACAAGCGCTTGGCGGAGTTAGCGAGCGCTGCAGACTTATAGCCTGCACGGGCATAGATCTACGACTTCTTTCTACGTTAGATCGGGCCTTTCGTCGTTCGCAATGGGGTTGTGCACTTCTCGTCGGAGTTGTTGAGCTTTCTCCCCTTCTTGTTCGTGGCCATGACCCTCCTAACCGATGAAGCCTCAATTGACGACTAATGCGGCCGATTACAAAAATGGGCGCGACCGATCGGTATGGGAATCATCGGTCAATCATTCGATTATCTTCCGGAAGCTCAAGGAAGCCGCTGCAAACATGAGGATATCAAAGAGCGCTATGACGGCAACGTCAAGCGGAAGGAGCGCCAGATTACCAGTGATCATCAGTCCCCTTACCGCATCTACCGCATATGTCAGCGGGTTAAAAACGGCGACGACTTGGAGGGCGTGAGGCATTAACGCTATCGGGTATAGGGCGTTGCTAGCAAAGAAGAGCGGCAGGATGAGTGCCTGGCCGATTCCCATAAATCGCTCCCTGGTTTTCAATAACGATGCTACAATGATTGAGAGGGCGGCGAACCCCCCCGAAATGACGAATAATATTGCGAGCGCTACTACGAAATAGGCAGGGTTGGGGATGAAGCTCACGCCGAGGAGCAGCGCTACGGGTATGACGATTAATACCTGGATGATTGCTCTGACGCCTGAAGACATGGATCTGCCAATAACTATCGCATATCGGGAAGCCGGTGCTACAAGAAGCTTTTTTAAGATCCCGGTATCCCGCTCCCACACGAGCGTCAAGCCGTACAAGACGGCGACGAATAGGACTGACTGCAGCATGACGCCAGGAGTGATGTAGTCAATGTACGGTATTCCGTTGGTCGGTATGGCGTGTATCTCACTAAAGACCAATCCAAAAACTGCCAACCACAACACGGGCTGAACGGCCCTTGTATAAACTTCTGTCCGGTCATTTCTGAGTCTCCGAAGCTCGAGCTCCATCATAGCAAGCACTACCCTTAGAGAGTCATTCACGATGATCGCCTCCTGCCTCCTCCTCAACCCGCTCGGTCGTGCTGGCAGCGCCGGGCGCGCGTGTCGTTCCCGCATACCTCAAGAAGACGTCATCCAACGTTGGCTTCGTGGTCGCGATTCGCACGACGGGGATTTCCGCGCTTCTGAGCACATCCATGACGCCGGGCAGCGCGGTTTCTGCGTCCTCGACGGTCACGATGAGCGTGGCGTCAGTAACAACGACGCTGTTCACCTGCTTCAGACCTCGGATCAGACCTAACGTATGCTCATCGACGTGGTGATCGGACACGCTGACTTTGATGAGCTCACCTCGAAGTGAGTGCTTAAGTTCTTCAGCTGTGCCTGAGGTGACCATCTTCCCCATGTTGATAATTGCAACCTCGTCTGAGTAGGCGTTTGCTTCTTCCATGTAGTGCGTGCTGAAAAATACAGTCGTGCCAAACTCCATTTTAAAGGACGCCAACTTCTTCCATACTGCGATTCTGGCGGCGGGATCGAGTCCGAGCGTTGGTTCATCGAGAAACAGGATCTTGGGCCTAATCAGCATCGCGCACGCGATCTCGAGCTTCCTGATCATGCCACCTGAGTAAGTCTTCACGAGCTGCTCCGCGGCAGCGCGCAGCCCCATGCTCTCGAGCATGTCATAGATAACCTCCTTTCGTGACCGTGATGGGAGGCCGTATATCTTAGCGTAGATGAGGAGGTTCTCATAGCCGTTAATATCGCTCCAGACGCTCGTCTCTTGGGGGACGTAGCCTATCACTTTTCTGACCTCGCCGCCTTCTCGAACGACGTCCAGCCCGAAAATGTGCGCTTCACCGGACGTTGGTTTGAACTGGGTTGTCAAAATGCGCATGAGCGTCGTTTTGCCCGCGCCGTTGGGTCCAAGCAATGCGAAGATGTCCCCGGCCTTGACTTCCAGGTCGACGCCGGCTAGCGCTGCGACGTTGCCTTTGTAAACCTTTTCAAGCCCTTTCGCATCAATTGCAAACGTCATGTAGCACCCTCTCTTGTGCGCTTCGATTTAACACTTCGCAGCAACCGGTACGAATCTTCACGCTTGGCAAATATCTATGCATCTTCTTTGGTCATTAGCGGTCACCATGTGGAGAAGTAGCATGGCTGTGTTCTCAAGATAGATCAAGAGTGCGAAAAAATTGTTGATTTTCTGTTCCTAAACTGCCTGCTCGCCTTCTTTTTTAATACGAGGAGTGACGGATGATTGAAGTAATTGTGAGACAAATAACGAGGAGTTAATGGATAATAAAAGTCAAACATACACGACCAGTTCAGTGACATCCAGTGACGGAACCATTATTGGTTATCGTCAGCTGGGCAGTGGCCCGGGCATTATCCTTCTTCATGGAGGCGCGAGTGCCTCGCAGGGTTACATGAAGCTTGGCACTCTTCTGTCCGATACGTTCACAGTCTATATTCCAGATCGCCGCGGCCGTGGTTTAAGCGGGCCATTCGGCGACAACTATGACATCAAAAAAGAAGTTCAGGACTTGGATGCGATCCTCAAAAAAACCGATGCTCATAACGTTTTCGGGTTAAGCACCGGCGCCCTCATCGCGCTGCAAGCTGCACTTAACTTACCCTCAATCCACAAAGCCGCTCTATACGAGCTGCCCCTTGACATCGACAATTCGACTATGGCGATATTATCCTTCATGCCGCGTTTTGACCAAGAGATTGCAGAGGGCAAGGTGGCAGAGGCAAGCGTCACTCTCACAAAAGATTTTGGGAAATTTTTTTTACCCGGATCAATACAATTTTTGATAGCTATCTTGCCGCGCTTCGTATTGGTAAGATTTTACACGTGGTTTATGCGGAATGATGCGAAGAACATCAAAGGCGACGATGTGCCGTTAAAGGAGCTTATTCCAACATTTCACTTTGATTATCAGCTCGTCGTTGAAATGAAAGGAACGCTTGAACACTTTAAAGCGGTGCGCGCAGAAGTGTTATTGCTCGGCGGCAGCGAAAGCCCTTCCTTTTTAAAACGTACTCTCGACGCATTGTGTCGGGTCTTGCCAAACGTAGAGCGCGTTGAATTACAGGGCCTTAGCCACGGAGCGGCACTCGATGGTGGCAAGCCGGAACGCGTCGCGCAGGAGTTGAGAAGCTTTTTTCTGCAGCCTCAAATCTATAGCCAAAACTAGAGATGTGAGATAAAGAGCCGCACTGACGAACGCACTTATTACCTTGCTACTATCATCATTATGCTTGCCCCCATTGTCGCCGTACTGCAGGTAAGATGACGACACCCCCCTTACGACGAGTAGGCGCCTGAATACGAACACCACTATAGGGACCACCAGCGTCAGCGTCGTTTCTGAAGCATATATGATTTCAGATGGCGGACTTGAACAAATCAAGAAATCAAGCCAAAGTTCTCAGTGCGGCTCAAAATGAAAGAATAAGGAATTACTTATTTATATGGCCTAGGATAGATCTCCCGGCTGAGACCGGCAATGTTAATATTTAATCAAAAGGGTCCCAGATAGTTCTTAAACGTTGATAGGTAAACCTTAACCAAACCTACGAAATAGGGGGAGAGTAATCCATTCCCATTTTGGTGCGACATACCTGCGCTTAGGCCGCTGGGCTTCGACCGCTTTTACGACTTGTTTTGCGATGCTTGCAGTGCTTTGTAACTCGCGTTTTATGATCCGCTCTTCTTCTTGACGCACGTATGCCATGTGATCTTTGTAAAGACTCTGAGCGTTCATCCACTCATATTTCCGCTGCATGAACCACTCATTGAAACCTGTGTTGTATGTTCCGGGATTGACGATGATGACTGAGATGCCAAATGGCTTCAGTTCCGTGCGTAACGAGAACGCGACGCTTTCGAGTGCAAACT
>Ga0209538_1001571_pt1 | contig 12067 bp, 10 predicted proteins | sample BarGraNGADG00211_2_FD_184492 | JGI IMG/M metagenome (GOLD analysis project Ga0209538, IMG submission 184492) | Arctic peat soil microbial communities from Barrow, Alaska - Barrow Graham LP Ref core NGADG0004-211 (SPAdes) (version 2) | ecosystem: Environmental > Terrestrial > Soil > Wetlands >... | reverse complement strand
TGTACCAGGTCCCATGCGGCGCGCGCTGTGTGTCTGCCGTGTCCGTTCAGTAGAGCCAGGGTATCAACTTGCGCACTCGTCCCCGGTATGCCAAGTAGCCGGCGTACTTTTGCACGAGCCAGCGTTCTTCGCGCCGTGACTTGACGTCGAAAAACAGGAACAACAGGATCGCCAGGGCCAGTCCCAGCAGAGTGCCGGTCAGCAGTGCCCAGCCAACGGCGCCGATTATCAGCCCGGCATAGATCGGGTGCCGTACGATGCCATAGATACGTGTCGTGACCAGTTGCCCCTCATCGACGGGCTTTGGGAAGGGACTCAGGCTCGGCCCGAGCGCGCGCAATCCGAGCGTCGCCAGCGCGACGCCGGCGAACAAGATCAGGGCTCCCAAGATGCGCAGCCAGGGCGGGAAAGGGTAGGACTCGACGACGAGCGGCGCCGCCGCGATCAAAAGGAACAACACCAGTTGCAGGAGAACCCAACCCTCGCCGAGCTTCCCCATGACACCTGCTCCACCTGTCGCAACAGTATAACCGCCCCGGCCCCTGATACGCCGGCCCCCGACGGGCCGGGCGGCAATTGCCGAGGGCCTCACTCCGCAGCTCGATCCAGCCCCTGCGCTGCCGCTCTGTCAAGCAGCCAGGTCAGCGCCCCGCCGCTGGGCCGGACCCGGCCTGCCGGTAGAGGCTCGGCCGGTTGGGATCGGCCCAGCACTCTCGCGACCGCCCCGGCCTTCTTCTCACCCGCCACCAGGAACAGAACGCGGGCCGCCGCGTTCAGCAGCGGAAGGGTTAGCGTGACGCGCGCGACGTTTGGTTGCACGTACTCCGGCACGCCGGTCGCCACCACCAACTGGTCCATCACCGCGAGGGCGGGCATGCCCGGAAAGAGAGAGGCAGTGTGGCCGTCATCGCCCATGCCCAGGAGAAGCAAGTCGAAGCGCGCCCATGACTGGTCCTCGTCCTTGAGCTTCGCGCGCAGTTGTAATGCGTACGCATCGGCAGCTCGCTGGGGCGGCCACTCCCCATGAATGCGGAAGACGTTAGCTTCTGGCAAAGGCACGTGATCGAGGAGCGTCTCGCGCGCCATCTGGTAGTTGCTATCCCGGCTGTCGGGCGGCACGCAGCGTTCGTCGCCGAAGAATACCCACGTCCGCGCCCAGTTCACCTGCCCGCGGTAGGGCTCTTGCGCCAGCAGCCGGTAGAGACCGGCGGGCGTAGACCCGCCGGCCAGCGCCACGGCGAACCGTCCGCGTTGGTCGATAGACGGGTGGGCCAGTCCGACGAACCGCCGTGCGGCCGCGTGGGCCAGCGCGGCGGAATCTTCCAGAACCTCTATCTCCAACCCGGCGCGGCTCCCAGTTTCCGCTTGACTCATTCGGCCTGTTCCTGCTGTTCCTGCTCCAACCCGCTGCGCCGGCCGGTCCTGCAGCTCATCCGCCAATGCCGGCCGTCACGCGCGAGCAAGTGACCGGCCTCGGGCGGCCCCCAGGTCCCTTTTTCGTAGAACTCAAGGGGTGGCGCAGCGCGGCTGCGCCAGGTGGAGATGATCGGGTCGATGATCTGCCAGCTCAGCTCGATCTCGTCGGCGCGCGCGAACAGTGACGCATCGCCGGCCATGGCGTCGAGCAGCAGCCGCTCGTATGCCTCGGGCAGCGCACGCTCGCCAAATTCCTCACCGAAGTTGAAGTCCATCTCCACCGAGCGCGTGCGCATCCCGGCGCCCGGGGTCTTGGTCTCAAAACGCAGGTGCATACCTTCGTCCGGCTGGATGCACAGGCTCAGGAAGTTGGCATGCGGCCCGTCCTTGCCTGCCGGCGGGAAGAGGCGGTGTGGGACATCCTTGAATTGTACGGTGATCTCGGTGATCTTGTCCATCAGCAACTTGCCGGAGCGGAGATAGAACGGCACACCCTGCCAACGCCAGTTTTCGACGAACAGGCGCAGCGCGGCAAAGGTGGCCGTCTGCGAGTTCTGCCTGACCCCCCGCTCGTCCCGATAGGTGCGGTACTGGCCGCGCACGGAGCCATCGCCGATCTCTTCTGGTGTCAGGGGACGCATCGCTTGCAGCACTTTGACCTTCTCGTCGCGCAGGAATTTGGCGTTGAAGGCGGCCGGTGGTTCCATCGCCGTCAGGGTTAACAGTTGCAGTAAGTGATTTTGGAAGACATCCCGCAGCACGCCGGCCTGCTCGTAAAAACCGACCCGTTGCCCCACGCCCACCGACTCTGCTACTGTGATCTGCACGTGGTCGACATAGTTGCGGTTCCAGACCGGCTCGAAGATCGCGTTGGCAAAGCGGAAAACCAGGATGTTCTGCACCGTCTCCTTGCCAAGGTAGTGATCGATGCGATAGACCTGTGTCTCGTCAAAGACCTCGTGCACCCGCCCGTTCAGGTCACGCGCGCTGCTCAGGTCGCGCCCGAACGGTTTCTCGATGATAATGCGTGTGTAACCTTCCGCGCTCGGGTCATCCTCGCAGTGCATGTGGTTGAGACCGGCGGCGCCAAGTTGCTGCACGATGACCGGGTAAAGCTGAGGCGGGGTTGCCAGGTAGAAGAGGTGATTGCTCTCGGTGCAATGCCGGGAGTCCACGTCCATCAGGCGACCGATCAACGTCGTGTACGTCTCGGGACCATCGTAGTCGCCCTGGCAGTAGCAGACGTGCTCCGCGAAACGCGTCCAGGCTGCCGCGTCCATCTTTTCGAGCCGTGCGTTTTCTTCCACTCCCCGCTTTAGATGCTCGCGGAAGCCTTTGTCATCGAACTCACTGCGTGCCACGCCGATGATGGCATACTGCTCCGGCAAACGCCCTTCTACCGCCAATGTGTACAGCGCCGGTATCAGTTTGCGCTGCGTGAGGTCGCCGCTGGCGCCAAAGATGATGATTGAAGTTGGGCCCGGGGTAGGTACGCTTCCGTTGGCCGTCGTATCTTGCATGATCACCCCGGCGTAAGCGTCGCCACCTTGTGCTCGAGGCCGCTCATTAGCTTGTCGAACGAGTCCTGGAACGACTTCACACCCGCGTCGAGCAGATCCTGTGTCACCTGGCTCATGTCGATGCCGGCGGCCGCCAGGCGCTCCATGGTCTGGCGCGCGCCCTCCACGTCCTGGGTGATGGTCAGCGCCGCGTGCCCGTGATCTCGGAAGGCCTCGATGGTCTGCGGCGGCATGGTGTCCACCGTGTGTGGTCCGACCAAGCCATCGGCATACAAGGTATCCGGGTAGCGCGGATCCTTGGTGCTCGTGCTGGCAAATAGCGGCCGCTGAACACGGGCGCCTGCCGCGGCGAGACGCTCCCAGCGTGGGCCGGCGAAGATCTGCTGAAAATCTGCGTAGGCCAGCCGGGCGTTGGCAATGCCTGCCTTGCCGCGCAGCTCCTCTTCCTCGGGCCGGCCGGCCAGCAACTTATCGACTGCCGTATCCACCCGGCTGACGAAGAAACTGGCCACCGACCCCGCGTGTGCCAGGTCGCCGCCCGCGCCGGCCAGCATCTCTAGACCTTGAATATAGGCGAGGGCCACATCCTGGTAGAAGTTGAGCGCGAAGATCAGCGTCACGTTGATGTTCAGCCCCGCACCAATCAACGCACTGATCGCCGGGATCCCCTCCCGCGTGGCCGGCACTTTGATCATCACGTTTGGCCGGTTCACGGCTGCAAACAGGCGCTTGGCCTCGGCGACGGTGCCCTGCGTGTCGTGAGCCAGGTGCGGTGACACTTCCAGGCTGATATAGCCGTCCACCCCGGTCGTGAGCTCGTAGGTTGGCCGTAGCAAATCCGCCGCAGCTGCAATGTCCGCCAGCGCGAGCGCCTCGTAGATCTCACTCACGCTCTTGCCTCGGGCCGCGAACTTGCCCATGTCCGCGTCGTAGCGCGTCCCTATAGACATAGCTTTTTCGAAGATCGTCGGGTTCGAGGTCACGCCGGTGATCCCGTGTTCATCGATCAGCCGTTTCAATTCGCCCGTCTGCAGCAGATCCCGGCTGATATTGTCGAGCCAGACGCTCTGCCCGAATTTGGCCAGTTCTCGCAAGTGATTGACAGTCACTTTATCCTCCGTTTTTCGGCTTTCTTCCTTTTACCTATGCGCTTCCATGGCCGCGACCTTGGCAACTCGCCTCAGGTGGCGTTCCTCGGCGCTGAACTCGGCCCGCAGGAACGCGCCCACCAGTTCCAACGCCAAGGAGGGTCCGATCACGCGCGGACCCAGGCAGAGCACGTTCATATTGTCGTGTTCCACCGATTGGTGCGCCGAATAAACATCGTGGCACACGCCGGCTCGAATGCCCTGCAGCTTGCAGGCGGCGATGCTGACTCCCACGCCGCTCCCGCAAAGCAAGATGCCGCGGTCCACGTCGCCATTTTGGATTGCCCGTCCCACGGCCAGCGCGAAGTCCGGGTAATCCGACGACTCCGCGTTAAATGCACCCACGTCGAGCACCGTGTGCCCGTCCGCCTTTACCGCCTGGATAACCTGGTCCTTGATCGGAAATCCGGCGTGATCGGCCCCGACTGCAATGCGCATTTCCTCTGCCTCCCGATCAGACAAGGTTAACCCGACACCGCTATTCTATCATCATGACGCGAAATGACCGAAAGCTTGCGTGCCGTTTGCGCCACATTTGCAGATGGTGTACCCTTCACTTATCTCGCGAAAGGATTTGCACCCGTGGATAACTGGCTGACTATCTTACCCGCTTTAGGCGCGCACATCGCCGGCGCCGCCCGCCTATGCGTCGCGCTGGAGTCGACCGTCATCTCCCATGGCCTGCCATACCCGCAGAACCTTGAGCTCGCGCTGCGGGTCGAAGAGATCGTGCGGGAACAAGGCGCCGTTCCTGCTACCATCGGCATCCTTGCCGGCCAGATAACCGCCGGCCTGGACCGCTCCCAGATCGAATATCTGGCCACGGCCTCGGGCGTGCTCAAGGTCTCGATCCGCGACTTGCCGGTTGTCGTGGCACGCAAGCTGGACGGCGCGACCACCGTCGCCACTACCGCCTGGACGGCACACCGTGCAGGCATCCAGGTTTTCGCGACCGGCGGCATTGGCGGCGTGCACCGAGCCGGGGTGCTCCTGCCCGTCGATATTTCCGCCGACCTGCCGACCCTGGCGCAGACCCCGATCATCGTCGTTTGCGCGGGGGCCAAGGCCATCCTGGACCTGCCCGCGACCCTGGAGTGGCTGGAGACGCACGGGGTGCCGGTGGTCGGCTACCAGACGGACCACTTTCCCGCCTTTTACAATCGTGATAGCGGCCTGGCGGTTGACGTGCGCGCCGACAGCGCCGCTCAGGTCGCCGATCTATTCCGGGCGCAGCGAGCCTTGGGCCTGCCCGGGGGTCTGCTGGTTACGGTGCCCGTGCCCGTCGAATACGAGTTGCCCTCAGATCAGATGGAAGAGGCGATCGGCAGAGCTTTGCATGATGCCGCGGGGGCCGGTATCAAAGGCAAGGCTCTAACGCCATTCCTGCTCACGCGCGTCAGCGAGCTCACCGGCGCGGCCAGCCTGCGCGCGAACCTGGCTCTGCTGGAGAATAACGCCCGCGTCGCCGCTCAGATCGTGCTGGCGCTGGCCGATGGGACTTCCTGATAGCAAACGAGAGGCACCGGTTTTTTCCAGCGCCTCTCGTTGGTTATCTATTACGGGCTAAAGCCTGGCTAAAGCCGGTCGCTCACGAAGTCGGCGCCGTCGATGACTTTCCCACCGGCAACTCGACCGCGATCCCCTCGGCCTGGCGCACCTTGAAGAGGATCTCGCGCTTGCCTTCGGCATTCTCGGCTGCGTCCACCACCACGGTATCACCTTCGTGGAACTCGCCGGCCAGGATCCGCCTCGACAACGGGTTTTCCACGAACCGCTGCAGCGTGCGGCGCAGCGGCCGCGCCCCGAACTGCGGGTCGTAACCTTCCTGGGCCAGCCAATCGCACGCCGCATCCGTCAGTTCCACCTTCACATCGTGCTCGGCCAGCCGGCCCGCGATCTCCCGCATCTGCAAATCGACGATCTCGCGCACGTCCGCGGTCGTGAGGCTGTGGAAAATGATGATCTCGTCGACCCGGTTCAGGAATTCGGGCCGGAAGGTCTGTTTCAGGTCCCGCTCGATGTTCTCCTGTAGCTGCCGGTCCTGATTGCTCAGCGCCCCTTCTTTCAGGAAGCCAATCGTGCCGCCCTTGCCGACGAACGCCGTGCCGATGTTCGAAGTCATGATCAGCACAGTGTTGCGAAAGTCGACCACATGGCCCTGGCCGTCTGTCAGCCGGCCGTCTTCCAGGATCTGCAGCAGCGAATTCCATACTTCCGGGTGCGCCTTCTCGATTTCGTCGAACAGGACCACCCGGTAGGGCCTGCGGCGCACGGCCTCGGTCAGTTGCCCGCCTTCGTCGTAACCGACATAGCCGGGCGGCGCACCGAACAGCCGGCTGACCGTGTGGCGTTCCTGGTACTCGCTCATATCAATGCGCACCAGCGCGTCTTCGTCGTCAAACAGGTACTCGGCCAAGGCCTTGGCCAGCTCAGTCTTGCCGACGCCGCTGGAGCCCAGGAAGATGAAGCTGCCGATCGGTCGCTTCGGGTCCTTCAGGCCACTGCGCGCCCGGCGCAAGGCATCGGCCACGGCCGTGATTGCCTCATGCTGGCTGACCACGCGCTTGTGCAATTCCTCTTCCATGTGCAGCAGCTTAATCGCTTCGCCTTCCAGCATCGTATTCACCGGGATACCGGTCCAACGCGCCACTACCTGCGCGATGTCTTCCGCGTCGATGGATTCGTCAAGTCCGGAAGACTGCCTCCAGGAGGTCCTGTCGGCCTCGTACTGGCCAGCGATCTTCAACCGTTCGCTCTTCAGCTCCGCCGAGCGGGCGTAGTCGTTCGCGGCCCAACTCTGTTCTTCCTGTGTTTTGAGCTCGGCCAGTCGCTTCTTGGCGGCCTTCAGCGGAGCCGGCATGGTGTAAAGCGCCACGCGCAGCCCGGCCCCCGCCTCGTCGATCAGGTCGATGGCCTTGTCGGGCAGCCGTCGATCCGTCACGTAGCGCTGCGAAAGCCGCGCCGCGGCCACGAGCGCTTCGTCCGTGTAGGTTACCTGGTGGTGCTTCTCATAACGATCGCGCACGCCGTGCAGGATCTCAATTGTTTCTTCCACCGTTGGCTCGTCCACGTAGATCGGCGCAAAGCGCCGTTCCAGCGCGCTGTCCTTCTCAATGTACTGCCGGTATTCGTCCAGGGTTGTCGCGCCGATGCAGCGCAGCTCGCCGCGCGCCAGGGCCGGTTTCAGCATATTGCTGGCGTCCACTGCGCCCTGGGCCGCGCCGGCCCCCACCACCGTGTGCAACTCATCGATAAAGAGGATCACTTCCCCTTCGGCGCGTTGCACTTCCTCGATGGTCGCCTTGAGCCGTTCTTCGAATTCGCCGCGGAAGCGCGTGCCTGCGATCATTGCCCCCAGGTCCAGGCTGATCACGCGCTTGCCCATCAGGATTTCGGGAACGTCTTCGCTGATGATCTTCTCGGCTAACCCTTCCACGATGGCCGTTTTGCCGACGCCTGCCTCACCGATCAGCACCGGGTTGTTCTTCGTGCGCCGGCTCAAGACCTGGATCACGCGCAGGATCTCGGAGTCGCGACCGATCACCGGGTCCAGCTTGCCCTGCACGGCCAGTTGTGTCAGGTCACGCCCGTATTTTTCCAGGGTCCGATAATGGCTCTCCGCGGTCGGCGTGCTGGCTTTCTGACCGCCACGCGCCTGCTGGATTGCCGACAGAATCATGTCACGGTTGATGCGTGCCTCACGCAGCAAGTTTGCCGAAAAGCTATTCCGCTCGCTCGCGATGCCCAGCATCAGATGTTCGGTCGAGATATACTCGTCCTGTAGTTGCTTGGCCTCTTCGGTAGCCTGGTCGATCACGCGCTTGAGCCGCGGCGTGATAAACACTTGCGCGGCTTGCTGCGGGTAAATATTCGCGCCCACGCTGCGCGGCGTCCGCTGCAAGTTCTCCGCCAGGCGCTCTTTCATGACTTCCACGGGCGCGCCTATGCGTTCGAGCATCTCGGCGATCAGGCTCTGCGGTTGTTCCAGCAGAGCCAGGAACAGATGCTCGACGTCGACCTGGCTATGTCCGTAGCGCTGCATTGTCTCATAAGCGCGCATGGCAGCGTCTTGAGCGCGCTCTGTGAACCGATCAAATCTCATCATTGGTTATTCAACTCCCCCAACCTATGCACTATCAACAGCTCACCTTGTGTCCATTGTAACTTGGGGGCATCCGGCCCCGCGTAGGTCTGGCTACAAATTGTAACATATCTAACATAACGCAAACGCGGGCCGAAAGGTTGCACGTTGGCACGTCTCAAGTCAGGGCGTGCGACGCGCCAACGTGCACTCTCGATGACGTTTGACGTTGACGTCGACGTTGAACGCTAGTACCGCAGCACGGCCGCGATGCGGCCCGCCTGGGCGAGCCGAGGATCATGGTCCAGAACAGTTACCCGAAGACCGGCGTTCACCGCCCGCTGTATCGCGAGGTTGACCGCGTCGTCGGTGGCGGCCATCGGCTGGCCGCAGTACGGACAGGTTTCCCGCTCCTCGACCGTAATCGCCCCGCAGTTCCCACACAGATAGGCGGGCGCATGGTAATCCTTGTCGACCAGCAGTTGATACATCCGCCCTTCTTGCATGGCGACCAAGGTGTCGGCGAGTCCCGTTGTCGCGGCGCCACCTTTGGCCGCCACGGTGATCACCTGGTCCAGCAACTCGGACTCAGCGCGGCGGTCCGCCTCGAGCGCCACTTCGAACGCCCGTTCCCAGACCTCGTTGGGCGAGGCGTTCATGTCCAGGCTGATCTGGCCGACGACTCTATCTTGCAGTGAGCGGGGCAGTTGCTCGCGGAACAAAGCCAGGTTATCTTCCGATCCGGACAGCACCACCCGTTCAACTTTGTGCTGGCGCATGAACGAATCCGCCAGTGCTGCAGCCTCCTTCAGATTGTGCTTGGCTTCCTCGTCCTCGTGGCGCTGGAGCTTATCGGCCGCCCAGCCGCCTTGTTTGTGACGCTTTACCTCGGTGCCCAAGGTACCAGCCGAATCCTCCAGCGCACCCAGGTGATAGACGAAAAGACGTGCCCCTTCCTTGTCAATGTTCACCACCCCGAAACGTTCATACTCGGCCCACAGATCACTCAACGGCTTCAGATAGGCTCGATGGCTTACGAATACAGAGTCGTTGACCGGTACCAGCAATGGGTAGGCTCGCCAGAAGTCTGCTGAGTGGCAGCTAAAGCAGGCAATGGCCCGTCCCTGCCAGTTATACTCATGTTCGAAATAGTGTTCGACGCGATCGAGGTCGGATTGCCCGGCCCCCAGTTGAGCGGCTTGCTCCAACAACTGCCGCAGTGCAAGTTTGTACTCCCCGGTAGAGCGACGATGCGGGTCCACGTTCAGATACAGGCTCAGCACGGTCGCCTTGTCGCTGACCAGTTCAGCCAATTCCTGAAGATCGCGCTCTTGCATCATCTTAGTTGCTCCTTATGCATCGATTGTTAACGTCGCTCTTTTCAGCCCTGGCGCTAGACCGCGACCCCGCGCAACTGCGCCCATTCTCGCACCAGCTTTTGTTCCTGTTCGCTCAAGTTCTCGGGGAGCTTGACCCGTAACTTCACGAACAGATCACCACGCTCGCTGGGTGCGCGCAGCCGGGGCATCCCTTGCCCGCTTAAGCGAAAGGTGCGGCCCACCTGGCTACCGGGCGGGATGCGGAGCGATACCGAGCCGGTCATTGTCGGCACACGAGCCTCACCGCCGAGCAGCGCAGTGAACAGGTCTACCGTCACGTCGCAGTACAGGTTGTCCGGGTTATCTTCACGCCGTTCGAATATTGGGCTGGGCAGGACGTTGATGCGCAGGTACAGGTCACCTTTCTGCCCCGCGTGCCTGCCGCCGCCTGCGCCGGGCATGCCTTCCCCCGCCACTCGAACCCGCGAACCGGTTTTCACTCCTGCCGGGATCTTCACTTCCAGGCGCCGTCCATCTATCTCCATCAGGCGTTGTGCGCCGTGGAAAGCCTCTTCCAGGGTGACATCCACGCTTTGTTCCAGGTCGCGCCCGCGCGCGGGCGCCTGCCCGGCACGCGTCCTCGTGCCGGGCGCGCCTGCGCCCTGTCCCACACCTCCAAAGAGCGTTTCGAAAAAGTCCGAGAACCCCGAGTTCCCGAACAGGTCGTTGATATCGCCGTACTCGACCCGCGTGCCGCCCCATTGGCCGGCTGGCTGGCCTTGTCGCGCCGCATACTGGCCCCAGTCAAAACCGCTCGGCTGACCGCCCGTCTGCTGCCAGCGTTGGTAATTCTGACCTAGCTCGTCGTATTTGCGGCGCTTCTCCGGGTCGCTCAGCACTTCATAGGCTTCATTGATTTCTTTAAAATGTGATTCGGCGGCCTTGTCGCCAGGATTCACATCAGGGTGAAACTGTCGCGCCAGCCGCCGATAGACTTTCTTGATTTCTTTCTGGTCTGCAGTCTTCTCAACGCCGAGAATCTTGTAGTAGTCCTTATACTCCATAACTGGCTCCTGTTCGGGCCATCTGTGCGATGTACGGTGTTCTGTGAACGAGTATAAGCTCTCTGATGGCCCGTTGTCAAGCGATTTTGATTCCCGCCGCTCCAAAACGAAACGGTGGCGGCAGCACATCCCTTGGCGGAATGGCCCCGTCACCGTGTCAAGTCATTGCTGTTCAGCCCGCGTCGTGCGAGCTTATGGGATCTTCAGTGTCTGCCCCGAGTAAATGCGGTCCGCATTGATGATGTTGTTGGCGGCCATCAACTGGTTGAGGGTCACCCCGTTGCGCGCCGCGATTTGGGCCAGAGTGTCACCGGCCTGCACGACGTACGTCTTGGCTCCGCTGGCGCCGGTCGTGGCGCCCGCGCTGCCGGTTGTCGTTCCGCCTGTCGGGATGGTCAAGACCTTGCCTACCGGGAGCACGTCGGGGTTCGCGATGTTATTGGCGGCGATAATTTGTTTGGTCGTGACGCCGAGCTTGACCGCGATCTTCGACAACGTGTCGCCGGCCGTCACCGTGTAGGTGGCGCCGCCGCTGGCGCTCGTCCCTGTCGCAGAAGTGCCCTGGCCGGGGATCTTCAGCGTCTGGCCTGCCCGGAGCGCATCCGGGTTAGTCAGTCCGTTGAGCGTAAGGATCGACTCCTGGGTGACGCCGAACCTCTTGGCCAGGCTGGTCAGCGAATCACCCTGGGCGACCGTGTAGGTCAAGGATTGGCCGTTGCCCACGGCAGTCGGTTGCTGCGTGGCTCCTGCCGCCGAAGCCTGGGCCGCCTGCGTCGCCGCGGCGCTGCCTTGCGTACCCGTCACTGTGGCGCCGCTGCTGACCACGGGAAGGGCGAGCTGGGTCGCATTGGCTTGCGGCGCACGGGTCGCCGCGGCCGCCGCGGCCGCCGTTGCCGCTGTCGATGCCGAGCGGGTAGGCGTGGGAACCGGGCGATCTTTCTCGCAGGCCGCGAGCGAGAACGCCAACAGAACGAGAATCGAGATCGCTACGAGCGTGCCAAAGCGGATCTTCATGACTGCCTCCGGAGGCGATGGCGGGGTGAACACTAATGTTCGCAGCATATCATAATGCGCGTCGCGCGTCAAGTAACTCTATTTATTTTTAAGACCCCAAGTTTCTTGCCTACCGTCTCGAACGCTGCCAGCCCCAAGTCCAGATCTTCCCGGCTATGGGCGGCCGTGTTCATCACCCTTATGCGCGCCAGCCCGCGCGGTACGGTTGGGAAGCCGATCGCCACTGCGAACACGGCATTGGCGAACAACTCCCGGCTGAACTCCTTGGCCAGGGCCGCGTCGCCCAGCATAACCGGCACGATCGGGGTTTGCGAGCGCCCGGTGTCGAAGCCCAGGCGCGCCATCTCTTCCTTGAAGTAGCGCGCGTTATCCCACAGCCTTTGCACCCGTTCTTCGGATTCCTCCAACAGGTCCACCGCGGCCAGGCAGGCCGCGGTGTCGGCGGGGGTCACTGCGCTGGAGAACAGGAACGGTCGGGCCTTCTGGCGCAGGTAGTCGACGATCA
>Ga0209538_1001568_pt1 | contig 12074 bp, 9 predicted proteins | sample BarGraNGADG00211_2_FD_184492 | JGI IMG/M metagenome (GOLD analysis project Ga0209538, IMG submission 184492) | Arctic peat soil microbial communities from Barrow, Alaska - Barrow Graham LP Ref core NGADG0004-211 (SPAdes) (version 2) | ecosystem: Environmental > Terrestrial > Soil > Wetlands >... | reverse complement strand
ATTAAAGCCCGACAGGCTGGTTACATTTTCATACGCACATGTTCCATGGGTCAGTAAAATTCAGAAGAAACTCGAAAAGGAAGGACTTCCGGCTGCTGACGAAAAAATAAAGATGTACGAGGCCGCTTTTTCTACCTTGACTCAAAACGGTTACGAAGCGATTGGAATGGATCATTATGCCAATGCCAATGACGAATTAACGGTGGCACGCCAAAACAAACAGCTGCACCGCAACTTTCAGGGCTATTGCACCCGGCGCACTACCGGTCAGGTATATGCTTTCGGAGTTACTGGAATCAGTCAGCTCGAAGGTATTTATGCCCAAAACACCAAATCGATCGACGAATACATCACCAAAATCAATAAGGGCGAACTGACCACCATCAAAGGCTATACGCTGACCAAACAACAGGTTATTGTACGCGAAGTGATTACCGAACTGATGTGCAACGAGCAGATTGTCTGGAGCCATCTGGGCGAAATCCTTGGCATGACTTCCGGAGAAGTTAAAAACCAAACCACCTATAATCCTGAACTGCTTCAGCAATTCGCAAACGATGGCTTGATCACGCTTTCCGAAGATAAAATACAAATTACCCCGGACGGACAATTGTTTATCCGTAATGTGGCCGCTTCATTCGATCCGCTGATTCAGGCCGGACAAACCAATTTTTCAAAACCAGTTTAAAGATTTACAATTAACTCATTTACTATTTACGATTTTTCAATCACTGACAAAAAAATAACATAACAATACGATATTGACCACTCAATATTTATCAAAAACAACAAACGGTTTAAATACTTGTTTCTTTGTCCCGAAGGGACTAAATCTGAATAACCCCGTACGAAGTGCGGGGAAAAGTGTGCTACTTCCAACCGCAGCCCCCAAGGGGCTGAATATGATTGCATTTGAATTTAAATACTAAATCATGGCAGAATCTGTAAATCCTCAAGTAATTATTATTGGCGCCGGATTAACCGGACTAACCATGGCCTTATACCTCAAAAAAGCAGGAATCGATTTTAAAATCATCGATAAATCGGCCAAAACAGGTGGGGTGATCCAAACCATCAGCGAGCAGGGTTTTGTTTATGAAACCGGTCCAAATACCGGTGTTGTTTCGTCTCCTGAAATGACTGAATTGTTTGAAGAGCTTGCCGGGAAATGCGAACTTGAAGTGGCTGATCCTAGTGCCAAACGCCGCCTGATCTGGAAAAACCGGATGTGGCACGCTTTGCCCTCAGGACTGATGTCGGCCATCGGCACACCGCTTTTCAGCTGGTACGATAAATTCAGGATTCTGGGTGAACCATTCCGTGCAAAAGGAACTAATCCGGACGAAAAACTGGCTGAAATGGTAAAACGCCGCATGGGACAAAGCTACCTCGATTACGCCGTCGATCCGTTTATCTCCGGAATTTATGCCGGAAATCCAAACGAACTGGTCACCAGGTATGCCATGCCAAAATTATACAAACTCGAACAGGAATACGGAAGTTTCATCAAAGGAACCATTCAAAAAGCCAAGCTTCCGAAAACTGAACGCGACAAAAAAGCAACAAAAGAAGTGTTTTCGGCCAAAGGCGGACTTGGCAAATTGATTGAAGCGCTGACCGAAGCCATTGGTCCTGAAAATATGATACTGGCAGCTGATAATACGCTGGTTCAACCCATTTCAGGAGGATTCCAGTTGCAGATAACCACTCCCGAAAAGTTGTTTACCCTGGAAACAACACACCTGGTTACTACTTGCGGAGGCTATGCACTCGCCGGTTTATTGCCTTTCCTGAACGAAGAAGAAATTGCTCCTTTTAATGCCTTAAAATATGCAGCAGTTACTCAGGTGCTGCTCGGATTTAAAAAATGGAACGGCATGTCGCTGAAGGCTTTTGGCGGTTTGGTTCCCGGAAAAGAAAACAAAAACATACTTGGCGTGTTATTTACCTCGTCGTTCTTTGAAGGCCGTGCCCCCAAAGGCGGAGCTCTATTGTCAGTTTTCATGGGTGGAACAAAACGCCCGGATATCAGCCGGATGAATGATGAGGAAATTCAGTCGCTTTTGGATGGCGAACTTCCGCGAATGCTGGGTGACAGAAACCTGAGTCCGGATATGGTTCGCATTTGCCGTTACCCGAAAGCCATTCCGCAATACACCGAAATTACCGGGAAACGCTACGAGATGATTGAACAGCTTCAGCAAAAATACCCCGGACTGATTTTGGCCGGAAATATTCGCGACGGTATCGGTATGGCCGACCGCGTAAAACAGGGACGCAGCATAGCCGAAGAGTTGATTGGGAAGATTCAAGGTCATTAATGGTCAATTGTTGTCATTAATAGTCATTCAATTGCACCTTCGGATTAGCCCAATGACGCGAAGCTAATGACAACTGAATGACACGAAGTGAATGACAATTTTAACCAAAACACGACAACTTTGAACGTATCGAAAACTGCCGCTATATACAAAAGCCTACAAAAAACCATTTGCAGCATTCTGGAAGAAGCCGATGGAACCGGAAAATTTACTGAAGATGCATGGAAAAAAGAGATTGGTTCAGGCTTAACTTGTGTGATGCAAAACGGATCAGTCATCGAAAAGGCTGGCGTCAATTTTTCGCATGTCAGCGGAAGTTACAACGGGAACATGGCTAAACTTTTAGGCGAAAATGCCAAATCATTCGATGCAACCGGTATTTCATCCATTCTTCACTCCGGAAACCCTTTTGTACCAACCATTCACATGAATGTGCGGCACTTCAGTCTCGACAATGGCTCGTCGTGGTTTGGCGGCGGTATCGATTTAACTCCGACTTACATTAATCCCGAAGAAGCGCGCTGGTTTCATCAAACCCTGAAAGATATCTGCGACCGGTACGACATGAGTTTTTATCCGGAATGGAAAACAGGAGCCGACGATTATTTCTACCTCTCTCACCGTCAGGAAACGCGTGGCGTTGGCGGTATATTCTTCGACCGCATATCGGCCGTGTGCAAAATGGATCTGGAGAAAATGCTGAATCTGACCTCCGATCTGGCCAAAGCTTATCCCGAAATTTACAGCCGTCTGATGAAGGATAACGGGCATAAAGCGTTTACCGAAGCACAAAAAAAATGGCAAAAGATTCGTCGTGGACGTTACGTTGAATTCAACCTGATTCACGACCGTGGTACTAAATTCGGATTAGAATCCGGTGGCAACATCGAATCGATCCTGGTGAGTTTACCTGCCGAAGTGGAATGGGTGTACCAATACCAACCCGAAGCCGGCAGCCCCGAAGCACAAACTCAGGAATTGCTGAAAAAGGGGATTGAGTGGGCAAAAATCTTGTGATTTAACTTAACCGGATTCTTAAAATCCTCTTTGTTGTCGAAGTAATTTTAAAGCGGTCGTCCAGCCGTTTCCCAAGAATCCATACCACTTGGTTTCCACTTGCCAGTATCCATGCATTTTCTTTATCGGGAATGGAGTATTTCTCGTCGATGAAAAAATCGCTCAGCTTTTTCAGGCCGGTCATGCCCAACGGTTGAAAATACTCGCCTTCCTGCCAATGCCGCAGAATAAGCGGAAAAACAAGCTTGTCCAAATCCAGATCAACCACATTTGGATGGGTTGAGAACCGAAAATCGGAAGCCCGTTCCAGCTTTTCGACCGAAAGATGCACCGGGAAACTGACTTTGGTGCAATCCTCGTCCAGGTAAAAATGCTTTTCCTGTTTTTCTGCGAAAGGTGAAATGAGCAAATATTCGCGGTCTTTCACCAAACGATACGAATCGGAGAAGAATTTGCGTCCGGATTCCCTGTTCAGCGAATCCATGATATCGTCCGTTTGTTCAGGCTGGAAGTCAAATTCGCGGATCAGTTCAAACAGAATGGTTTTTAACGGACTTAGGGTTAATAGCTTTTCAATATGAATCATTGCTCCCTGCTCATCTTCCGAATAAACCAATGCCTTGATTTCGCTCATTCGTTGCTGAAAAAGCTGCCCTGTTTCGTGCAGGTTTCCAATGGTTTTCAGTGCATTTCTCCGGAAGGCCGGATTCACTTGTTCGAGTAAGGGCAATATGTGTTGCCGGATAAGGTTTCGTTTGTAAACCGTATCCAGATTACTCGAATCAGTTCGGTAATCAATCTTCATCTGTTTACAATACTCCAGAATTTCAAGGCGGTTGGTAAAAAGCATGGGGCGAATGATGCGACCCGATTTGGGCTGAATACCGCTCAATCCTTTGATCCCGCTGCCCCGCGAAAGGTTAATCAGGAAAGTTTCGATTACATCGTCCTGGTGATGAGCCGTAGCTAAAAAATCATATCTGTGTTTGTCGAGCAGGGAATTGAACCATTCGTAACGCAAATCGCGGGCAGCCATTTCAATCGAAACGCCTTCCTCATAAGCAAATTCTTCCGTTGCAAAATGCTTCACGAAAAAGGCCAGGTTGTGACGATCGCAAAAGTCGGCTACAAACTGTTCGTCGCCATCCGACTCAATTCCCCGCAAACCAAAATTGCAATGGGCCACGGCCACCGGAAAGCCGGCATTCGTAAACAAATGCAGCATCAGCATCGAATCTGCTCCGCCACTCACTGCCAGCAAGATGCGCTGGGAGGAATGAAACAGTTTTTCTTCGTGAATGTATTTGATAAATTGCTCAACCATGGATATTTGTTTTTGTGTAGAGACGTAAGATCTTACGTCTCTACCATCCAATCACGATTTTAATTTCGCCACCAGCTCCGCAATCCTAACAATCACTTCCACAGCCTTCTGCATTGATTGCTCCGGTACAAATTCGTAAGGACCATGAAAATTATGCCCTCCGGCGAAAATATTGGGGCAGGGCAGGCCATCCCATGAAAGCCTGGCGCCATCGGTTCCACCACGAATTGCCTTTATTTTTGGTGTGATACCAACATCTTTCATCGCTTGTTCGGCCAAATCAACAATGTATTTCACTGGTTCAACCTTTTGTTTCATGTCGTAGTACTGATCGTTCATATCGAGTGAGACGGTCCCTTGTCCGTAGCGTAGATTAATCAGCTGGCAAACCTCCTTCATCAGGTTCTTCTTGGCTTCAAACTTTGCCAAATCGTGGTCGCGAATGATGTATTCCATTTTAGTCAGCGAAATGTCACCTTCAAACGAAGTGATGTGAAAAAAACCTTCGTAACCTTCGGTATGCTCCGGACGTTGGTCTGGCGGTAACGCCTGAATGATTTGGTGCGCTACCAAAATTGAATTAATCATTGTATTTTTTGCCGACCCGGGATGAACACTGCGGCCTTTTACCGAAATTTTTGCACCGGCAGCGTTAAAATTTTCATATTCCAATTCCCCAATTTCGCCTCCATCCAACGTGTAGGCAAAAACTGCCCCAAACTGTTTCACATCAAAATGGCGGGTTCCCTGTCCAACTTCTTCATCGGGAGTAAAGCAAATTCTAATCTTTCCGTGACTGATTTCCGGATGACGGATCAAATAATCCATCGCCGTGATAATCTCGGCGATTCCGGCCTTATCGTCGGCACCCAATAAGGTTTTGCCATCGGTTGTAATCAAATCCTGACCTACATATTTCAACAATTCAGGAAAATCGGTTGGACTTAACACCATTTTCTGATCAGCATTGAGAACCAAATCCTGTCCCTGGTAATCTTTTACAAGTTGCGGGTTAACATTTTCTCCTGAAAAGTCGGGGCTTGTATCCATGTGCGAGATAAAACCTATGACTTTCACCGGATGATCTGTGTTGGAAGGCAAAGTGGCAGTAACATACCCAAACTCATCGAGGGTAACCTCAGCTAACCCAATATTGAGTAACTCACCGGCTAGTTGATCTGCAAAAATCAATTGGCGACTGGTGCTGGGGAATGTTTCGCTGTTCGGGTCAGATGTTGTAAATACCTTGGTATATCTTAAAAACCGGTCAAGTACGTTTTCCATATCCTAAATTAAATATCGTCTGAATTAAATTTAAAGCCCAATCGTTTGCCCGTCTGAATCCTCGAATGATTAATTTCAGACTGCATTTGCTGTACATTTGCAATTTTCACCTGATCGTAAGGCGGAACCAGCAAATCAAAATCAATGGCATAATTTATAGCTGTTTCAATGATAATTTTCAGGTTCTCCCTCGTCAGTTCATCACTTCCGAAATCTTTTACCACTTCGCTTGATTGCCTTTTACCTTCAACAAAAAAATGGCTTTCGCGGTTCACAAAAATCCGGGCAATCAGATAGCCCAAATCCTCGTATCGATTGTATTTAAATGAGTCGGCCAGAAAATTATAAATGCTAAAAACCCCGCAATAGGCATTCAACGGATTGTCTTTAATGTAGTCGAGTTTCCACATAGGATGTTCACGGTTGAAGACGAACACATTGGAGTGCATACTGAAAATAAGCAAATCGCCTCCAATCCTGAATTCTGCTTCAAAAAGTCCTTTCTCCTGATAAACAGGAAGCACATTTTCGTCAACCTTGTCTTTCAACTTTTCACGATAATCTTCAGCAAGTTCTTTCAAAACTTCTTTCAGTAGTGCAAACGAGGCAACTGCCATTCGGTAAACTTCCTGTTTTAGATTGGTCTTGACAACCAAACCATCGAGCTGATTCACACTCTCATTTATTGCATCCATGTCTTTCGAATTAATTACCGTATAAAAATAAGAAAAGCAGCCAACTTTGACTGCTTTTCCATACTATGATTTTTAATCTTTTAGTAAGCCAATGCGAATAAAACCCTTCCCTTTGATGGTTCGCCTGAATACATACATTTTCCATCTTCAGGAACCTGATCAAAAGGAATACAACGAATGGTTGCCTTGGTTTCATCCTTAATTTTCTGTTCAGTTTCAGAAGTACCATCCCAATGAGCCGAAATGAATCCGCCTTTGTTCTGAAGTACTTCTTTAAACTCATCGTAAGTTTCAACCGGAGTTGTCATCTCTTTCCTGAATATCAATGCCTTGTTGTAAATATTTTCCTGAATATCAGTCAGCAATTGCTGAATAAACAACTCAATATTCTCCATCGGAACAACCTGTTTTTGCAAAGTATCGCGACGTGCAACCTCTACAGTTCCGTTTTCCAGATCGCGTGGACCGATTGCAATACGAACGGGAACGCCTTTTAATTCATATTCGGCAAATTTCCAGCCCGGTTTCTTCGTATCGTTGTTGTCGTATTTTACAGAAATTCCCAATGCTTTTAATTTGTCAATGAGGCTATCTACCTTTTCTGAAATGGCAGCCAGTTGTTCAGCCTGCTTATAAATTGGCACAATAACTACCTGAAAAGGAGCCAGTTTTGGAGGAAGAACCAATCCGTTATCATCTGAATGAGCCATTATCAAAGCACCCATCAACCGGGTTGAAGCTCCCCATGAAGTTGCCCATACAAAATCTTCTTTGCCTTCTTTGTTGGTGAAACGAACATCGAACGCTTTGGCAAAATTCTGACCAAGGAAGTGGGATGTTCCCGATTGAAGGGCTTTTCCATCCTGCATCAATGCTTCGATGGTGTAGGTTTCCAAAGCACCGGCAAAACGTTCGTTAGCCGATTTTGCACCTTTGACGACAGGTAAAGCCATAAAGTTTTCAGCAAAAGTGGCGTAAACATTTACCATTCGTTCGGTTTCCTCCAATGCTTCCTGTTTGGTTGCATGAGCTGTGTGCCCTTCCTGCCATAGGAATTCAGTTGTACGCAGGAATAACCGGGTACGCATTTCCCAGCGAACCACATTGGCCCACTGATTGATAAGAATCGGAAGATCACGGTATGATTGAATCCAGGTCTTGTAGGTACTCCAAATGATTGTTTCTGAAGTTGGCCTGACGATTAATTCTTCGTCCAGCTTTGCTTCCGGATCAACAATGATTCCTTTCCCATTGGGATCATTCATGAGCCGGTAGTGAGTAACTACGGCACACTCTTTGGCAAAACCTTCCACATGACTAGCTTCTTTGCTGAAGAATGATTTTGGTATAAACAGAGGAAAATAGGCGTTCACATGGCCTGTTTCCTTAAACATGCGGTCAAGTTCAGCCTGCATTTTTTCCCAGATCGCGTATCCATAAGGTTTGATGACCATACATCCTCTAACCGCAGAATTATCTGCAAGATCAGCCTTGATAACCAGGTCGTTATACCACTGAGAATAATTTTCGCTACGGGAAGTCAATTCTTTTGTCATTTTTTAACTTTTGGTATGGTATTTGCTTTTTTCGAACTAGTTTTATAGCCTACAAAGAAAGTAAAATTATCAATCATTATAAAGGAGGGTGTACTATGAAAACGAAACTTCCAGTCATCGCAATTGTTGCAATTCTGGTCAGCGCATGTACTACGGGAACTTACATGACCAAGGCTTACGATGATGACATCTATTTTTCTCCCGCCGATGTACCACCTGTCGCAATTGTGGAAAATGAAACTCCGGTCAATGAAAAATCAGCGAAGATTAACAATCCGGATGCCAGAGATCCGGAAATTATTATGAGCCAGAAGGATAAAAATGCTGATGGCTCAACAGCGGTGAAGAATTACATTTATACGCCAGAACAGCAAAACGTTAATTCTGATAATCAGGTTTACAACATGGACGATCAGCAAATGGTTGAGTCTGATACTACTGTTTTATACAACGATGACGATGTAAAATATGTCATCAATAACTATTACGACGACAGTGATAACAACATGGACTTCGCTTATCGTATAGGTCGATTCCACAATCCTTATTACTACAGTCCTTTCTATGACGACTGGTCTTATGGCTATTATTCACCATTTTACTCCGGATTTTATGGAATGGGATATGATTCGTGGTATGGTGGTTTTGGATATCCATATAGTTACGGATATTATTCTCCGTTTTCCTTTGGCTTCGGAGGTTACATGGGTGGAGGATATGGCGGTTACGGTTACGGAGGCTATGGATATGGTGGTTATGGATATGGTGGTTATGGCGGCTATTATGGAGACTATTATGGCGGAGGCTACGGTGGTGGATTCCACAATGATGGTCAGCTTGCCAGAAGAAGGTCAACCAACATGAATTTACCGGGCCGCGGATTAGACAACAGCAATGTTGTTAAAAATGGAAGAATATCGAACTCAGAAGGTAGAAATACTCAAAATCAAACTGGCGTTCAGAGTAACAACCGTACTAATCCCAATACATGGATTCAAAACGGACACGTCAGAGGTGGTTCTATTGATGCAGCAGGAACAAATCAGGGTGTTAAAAATGCAACCATTGTAAACAACCGCAGGTCAAATCCAAACACGGTCAACAGTCAGGTACAGGGGAATAACCCATCGCGTACACCACAGATGGTTCGCCCGGGAATAAACACTTCCGGAAATGTTCGCAGATCTTATGAACCTTCAACTACAGGCCGGACCTATAATCAGGGAAGAGTGGTAGGACAAAGCCAGAACTATACGCCAAGCTACAACAAACCTCGAATTGTAAATCAATCGAGTTATAACAACAATGCATATACCCGTCCGATATCTTCAGCACCGGGTTCACCACGATCGACTATAAGTAATTCGAATTCAGGAAGGTCAGGCTCAACCTACAGCCAGCCACGAAGTTCGTCAAGCATGAGGCAGACCTACCGTTCCAGTTCTTCCTATTCGAACGGTTCCAGTTCTTCTCCTTCCAGAAGTTCTTCAAGCTACAGCAGTCCTGCTAATTCGAGTCCAAGCTATAGTGCTCCTGAAAGAAGTTCATCTTCAGGTGGTAACAGTTACAGCGGTGGTTCATCCGGTGGAAATTCTGGAGGCTCGTCAGGTGGAAGTTCAGGTGGCGGTTCAGGTGGCGGTTCTGGTCACAGAAGATAATCAGGAACGATCGAATGGAAACTAAAAAACAAACAATAAATACCGATATCATGAAAAAGTTAGTATATACCATTAGTATTCTGCTAATTACCTGCGGCGTTTATGCCCAGGATTTAACAGACGCATTAAGATATTCGAACTATCACATTAGCGGAACTGCCCGCTCAGAGGCCATGGGTAATGCTTTTGGTGCATTGGGCGGTGATTTTACTTCATTGAGTATCAATCCTGCCGGAGCAGCTGTTTACCGTTCAGGAGAGTTTACCATTACACCTTCGGTTGGGAAAGTCAGTATTGACGGGACTTACCTTGGAACGAAAGCCACTGATTCGAAATACAATGTTGGCATCGACAATTTAGGATATGTCACAACCATTCCAACAGGCGAAAACAGCGAATCAGGATTAGTAAGTCTGAGCTTTGGTTTAGGGTTTAACAGGTTGGGCAGTTTTTCGATGAATAGCCTTGCTGAGGGGTCGAATGCAAAAAACACTTTACTGGATTATTTTACTCAGAATGCAAACAATCCATATACTTTGGGCGCTGATCTTAACCAATATTACGAGCAACTGGCCTGGAAAGCTGATCTGATATACGATAATGGGAACAATGCGTATGTGAACGATATTGCTAAAGGTGGTTACGGACAGAATCAGCGCAAAACAATCGACCGCAGTGGTTATATTAATGAATACCTCCTTTCATTTGCTGCAAATTTCAACCACAAATTCTATGTTGGAGCTACTGTCGGAATACACGAGGTGTATTTTAAAGAAAATGCAAACCTTTATGAATACGATGCCAACAACACCATTCCATATTTCAATGACTACAATTTTAATTCCTATCTAAAAACGACAGGAAGCGGATTTAATATCAAAGTTGGAGCTATATACAAACCAACCGAAAACCTGCGATTGGGAATTGCTGTTCACTCTCCAACCTTTTATAAATTTAGTGATGTATATAATAACAGCATTCAGTCATCGATTACCTATAGTGATAATGTAACTGTAGTTTCTCCTCTGTACACGGCTGATAAAGACGGTCTTTGGGATTACCAGATGGAAACCCCTTTAAAAGCTGTTTTGAGTGGAGCTTATGTGATTGGAAAATCAGGGTTGATCAGTGTCGATTATGAAATTGTTGACTTTTCAACGGCGAAACTGAAAAACGGAACTGATGGATACTCTTATATAGATGAAAATAATACGATCCAGAGTGCTTATAGAACAGTTGGCAACCTCCACCTTGGCGGCGAATACCGGGTAAATAAATTTTTTAGCCTGCGTGCAGGATACGAAAACTATCCAAGTCCCTATAAATCAAGCTATCTTGATGTAAGTAATCCCAACGGCAAATCGAAATATTCTACTGTTTCAGGTGGTTTTGGATTTAAACAAGGCAATTATTTCTTTGATGCCACTGTGAAACGGATAATGATTGGAAATTATGTGAAAATTTATCCGGATGCTTTCGCTAATGAGATGATTAAAAACAATACAACACAAAATAACGTCATTTTTACTCTGGGTTATAAATTCTGATTTCTGATGATCAGGAAAAGCCGGTTAAGCAATTAGCCGGCTTTTTTTTGATAACTGAAGTCAAAACACTACTCTTTGGGCTTTGCAGTAAGGATATTTCCCGGAAAGTTTTTTTTTCAACTTGCTTTGCCCTACCTTAGCTAAAATAAACAATCAGAACATGTCTCATTTTATTGAAGTGGCATTCGGGCCTGCAATGAAACTTTTCGAAGAAGCAGAGGAAGAAGGTATCAGATGGCGTATCGGTGATTTTACGACCTCAAAGTGGCTGCAAAAGAACAACGTTAACTTCGACGATATCGTTTCGTTTTCCAGGAATATGCCTGACTCGAAAATAGTTGTGATAGGCGAGGGGCCATCAGAAGGATTTTACATATATTCACAAAAACAAAAAACATGTTTTAAATTTGAGCAAAAACTGGCTGAAATTTAATTTATGAAAATAACTGGTATGCCTCTACACTTTGATGATCCTATTGGTCGGGCTGTTTTTGATTATCATTTCAACACTGTTGATCAGCCCATTGTGGTTCATTCTGATGATTTTGACGATGACACTATCGAAACAGCCTATCTTTTCAGATCCTACAAAAAAATGCCTGCGCTGGAGAAGAAAGCCATGAGTCTATGCTCCGGAACAATTCTCGATGTGGGTGCGTGTGCAGGTGCTCA
>Ga0209538_1001564_pt1 | contig 12104 bp, 15 predicted proteins | sample BarGraNGADG00211_2_FD_184492 | JGI IMG/M metagenome (GOLD analysis project Ga0209538, IMG submission 184492) | Arctic peat soil microbial communities from Barrow, Alaska - Barrow Graham LP Ref core NGADG0004-211 (SPAdes) (version 2) | ecosystem: Environmental > Terrestrial > Soil > Wetlands >... | reverse complement strand
CGGGTCGGGCGCGCGGTTGCCCCGCCTCCCGCCTCCCGACCGCCGCCGGCTATTCGGCGGGCACCCCGCGAAGCCCGATCGGGCAGGCCACGCCCGTTCCGTGGTCCGGGCAGTAGCCGTTCGGGTTCTTGACAGGGTGTGTTACGCTGGTGGTCCGCACAGGGGACACCGATGGACAGCAGGAAACCCGCGGCCTACCTCCGGAGATCGCAAGAGGGTGGCATCACCAAAGAGGACGAGATCGCGGCCCTGAAGGCACTCGCCGTCCGCGAGGGGGCGAACGGGGATCTCGTCTGGTACGACGACTGGGGCCATTCAGCGGATGACACCAAGGACCAGCAGGATCGGCTGCGCGACCTGATCGCCGACATGCGCGCCGGCCGTATCCACCTCGTTCTCGCGGGGAAAATGGACAGGCTCGCCCGGTCCGTGTCCGTGTTCGCGAAGTTCGCCGCGGCGACCAAGGAGTACCACGTCCGGTTCGTGACCGTCGCTGAAGGCGACATGAGCGAGGACGCGGTAGACGACGACCCGTTCAAGTGGGCAAGCCGTCAGTTCATGGTCACGATGGCCGAGATGGAGCTCCGGACGATCAAGGCCCGCGTCAAGCGCTCGCAGCGCGTCCGCACGGAGCGCGGTGACAAGATGGGCCGGCCGGGCTACGGCTGGCACAGCGTCCAGGATGAGACGACGAGGCGGATCGTCCACGTCGTCGACGACACCCGCCCCGCCGACCTCGTGGTCGAGGCCTACCGCGAGGCGAAGTCGATCATGGGAGCGGCGAAGCTCCTCCAGGCGCGCGGCGTGAAGTCGCCGAAGCCGTGCCCGGCGGACTGCGACAGGCCGCACCATCGCAAGAAGTGCCCGGCCGGCTGCACAACCCAGCACCACCACGCGGGCGCCGTCTGGGGTCAGAGCACCGTCACGCGGATCCTCGAGCGAGAGGCCCCGGAGCTGTTCCCGCGCCCGTCCCGGACCGCCGGACGCCGGACCCCGACGAACTCAATCTTCGCGCAACTCCTCTCCTGCCACTGTGGCGCCACGATGACGCCCAACCGGGTGCGGAATCAGTACTACTGCCCCTGGGGGCATCGCCTGCGCTCGTCGGTGCACGGCAAGATCACGACGTCCGAGTACGCCGTCCAGGAGTGGATGCAGGACGAGATGGACCACTTCCACCTTCCAGCCGCCGGGGTCGAGATCAAGACACAGAACGTGGCCCGCCGCAGCGCGGTCGACGCCCGGCTGGAGAAGGTCCGCGAGGACTGGTATACCAACCGGATCGACCGAAAGAAATGGGACGCTGAACAGGCTCGCGCAGCGGCCGACCTCGACGCGCTCGACTCGACGGAGACCGTTCTCCAGGAGTGGCCGGAGTTGGCCAACCTCTGGACCTACGAGCCCGCCGAAGTCACCCGCATCCTCCGCGAAATCCTCGTCCGCGTGGACCTCGGGAAGGACATGCTCCCGACCTTCGCGACGTGGCGCAACCCGGCGTTGCGGCTCGCCTGCGACGACCCGGCTTGTACCCATTGCCAGCAGTACGGCCGCCCGGACTGACCCGGCCCTTTCTAACGCAAGGGGCCAACTGGCCCCCTAAACGCAAGGGCCACATGGCCCCTTTTGGTCTTGGGGACAAGAATGGGGGCCGATTTGGTGGTTTGGGCATTGCGACCGCGACAAGCGTTGACGTAGAGTACGAGCACACAAGGTGAACCGGGACAACCCGGGCAACCCGGACAACACTTGACGGCACGACGCCCTTGCGGACGTGCAGGACGCAACATGAGTGACAACGACCGATCGCGGCCGACGCGCCGCGGAGCGCGCCCGTAACACTCCCAAGATGTCCCCGTCCGAGTCGGGGACCCTCGGAGCTCGGAAGCGCTGGGGCCCGCACGGGATCATCCTGAGGCTCGATCAGCTTGACCCGGTGACGCGGCGGATCGTCGAGGCGATCCTCGACGCGCAGGCGAACGCACAACAGCGAAAGGCCGCGGACGTTGCAGACGTGCCCGCGGCCCCGGAGGCTCGCTGTGCGCGCGCCGAACATCCTCTCGCAGCCTAGCAGGCCCGACCACGGGGGGAATAGGTCCGAGCCCTGCCCAACGTGCGGCGCAGTCACGCGTCGCCGATGGTGCCCAACTCACGACCCCGACCGGGCCGCTCGTAAGCAGGCCCACGCGCAGCGTGTCCAGCTCTACGCCGCGAAGGCGAGGCTCGCATGACCGCCGCCGACATTCCCGGGACGCGCAGCGCCGGGCGCGACCTCCTGGCGAATGGCCTCGAAGACCTCGCCCGCATCCTTCGCGCCCGCGGTCAACGTGACGAGGCCGACCGGCTCGAAGACAAGGCATGGCGGAAGCGCTGGGCAGTACTCGAGGCCGAGGCCTTGGCTGCCGGTGCCGACGACCCGATCGCCGCCCTCGAGTGGCGACGGCTGACGCCCGCCGAGCGCGCCCAGGTCGTGCGCGACGCCGCCGCGTTCCGCGTGGCCCACGACCGCCAAGTCGCCGCCCTCGGGCCCTACGCCCGGGCTGCCCACGAGGCCGCCTGCGTGAGATGCGAAGAGGAAGCGGCATGAGCGACGCGGCCGCCATGGACGGCGCGTGGGTTCCTGCGCCGGGTGACGCGCTGCACGCCTGTACGTTCGCGCAGGCCGGCTTCCGTTCGTTCGCGCTGCGCGCCCCGGATGGCGCCTGGCGCCTTGTCCTGTCGCGTGTCGACGTGGGGGAGCGCGAACCTCGCGCCATCCTCACGGTCGAGGCACCCGGGCACCGCGGAGCGTTCGGTGACCTTGACGGACACGTGCTGGCCCGTTCTGTCGGGCTCTTCGGCGGAGCGAACCTCGCCGCGGTCACGAAAGCCCTCGAGGCCCGTATCGGGACCACGGCTGAGGACTGGGCCCGCCGCCTTGACTACCTAGTGGCGCGCACGCTGCGCGAGGTACAGGGCTCCGGCGCCGAGACGATGGCGATTGACGGAGAGGTATCCCGCCCGATCGGCGGCGCCTACGTCTTCGATGGCCGGCTCCGGGTCGGTCGCACCGCGAGCCTGTACGGCCCCGGATCGGCCGGCAAGACGACCATTGCCGACGGGCTCGTGGTGTCGGCGATCTCCGGCGTGCCGATCATCCCCGGATGGCTCCCGACGCGGCGCTTCCGGGTCGGAGTTCTCGACTGGGACGAGGGACGCGAGGAAGAGCTCGTGCGCCTCTTCGCGATCACGGCCGGGCATGGCATCCCGGGATTGACGGGATACCGCTACCGGCGCATGAGTCGACCGCTCCCCGAAGCGGCAGATGACGTGGGCCGGTGGGTCATGGCCGAGGGGATAGAGCTCCTGATCGTGACGCCCGTCAACCGCGCCATCCGACAGACGGACCGCGATCCGAGCGGACCGATCCACGAGCTGTACGAAGTGCTGCGCGAGTTCGGCACGTCCAACCTGCTCATTGACCACGTGACCGGCGCGAACATTGACAAGCCGGACGCGACCCGCGAGTACGGCAGTGTCGCGAAGCGTGACAACGCCCGCGGCTCGTTCTCGCTCTTCGAACAGTCGCAGGAGCCCGGGAGCCGCGTCGTGGTCATCCGCAACGCGAAGCCCGACGCCCTGACGCCCCGACAGTCGGCGCAGGCCGTCCGTATCACGTTCGATCCGCCCTGGCCGAACGCCGACGGGTCATACGACCGAATCCGGTTCGATCCCGCGGAAGTGGCCGAGCATGGGGAGGCCGTCAGGGCCGAAACGCAGCATGACAAGCTCGCCCGCCTGCTCCGCGAGCATGGGGCGATGGGAACGGTCGAGCTCTGCACCGTCGGCGGGTTCGCGGCGGCCCAGCTCCACAAGATCGCCGACCGGGCGCGAGCGCAAGGCTACGCGGTCAGGTTCGACCGGCGGGCGGAGCGGTATCGACTGGACACTCATGAGGGGGCGGAATGAGCGAGCTTGACCCTTGTCCCTTGTCCCCTCCTATAGCTGTCCCAAGGGACAGGACAGCCCTAGGAGGCTTGTCCCCTGAGCTTGTCCCCTTGTCCCCTGCTAAGGGACAAGCCTCTACCAGTGCCACACACGGGAGTGAAGCGATGACCCGAGACGAGACGCCGCTTGACCTACTGACGGCCGCCGGGTTCCTGACCGAGCGACAGGACCTCTTGTACGTCTACCCGGTCAAGAGCGTCGCCGGGTCAGGTTGGGACGTGGTGGTACGGATCGACGGGATCTACTCCACCCGGGCCAACGCGATAGACGCCGCTGAGGACCTCCGGGACTGGATGGACCACCTGACGGACGTGGGGAAGATGGAGCGCTACTGGTGGGGCGGGCCGCCAGAGTCAGACCTGGCCTCAGGACCGCCCCAGGACCGTCACCCTTGACTGACATCCATGCAGGCGAAACGTCACGCTCAGCTTACGCTCAGCCGTGTGCAGTACCACCCGTTGTGGTTCCTCTCGGGGTCGGTATGCACGTGGGAGCATCCCGCCCGGAGAGTTCCCGGGCGGGCAAGGATAGATGATGACCAACCCAGAGCGGGCACTCGCCCTGCCGCCCGCCAGCCCTGCCGCTCCCGCCCGCCCGGTGTCGAAAGCGCGCTCGCTCGCCGCTAGCCGCTCCCGGCGTCGCCACGACCTTATGCTCGGCAACCATCTGGCCCTCTCGCATGGTTGCTTCGCGGTGACGGCCAACGAACGGGATGCCTCAGTCGAGGCGGCCCTCCTGTTCGCGACTCACCCAGGCCTTGACGAACTCGCCGATCGGCGCCTCGTCGAGATGCTGAGCCTCGCGTCTGTTCAGCATCGCAAGGCCCTGCTCGCCATCGAAGCGGACGGCTTGAGTCCGACGTTGACCTCATACGTCATCCGGCTGGGGCAACTCGTTGAACGTCTCGAGCAGCGTGCTCATGACCGCGAGAAAGAGCGGATTACACAGATGCGCCGCGGCGAGTCCATGATCATCCAGTTGCAAGGCAAGCGGGAATGAACGTCATCACGTGGGCCGAGACGCACTGGCGGCTGCCCGAGTCCGGGCGGCTGATCGTCCTGGCGCCGTGGGAGCGTGCCGTCCTGACCGCCATGTTTCCCCTCGACGGCAGCCCGTCGCCGTGGGAGACGTTCCTCATCTCGACCGTCAAGAAGGCGGGCAAGACGACGATCAACGCGATCGCCACGGCTTACGCTGCGCTCACCTTTCCCGCCCCCGAGACCGCCTACATCGTGGCGAACGACTTCGATCAGGCGCAAGGTCGCGTGTTCGTCCTGATCGCCGACGCCCTGCGCGCGATGGGGCTCGAGCGCGATGGGTCCGCGACCATAGGGGCCACGTCGATCACCTTCAGGGAGACGCACTCCCGCATCGTTGCTCTCCCGGCGGACTTCGCCGGGTCGGCCGGCGCGATTTTCGGGATCAGCTCGTGGACCGAGGCGTGGGCGTTCCGATATGAGAGCGCTGTCCGCCTGTGGGAAGAGTTGACACCGATCCCCAACCGACGATCGCTCAGGATCCTGGACTCCTATGCGGGGTTCACCGGCGATGCCCCCGTTCTCGAGCCGCTGTGGCAGCGGGCGCTCGGTGGGCAGCGCCTCGATGACGAGCTGCCGATCTACGCCACCGGGCGGCTGTGGGCGTTCCTCGACCAGGGCGAGGAGGCGCAACGGCGCGTCTGGCGCGGCACGGACGCCGAGATGGAGTCGTACTACGCGGAGCAGCGCGCCTCGCTCCGTCCGGGGACCTACGCCCGGCTGCACCTGAACCAGTGGCAGAGCGGCGAGGAGGCATTCATCACCTCCGAAGACTGGGATGCCTGCGTGGTCCCCACCCTGGCCCCCATCGGCCCGACCTCACACGAGCGGTTGCACATCGGCGTAGATGCGGCGACCAAGGGCGACTGCGCGGCGGTCGTGGCGGTCGTGCTCGACGGCGATCGCGTCCGGCTGGCCTGCCACCACATCTGGACCCCGAGGAGGGGCGACCCGCTTGACTTGGAGTTGACCATCGAGGCGTACCTGCTTCGGCTCCACGCCGCCCACACAATCGCGACGGTCCGCTACGACCCCTTCCAGATGGCCCGGTCCGCCGTGACACTCAAGAAGCACGGGCTGCCCATGGAAGAGTACCCCCAGACGAGCGGCAATCTCACGGCCAGCGGGCAGAACCTGTACGAGCTCATCAAGTCGCGGGGACTGGTCGTCTACGCCGACAAGGAACTTCGCGACCACGCGATCAACGCGGTCGCGGTGGACAGCGGACGCGGCTGGCGGCTCGCCAAGGAGAAGGCATCCCGCAAGATCGACGGCCTCGTGGCCCTGAGCTTCGCCTGCCTGTCGGCCATCGCCACCTCGGCGCCGCCAGCCGGCGGGTATGTCGACCCTGGCCAAGGCGACGAAAACATATACGGCGCAACCCGGGAGCGCCCGGATCGTCCTCGAGGGTTTGGCCTCGGTTCCGTGGATCGCTCGCGTCGCGAGCGGATCCAGCGCATCACCACCCGCTAGCACACGAAAGGTAGAAAGACATGTCCCTGAAAACCATCATCGCCGCGATCCGGCCGCCGACCTCCCCGACGCCCGAGCCCGCCATCCCCCAGGAGCCAGCCGTGACCGAACCTCAGGCCCAAATGCTGCGCGAAGGTCCATTCAGCGTTCATTCCCGACGGCTGATTGCACTCGCGGCCGAGCTGCTTCCGATCGTCAGCACTCAGCGGCTCGCCCCCGCATCGCCGCCGCTCGCGTACCACCAGTTGGTCAGCCAGGCTGCGATGCTCCAGCTCGAAGCGAAAGTGGGAGGCACAGCCGAGGACCAGGCGGAGGCATCCAAAGCCAGAGCTGCTAGTGACGCAATCGAGGCTGCATGGACCGCTGCAACGGCCCCGGCCAAGCCCGCGCCGATCGCCCCTCCGCTCCCGGCGCCTGCCGTTGACCGCGGCCTTCATACCGCGGGCCGGCCCCAGATCGGAGCGCTTGTTCACCGATTCGATGAGAGCGTGGCCCCACCGTCCCAGGCATGTTTCCCATCGGTCGTGATGGAGATTTACGCCGGCGCCCCAAACTCGACGGTTCAAGTCACGGCTGACTGCCCGTACGTGCGGCTCCAGGACCTCTCGGGCGGCCGCCCCGTTGCCGCCCGGCACATCGCTAGCCCTACGTTCAACGCCAGCCCGGGATTTCGCAATCCGATAATCAGCTGGCATCGTGCCAACGAGTGCTCGCGGTGAGTGACCTCCAGGGGACGATCACGGAGCTGGTCCGCGCATCCATCGCCCGCAAGCTCTACGAAGGCTCGCCGACCACGCCGATCATGTCTGACCAGCCTTGCCGACGCTGTAGCGCTGCCGAGCCTGCGGCCGTCACGGCGGTAGGCCAGCACGCCGTCATCAGTCGGCAGGTCGCCGAGGCCGCGGTCGACGATCGGCTGATCCCGCTTCCCGTGGCCCTTCATGAGTCCGGACATGTGCTGGTCGACTTCGTGTGCGGTGGCGAAAAGCTCATAGAGGTCATCGCCCGCCCGGACAGCGGGAGCACCTGGCACGAGTCCCCCCTCGACCACCCCGACGATGACGAGGCCACGCGCCGGTCCCGTGTCCGGCGGGCGATAGTCGGCATCCTCGCCGGCGCCGAAGTGGACCGGCGAAACGGGCTCTCGTGGCCCGTCTCGCGCAACGACGCACTCCAAGCCGACCGGATGCTCGCGGCTATCGGTCACCCGGGCCAGGGTCACGACACGGCGCTCGCGCCTCTGCGTGCCACCGCAGTACTCGCCGTCCACGACGCCCGGGACCTGATCAAAGAGCTTGGGGTTTGGTTGGCGGCGGCGGGACGGCTCCCGGGGCCCGTCGTGGAAGCGTGGTTGGCATCTCGCCCTGACGCGCAGGAGCTCGTGAGCTATTACAGCCGAGCTTTCGAGCCCGTCGAGGCCGCCGCCTGATGTCCATATACGCCCACCTCGACGGCTGGCACCTCCGTCGCGGTCGGGCACCGCTCCCTGGCGTCGCCTTCACGGACGGCGCCGGGGAGCCACCACATACGGCTCGTGTGCGGCCTGGCAGCCCGCGAGCCTAGCGAGCGGGGCATCCCTGCACGTTGCCGTTGCAGGGCCCGCTACTTCCACTTGACTGGCAGTAGCGGGCCGGGCCCCGCTTGCGACTCCGCACGTCGGTCGGTCTGCATCTCGTTCGGACATGGCGGGATGCAGCCGACCGGCGTCGCCACCTTCCCACAACCCCAACGCCGCGGGCGGTCGTGGCCGTCCCCGCCGGAGAGAACCATGAGATACACGACACGGCCCGTCAGCGCGGCTTTCCATGCCGGCGACCGCGCCGCCCAGAACGCGTGGGCCAGCGAGCACGAGGCCGGCGTCCTGCGTCAGCCGGGTTACGTCCCGACCTGCAGCCACCTCTGGGTCGACGATCAGGATGAGCGCGCGGCCCGGTGCGTTGCGGCACAGATTGCCGCGATCGAAGCCGACAACAAGGCCGCCAGCGATGGCTGACGAGAGCCGCCGCGCCAAGGCCATCCGTCAGGCGTACAAGCTGGAGCACGACCTCTACCGGGTCGAGAGCGCGACCGTGGCCGAGATCAAGGCCGACCTGGAGCGGGTCCGCAAGGAGATCATCGTCCTCCTGGCCGGCGCGCCGAAAGACTGGCAGATCCATCAGGCCCAGGGCTTGCTGGTCGAGATCGAGCGCCAGCTCAAGGCGTGGAGCGCGTTCTCGACCGATGCCATCGGCTCGCGCTTCCCGACCGCGGCCGATGTCGGGCAGGATCAGGTGTTCGCATCTCTCGGGGTGACTGCCGCCCGGCCGATGCTGCCGCCCGGCCTCCTCGCGGTCGCCTACCAGTCGCTTCCTCTCATGATCTCGGACGTCGAGCGTGAGACGACGATCAAGGTCGGGCGCATCCTGCGTCAGGCCGTGCTAGCCCAACGCACGCCCTGGGACGCGATGCAGGAGATCGGCACGATCACGGGCAAGGGTGTGTTCGGTTCGGCGCTCGTACGCGGCGAGACCATCCTGCGAACGGAGTACGGCCGGATCGCGCAGACGGCCAACTACGTCACGCTCTCCGAACTCAGCCAGGACCAGCCGACACTTCGGAAGGAATGGTCGGCCGTCATCGACGGGCGCACCCGGCCCACCCATGCCGAGGCCGATGGCGAGATCCGCGACATCGACGAGCCATACGACCTTGGCGGGTATCCCGGCCTCTACCCCCACGATCCACAGTTGCCCGCCGAGGAGTCGATCAACTGTCGGTGCATCAGCGTCGCGATGGACGCGAGCTGGACGTAAGTGTTCGGACGCTCGCCTTGCATGACCGAGGCCGAGCTGCGTCTGTGGGACGCGGCCAACGCCGCTTGCGGCTCGAGATACCGCGCCGACAGTCCGTGCGTCGACTGCACTCCGGCCTTCGCCGCGTCTCAGCGCGCCGTCTGCGATGGGATCCCCGGGTGCCTGACGCCCGCCGAACGTCTCGATCGTCGGCGGGCCCGGCGGCGGCTCCGGGCTGCCGCATGAGGCTGACGATGCTTGACCAAACCTGCCCGCACTGTCGGATCACCGAGGCCGCCGGCGGGTATTGCACCGCCTGCGAACGGCCGACGCTGGCAGCATGGGTGCACCCTCCCAGGCGGTCCGCGCGTCAATGTGCCAGTGCCGAGCGAATCGCGGCGTACAGGGGCAAGGGATCGCGGCGAGCGGCATCTGAGGCCGCCTGACGGCCCCTTGACGGCGCAGCTACGATGGCAGGGCCTGGAGTAAGCAGGTCCATCCGGTAGACTCTCAGACGCCCGTCATCATGCTTACTCCATGGTGGCGGGCGTCTGGATTCCAAGGGAGGCCATCATGGCCACAACCGAGCCGTTGGTCGACGGTATCCGTCCGCTCAGTTCATTCACGCCCGTAGCGCAACGCCTGATCCTGGCGCTCGTAGAAGCGGCGGACGCCCCACCCGCCGCGATCACCGCCGCGGACCTGGCCGAGATCCGGGAGGTGGCCCGCGAAGCCGCCCGGGAGGCGACCGTCGCCGCCCTCCGCGACCGCGACGCTCGCCGGGCGCTGCCGACCACGCGCAGGGCGTCCCCGCCGCCTCTCCACTGATGGCACAGGTGACTGACGAGCCCGCCGCCCGCTACTTCGTCGTCCTGCACGACCCCAGCGGCGTGCTAATGACCGCCTCGAAGTACCGCGAGCACCTGAGTCTCGCGGACGCAAGGGCGCTCCAGGCCGAGGCAACCAAACACGGTGCCATGCTCCTGATCTACAAGGAGGACCCGCCCACCGGCACGCCCGTCAACACCGAGGTGTAGACATTCCCGTACATCCCCCGGCATCATCGCTGGCACAGCGTCCAGCATGGGTGCACCGGGAAAGGGAACACGATGACGAACGAGAAGATCCAGGAAAACAAGCTCCGCCGGATGGCCCGACGGCAGAACCTCTTACTCAGGAAGTCCCGACGACGCGACGCGCGCGCGGCCGACTTCGGCACGTTCTCACTGGTGGACGGGTTCCGAAACACACTCGTAGCGGACGGGCTCGCCCTCGCAGGAGTTGAGGACTGGCTCACGTCTGACCGGGCGCCACGCCCGACCGGGGACCGCACGTACCACTACGTCACCCTCAAGGTTGGCATTGAGGGAGCGTGGGACCGGGAAGACACCCTCAACTTTGAGGATCTCTGCGAGGCGGAGCTAGGCCCGGTACCGGTCAGTTTCCGGGCCGGGGTAGTGCCCGAGGATATCGACTGGTCGCGCCTGGTTGCGATCTCCGAGGTCGAGCTAATCGAGGCTGAGGAGCTCTCCGCCGAAACGGCCGAGGAGGCGACGAGGGAGGCGACGAGCAAGCTGGAGGATGAAGTCGACGCTGCCATCGACGCGCTTGGAAATGACCCGGACAGAGTCCTCCTCGGCACCTTCATCAAGGCGTTCCACAACACGGAGCGCTACGCCGCCCCGCCCGCCAACCCGCTCATAGCGGAGGCGCTGGAAGCGGTCCGCGCCGCTATGCAGCGGCTGGAAAGCGCGTACGCCGACAGCCGGCCGCTGACCAACTAGCCTCACAACGGCCCCCGACTCCGCTCCGGGCGCTCCGCTCTCTTGTGACTCTGATCACCCTTAGAGTCACGCCGGAGGATGGGACGCGCACCGGGCGACCGGGGGCCGCTCTATGTCTCCGACTGGAAGGCGACACCAGTGGGCAGGGAGCACGCGACCCCCGTACCGTGTGCAGGATTATACCCGTCCAAGTTTTTGTCCAGGTATTGCTGGTGGTAGCCCTCGGCGAAGAAGAACGGCCCGGCCGGCGCGATCTCCGTCGTGATCTGGCCGAACCCCGCCGCCGCCAGGCGCTCCTGGTACGCGTCCCGCGATGCTTCGGCGAGCACCAGCTCGTCGGAGTCGGCGACGTAGATGGCGGATCGGTACTGGGTGCCCGTGTCGTTGCCCTGGCGCATTCCCTGCGTCGGGTCATGCGCCTCCCAGAACGCGCGGAGGAGCGTCTCGAAGGAGACGCGCGCGGGGTCGTAGGCCACGCGGACCACTTCCGCATGCCCGGTTCGGCCGGTGCAGACCTCCTGGTAGGTCGGGTTCGGCGTGCTGCCACCGGCGTACCCCACCGCGGTGCTCACCACGCCGGGGATCGCCCAGAAACCCTTCTCGGCGCCCCAGAAGCAGCCCATGCCGAAGGTCACAGTCCGCGTACCGGCGGGCCACGGTCCATCGATCGGCGTGCCGAGGACCGTGTGGCGTCCCGGCGCCAGGATCGGCTCGGGGCGGCCGGGCAGCGCGTCGGCGGGGGAGGGGAGCTGCGACTTGGCAGGGTCGGCGAACAGGAAGTCGAGAATGCCCATGCGGATCTCCGGGTTGCGGGACGTCAGGGCGGATCGTACCGCGAGTGACGTGATGGGCAGATAACGCCCGCACCGCCCGCCCGTCGCCCGCGCCGCCCGCCGCGGGATCCCCGTCGCCCGCCCGCCGCGGGCCCACGCGTCAGTCGCCGAGGCAGGTCCCGACGTGGCGCGCGGTGGCGACCCAGCCGTGGTCCATCGGGACCGGCTTGCGACGCCCGGCGACATCCTCCAGCGGGACCGGCTCGGTCCCATCGGCGCGGG
>Ga0209538_1001559_pt1 | contig 12114 bp, 13 predicted proteins | sample BarGraNGADG00211_2_FD_184492 | JGI IMG/M metagenome (GOLD analysis project Ga0209538, IMG submission 184492) | Arctic peat soil microbial communities from Barrow, Alaska - Barrow Graham LP Ref core NGADG0004-211 (SPAdes) (version 2) | ecosystem: Environmental > Terrestrial > Soil > Wetlands >... | reverse complement strand
ACGAAGAAATTAAAAAGCATTTTCCAGGCAAAGTGTTCAATACAGTTATTCCGCGTAATATTCGTTTAGCCGAAGCACCAAGTCACGGATTGCCGATTGGCGCATATGATAGGTTTTCAAAAGGTGCGCGTGCCTATAAAGCATTCGCCAAGGAGGTAATGAATCGTGCCAGTATCTAATAAAAAAAGTTCAAAACGGGGTTTAGGCCGAGGATTTGAGTCGTTGATTCCGACTGACCTTTTGGACGAATCTTTTGACCCGACCGCATCGCAAGACCAACAGGTCAGCGAGTTGCGCCAGATAAAACTCGACCAGATTGTGGTTGATCCCGACCAACCTCGTAAACAATTCAGTCCTGATGAACTTGAAGATCTAGCTACATCAATCAAAGAACACGGTGTTATCCAACCGATTATCGTCACTCCTTATAAGGGCGGTTATCAAATTGTTGCCGGCGAACGGCGATTTCGTGCCTCGAAACTGGCCGGACTCGACAAGATTCCAGCTTTGGTACGCACTCTGACTGACCAACACAAACTCGAGATTTCTTTAATTGAGAACCTACAACGCAAAGATTTGAACGTGATGGAAACCGCCACGGCATATTTGAAATTACGCGATCAATTTAACCTGACATTAGAGCAAATTGGCAAACGAGTCGGTAATAGGTCGGTTAGCGCTGTTAGTAATAAATTACGACTACTTAAACTGTCGAATTATGCTCGACAAATGCTGGTTGATGAAAAGATAACCGAGGGTCAGATTAGGCCGCTAATAGGTCTTGACGAAGATATTATCAAGAAAGTCTTGCCTCGAATTATTCGTGAAAATTGGAATTCTCGTAAAATTGAACAATTTGTAGTTGACCTCAAAAAGAATCGTTCTAATGCTACAATGTCGCCGTCGCGTCAAATTAGCGAACAGCCATATAAGATGCAATTGAAGCGCATTCAAGACCGTCTAAAAGCAGACGTCAATATTCGCACAAATTCTAAAGGCGCGGGTCATATCACAATTAAATTCAAAAATGAAAAAGAGTTTGAGCGTCTGCAAAAAATAATCGGTTAATTTTAGAACGTACGCATCTTGTCGAATGGGAATAGGCGTAGGCTTACAGGTCCGACAACATCATAAAACGGAATCGTACCTAGGCCATTACGTGAATCATAGGAATAATTATCTTGGCGATGATCGCCTGACACGAATAGTTCGCCACTAGGCACAACCGTATCGACAGTTCCGCTGGTTGGGCTGCCAGGTTCGCCTTTGTTAGTATCATCTGGATTAAAGCCATTTAGGTGTTGACTGTTGTAAACGACATAATGTCCATCTTTTATTACAACGTGTTCACCTGGAAAAGCGATAACACGTTTAACTATATACTCGTCACCGATGCCATCAGTATATTTGGGGTTTTTGAACACGATAATCTGGCCCCGATCAGGAATATAGTCCTTATTCCGTAGTTGCGCTAATGTAACTGGCAAACGGTCTACAATTAGGCGGTCACCGGTATAAAGTGTTTTTTCCATACTTGGACCAACCACGCTAAAACTGCGAAAAATAAATGTGTTGATAAAAAGTGTGCCGATTAGAACACATACGATAAAAACCGTGATGCTCAGAGCATCCTTTAAAAATGGGTGGCGCCTTAGAAAATTTACTTCCATGCTCAGACCACTATACACTTTTTGTTGGTATATGGGTAGAAATAAACTTATGATTATCAAGTGTTTTAATATAGCTACAAGTTCGGTATAGTAGTATGAGTATTTATGAAGAATCGACGTTCATCTATTGATGGTTTTGTACCTAGGCGATCTAGTGATCGGCTGGGTGAATTGCATAGCGACAATACGCGCAAGGCTTTTATTGATATACCCGAAAATAGGCAACTTCACACCACAGGTGATGATGCGATGCGGGTTTTGGGCCAGCAAAAAACAGGTTACAGTCTGGGGCGTTCTGATATTGATGAGTCATTGAACGATATTGACAGCACAGAAGGGCCGGCAAAAAAGCTTAGCTGTAGACAGCGCCGACGTTTGGCAAGACTGAATAAAAAGCCCCGCGGTAAAGCGCGCCGAATAATTAAATGGCTAATCATCACGGTGATAATAGCATTACTTGCGGTCGGCGGATATACTGCATACAAATTTATTGCTGCTGGTAATAATATTCTCCAGGGTAATATCTTTGACATTTTCAGTAGCCAACCGCTGAAAATGGATAGCAATGGACGAAGTAATTTTTTGATACTTGGGACATCCGAAGATGATCCAGGACACGATGGGCCTAGTTTGACCGATTCAATACTAGTTGTTAGCGTTGATCAAAAAAATAAGAATATATATATGTTTAGCGTGCCTCGTGATTTGTATGTGGAGTACGGTATGGCGTGCAATTCTGGATATTCCGGCAAGATTAATGAATATTTCATGTGCTCTAACAGTGGCACAACGGCTGGGGATGAGCAAGATCGACTCGCCAATACTCAAAAGTTCGTCGGTGATATTTTTGGACTTGATATCCAATACGGTATTCATGCTAATGGTACGGTTATAAAAGATGCTGTTGATGCTGTTGGTGGTATTGATGTGAATATTGAGGGTAACGGAGCATCAGGTATTTTGGATCGAAACTTTGACTGGCGATGCAACTATACGTGTTATCTAGTTAAATATGACAACGGTGTTCATCATTTGGATGGCGCGCATGCCCTTTATCTTTCTATGGCTAGGGGAGACAACAACGGTTTGCAGACCTATGGTTTGCCAGACTCCAATTTTGATCGCGAGAAAAATCAGCAAAAAATCTTGATGGCTATTAAAAACAAGGCTATGACCACCGGGATACTAACCAATTTGGGCGCAGTAACAAAATTGATTGATGCTTTGGGCAATAATTTGCGAACGAATATTCAGACTAACGAAATACGTACGCTTATGCAAGTTGCTAGTGATGTCAAATCAAACGATGTTCATACACTCAGTTTAGTTGGTGATGACAATGCCGTCGTAACGACCGGTGACTACGGTGGTGCAAGCGTTGTTATTCCTTCGGCCGGTACCTATGATTATACTGATATCCAAACCCTCATTAAAAAGAACCTTAGCAGCGATCCTGTAGTTCGTGAAGCAGCTCCGATTGTTGTTCTTAATGGTACTGGCCAGTCTGGTTATGGTCAGACCAAAGCTAACGTACTAAAGGCTGCTGGTTTCAATGTACCGCTTGTTGACAACGCACCCGACGGAACGTATGCTGTGGTGGAAATCTATCAAATAGGCACGGGCAACAGCGCAACGGCGGAAAAACTGGCTAGTATGTACGGTGTAACGATAAAGAAAAGTGCGCCTCCGTTAGCGGTTAATGGTGATGTACGATTTGTGATTATCTTTGGGGCTGTCACCGCTAGTCCAAAAGGCTAGTCGTGATATACTAGTAACAGATATGGAATTTCTCAAAACTGTTAAACGCCGTTCGTTCCTAAGTGAAGTCGTATATGTGGTATTGAACATAGGGCTGGCTGTTGCGTTGATGCTAATTATCCGAACCACTGGGTCGTTGTGGCTTGCGTTTGCGCTTGTCTTGCTAAGTAAATGGCGAGTTTTAGCCGTTCGTCTGCGATTTTGGTTTGCTAATATCCAAGCCGATCTAGTCAGTTTTATCGTTAGTATTAGCTTTGTTGTGCTCTTGTATACTGCAAATCCAGCAAATGTTGGCGATACGCAAAGTCTAATCGTTCAGATCATTTTGGTGCTGCTTTATATCGGCTGGTTATTATTCTTAAAGCCACAGTCAAAGCGAGTGTATGTCGTGGCGCAAGCCGGTATTGCATTATTTACTGGCATTACCGCTATTTATATTATGGCGTACAGTTGGATAGCATTGCCAGTCGTACTTTTGGTTTGGTTAGTAGGTTATGCAACCGCCAGGCATGCCCTAAGTAGTTACGATGATGAAGACCATGTAATATTTCTGAGTCTTGCTTGGGGGCTAGTACTGGCCGAGATCGGTTGGCTAGCGTATCATTGGACGATTGCTTATCACTTACCAATTTTAACAAATATATTATTGCCACAAGTGTCAATTGTTATATTGTGTTTTGGGTTCTTGACCTACACGTCTTATGATTCTTTTTATCATCATCAAAAGATTCGTATTAGCGATATTATATTGCCACTGATATTCACAATGAGTATTATTGGTGTGCTTATGTTAGCGTTTAACGGTGTTGGTACTGGTACTATTTAATTAGATTTGCGTTTGAAAGCAATAGCATAACCCAGTTGATTAACTGGTTCGAAAGATTGTTTTTTCGCGTATTCTATCAATGGTCTATGCTGAGTTGGATCGGCTTCAATAATCAAATATCCGTCGGGCGTCAGTGAACTGTTAGCCTGCACGATCAGTTTTTTGATTATTGACAACCCATCGTTGTCTGTAAATAATGCCAAAGCTGGTTCGTGGTTGGTTTCGGGCGATCGTTCCCAGGTTTGGTCGACATATGGTAAATTGGCAATGATAATATCTGGTTTTAAAGCGTATTCTTGCAGCAAATCACTATGCAGGATTGCCACGTCTGCTGAGAGTTTTTTAGCATTTAGCTCGGCTACTTTTAACGCGTCTCTACTAATGTCGGTTAGTGTTACGTCTAGTGCTGGAAATTCCAATTTCGCCGTGATGCCAAGGCAGCCGCTGCCGGTGCCGACGTCTATTAGTTGGGGGTTAGGGGTTGCCGAAGGCCCTGAGCGTAGTCGAAGGGGTAGAATTTCTTTAAGAATTGTAATTATATCTTCGGATTCGGGGCGGGGGATTAGTGTTGATGTGGTGACCGCAAACTGCCGTCCGTAGAACTCTTTGTAACCGATAATATAAGCAATCGGGACGCGGTCGAGCCGTAAATTAAGCCTAGCATTGGCGAGTTCACATTGCTGGGCGTCAATTATTTGTTCGGGATGGGCGTGCAAATACGTACGGTTTTTATGCAATGTATATGCCAAGATAATTTCAGAATCTAAGTGTGCGCTAGGTATGCCGGCGGTCGAAAGCTGACGTGAAGCATTCTCTAGCCAATCTTTAATTACTGGCGTTGGCGGCAGTGAGTTCGCGCTCATAATTTTGCAATTGTTCAATTAAATCTTCAATATCACCATTCATAGCGCCTGGAATGTTGCTTCGTGAATAGCCGATTCGATGGTCGGTAATACGGTCTTGGGGAAAATTATAAGTGCGAATTTTTTCTGAGCGGTCACCCGAACCGATTAAACTGCGACGCTCGGCGGTTTGTTTAGCCTGTTCGGCATCAATTTTTTGTTGCAAAAGTCGACTACGAAGGACACTGAGGGCTTTATCTTTATTCTTGTACTGGGATTTTTCGTCTTGGTTTATGACAACCATACCGGTTGGAATGTGAGTAATTCGGACGGCGCTGTCGGTTGTGTTAACACTCTGACCGCCGTGTCCACCTGATCGGTAGATATCAATGCGTAAATCCGACGGGTCAATTTGCAAGTCAGTTTCCTCGGCTTCCGGTAAGACAGCAACAGTGACGGTACTGGTGTGAATACGGCCTTGTGATTCTGTAATGGGTACACGCTGTACACGATGAACGCCAGATTCAAATTTAAGTTTAGAATATGGGGCATCGCCCTTGACACTGAAAATAACTTCTTTGTAGCCACCGGTGTCGTTGGCGCTTTCATTAATTAACTCAGTACGTAAAGAATGAGTTTCGCAGTAGCGTAAATACATACGGTATAATTCAGCCGCGAAAAGGCTAGCTTCATCACCGCCGGCACCGGCCCGTATCTCGATAATAACATTTTTTTCATCATTCGGGTCGCGGGGCGCTAGAATTGCAAATAGATCATCTTCAATTTTTTGCAAACGACTACTGATATCCGCGACTTCTTGTTTGGCTATTTCAGCCAGTTCGTCATTTCCACCTGCTAATTCTTTAGCTTCAATTAGTTGGTTTTCGAGTGTTTGGCGCAAAATGGCTTTTTCTAAGACATTATCTAATTCGGTTAATCGTTTATTTTTTGCGGTGTAATCGGGGTCAGAATATGCGGATGGCGATGACAATAATGAGGTGAGCTCGTCTTTCTCGAGTTGTAGTTCTGGGATGTTGAGTGATATTTTAGCCATAATTTTTACCTCTTGATTTCATTGTAACAAAAAAAGAGGCCATCGTGACGATAACCCCTTTTAGTAACGAGCGTTATTTTTCGTTTTTCTTAGCTTTTTGGACTTTTGCTTTTTTAGCTTTGCTGGCAAGGGCGACTTTGCGGGCCTCGGCTGCGGCAAATTTAGCCTTGTAACGATCAACACGGCCTTCGGTGTCGATGATTTTTTCTTCACCAGTAAAGAATGGGTGGCTGGCTGACGAAATATGAACTTTGACTAGTGGATATTCGTTGCCGTCTTCCCATTTAATAGTTTCATTAGTCTTTGCAGTAGACTGCGTCAAAAACGCAAATCCAGCCACGTCATCGCTAAAAACGACGGGGCGGTAATCGGTTGGGTGTAGGTTGCTTTTCATAATCCGACCCATTGTATCTGTTTTGCAACATTTTGTAAAGAGTAACTTATTTAAAATGTTGCAAAACACCCTGAGTGAACGAAGTGAATCGAATGGGTTAATAGGCTATTTTGTCAAAGGGTAATGAGCATACGACTTGAATTTTATCCCTTAAGGGGTTATAGTGGGGAGGTACACAATTTTAATGAAACAACCTACGCGGTTAACTCCTGAAATTTTCGGGCGCATAGGTGAAGAAAAAGGAGTTCAAAACATTATGACAGTAACTGTCGATATTAAAGCTTTATTTGAGTCGGGTGTTCACTTCGGACACAAGACAAGCCACTGGCATCCTAAAATGGCGCCGTACATTCATAGCAAACGTCAGGACAGCCACATTATTGATTTGGCTAAAACCGTTGAGGGGCTAGAGGTAGCGTTGCCATTCTTGACGCGAGTAGCGGCAAATGGCAAACAAATTCTATTTGTCGGGACGAAAAAGCATACCAAGGGAATTGTTCGTGAAACGGCCGAGGCAATTAATCAGCCATTCGTCACGGAACGATGGCTTGGCGGTACTTTGACTAACGTTTCGACCGTAACCCAACAAATCAAAAAACTAAAAGATCTTGAAAAGCGCATGATTTCAGGCGATCTTGAAAAGCGTTATTCTAAACTAGAAGTTCAGCGTTTCCAGGAAGAAATTGATGAGTTGAACGTCAAATACGGTGGCATTAAAAACTTAAATGGCAAGCCAGGCGCAATATTTGTGATTGACGTTATTGGTGATATGAATGCTATCAAAGAAGCAAAAACATTAGGTATTCCAGTAGTCGCGGTCGTTGATACAAATGCTGATCCGTCACTAATCGACTATGTTATTCCAGGCAATGACGACGCAATCAAGGGTGTTCAATTATTGCTAGATTATGCTCGCGCAGCTATAACTGAAGGTGCAACGACTAGCAAAACGGTTGATAAGACCGAAGAGGCCAAGGTAACTGAGGCTAAAAAGGAGAAATAAGCGATGGGCGTATCAATTGAAGATATTAAAAAGCTAAAAGAATTAACAGGCATTGGTTTGACTGATGCAAAAGTTGCCCTAGTTGAAGCTAAAGGCAATTTCGACAAAGCCCTTGAAGTACTTCGCAAAAAAGGTGTCACTAAAGCCGAGAAAAAAGGTGAACGCGAAGCTCGTGAAGGACTAATTGACAGCTATGTTCACAGTGGTCGCATCGGTGTTGTTGTCGAAGTAAACTGCGAAACTGACTTTGTGGCACGGACTGATAATTTTAAGTCATTTGCTCACGAAATTGCTTTGCAAGTCGCTTCGATGTCACCCGTTTATGTTAGCGAAGCCGATATTCCAGCCAGTGAAATGGAACGCGTCCGTAATGAGGCCGAAGAACGTGTCAAAGCTGAAGGTAAATCTACCGAAATCGCCAAGAAAATCGTTGATGGTCAGGTTAAAAAATACTTTGACGAAAAAGTATTACTTAATCAAACCTATATCAAAAATGAAAAGCAAACCGTGGCTGATTTCGTCAAAGAGAACATCGCAAAAACCGGCGAGAATTTAATCATTCGCCAATTCAAGCGCATCGAGCTTGGCGTCAACGAATAAAATTATTGCCTTATCTGAATGACCACGTAGCGATTACGTGGTCATTTTGTTACAATAGATAGACTATGTTTGACACTAAACCATATGAAACCAAATTTGAGCAGGTTGTGACTCATTTTGCCGAAGAATTAAAAAAAGTCCGTACTGGCCGAGCCCACCCTGGTCAGTTGGATGGAATCAAAGTTGAGATATATGGCACGTTGATGCCTCTTAATCAGGTGGCTAATATTACTGCGCCCGAGGCGCAAATGTTGCTAGTAACACCATTTGACCCCAGTAATATTCAGCTTATTGTTGCAGCTATCCGTGCCGATCAAAGTCTAGGGTTTAATCCAAGTGATGATGGTCGGTTGGTCCGCGTACCGGTGCCACCACTTACCGAAGAGCGCCGTAAACAATTGGCCAAACAAACAGGCGAAAAAGTCGAGGAAGCCAGAATTGCCCTGCGTAACATTCGCCAAGATGCGCTCAAAGATGCTAAACGTAAAAAAGATAACAAAGAATTATCCGAAGACGACGTAAAGCGTATCGAGAAATTAATCGATGGTTTTATGGCTGCCGTAAACGCTAAAATTGACGAAGCCTTTAGAATTAAAGAGAAAGACATCCTGACGATCTAATGACAAGCTCTATCGTCCCCAAGCATATTGGTTTTATCATCGATGGTAACCGCCGTTGGGCTAAAAAGCACGGGTTGCCAGCCTATGAGGGCCACTTGGCTGGGTATAACGCCGTTCAAGAAGTTGCAAAGGCTACTTTTGATGCTGGCGTCGAGTTTGCTTCTTTTTATGCCTTTAGTACCGAAAACTGGAAGCGTAGTGAAGATGAAGTTAGTAAATTAATGGGTTTGGTGTTGAAGTTGCTAACATCAGACCTTCCGATTTTTGATAAAAATAATATTAAACTAAGGATTTTGGGCTCGCGCGAAAAGGTCAGCGAACGTATTTTAAAGGCGATTGACGATGCCGAGGCGCGGACTGCCAATAATACGGCCGGTACTCTGGCGGTATGTTTTAATTATGGCGGTCAACTTGAAATTGTTGATGCGGTTAAAAAAATTGTTCGTTCAAGCACATCGGCCGACGACATAACTACTGAGTTAATTGAACAAAATCTGTATGCTCCAGAAATTCCACCAGTCGATTTAGTCGTGCGGACAAGCGGCGAACAAAGGATATCAAACTTTATGTTATGGCGGGCAGCTTATAGCGAGATACTGTTTATTGACAAGATGTGGCCGGATATGACAAAGGACGACATAACCGATATAATCAAAGAATACAATAAACGTTCCAGGCGCTTTGGGGAATAAATGGAATTAATTTTTGGGATTATCGTTGGCCTTGTCATATTAGCGCTGCTAGTTACAGTGCACGAGTTTGGTCATGCCGTTGTGGCACGTCGTAACGGAGTAGTTGTTGAGGAATTTGGTGTTGGACTTCCGCCACTTGCTTGGAAAAAGAAACTAAAAAACGGTGTTTTACTTTCGCTGAACTGGCTGCCACTTGGTGGTTTTGTAAAATTACAGGGTGAACACGATGCGGCCGACAAAAAAGGTGATTATGGCGCTGCAACGGTTTTTCAAAAGACAAAAATATTGTTGGCGGGCGTAGCAGTCAATTGGCTGCTAGCCATTGTTCTTTTAACGGTACTGGCGCTAACTGGCTTGCCAAAGGTTCTGCCAAACCAAGTATCTATCCCGAGCGATACTGTGCTGATCCATAAACCCGTTGAAATCGCTACCATAATAAAGAATCATTCAGCCGCAAAAGCCGGTCTTAAAGTCGGGGACACCATTGTCCAATTTGACGGTAAAGAAGTGCCGACAGTTGATAGTTTAGTCAATATATCTAAACTAAATAAGGGTAAAAATATAGAGGTAATTTATAATCGGGATGGGGCTGAGCACAGCGTACGGGTCACTCTAGGCAAAGACGTTGCCAGCGGAATTTTTGGGGCGGATTTGGGTCAGCGCGATCTGATCAAGGCAACCTGGTCGGCACCGCTTATTGGTGTTGCTACGACTGCGCAATTTACGTGGGTAACATTTCAGGGTATGGGCGAGCTAATCGGCAATCTGACGAATGGTCTGGTTTCACAACTAAGTCCCGACGCTAATGTTCGTGCACAGGCATCGTCGAAGTTAAAAACGGTTGGTGACGGTGTGGCCGGTCCGGTCGGAATCTTGGGGACAATATTTCCAGCAGCCGAGCGAGCTGGTTTAACGCAACTAGTATTTTTGACAGCGATTATTTCGCTTTCCCTGGCAGTGATGAATGTACTGCCGATTCCGGCGCTTGACGGCGGCAGGTGGTTTACGATGGTGGCTTTTCGACTATCTAAAAAAGATTTGACGAAAGAGCGCGAAGAAAAAATTCAGGCCTTTGGATTCTTGGTACTTATGGGATTAGTAATTTTGGTAACTTTTACTGATGTCACAAAATTATTCTAAGTGGTGGATGCTAATAATTTTACCGGCTTGGGTATTTGTTAGCTTTTTTGCGGCGCAAGCATTAGTAACGGGTTCGGTGTGGCTGCTAGTTGTGCTGAATGTGCCCCTCAAGTCACTCAATCAGGCAATTTTAAGTACTTCCCTGGCTGCACTTTTATATCTAATCACATTAATAATAGTAATTGGTGCGCCCTGGCTAATTAAAAAACGTCGTACGAGTAGGGCTGATATCGGTTTGACTAGATTGCCGTCATGGACTGATATTTTAATAACGCCAGCGGGTTTGATAATATATCTTATTTTATCTTCAATTTTGATATTATTAGCGACTCACGTACTGCCAGGATTTGATATCAACCAAGTTCAAGATACTGGTTTTGAACAATTAAGCTATCGTTATGAATATATCTTGGCATTTACGACGCTCGTTGTTGTTGCACCGCTTGCCGAAGAAATTTTATTCCGGGGATATTTGTATGGCAAACTAAAAAAGTTTGTACCGGTTTGGGCTGCAATACTTGCAACAAGTTTACTATTTGGATTTTTACATGGTGACCTCAATCTGGCGATTGATACGTTTGCCCTGAGTATTGTCCTATGTTTGATCCGTGAGTCGACCGGTGGCATATGGGCATCAATCCTGTTGCATATGACAAAAAACGGTATCGCATTTTATATCCTCTTTATTAATCCGTCATTATTCACTACACTAGGTAGGTAATATGCGCGTATCTAAATTATTTACCAAAACCAGCAAAACCGTACCAGCCGACGAGGTAGCTAGGAATGCTCAGCTTTTGATCCGCGCCGGATTCATTCATAAGGAAATGGCGGGTGTTTATGCTTATATGCCACTTGGTCTTCGTGTACTAGAGAATATAAAAAAAATTGTTCGCGAAGAAATGAATGCTGTCGGTGGCCAAGAAATTATGATGACTACTTTGCAGCCTAAAGATATTTGGGAAAAGACTGATCGTTGGGATGATGCCAAAGTTGACAACTGGTTCAAGACCAAACTTGTCAACGGTACCGAACTTGGCGTAGGGTTAACTCACGAAGAGCCAATAGTTGATGCTGTCAGTAATTACCTCAATTCATACAAAGATATGCCTTTTGCTGTATATCAGATTCAAAATAAATTTAGAAATGAGTTGCGTGCAAAAAGCGGTTTACTGCGTGGTCGTGAATTTTTAATGAAAGATATGTACACGTTTTGTCGTGATCAGAAACAACACGAACAGGAATATGAAAAGATTGTAGCAACGTACTATAAAGTCTACGACAGGTTAGGGCTGGGAAAGATCACCTATCGAACCTATGCCGATGGTGGTATCTTTACGCCTCGCTTTAGTGATGAGTTTCAAACATTAAGTGAAGTAGGCGAAGACACAATATATGTTGACGAGGCAAAACGAGTTGCCATTAATGAAGAAATTTACACAGATGAGAATCTAGAGAAACTTGGACTTAATAAAAATGAACTTGTACAAAAAAAAGGTGTCGAAGTAGGTAATA
>Ga0209538_1001557_pt1 | contig 12116 bp, 12 predicted proteins | sample BarGraNGADG00211_2_FD_184492 | JGI IMG/M metagenome (GOLD analysis project Ga0209538, IMG submission 184492) | Arctic peat soil microbial communities from Barrow, Alaska - Barrow Graham LP Ref core NGADG0004-211 (SPAdes) (version 2) | ecosystem: Environmental > Terrestrial > Soil > Wetlands >... | reverse complement strand
ACAACATTTCAGGAAGAAGTGCTTACTGAAAACACCTTACAAACAGTGAACCCTTGCTAACAAAATTGCAGATTAATAAAAAAAGGTGTATGGCCGTGATCAATATACAAAAGAAAATGACCAAAGAACCAAATGACCAAATAACTTATTTGCCGGAACGCACCGGTAATACGCGGCTGAATCGGGTCCACTGACTGGCGAACCCAGATCGTATGCCAGGGCCGAAATCAAAGAAGTCGACCTCGCCTGTAGTTTCGCTCGTCTCCGATGCCCATGGACAGAAACAGGTAATATCAATCAACTCCGTTGCGACATGAATGCTATTGCGACCATAGCATGCTGCCGGATGGGATTTGCTCGCATCATACAACCCCTCCAGCTCATCCAGCGTCGGCATCCGCCAGTCCTTATAACCGCCCCCGTGATAATTCTCACAATAGAACTTGGCATCTTGCCAATTTATATCACTTCCGTTGTCCTTAGCTGCCCACATCAGGTTCGTCTTCGTGTCCAATACCGTCCCGTTGTCATAGGCGATGAAACGACCGTCCCTGACGGTTTCCCCTGTTGTAGCATGCTCTGCTGTATAGAGCCTGCTACAACAGGTAAAAATTACTATCAAAAGAACCACCACAATTGCCGCTACCATCTTTCCTAATATCTTTTTCATGCAATCCATCCTTTCAAGTGCCCATCAACTAGGGGTTTTGACCACTCGCTGACAGCTAAGTCGGACGACTCCTGTATTAACGTATAGCCAACTTTTCTAGCACCTTGTTCGCAAATTCATTTCCTATCTTTGGAGTTTGAGCGTACAATCCAGACGCCCCCAGACAATTAGCACCATTGACTTGCTCTCGATACTTGTACCACATGTTAAGTTAGAGTTCAGCAGTTTTTTGATTATTTCCGATTGAAATGTTGTGTGAATTGGGAAAATTAGAAAAACAACATTTTAGGAAGAAGTGCTTCATCCAATTATTGGTATATGTATTTGCTAACTCTTGTGCTTTATTTGTTCGCTTCGTTATTTGTTGAATTCGGCTTGGTTTCTTCTTCAACATTCTTCTTCAATAAAAGCGAATCTTTCAGGCCGTCATCATCTTGTTTTTTATCTTCTTGCAGGGCTTCTTTGAGTTCATCGGTTATTCCCTCAGTTGCTTTTTTGAATTCACTTAAGCCTTTGCCCAAAGTCTTGGCCAAGTCCGGCAGTTTTTTGGGACCAACGACGATCAGTGCTATCACACCAACTAAAATGAACGTCTGTAAACTGAAAAACATTGATTATCAACTCCTACTAAAAGTGCCTGCCATGAGTGGTTGATGGTTTTCCATCATGACCGCATGAATTTATCCGCCTAATAATAGGCGCTAAATCTATACGTCAGTCTCTTTACCAGGATAAGGAAGAATCATCAGAATTAAGTATCCTGCTATAGCATACACGATAAGCGCGGCAAGGGTGGCAAAATCAACCACGAAACCTGAAAATTTCAGGTCTGGACTAATTTTGGCAAATGGCGCTACAAGCCGCGCCGTGACACCATAAAGCCAGGCAACGAAAGGCGTACCTGCATTAACTACCAAAAACTTAAATATCAACCTGAAAGTTAAAAGTAGTTCAATAATGCCCACGACAATATTAATGAAAGCCCTTATAATTCTAAACATAAATTTGTTTTAATCCTGTTTTACTTAAGTTAATACAACTCCTTATGCTCCTTCGTATTCTATTGCTGAAAACATTTTTGTTGTTACTATTTAATTATAAGTCTTCCGTGTAGTCAAGGTAAAAAAAATATTTTGTCAATGGCCAAACACAACTGTCCGCGGGTAGTCGGAATCGGTGTAGCCGCAATCATTACCAATTGAACTATCGCATGGACGCGAAAAATAGTGACGCTCTCTTTCAGGAAGAACTAAATAGCATTAGGATATTGAATTCTAGATTCTATAAGGCTTAAAAATATAGAAAGAGATTTCGTAATTATACGAAATCTATTAATTTATGGCTCGCCCGGAAAGATGTTGTTGGACAATGGGAAGAACATATATTATTGCCGTGATCATGATTGGAATTCGTGCATCGTCTTCACCTACTTAGTTTCAGTAGTGGGCAGTTGTCAGAATTGAGGATTACGGAGAAAAATCAAGTAAAGACTGGCATGAGAGAAGCGTTGCTTTTTGCGTATCCTACTCAATGCCGATGTTTAGTATTTCATTTTTTCACTGTGAATACGGCTTCTGTAGAAAAAATATTCGACTTACGATAATCCCTCATTACTTCATCAAAATTTTCGCCTAATAATGTTTACCATTTTATCTTTGGCGGTACTGCATTTGGATTAATGGCATAATCCAAATGCAATCTTACAGTAACTGAGTTATCAGGACTGATTAAAAGTCCAGAATCGCCAAAGATAACTTCAGTATCATTAACATCGCGGTAAATTAGCACCCTATATGTAACATTGCTGTTTAAGTAGGCCGCGAATAATTCAGAATAATTAATCTCTGGCGGTATTTTGTTTTTATACCCATTTTGTATTATTACGCCATTAAATAAGAAGGCTTCAGCCAAGAGGTAAAGCATTTTGAGCGGTATGTAAACATGCTCATTTTGTAGAATGGTTACAAAAAATATTTCCCGAAAGGGTGCTGTGGATATTGCTTTGATTAATTCCGGGATAAAAAAGAAGCTATAGAATTTATTTTTATTGATTAGCCGAAGCAGACCCGTTCTGTCTTTAATGATTAAGTTTGTATGTGAAAGATTATGCTGAGATTTTTTTAAAAGCTCGGATTTGGAAATGATCCGCTCTGCAACGTCATATGCACATTTACTAGGTGGCTGCATTTCCTGATGAATGGCTGAAACATTTTTAGCCTGAACAATACCATGTTCATCAATGAGATCAATTTCTGTGACGTTTAAAACCTTTCTGTCATCTTTATGTTTGAAATCGCTACCATTTAGCAATTCGCCTGTATAACCAGCAATATTATCAATTCTTGCATTTGTTTCGGTGAGATAGTATTCGGTTACTTCCACGCCAAAATAAACTGTATTGGGAAAGAGGCGCACAAGAAAGTCTGGATTTTCGGATTCCTTTACTTCATCAAATAAACGATCAGCATATACTAAATCGAAAATACGGCGTTCTTGTTGCTTTTTAGAATTAGTATCCAATGGTCACCGCTTCTTGATCATCGTAATTCGCGTCTCTTTGTTTCCAGCATACTTATTATACAATTCATTTTTGAATGCTTTGAGTTTCTTTTTAATTTCCTCCTCCGAATCCCCCTGAACTTCTACCTTGATCATCAGTTCATATTCATAAATCATCTTTCCCATCCTCCTAGTTAATGAATATTTGAGGTATTAAAGATGCCTATTGTTTATTACAGATAATTTGTAATAGTTTTAACATCCTATATTTACGTTTTTCTATTTTTTCCTTTTCTCCCACGTATAACCAAACTTTATCTTCATATTTTTGATAAGATTCTATTTCTTCAAGACATTCTTTGTATCTTTTTTGCTTTTCCAGAACGAGAGATAGCCGACAAATGGGAAATCTTGTTCCTCTCCAAGTAGTTCGATATTTTTCGCATTTTCGATCCATCTCTATTAACATTTCAGTTGTTTTTCGATATAGTTGTATTGCTTGTTCACAATCGGTTTTTTCTAATTGTTTTGCTGTATTAATTAATTCTGAAACTTCCTTTTCTTTAATATTAAACCTTTCATATTCTTCCCAATCTATCTCACTCTTTTTAATTTCAATAACACATTGCAATCCATTTTTTTTATTACATATTTCCTTAATTGTCGCCAACACTTCAGATCCGTGATCAATATCAAATGCTAAATAATGATGACTTTCGTCAGCAGAATTCACTTCTCCGATATATTCTCCGTTTGTATTTGTTACTCCAACATATCCGGGATTACCTTGTCTGTGTTCCCGTATTAATATTACATTATCACCATCTTTGCATTGTGATAATATTTTTTCGTCTACGTTTTTTAATTTAGTCGTAAAATTATTAATATAATCTAATGATCCAAAATAATTTTCTACATTGAGTTCTACTGCTATGCCTCCTGATGAGTGAGTACCACTATGGCAAGAATTGCATAGGGCAATTAAGTTATCTTCTGCAAATGGTTCTCCTCCAGCGGTCAGCCGTTTTATATGGTGAACATCATCACTCTTTTTGTTTTTTCCTTCATTAAAACATAGTTCGCAAAATGGGTTATTTTTAATATATTTATCTCTTGTATTAATCCATTCAGGAGATTGATAAAATGATTCATCTATTGCAGTATATGGGGCATTAATTATATATGTTACTTTTTCAATTAACTCCTGTCTTGATATTTTTTTATTTTCTATTTCTATTTGCTTCTTAATTGTCGTAATTCGAGTTTCTTCATTTCCTGCATATTTATTATACAGTTCTTTTTTGAATGCCTTGAGTTTGTTTTCAATCTCTTCCTCATTCTCTCCTTGCACCTCTGTAGTGACTTTCAGATTATATTCATAAATCATCTTTCCCCTCCATAAAGTTATATTTTGTAAACAATTATCCACCTGAGGTCAGAGGTGTTACTTTGTACCACATGCTAAGTTAGAGTTCAGCCATTTTTTGATTATTACGGATTAAAATCTTGTATGAATTGGGAAAATAAGAAAATCAACAGTTCAGGAAGCTAGAAATATAAATGCTTTGCTTGATTATGCTCTGAGTTATCCACAGCCATGCCCGTAGCTCCTGACGGGCTGCGGGCATGGCTGTGGATAACTCTTTTCTCAGGTCGGTATGCCTTCGGCTTTATCCCCCCGATATAGTAACACGGGGGGTTCAAAATACATTCTTTATTTTAGAGATTTATAGTTTACGTATCGTTGAAAATATATGTTGACATATCGTAAATTAATATAGTATACGTAACGTCAACTACAAGGAGGTAAGAAAAATGAAGACAGATTTTCCTTTTTTGAAAGTGCCTGATAGTTTGCGTTCTTTAATAGGTGAACCTGTTCCAGAAGGAACCAGGATGTATCATCGGTTTGGAACGGAAGATGAAATGAGCGAATGGTTTGATGCTGTTGTGAAAATATGTAAGCCGGAGGGAAGCGTTTCACCTGGCGGTGCTGCTGGTTATGCCAGAGTATCCAGGGCGGGAGTGCATAAACGCCTGAAGGAAGGCAGATTAACTGCCTTTCGGTTTAACATAATCAAAGATTCCAGGTTTTTTAAAAACAAGAAGGTTTTGCTCGAGGGTCGAACTCCCTATACATATATCCCCGTTTCGGAGTGTAAAGCGTGGAGAACAGAGCTTGAAAGAATAACAAACAAGGAAGAATACGAAAGAGAAGTTATGGGCGATAATGATTTTTCTAATAAAGCCATAAAATCTCCGCCTCTCCGTAAATGGCAACGTAAATTAAATAAAAAGTGAGTTATGATGGATGACCAGAAAATAAGATTGCTTCTTCATGGTATTGACACGCTTTATTGTGTTTATTACTGCTTACCTGTTAGACCAAATGGCATTGACTTCCGGCGATTGAATGAACAGAAAGAAGATATTCGACAATCTAAGAGAAAGAATCCTCTGCCGGTAATCTTGGGTAATACCGAGTTTTTCTTACAGCCCTATGGAACAGCTTCCGGTTATCCTCTCGTTATTGAAAACGGCGATTTTAAAATCGAGATGGGAGAATTCAACAAACCAAATTTCTATGTCAAATATAGCAGCCAAGCTTTATGGCGAGAATCGGCTTTTTTGCTTCATGAAAAGTTTCTGCAATGGATTTCTTCCGTAGGTTACAGACCTTATCATAGGGAAAGCCTTTCCCGCGTGGATTTCAGTTTTGATTATAATCTTCCATCGCTTGATTTTAACGAAGATTCTTTCGTCAGCTATTCCAGCAAAGACAGTCAGCATCGACAAGATCGCAGGCTGCAAACTTTCACCTTGGGAAAGGGCGATATTGTTCTTCGTGTTTATGACAAGGTAGCGGAGATCAAGCAGCAAAGTGACAAGGTGTGGTTTTATCTGCTTTGGAAGCAAGACGAGAAAGTCTGGCGGATTGAATGGCAAGTGCGAAAGACCATTCTTAGGCAATTTGGCATCATCACTTTCAATGATCTGAAATACAAGCAGGGCGATTTGCTCCACTACCTGGCAGTAGAACATGACACCTTGAGGATTCCTAATGATGACAGCAATCCTTCCCGTTGGCCTCTTCATCCTCTTTGGATTGACCTTCAGGCAAGAATCGCAGAATTAGACCATCTCGGCACTTCCAGGATCAACGGCGAACAAGCTGTCATGGAAGAGCGTTTGCAGAGGATGGTTATTTCCATTTATGGCTGTCTAAAGCGGATCGCGGCTATCGAATGTGTTCAGGGGAATCATAGCATGATTGCTGTCGATGAGGTCTTAAAAGACTTGGGAATATATATTCATTATGTTCATGAACCATTAACCTGGAAAATAGAAGTTGAAAGAAAGATCAAGGAAATACAATTGGGCGTATGGTAAGACAAGAAGACATAGAACGGCTGATAAATATGCGTCTTAATCAACTGCTGCTTGTGGCTGAAACGGCTTTGCCATCAAATCAGTTTCAGGCATTCAGGAAAATTACGCTCAACGAGTTTGGTAATAACGGTTTAGGTAAGGACATGGAAAGGCTTTTTCGGGAAATACAACAAAAGGGACGGTAAGGCTCGGGCAGGAATACATTGAGCAAAGAAGGGGTGTATTATGCGTGAGCAAGAAGAAAACAGATGAAGGGTGGAAGATTGTATTCAATTTCATATTTTCGGATGATGTAACACCGGCTGAAATTCGTCTCATTGAAAATCAGTTGGGGGAACTGTTGCAGCAGATCATCCGGGAAGCAGATCAGGAGGAATAAAACATGATTGCGGCTCTCTATGTCAGGGTATCAACAGCAAGGCAGGCAGAAAAGGATTTATCAATTCCCGATCAGTTAAGACAGACGCGGGAATGGTGCAAGGCAAAGAATCACCAGATTGCCATTGAATATATTGAGCCTGGTGCTTCCGCGACCGATGACAAAAGACCAGAGTTTCAACAAATGATGATGGATGCCTGTCAAAATCCTCCTGCCTTCGATGCTATTATCGTTCATAGTCTTTCCCGCTTCTTCCGGGATGCTATAGAATTTGGTCTTTGTGAAAGACGGCTTAAGAAGTTCGGTGTGTCCGTGGTATCCATCACACAGGAAACAAGCGATGATCCTGCCGGGCAGCTGATCAGGCAAATCTTCAAGGTCTTCGATGAATATCAAAGCAAGGAAAACGGCAAGCACACACTCCGAGCCATGAAGGAAAATGCCCGGCAGGGATATTTTAACGGTTCAACTCCTCCTTACGGTTATCGGGTAAAAGAAGTTGAGAAACAGGGCAATAAGGGCAAAAAGAAAGTCCTGGATGTAGACGCTGCGGAAGCAGCTATTGTCAATAGCATCTATCAGCTCTATCTTTCTGGCTACAATGGGCATTCATTGGGCGTGAAGAGCATTGCTGCTTATTTGAATGACAGAGGCATTACCATGAGGGGGAGAAAGTGGAAATTAAACCTTATTTCTAAAATCCTTTCCAATCGGGCTTATCTGGGGGAATATGTCTTTAATAAAAAAGATAGTCGCACCCAAAAGATAAAGCCGGAATCAGAATGGATCACAATTGATGTGCCGCCTATTATTGACATTGATTCATTCAATCAAACTGAAACGAAACGAGAACATCAGAGACCGTCAAAAATGTCTGCTGTCAATAACTCACCTACATTGTTGACAGGGCTTTTGCGTTGCGGCTGTTGCGGGGAAAGGATGACTATTGCTACTGGTAAAGGTGGCAGATACCGTTATTATAAATGCTCATCAAAGATCAGAAATATCGGGCAAAATAGCTGCACCAGCGGCAATGTTCCCATGGAAAAGCTTGATGAAATAATTCTGAATACTTTGGCGGAACGCGTCTTTACTCCTGAACGGGTAAACAAGATAATGAAAGAGCTTCAGACACGCTTAAAAGCATCTAAAGAGGATCACCACGAAGAGTTGAAACAACTTGCCAGGGAACTTGAGGAAATCAAGCAGGGAACTGATAAGCTTTACGAGGCAGTTGAAAAAGGCATGCTTTCCATCAATGACTCGCTTACCGAGCGGGTGCAAAAGCACCAAGCCAGACGCCAGGAAATATTAATTGAAATGGCACGGCTTCACGGTCAAAAGGAAATGAAACTGTCAAAGCTTGGGAAAAATCACATTATTGCATTCTGCAAAGCATTAAAAGAAAGATTCCAGGATAAAGCATCAAACTTCGGGAAGGAATATTTAAAGCTGCTTGTGGATGAAATCAGGATCGTCAAACAAAAAGTGCACCTGACAGGAAGCTATGCTGCCCTGGCAGGTGCACTTTGTTCTAAATCGGAACTAGGTTCCCTTCCGGGAGTGCCCAGTTCCGTATTATACTGGCTCCCCAGCGCGGACTCGAACCACGGACATGGTGGTTAACAGCCACCCGCTCTACCGACTGAGCTACTGGGGAACACAAATTAATCGGTAATACACATAAAACAATTTTCCCGGACTCAATGGTTAATCCGCCGCGGCGGACTCTACCGATTGAGCTACTGGGGAAGATTAATTTTGTAGGCGCTTAATAATACAATTAGCAGAGGATGTCAACAACCACGATGATGCGTTCGCGAAAAAAAACAAAAACGTCTCTAAGAATTTTAAAACAGCGATATTTTTTGTTATTTCTTTACAATATTTCAGGAAATAACTATCAAAAAAGTACTTTGCCGTTTATTCATCATTGTCTTGCCTCAAAATCCATGATGATATATAAAAAACACAAATTTAGAAGGTAGTGCTTGTAATGACTTCATCGGTTAAAAGGGTTATCAGCCAGAAAATATTGAAAAAAGAAGTACTGGATGGTGGTTTGTGCACTGGTTGCGGAGCCTGTGTAGGCCTTTGTCCTTATCAGGTTATATATCACGACCGGACCGTTCAGTTGCATACTTGTGATCTGGAAAATGGTAAATGTTATGATTTTTGTCCCAGAACCTCAACTGATCTGAATGAATTAAGAAATATGCTCTTTGATTCTGGCGATTTGACGCCGGAGACAGGAGCGGTGAAAGGTTATTATTTTTCCCGGGCTACTGACCGGCAATTACGCGAAGATGCCCAGCATGGCGGAACAGTTACGGCTCTAATGGAACTAGCTTTGCTTGAGGGATTAATTGATTCCGCCATTATTTCTGCTCGCGATCAGGAGTTTGGCCAAAATGGCGTAGTTGTTAAAGATGAAGCAGCGCTTAGAAAAAATGCGGGCAGCAAGTTTACCGTATCACCGACAGTCGCCGCCTTTAACCGTTTAGCGGCGACGAAAGAAGCGGGCAAGATCGGTGTTGTTGCCACACCCTGCCAGGCACTGGCGCTGGCCAAAATGAAATTAAAAGCAGTCAAAGAAGATCGCGGCAAAATAGATCAACTGAAATTGGTAATCGGTTTGTATTGTGGGTGGACTTTTGCTGCCCAGAAATTTAAAGAGTTAATGGGCCAAAACGATATAGAGTTGGAATCGATTACCGGCATGGATATTCCGACAGGAAAGAATTCTCTGGAAATCTATACAGTGAATGGAACAAAGTCATTTCCGCTTTCCGATGCGCAAGCATGTATTCGCAGTGCTTGCAATTATTGCTTTGACAGCACGGCGGAGTATGCTGATATTTCAGTAGGCGCGGCGCGCTTTGGGGACAACTGGGAGGAGATGCGCCACTGGAATCAAATGATTGTGCGCACGGGGAAGGGCGGTGATTTAATCGAGTTAGCCATAAAGCGAGGCGTGCTGGAAGTTAGGAAAGCTCCGGCAGAAAGTTTACGGCAGTTGAAAAACGCAGCCGGCGAGAAAAAGACAGTGGCGCTGCAAAATATTATCCGGAAAAGTGGATCGGCAAAAAATCTTTTGTATCTGGATTGCCATGATCCGGTGGTGCGAATATTTTTAGCTAAACAAGTATCTAATAAAGAAAACAGGTAAGATCATGTCCAAATTATTAAGTCCGGCCAGAACTCAAGTTTTATTTATGGGCAATGAGGCCATTGCGCGCGGTGCACTTGAAGCAGGGCTTAATGTTGCCGCCGGGTATCCGGGAACACCTTCTTCCGAAATTATTGAGAGTCTTGCCAGAGTTGCCCGGGAAAGAAAACTTTACGTAGAATGGTCAACGAATGAAAAAGTAGCGCTGGAAGTGGCGGCGGCCGCCTCCTTTGCAGGGTTGCGCTCGATGTGTGTCATGAAACAAAATGGTGTTAACGTCGCTTCCGATTTTCTTTTGCATCTTACGGCTTCCGGCACGCGAGGCGGGTTGGTTTTAGTGACCTGTGAAGATCCGGGCGCTCTTTCCAGCGTCAATGAGGGAGAGTCGCGTTATTTCGCGCGGATGCTGGAAATTCCGCTATTGGAGCCATCTAGTTTTCAGGAAGCCAAAGACCTGACGAAATGGGCGTTTGAATTATCGGAAGCCATCGGTAATGTGGTCATGCTGCGCTCCGTGACGCGCATGTCGCACGCCAGCGGCAATGTGATCTGCGGGAAGCTGCCCGCCAAATCCAGGCGGGCGAAGTTTGATTATGACGGGCCGGTGATGGATTCGCGAACCGGGCCGATGATCAGTACGCCGGTGGTGGCCAAACACACGCTCCATCAGAAAAAGCTCAAAGGAGTCGAGGTGCTGTTTGAAAAAAGTCCTTTCAACCGGTATGCCGGACCTGCGAAACCCCAACTGCTGATCATCACCAGCAGCGTTTGTTTTCTTTATTCTCAGGAAGCGATCAAGATGTTAGGGCTGTATAAGAAGGTCGGTATTTTAAAGCTTGGTTGCACTTGGCCGCTGCCGCCCGCGCTGTTGAAGAAACACCTTCTTAAAACGGATAAAATCCTGATTGTAGAGGAAGTCCTGCCGTTTCTGGAAGAAAACGTGAAGGTTCTGGCAGCGGGCATGCTTAAACAAATGGGCAGCAAAATATTTTACGGAAAAATTGACGGAAGTTTGCCTTCCGTAGGCGAGTTAAACCCGGACATTGTTGCCGCGGCGCTGGGTAAAATTATGAAAGTTAAGCGTAAATCCCTGCCTGCTGATTATACGCGGAAATTGCAGAAGGCGGCAGCGTTGGTTCCGGTGCGTGAACAAACCTTTTGCGCCGGCTGTCCGCACCGCGCGTCGTTTTGGAATATCCACAATGCCATCGCGCTTGACGGGCGCAAGGGCTTTGTCTGTGGCGACATCGGCTGTTATTCGATGGCGGCTCTGTCGCCCGCAACCGGCTACCATACCATGCCCACGCTGCATTCTATGGGCTCCGGCACGGGACTGGCCAGCGGCTTCGCCAAGCTTGCGGCTTTCGGTTTCGATAAACCGATCCTGACAGTCTGCGGGGATTCCACATTTTATCACGCAGTGATTCCCGCGCTGATCAACGCGCAGCATAACCGTGCGGACATCACGTTCATTGTTCTGGATAACGCGGGCACGGCCATGACCGGTTTTCAGCCTCATCCGGGATTACCGACAAGCGCGCTGAAAGAAACGGTTCCCGCTGTGGACATTGCCGCGATCTGCGCCGCTATCGGGGCGAAAGTAATGATCAGCGATCCGTTTGATCTGGAAACCACCAGCAAAATATTGACCTCGTTTCTGGCGGACAAAGGGTCGGTCAAAGTGCTGATCCTTCGTCAGGCCTGCGCTTTGAGTCCCGAGAAAAAAGGTAAGAAAAAATTCGACGTGAAGGTCAATGAAGCCTTGTGTCTGGGCGAGTCATGCGGCTGTAACCGTTTATGCACGCGGATTTTCCGCTGTCCGGCTCTCATCTGGGACCGGATAAAAAAGAAGGCCCTGGTCGATGAGGTCATCTGCGCCGGTTGCGGTGTGTGTGCTTCGATTTGTCCGCAAAAAGCGATTCTGAAGACGGAGGCGACAGTCTAAATGAAGAAGCAACTACTCAAGGATCCGATGAACATTATCATCACCGGAGTTGGCGGACAAGGTA
>Ga0209538_1001555_pt1 | contig 12122 bp, 11 predicted proteins | sample BarGraNGADG00211_2_FD_184492 | JGI IMG/M metagenome (GOLD analysis project Ga0209538, IMG submission 184492) | Arctic peat soil microbial communities from Barrow, Alaska - Barrow Graham LP Ref core NGADG0004-211 (SPAdes) (version 2) | ecosystem: Environmental > Terrestrial > Soil > Wetlands >... | reverse complement strand
TGCGACCTGGTGAGCCTTCACATGATCGCGGTGCCCGTAGCCGCCGTTGGCGTCATAGGTGAGCAGGACGTCGACGGACTCCTCGCGCAGGATGTCGGCGAGCAGCCCTGCGGCATCATCGATCTCGGCCCCGATGAAGCGGGTCCGGCCCGGCGGATCCGGCAGGGTCTGCGGCCCCAGACCGCTGTCCGCGTAGCCGAGGTGCTCCACGCGCGCCACCCCCAGCGCTCGTGCGCTCTGACGCAGCTCGTCCAGCCTTCGTTCGCCGAGGTGACCGTCGGCCGCAAAGCTGCTGGAGGCCAGGCCCTCGTTGCCGTCGGTGGCCACGATCAGGATGACGCGGTGCCCCTGCGCGGCGGCGCGAGCCATCGTCCCGGCGGTGAGAAGCGACTCGTCGTCGGGGTGGGCATGGAACGCCAGAAGGGTGTGCGACATCAAGTTCCATCCTGTCTCATGCAACGCTGGGTTCTGTGAAGATCGCGATGCTGTCTGACTGTTATCTGCCCCGCCTGGGTGGGATCGAGGTGCAGGTCCATGATCTTGCGTCCCGCCTGACCGGTCGTGGGCACGAGGTCGTCGTCTTCACGGCCACCCCTGGCAGCCGCGGCGAACGGGGCGGGTTCGTCGACCGGGTCGACGGTGTGGTGGTTCACAGGCTGGCCCTGAGGTTGCCGTTCGAGCTGCCCGTGAACCCTATGGCCCCGGGGCTGCTGCGTCAGAGGCTGGCCGGCGGGGGGTTCGACGTCGCTCACGTCCACATGGGCGTGGTGAGCCCCTTTGCCGTCGACTGCACCCGCGCCGCCCTGGAGCTGGGCCTGCCGACCGCCGTGACGTGGCACTGCATGCTGGGCCCTCTGGAGCCGGTATTCCGCGCAGCAGGATATGTGCGCGGGTGGGCCTCCCGTGGCGTTGCGATGAGCGCCGTCTCGGCCGTGGCGGCCGAACCTCTGCGACGCGTCGTCGGGGCAGGGGGCATCGTCAACGTTCTCTCCAACGGAATCGACGTTGAGCAGTGGGCAGGTACCGCCGAGCCGAACTCCGCTCGTGAGCCCGGGGACGGCGACTCGGTCACTGACGTGCGCGTGGTCTCGGCGATGCGGCTGGCCTCCCGCAAGCGGCCGCTGCCGTTGCTGCGCATGATGGCCCGGGTGCGGGCGCTGGTCCCGGCGGACATCGGGATCCAGCTTGAGATCTTCGGTGACGGACCCGACCTCGGCCGTCTCCGGCGCTTCATCGCCGCTCACGAGATGGGCAGCTGGGTCCGACTGGCGGGCCGGGTGACCCGCGAGGAGCTGCGAGGCAGGTATGCGGCCTCCGACATCTTCGTGGCACCCGCGCCCCTGGAGTCGTTCGGGATCGCCGCCCTGGAGGCGCGTACCGCCGGACTGCCCGTCGTGGGGCGACGTGGAAGCGGCGTCCAGGAGTTCGTCAAGGACGGCCTGAACGGATTCCTCGCCACCGACGACGAGGCGATGGCCGGCTCTCTGGCGCGACTGGTCGCCGACCATGGGCTCCGCGACTCGATGAGGGCATACAACCTCGGCACGCCCCCCGAGCAGTCGTGGGACAGGATCCTGGATGGCGCGGAGTCGGAGTACCGCCGTGCCATTGCCGTGGCGGAGGCAGCTCGGGGAGCCCTCCGGTGACCTCCGGTCTGTCCCGGCTCGTCGTGGTGGGGGTCGATGTGGCGGGCGCGGAGGTCGCCCGGCTGGCACTCGGTCACGGGGACGACCCCAGCGCTTTGCTCGCGTTGCACGGCTGGCAGGTCCAGCGGGTGCGAAAGGTCCTGAGGCACCCGGTCGAGCGACATGTGCTGACAATGACTTTTGTGGTTGAGCAGTCCTCCTCCCGGCAGGAGACGGCCGCACCCCGGACGGGGCCAGCGCGGTCGCGTCCCGGCGCACACCGGGCCGAGCAGGTCGACCTCGCCGACCGGGTGACGGCCGGGGACGCTGCTGCCGGAGTTGAGGTGGCGCTGCTTCACCAGCGGGTGGCGGCCTACGCCGTGGTGACCAGCTCGCGCGGGTTCCTGATGACCCAGTTCTCCGACCTGACCGGCGCGCCGGGTCAGTGGGGCCTGCCCGGAGGTGGCCTCGACGCCGAGGAGGTCCCTGACCGGGCCGTGGTCCGTGAGGTCTGGGAGGAGAGCGGCCAGGTGGTCCAGGTGAGCGGGCTTGCACTGGTCGGGACGAGCCACTGGGTTGGCCGCGCGCCCGGTGGCCAGCTCGAGGATTATCACGCCGTGCGGATCGTCTACCGCGCGGTGTGTCCCGAGCCGACCGACCCGGTCCTTCACGATGTCGGTGGAACCACGGCGTCGGCCGCCTGGTTCACGCCGGCCGACCTGGACGCACTCGCGCTCACGCCTGGCTGGCGATCGATCCTGCAGGATGTCGTGAGGCTGGGTGCGACCGGAGTGGATGTGTCAGGTGTCGTCATGGCGCCGGACCAGACCGATGGCCCCGATCACCACCATCACGACACCGATGCCGACGATCGCGCCCGGCCCCAGCCGTGACCAGTCGACGCGTGAGTTCATCGTCTCCTTGGCGATGATCAGTCCCGCAAACACCATCGCGACCAGTCCGATGACGATGGCCGAGGCGTTCGGTCCCTTGGGCCGTGCGGGTGCTTTGACTGCGGTTCCCTTGATCTTGTCCTGGATCGGGTTGCCAGCCGGGGCTGACGGGGTAACCGGTGTGTTGTCATCCATCGTCCTACTCCTTCACCACTGTGAGCTGTCCGATGCCGACTCCGGCATTGACCACGACTTCGGTTGGTCCGTCGCCGATGACGACCGACCGCGATACGTCTGAGCCGCCCTGGCCGTTGTTCGACGGGTCCCCCGGCAGGAGGATCTCGCCCAGGTTGACATGACCCACGACCTTGACGGTCAGCCCCGGCGGGACGAGTACCTTCAGGTCACCGATCCCCACCGATACCGGGATCGTGGCAGGGCCGATGCCTTCCGTGGGCAGCCCGCTCAGGTCGAGGACACCGTTGCCGAGCCCAAGGCGGTAGTTGTCGTTGTTGGCTGTCGCGGTCACCGACGTTGGTTTCCAGGTGGCGTCCCCGACCCGCCCATTGACCTGGATCCCAGCTGGTATGACGGAGCTCGTCCAGGCGGATACTGCCAGGACGACCGCCAGGAAGGCTACGAAACCGGCCCGCCAGCCGGCGACGCCGAGCACGACCGACGTCAGCCCGATCGCCGCCAGCGAACCGGCGAGCGCGATCGCCGTGTGGCTACCGGTCCAGCTGAACGCGTTGCCCGCCCAGATCAGGGAGCCGTAGGTGGCCACTGCCAGCCCGATGGCGACCAGGCCCATCAACGGCCCGCCGGATCGACGACCGAGCTTCTTCGGGGCTGCCGGGGTCCTGGGGATGACCTGCGTCATCGGGGCGGTCTGGCCGGCCGCGGCACCGGGAAGCGGGCCCGACGTCGTCGGCGGAGGGCCGGCTGCAGTCGGGGACGGGCCTGCGGGCACCGGGGTGCCCAGCCTGTGGGCGTTGACCCGTTGGTCGGCGTCCGGATCGTTGTGACGGTGCGTGAGCCACCACACGACCAGGCCGAGGGGCACGATGAACCACGGGAACCCCCAGCTCGAGTCGTGGCTCCACCATGAACCGCCGAGCAGGGCCAGTGCGGCGAGCACGAGCAGCACCACCGGGCCGCCGTCTCCGTCACGAAGCGCTCGCTGGGTCACGATCTCCTCCCTGTCGTTGGGAAGCAGGACCCACGCGACGAGGTAGATGGTGATGCCAGCGCCACCGAACACAGCGAGCACGACCAGGGCGGCGCGGACGATCACCGGGTCGACGCCGAGACGGTCGGCAAGCCCAGAGCACACGCCGCCGATCCACTTGTCGTCGGTGCGGCGTCGGATGTCGATGCCCCGCACGGCATCGAAGAACTTGTCCATTCCCGTTCGCGTATCGGGTGCGCCTGGTCGTGGGTCGGGTGCGCTGTGTTCGGTCATGGCAACAATTCTTGGCGGCTGAGCAGCCCGCCACCATCGGGTTCGACCCTGATTCGACCCTGATCCGACCCTGAGATCGTGTTGTGGATCCCCGCTTCGCCCCGGATCTGGGCGAGGATGGACCTCGTGCCCACGCCATACGAGCTTCCGCCGTCGCCGACGGGCCCCGGCGAGCGCCGGCCGGTCCACCGGCTGCAGCGTCCCGTCCAGGGCCGCCGCCTGGGCGGGGTCTGTGCCGGGCTGGCCGATCACCTGGGGCTCAACGTCCGGTACGTGCGTCTGACGTTCGTGCTGTCCTGCCTGGCGGGCGGCGCGGGCATCGTGGCATACCTCTTCCTGTGGGCGCTCACACCCCAGGGGCTGGACGTCACCCCCGTCGCCGGGAACGAGGGTGTGGTTGTGAGCCGGCCTTTGAACGAGTCAATGCGCAACGTCGTGATCGGACTGGCGCTGCTCGGCGTCGGCGGGGTGCTCTTCGCCCAGCAACGCGGAGTCAACCTGCGCCTCGGCGTGCTCATCCCGCTCTTGACCGTGGCTGCCGGAGCGGTGTTGGCCTGGTCCAAGCTTGACGACGCGGAACGGGACAGATGGCTGGTCCGGGAGGGGGTTGTCGGCCGACGGGCAGGCTTGGTACGTCTGGGGATCGGCATCGCGTTGGCGACGGTCGGTGTGGTCGTTCTGGCCACTCAGGGTCGTGGTCTCGTCGGCTTGTGGAACGTGGGGATCGCGGCCGTGGCGGTTCTCGCCGGTGCCGCACTGATCGCCGCGCCGTGGGGGGTCCGGCTGTGGGGCGATCTGCGCCTCGAGCAGGAGCAACGCATCCGTGAGACCGAGCGGGCAGACATCGCCGCGCATCTGCATGACTCCGTTCTCCAGACGCTGGCGCTGATCCAGCGCAAGTCGGCTGACCCCGCCGAGGTGGTCCGTCTCGCGCGCTCCCAGGAGCGTGAGCTGCGCGGTTGGCTGTATGCCGGCCCGCTCGGCTCGAAGGCCAGCCTCGCGTCCGCCGTGACGGAGGTGGCGCACGAGGTCGAGGACCTTCACGGCATCCCCATCGAGCTGGTGGTGACCGGTGACCGCACGCTGGATGTCGGCGGCGCCGCCCTGGTGCGGGCGCTGCGCGAGTCGTTGCTCAATGCCGTCCGGCATGGCGCACCGCCGGTCTCCGTCTATGTCGAGGTGGGTTCTGAGCTCGTTGAGGTGTTCGTGCGGGATCACGGTCCGGGTTTCGACCTGGGGGATGTTCCGCCGGATCGTTTCGGCGTCCGCGAGTCGATCCTGGGCCGCATGTCGCGGCACGGTGGCTCGGCAGCGTTGCGGCGCCTCGAGCGCGGCACCGAGGTCTCCCTCTCCTTGCCGGTCACTGCCGAGTCACCCTCTGCCGAGTCGCCCTCGGGCGGCCGACCGGACACCGATGCCCGGCCAGACCGGGTTGCCCAGCCGCACACCGAAGGAACGCGTTGATGACCGAGCCAGTGCTCTCCCAGGCGAAATCCATCCGGCTGGTGCTGGTCGATGACCACCGCATGTTCCGGTCCGGCGTCAAGGCCGAGCTCGACGACTCGATGGTGATCGTGGGGGAGGCCGCGAACGTCGACACCGCGATCACCGTGGTGGCGCAGACGCGACCCGATGTCGTCCTTCTGGATGTGCACCTTCCCGGCGGCAACGGCAACGGTGGCAGCGACGTGATCACCGGATCAGCCGGCGTGACATCAGAGTCCGGTGAGCCGGTCCGCTTCCTGGCGCTCTCGGTGTCCGACGCGGCGGTGGATGTGATCGCGGTCATCCGGGCCGGGGCTCGCGGATACGTCACCAAGACCATCAACGGCCAGGACCTGACCGACGCGATTCGTCGGGTCGCTGATGGGGATGCCGTGTTCAGCCCCCGGCTCGCGGGCTTCGTCCTGGATGCCTTTGGTGCTGCCGCCGGTGAGGTCGCCGTGATCGACGAGGAGCTCGACCGGCTCAGCGCACGAGAGCGCGAGGTGATGAGGCTCATCGCTCGCGGCTACCAGTACAAGGAAGTCGCCAAGGAGCTCTTCATCTCGATCAAGACCGTTGAGACACACGTGTCCTCGGTGCTGCGCAAGCTGCAGCTGTCTTCACGGCACGAGCTCACCGCCTGGGCTGTCGGGCGGCACCTTTTGTGAGTGGACCTGCTTCGAGCTCATCGAGGCGGGACTCCTGCCCGGCGCCGTAGTCGGCCACGGCGCGCTCCAGGCGTCGCCGAAATACCGTTGAGACGGCGACGGCGGCGGCCACGGCCAGTGCCAGCCCGATCCAGGACGAGCCCTTGAGCCACTCCTCGGCGCGGGAGCCGACGGTGTAGATCGCCAGCGTGGTCCCGCAGGCCCACACGAGGCCACCGAGCGCGTTGGCCGCCAGGAAGCGGGGGTAGGACATTCGCAGGGCACCCGCCATGGGCCCGGCGAAGATACGAAGAAGCGCCACGAAACGGCCGAAGAACACGGCCCACACGCCATACCGGGTGAAGATGTGCTCGGCGTAGGCGAGGCGATCGGGGCCTGCCTGTCTGGGAAACCGGCGTCCCAGGATCTCGAACATCCGCTCGCCCCAGCGCCGCCCGGCCAGATAGCCGATGCTGTCGCCGACGATGGCCCCTGCGCTGGCCGCGACCGCGACCCAGACGGGGGACACGTCCAGCTCCTGGCGCGCGGCAAGCAGGGCTGCAGACACCAGGATCACCTCGCCCGGCAACGGGATGCCCATGCTCTCCAGCGCGATCACCGCAGCGACCAGGACATAGACCACCACGGGGGAGACGCTGATCAGCAGGGCGTCGACATTCATCGGCTCAGCCCAGATCCAGGATGTGGAAGCATTCGGCAAGCCTGCCCTGGCTGAGCCCGAACATCTGGCCCACCCCGCCGCCCCAGTCGCGCAGCATGCTCTCCAGCTGGTCGCCCATGTGTCCGGTCTGGGACGCATGAGCCCGCAGGGCTGCGACCTTGCGGTCGAAGTTGTCCGTGATGTCCACGGCGTGGGTCATCTCGGGATGGGCCATGATCCAGACCTCGTTGACGTGCCACGGCTCCAGGCCGGCCACGATCAGCTCGGGCCACGCGAAATGGTTCTCGGCAGCCGGGTACACGGCACGGATGGCGGCTTCGCCTGCCGCCAGGTGATCGGGGTGGGAGGCTTGAATCCGGTCGTACCACCGTTCTGGAGACTGGATCAGTACGCGCTGGGGCCTGACGTCGCGGATGACCTCGACGATCTGGCGCTGCAGCTCCCACGAGGGTTCCAGCCAACCATCACGATGCCCTGGCAGGAACCGCACGTCCGTCACGCCGAGCGCGGCGGATGCGCCGATCTGTTCGCGTTCGCGGATGGCCGGCATCTGCTCGCGGTTGGTGTGGTCGAACCCGCCCTGCTCGCCGTGCGTGCACAGCACGATCGAGACGTTGAGCCCGGCGTCGACCCAGCCGGCGATGGTCCCGGCCGCCCCGAAGTCACAGTCGTCAGGATGTGCCGCCACGACCAGGACGCGCTGGAGCTCGTTGTCGGGCCGTGGCGTGGCAGGCTGGCCGAAGGTCCGCTGCGTCATGCGGTCAGCCTAGTTGGGCACCCGTCCACTCGCCATCGCGTCCAGGAAGGTGGGTCACAGCCGGCTCCCGCCAGCGGCGTGGGTCGTCGAAACCGTCCCGGCCAGTGCCTCCAGCGATCCGCCGTCGAGCCGGTAGGTGAGCCAGTCGTCCATGGGCTGCCCGCCGAGTGAGTCATAGAAGCCGATCGAGGGGGTGTTCCACCTCAGGACCCACCACTCGAGCCGGCCGTATCCACGTTCGGCACACACTGCGGCCAGCGTTGCCAGCAATGCCTTACCCAGACCCGTCCCGCGATGCTCTTGCGAGACGAACAGGTCATCGAGCCAGATGCCGGCGCCGCCCCGCCAGGTCGAGAACGTGACGAACCAGATCGCCATGCCCACGACCGTCCCGTTCACGACGGCAACGTGTGCGAACGCGGTGGGCGCGTGCCCTTCGGGGAACAGGGCCTCGTGGAAGTTGGCCTCGGTCGCCTCAACGGCGTGGGGCTCCTTCTCGTAGATCGCCAGCTCATGCACGAGCCCGAGAATGGCCGGTACGTCGCGAGGTTCGGCCACCCTGATGGACGTGCCTGGCGGTTGGTTCGCGCTGGATTCCGTATGCCGAGTGGTCACCGTCTGAGCCTAGGTCAGGGCCGGAGGGCTCTGCCTCGCACACCCCCCTACCGCGTGCTGGGTTCCATTCCGCCCAGCACCCGAGGGGTCGAGGCGATCGCCTGCCTGACACCCCGACAGAGGCCCCCGCTGCTGCCCCTGCCACGCATCCGCCGGCAGGTGGCTCCGCCAAGGACTGAACCCACTGTCCGGCCGGCGCGCCACGGGCGCACAGATACCGGGCCGGACGTTGCGCATTCCTGTCACCCGCCCGACGTAGGCTGGAACTCACGATGAGCACTCTTTTTGGCGACTTCCCCCTGCCCGACCTCAGCCCTGCCTCGTCCGGCAGCGCGGTGGACGACCGAGGGGTGCCCACGTGGGTGGAAGCCGGTGGCGAGCCCCCGCCGGACGGTGAAGGTCGCCGTGCCGGCCCGGTGATCAGTCGCGATCCAGAGGCGCTGCTCGAGGGTCTCAACCCGCAGCAACGGGCCGCCGTCATTCACCAGGGGCCGCCACTTCTGATCGTCGCCGGGGCCGGCTCCGGCAAGACCCGCGTGCTGGCGCACCGGATCGCCCACCTCCTGGCGGCCCGCGATGTCCAGCCCGGCCAGATCCTTGCGATCACCTTCACCAACAAGGCCGCTGGTGAGATGCGCGACCGGGTTGCCTCGCTGATCGGCGCCCGCAGCCAGGGCATGTGGGTCTCGACCTTCCACTCGGCCTGTGTGCGCATCCTGCGACGTGAGGCTTCTCACGTCGGCCTGAAGTCGACCTTCTCGATCTACGACGCCGCCGACAGCCAGCGCCTCATGTCGATGGTCCTGCGCGATCTGGACCTTGACCCCAAGCGCTATCGGCCGCGGGCCTTCTCGGCGCAGGTCTCCAACCTCAAGAACGAGCTGATCGACGAGGAGACCTATTCGGCCGGGCTCGGTGAGGCCAGCCATCATGAGCGGATGGTGGCCGAGGCCTACCGGATGTACCAGGGCCGGCTGCGTCAGGCCAATGCGATGGACTTCGACGACCTGATCATGACGACCGTCAACATCCTTCAGGCCTTCCCCGACGTCGCCGAGTACTACCACCGGCGTTTCCGGCACGTCATGGTCGACGAGTACCAGGACACCAACACCGCTCAGTACCAGCTGGTGCGCGAGCTGGTCGGGCATGGGGATGGCGACCCTGCAGCCCGGGACCGCGCAGCCGGCGACCAGGCTGCCGGCGAGACCGGTTCCCTTCCCCCGGCCGAGCTTGCCGTCGTCGGCGACGCGGACCAGTCGATCTATGCCTTCCGCGGCGCGACGATCCGCAACATCGTCGAGTTCGAGCAGGACTACCCGAACGCGCGGACCATCCTGCTCGAGCAGAACTACCGCTCGACCCAGACCATCCTGCGTGCGGCCAACGCGGTCATCGCCAAGAACTCCGACCGTCGGATCAAGAACCTGTGGACCGACTCCGGCGACGGCGCCAAGATCGTGGGCTACGTCGCCGACTCCGAGCACGATGAGGCTGCCTTTATCGCCCGCCAGATCGACAGCCTCGGTGATGAGCACGGCGTCAAGCCCAAGAACGTGGCTGTCTTCTACCGCACCAACGCACAGTCGCGTGCCATCGAAGAGGTCTTCGTCCGGGTTGGCCTGCCCTACAAGGTCGTGGGCGGGACGCGCTTCTACGAGCGGCGGGAGGTCAAGGACGCCCTCGCCTACCTGCGGGTCATCTCCAACCCCACCGACACGGTCAACCTGCGACGCATCCTGAATGTCCCCAAACGTGGCATCGGGGATCGAGCAGTGGCCTGTGTCGCCCAGCTCGCCGAGCGCGAGCGCGTCCCCTTCGTCGCTGCGCTGGGCCGCCCGCAGGACGCCCCGGGTATCGCGACCCGGTCGGTCGCTGCGATCACGGTCTTCACCGCCCTGCTGGAAGCGTTGCGAACCGTGCACGAGGGTGGCTCGGGAGTCGGGGACCTGCTCGAGGCCGTGGTCGAGCAGACCGGCTACCTCGCCGAGCTCCGGGCCAGCCAGGACCCGCAGGACGAGACCCGGGTCGAGAACCTCGCCGAGCTGGTGGCCGTGGGCCGGGAGTTCGACGAGTCAGAGCCTGAGGGCACTCTGGAGGCCTTCCTCGAGCGCGTCTCGCTGGTGGCCGACGCCGACGAGATCCCCGACGGTTCCGATGCCGAGGCCGCCGACAGTTCAGATAATGGGGTGGTGACGTTGATGACCCTGCACACGGCCAAGGGTCTGGAGTTTCCCGTGGTCTTCCTCACCGGCATGGAGGACGGCACTTTTCCGCACATGCGCGCCCTGGGTGACGACAAGGAGCTTGAGGAGGAACGCCGCCTGGCCTACGTCGGGATCACCCGCGCCAGGGAGCGGTTGCATCTCTCGAGGGCGATCGTGCGCTCCGGCTGGGGCTCACCCCAGTACAACCCGGCGTCGCGGTTCCTCGATGAGATTCCTGCCGACCTGATCGACTGGCAGCGCACCGAGACCACCGGCATGAGGTCCTCGTCCACTCCTGCGGTGGCGACCCTGGCCGGGCGGCCGGGTGTGCGTTCCCCGGGCAACCGACCGATGATCTCGCTGCGGTCCGGTGACCGGGTGAGCCACGACTCGTTCGGCCTGGGCACGGTGGTGCGGGTCGAGGGTGAGGCAGACAAGGTCATGGCACACGTCGACTTCGGCACGGACACCGGAGTCAAGCGGCTACTGCTGCGTTATGCCCCGCTGGAGAAGCTCTGATCGAAGGTCGCGCCACGGGACTATGGGGAGATGGGCCCCGCGTGCCGCCGCTCAGGTGTCCTGAGCCGTCGTGCTCCTGGACTTCGTGCCACGGATCTGGCCAGAGGTGGTGGTCTGGACCTAGGTGGCGATGTTGTGACGTGCCAGCCAGGGCAGGGGATCGATGGCCTGGCCACCGTTGGGGTGGATCTCGAGGTGCAGATGCGGACCCGTCGAGTGGCCGGTGTTGCCGGAGAACCCGACGATCTGGCCGGGTGCGACGACATCGCCTTCTGTGACCGAGATTCTTGACATGTGTCCGTAGTAGCTGATGGTGCCGTCCCAGTAGCGAATCTGGACCAGGTTGCCATAGCCCGACTCCTGGCCGGCAAAGGCCACCGTGCCGGTCGACATGGAGGCCAGGGGCGTGCCCACCGAGACCGCAAAGTCCTCGCCGGCGTGCAGGCTGCCCCAGCGATAGCCGAATCCGGACGTCGTCACAGGGTTCTTGATCGGCAGCCGCCAGCTATGGGCGAACGCCGCGCGCTTGGACGCATCGGCCCGCTCGGCGAGCCTCTTGCGTTCGAGGCTTCGGGCAACGTCGGCTGCGCGGACGAACGCGAGATGGTCGGCGGTGGCCTTGAGGTCCGCGGCCTGGGCCTGCGCGATCTCTTTGGCGTGGCGCGCGCGCATCGCGGCGGGTTCGACTGCTGCAGGCTGCGGCGAGACCATGGCAGCGGCGCTCTGCGTGAAGACCCCGGTCTGGGCCTTGGATGTCGTGGCCACAGCGGCCGCGGCCGTGCCGAACATCAGGGCAACGGTTGCAGCTGTGGGCAGGGCCAGACCGGCAAGGACGCGGCCCGGCTTGGACGTTGCCTGGCGCTTGGCGCTTGTGTCGTGCCGAGAGGACACTGGGTGACCGGCACGGTGGCGGGCCTCATGCGGACGGTCGGGCACAGGCAAAACCTCACGGGAGCGAATATTGACGAAATGAGGTTAGCGTGACCCTTCTGCTATACCAAATTTGACAAATCTTTACTCTTCACATAGATAAACTCACTCATTGTGACGGGTCAGCACCTCTGGCGCACTTTCTATCAGCAGGGTCGCCTCACTCGCACAGTGCCCCCCGGTGAGCTGCAGGCGCGGGGCTTCGGTCTCGGGGCTTGAGCTCGGTAACGCCGGCGGTCAGCAGGCTTCCGTCGGCCTCCAGCTGTGCCGGCGCAGTCGAGATCCCGTGGACCACGTCGC
>Ga0209538_1001549_pt1 | contig 12144 bp, 10 predicted proteins | sample BarGraNGADG00211_2_FD_184492 | JGI IMG/M metagenome (GOLD analysis project Ga0209538, IMG submission 184492) | Arctic peat soil microbial communities from Barrow, Alaska - Barrow Graham LP Ref core NGADG0004-211 (SPAdes) (version 2) | ecosystem: Environmental > Terrestrial > Soil > Wetlands >... | reverse complement strand
GTTGGCGATGAACTTCGCGACGAGGACGACGCCGCGGCGCGGCTCGGCCAGGAACGTCGGGGTGATCGTCTGGCTGCGGAACTCGGAGGTCACCGAGAGAGTGCCCACGACCAGCGGGAAGACCGAACCGATCGTCACGCCGATCGAGTACACGACGGCCGCGAGGTCGATCCCGACAAGCGCGATGCTGTTGCCCCCAGCGCCGCCCGTCGCGTTGCTCAGCGAGAGCGACCAGGCCATCGCGGCACCGATGCCGAGCAGGTAGATGAACATCGAACCCAGCAGGATCCACCACAACCGGGTGGTGACGATCTTGCGGTACTCGGTCAGCAGTGCAGCCCTCATCGCGCAGCACCCGTGGCCTCGACGTCGGCCACGCCGGGCGTCCCCGCTGGGCCGTCGTCGGCAGGACCGTCCGCGACCGCATCCCGCGTCAGCTGCAGGAAGATGTCCTCGAGGCTGACCCGGTGCGTCGACAGATCGTGCAGCTCGACCCGGGCGACGAAGGCGGCCGCTCCCACCTGCGCGGCGCTGGGGCCACCCGTGATCACGGCCTGATGAGGCGCCGGATACGTCGTGATCGGGCTCCAGTCGTGGTCATCGATCATTGCTCGGAGCGCGGAGTCGTCCGGCGCGGTCACCCGGACGCTGACCTCGGCCTTCGAGGAGAGCTCGCTCAGCGGCGACGCGTGCACCAGGCGTCCGCGAGAGATGATCACGGTGTCGTCGACGGTCTGCTCGACCTCGGACAGGACGTGGCTCGAGATCATCACCGTCCGTCCCTCGCTCGCAAGGAATCGCAAGAAGGTCCGCAGCCAGACGACGCCCTCAGGGTCGAGACCGTTGGCCGGCTCGTCGAGAGCGAGGACCTGCGGGTCGCCCAGCAGAGTGGCGGCGAGGCCGAGCCGTTGCCGCATGCCCATCGAGAACCCGCCGACGCGGCGGTGCGCGACCGAGCTCAGCCCGACGATGTCGAGCACCTCGTCGCAGCGCTTGTCCCGCACCCCGACCTGCGGCGCGTAGACCCGCAGGTGATCACGCGCCGTCCGACCAGGGTGGAAGCTCGCGGCCTCGAGCGCAGCTCCGACGACGCCGGCCGGGTGCGGCAGGTCGTGGTACCGACGTCCGCCGATCGTGGCAGTTCCCGCGTCCTGGCGAGCAAGTCCGAGCAGCACCCGCAAGGTGGTCGTCTTGCCGGCCCCGTTGGGGCCGAGGAACCCCGTCACGCGACCTGGCTGCACCGTGAACGAGAGGTCGTCCACCGCCTGAACCTTGCCGAACCGCTTGGACAACCGATCGATGACGATGACGCCGTCAGCGGGATCGAGCTTCCTCGTGGCGGTCACGGTCACTACTCCTCGGGCGTCTCGTCGTTGGTCTCCTCGGGCATCTCGGTGCCCGTCCGGTCGGCGACCACGGTAGCGCGAGCGGCCTGACCGGGGAGCGTGATCCGCATCGTGCAGCCGGGTTCCGCCGCGGCGACGTCGAGCGTCCCTCCGTGCAGGGCGACGGCCCAGCGCGCGATCGCGAGTCCGAGCCCGGTTCCTCCCGTGCTCGACTGCCCGGTCCGGGCCTGAGTATTGCCGCGCTGGAACCGCTCGAAGATCCGCTCGCGGTCCGCGGGCGCGATCCCGGGCCCGTCGTCCGAGACGTCGATGACCACGGAACCGCCTCGCCGATGGGCGGCCAGCCGAACCGCGCCCGCCTGGGGGGAGTGCCGGACCGCGTTGTGCAGGAGGTTTGCGAGCACTTGGTGCAGCCGGTCGGCATCGGCCGGGACGGCGAGGTCCTCGGGCCGCACCGTGATCTCGAACGTGACGGCCTTCTCGGCGGCAACCATCGATGCGTCGTCGGCGGCGTCTTGCAGGAAGGGTTGGACCTCGACGTCGCGCAGGTCGAGCCCGATCGCTCCGGCCTCCACGCGGGAGAGGTCGAGCAGGTAGGTCACGAGGTTGCCGAGCCGTTCGGTCTGCGCGAGCGCGGCCCGCATCGTGTCGGGATCCGCTCGGCTGACGCCGTCGACGATGTTCTCGAGCTGTGCCTGAAGGGCCGCCACCGGGGTCCGGAGCTCGTGCGAGACGTTGGCGATCAGCTCGCGTCGCAGCGCGTCGGCGGAGGCCAGGTCCTCGGCCATCTGGTTGAAGGCGTGCGCGAGCTCGCCCACCTCGTCCCGGCTCGTCGAGCGCACCCGCCGGGAGTAGTCGCCGTGCGCCATCGCACTTGCTGCCGCGGTCATCTCGCGCAGCGGGGAGGTCATTCCTCGCGCCAGGACCTGGGTCAGGATGAGCGAGACGACGATGGCGAGCGGCAGGGTCCGGGTGGGTCCGAGCCCGCGGTGCAGCCCGTACCACGTGAGGAAGGCCGCCATCGTAACGGTGGCCGCGACCAGCACGCCGAGCTTGATCTTGATCGACTCGAGCGGGTCCAGCGGCCGGACGTCCCGAAGGTGTGGCCGCGTCGTCCGGGTGAAGCGCGCATTGGACATCGGCAGGATCCTCAGGCTCCGTCCGGCGGCTCGAACGCATAGCCGACGCCGTGCACCGTCCTGATCAGGTCCGCCCCGAGCTTCCGCCGCAGCGCCTTGATGTGGGAGTCGACCGTGCGGGTGCCGCTCGCGTCGACCCAGTCCCAGACATCCGCGAGCAGCTTCTCCCTGGTGAGGACGGTCCGCGGGGTCACGGCAAGCGTGACGAGCAGGTCGAACTCGGTCGGGGTGAGATGAACCAGCTCGCCGGCGCGGCTGACCCGCCGTTGGGCCCGGTCGATCTGGACGTCGCCCGCCACGATCGTCGGCAGCGGCATCGCGCCCTCCTCGGCGATCCGGCCGGCCCGGCTCACCCGCCGGAGCAGGCTCTTGGTTCGCGCGACGAGCTCGCGCATCGAGAAGGGCTTGGTCATGTAGTCGTCGGCTCCGACGCCGAGACCGACGAGAACGTCCGTCTCGTCGTCGCGCGCGGTCAGCATGAGAACGGGAACGGGGCGCTCGGCCTGGATCCGGCGGCACACCTCCAGTCCGTCGATGCCCGGGAGCATCACGTCGAGGATGACGACGTCCGGCCGGAGTCGGGCGGCGGCTTCGACCGCGGCCAGCCCGTCGCTGGCGATCTCGGCCGTCCAGCCCTCGGCCGCCAACCGGTTCGCGATGGCGTTCGCGATGTCCGGCTCGTCCTCGACGACGAGCACCGTCACCGCCGAAGGAAGTGGGTCGGCGTGAAGTCCTCGCGCCGCGTGGTCCTCGCTCGCACTCGGGTAGCTCGTTTCCATTAGGCAAGAGTTCCATACGCCTCGCACATCGGTCCTCCGATATGGTCTTCTGCATCATGGCCTGCTCCACCAGCGGCCGGTGCCACCCCAATGGGGGACCCGGTGTCGGCGCCTCGCGCACGGCCAGAGTCGCGCCCGTGACCGCGCCGGCCGCCGCGCCGGCCGCCGCGCCGGCCCGAGCCAGCGCGAGAGTGGGCGATCGCCGGTGCTGACCGAGTGGCTGCTGGTCGGGTTCGGTGTCCTTCTCACCCTCGGCACCGCGCTATTCGTCGCGGCCGAGTTCTCAATCGTGACGCTCGACCCCGGAGCGGTCGACCGGCAGACCGCGCCCGACGATCGTCGGGGCCGCTCCGTCCGGAAGGCGGTTCGCCGACTCTCGACCCAGCTCTCCGGCGCCCAGGTAGGGATCACCCTGACGACCATCCTGGTCGGCTACACGACCCAGCCGGCACTCGCAACACTGCTGCGAGTGCCGATCTCGACGACTCCGCTGGCCCGGGGCGCGGTGGCCGGCGTGGCGGGGGCACTATCGGTGATCCTCGTCAACGTGTTCTCGATGCTGTTCGGGGAGCTGGTTCCGAAGAACATGGCGCTCAGCCGTCCCCTGGCCGTGGCCCGAGCCGTGATCCCGCCGCACCGCTGGTTCACGCTGGCCCTTCGGCCGGTGATCGCCGTGCTCAACGGGAGCGCGAACGTGATCTTGCGCCGGGTCGGAGTCGAGCCGCGCGAAGAGCTCGCCGGGGGCCGATCACCGCAAGAGCTCGCGGCACTGGTCCGGCGCTCCGCCGAGCTCGGCACCCTCGACGTCGACACCGCGCGGCTCATCACGAACTCGATCGAGCTGGACGAGCTGTCCGCGGTGGACGTGATGACGGACCGGCTCCGGATGGAGGTGGTCCGGCGTGACCAGAGTGCGGCAGATGTGATCGAGCTTGCGCGCCGGACGGGTCACTCGCGCTTCCCGGTGATCGACTCCTCGCGGGACGACATCATCGGCCTCGTCCACCTGCGGCGAGCGATCGCGGTGCCGTACGTGAGACGAGCAGAAGTGCCGGCAGCCGCACTCATGGTCGAGGCGCCGAGCGTCCCCGAGACGGTGCGCCTGGGCCCGCTCCTCGTCGAGCTGCGCGAGCTCGGTCTCCAGATGGCGGTCGTGGTCGACGAGTACGGCGGGACCTCGGGCATCGTGACGCTCGAGGACGTGATCGAGGAGCTCGTCGGGGACGTCGCCGACGAGCACGATGTTCGCCGCGCCCGCGTCTACCTGGTCGCCGACGGCACCTGGAGCGTCCCCGGCCTGCTGCGACCCGACGAGCTGACCGAGGCGACGGGCGTCGTCGTGCCGGAGGACGCGTCCTACGAGACCCTCGGCGGACTCGTCATGGCGAAGCTCGGGCGACTCCCCGAGCAGGGCGACGTGGTCGAGGTGACCGCGGCTCGACTCCTGGTCGAGCGGATGGACGGACGCCGGGTGGAGCGCGTTCGGGTCATCGCCAGCTCGGGCGATGACGCTGGGAGCGCCGAATGACCGGGGGAGCGGCAATCCTTCTCGCGATCGCGCTGCTCGCCACGAACGCGTTCTTCGTCGGCGCCGAGTTCGCGGTCATCTCGGCCCGGCGCAGCTCGATCGAACCCCTTGCGGCGCAGGGCTCACGTCGGGCGCGCACCGTGCTGTGGGCGATGGAGAACGTCTCCCTGATGCTCGCGTGCTCGCAGCTCGGCATCACGGTGGCGTCAACCAGCCTCGGGGTCGTCGCCGAGCCGGCGCTCGCAGATGTGATGGAGAGGCCGATCAACGCACTCGGACTTTCACCTGCGGCTGTCCATCCGGTCGCGTTGACCGTTGCGCTGCTTCTGGTCGTGTACCTCCATGTAGTGCTCGGCGAGATGGTGCCCAAGAACCTCGCTGTCGCCGGACCCGACCGAGCCGTGCTCCTGTTCGGCCCACCGCTGGTCTGGATCGCGCGAGGGGTGGCCCCCGTGATCCGCGCCCTGAACTGGAGCGCCAACAGAGTCCTCCGGCTGTTCGGATTCGAGCCCAAGGACGAGGTGGCCTCGGCATTCACGGCGTCCGAGGTGCAGTCGATCGTCGAGCGCTCGCGCGCCGAAGGTGTTCTTGACGACGCGCAGGGACTACTGTCCGGCGCCATCGAGTTCAGCGATCGGACGGCGGGCGAGGTGATGCTGCCGGTCTCGGCCCTTGAATCGCTGCCGATCGGGTGCTCGGTTGCCGAGGTCGAGCGCGCTGTCGCGCGGACCGGCTTCAGTCGCATCATGGTCACCGATGCGGCCGGCACGGTGGTCGGCTACCTGCACATAAAGGACGTGCTGTACGCGGGGCCGGCGGAGCGGGACGAACCAGTTCCGGACTGGCGGGTGCGAGCCCTGGCTCGGGTCGGCCCGGGGGACGAGGTCGAGGACGCGCTGGCGACGATGCAGCGATCCGGCTCGCATCTCGCGCAGGTCCGTGACGGGGCCGATCGGCTGCTCGGGGTGATCTTCCTCGAGGACATCATCGAGGAGCTCGTCGGCGAGGTCCGCGACGCGATGCAGCGTCGGTACGACGGGTGATCAAATCGTTCTGAGGAGGTGGTCGCGATCGGGCGCGACCTGTTCGTTCGTAGATTGGGTGAACTAATCGAGCAGGCTTGGTCGAGGCGCCATGGGTGGGCTACGGTGGCGCCAATGTTCTTCGGAACCTGGGTCCCGTTCGACCATGCCTTGGCGCTGGTCGGAAGCGCCGGGTTTCGCGCCGTGAATGTCTGAGCTGGGCTGGGGAGGTGTGGTGGAGCCGCATCGCGCTGCGCCGGTCGCAGCCACTCCTGACTCACGGCGCGCTCGACGGATCGCCGAGCTGCAAGCCAACCCTCGGCGTGGTTCCACCTTCTCCCGCTGGATCCCGCGGATCGGCGTGCTCGCCGCGATGTCCGCCGTCACCATCGTGGTGCCGCTGAGCGGTGCTCTCGAGAACGCGAGCGGAACGCTGGGCGGCGCCGCGGTTGCCGCGAACCCCTGGTACTCGGCTCGCTCCCTCCCGACCACGCTCGAGGTCGTCACGGTCACCGTGTCGCCCACGCGGGAGGATGCCGTGGTGGTCGCCGATGGCTCAGCGGCGAACCGCGATCTGGCCCTCGCCAGTCGTAGCTTCTCGCGTGATCCGCTGCCCGGTTGCGACCCGCGAAAGCGTCCACGGGGCGCCAACGGCCTGCTCGACGTCAACGACCTTTGCCCGCTCTGGGATCGTTCCCAGCAGTTGCGCGCCGACGCGGCGGTCTCGCTCGCAGTGATGAACGAGGGCTTCCGAGCGCAGTTCGGTCGCGACATGTGCATCAGCGACAGCTACCGCAACCTCTACGAGCAGCGGGTGACGAAGGCTCGCAGGGGTTACTTCGCAGCGACGCCGGGCGAGAGCAACCACGGCTGGGGGATCGCGGTCGACTTCTGCCAGAAGGAGACCACGACGGCTGCGGTCTGGAAGTGGCTGCACGCGAACGGACCGGTCTACGGCTGGGCGAACCCGGACTGGGCCCTCTCGGGTGGTTCTGGACCGCACGAGCCGTGGCACTGGGAGTACACGGCCGGCTGACTCAGGCCGGTGGCAGGTGCGCGATCTCGGCGCCCAGCTCGAACCCCCACTGGCGCGCGCGCTCCTCCTCGCCGTCGGCGAGGGGTCCGGTGGCGCTGACCACGTAGAAGCTCTCAGGTCCGATCGCCGCCTTGAAACCGAGTGCCCCGAGCCGCCGAGACGCGGCCCTTGCGGCTGAGCCGGGGAACCAACCCCGCCCGATTCGCGTGTCGAAGGCGGCTGCGCGAACGCCCTTGCCGGCCTGCTCGAGCGTGTCGAGCCACTCACGCGCCCCGGTCTCCGGCTCTGTCACGGGGCTCGGGGCCTTGGTGACGGCGTCGTGGCGGGTGTTCGGGCGGCTCAGCCCTAAGGCGTGGGTGGGCGCCCCGACGACCAGCAGCGCGACCTCGGGCATCAGCTTCGAGGGCGCGGAGCCGACGTCGAGTACCTCAACCTCGATCGACTCGGACAGCCCGCGTGCAACTGCCTCGGCAACCAGCCTGGTGTTGCCGTAGATGGATTCGAAGACGACAAGAGCGCTCATGTGGTGATCACCGATCCTCGACCAGAAGGTACCGCCCAGTAGCGGGCCATGCAGGCCGTTGGGAGCGCAACTTCGGCCGCCAGCTCGTGATCAGGCGGCCGCCGGAAGCGCGCGAGGGGTGGCCGGTGTCCGGTGGAGGTCAGGCCGGCTTCTTGGCCGTCCGGGCGGCAACCCGAGGTGACTTGACCTCCGACGCGGTGGTGCGCTCGGCGCGGACCGCCTGGAACGACGTCCCGTAGTAAGCCGCGGCCATCAGGTCCTTCATGTCCGCGAGCATCGGCAGCGACGTAGGCCGGGACGTTCCCTGCGCCGACGCCCAGCGCCGGCTTCCCGCACGAGTAGGCGGCGTGAACCATCGCGTTGCCGCCGGTGGCCAGGATCATCGCGACACCCGGGTGGTTCATCAGGAGGTTCGTCGCCTCGATCGACGGCGTCTCGATCCACTGCACGCAGTGCTCCGGAGCGCCGGCCGCGACCGCGGCGTCGCGCACGATCCGGGCGGCCGCCACCGAGCTCTTCTGGGCGGACGGGTGGAACGCGAAGATGATCGGGTTCCGCGTCTTGAGCGCGATGAGTGACTTGAAGATCGCGGTCGAGGTCGGGTTCGTCACCGGGGTGACACCGCAGACGACGCCGACCGGTTCGGCGATCTCGGTGATCCCCGTGATCGGGTCCTCGCTGATGACGCCGACCGTCTTCATGTTCGCCATCGAGTGGGTGACGTGCTCGCACGCGAAGATGTTCTTGACGGCCTTGTCCTCGAAGACGCCGCGACCCGTCTCGGCGACCGCAAGGTTGGCGAGCTCACCGTGCTGGTTGAGGGCCGCGACCGAGGCCTTCTTCACCAAGTGGTCGACGCCCTCTTGGGAGAACGTTCCGTAAGCCTGGAGCGCCTTCATGGCATTGGCGACCAGGGTGTCGATCGCACCGACGACGTCGTCGCTCCCCGTTGCCGGGGGGGGGCATGGCGGGCTCGGTCGCCTGGATGGTGTTCGCGCTCGTCAGCGTGCTCCCTCGTGGTGGCGGCCTTAGTGGGGCTCCCCGACTTCGGTTCCAGCAGCGACGCTAGGTCCGGGTTGCACGGAACCGTCAGCCAAAGGTCCCAGGAATTTGCCGGGTGAGATGTGAGGGGCGTCACACCGCGATCGTCGTTGGGACCCAGGTCCCACGCGCGGGTCGATCAAGGGCGAAAGTGCAGGTCGCGACGGTGTTTCTGCCGGAGTCCGCGATCGCGGTCCGAGCCGATATGTGGTGCCCCCGACAGGATTCGAACCTGCGCTCCCGCCTCCGGAGGGCGGTGCTCTATCCCCTGAGCTACGGGGGCCCGGGACGGGGCCGAGACTACCAGGGAGTGACTCGCCGCTCCGCATCGGCGGACGGTCGCTGGGGCCGCCTCAGCCCTGTTCGAACAGCTCCGCCAGATAGCTCGCGCTGTGCGCGAGCGCCTCCTCCGGGACGCCGTTCTCGATGGCGGCGATGAGCTCGGCGTGGGCCTCGTGATCGCTCAGGGGCCGCTCGAGGTTCGTCCGGATGTTCTCCCGGACCGCACCCAGCAGGCTCTCGTACAGAGACACGAGGACCGGGTTGTGCGAGGCGCTCACGACGCCCGCGTGCAGCGCGAGGTCGGCTGCGGCGAGCGCTTCGACGTCGCCGGCGCGAGACGCCGCCGCCCGATCCGCCAAGTGCACGCGCAGCGACGCGACGTCGTCCGGCGTCCTTCTCTCGGCAGCCAGCCGCGCGGCCTCCACCTCGATCGCGCGACGGACCTCGAGGACGTCGCGATGGGTGGCGCCGGCGAACTCCCGGCTCATCACGAGACCGAGCTCGGAGTCGGACAGCACGTAGGTGCCGGAGCCCTGAAGGCGGGCCAGCAAACCGGCGTGGACGAGGGCTTGGACTGCTTCGCGGACGGTGTTCCGCCCGACGCCGAGAAACGCGGTCAGCTCGGGTTCGGTCGGGATCCGGCCGCCGACCGGCCAGAGACCCGAGGTGATCTGCAGGCGCAGCCGTTCGACAGCGATGTCGATGAGTCCGGTGCGCTGTGCCATGCCGGCAGTACCCCCAAGTCAGGCCGTCGTTCGAAGTCAACACCCCTGCGGCTGGGGAAGCATCAGTGCGAGCGGGTGATTTCCGGGCGTTCGGGCCCCGGCGCGCCCTGAGCCGTGGACACTCGGAGCCGCGCCCCTCGAGCCGCGCGCTCGACGTGTTGCGCACGCGACCGCGGGAGGGGAGGGAGCTCTTGAGCGAGACGGGACCGTCTGAGCCCTGTTTCCCGGGGCCGTGGTCGCAACCGGTCGGCTCGATGTCGGGGACGGCTCGGGGCGTTGCGCCCGGCGGGTACCCGCCGCCGCCCGGTGCAGTCCCGGTGGGGTACCTGCAGCCGACGCCGGGGAGCGTTCCGCCGGGGTACCCGCCGCTCGCGCCGGGCGGCCCTCCGGTCGCCTGGGCGCAGCCCGGCTACGGCGGCGCTCCGCGCGATGGCGGAACGGACGGCTTTGCGGTCGCCTCGCTCGTGCTGGGAATCCTGTCGGGCTCGCTCCTCGCGATCATCTTCGGCATCGTCGCGCTCGGGCGGATCCGGCGCGACGGCACCGGTGGCCGCGGCCTGGCCATCGCCGGGATCGTCCTCGGGTTCTTGTGGCCGACCGTGCTGATCGCCGCGGCACTGCCGGGGATCCTCGACGGAGGCTCGAGCGCGTCGCAGTCCTCGGCAGGCGATGCCGTGCGGAGCGCCGGCGGGACGAGCAGTGCGCAGCCGACGCCCACGACGCCGGGCTCCGCCGCGCCGAGTCCGGCCGGGACGCCGTTCATGGAGCTCGCCGATCTGCCGAAGGCAGTCGCCGGCTACCGCACGCCAATGGTCCTCGTGGTGGATCCTGCGGCACGAGAAGGAGCGCTCGAGGGGTATCGCGCCGCCTACACGGGCCCGACGGGCGAGGTCGAGATCGTTGCCCGGGGTTGGCTGTCGCCGGAGGCCGCCGACACCTGGCTCAGGGACTGGGAGGCCGCCGCCCCGCACGGCGCAACGATCGAACGCGGAGATGTTCTCGGTGCGAAGGGGAGCACCATCGGGCGGTCCGTGCTGGTTCGGGACGACACAGCCATCGGTCACTGTGCGCTGGCCTGGCGCAACCAGTCCACGACCTTGGTCTTGACCGGGCCCTGCGGTGGCGTCAGCGCGATCTTCGACAAGTACCCGATCTAGCGGAGGTCGTCGCGCCGATACGCTGGGGCAGTGACCCCCGACGAGCTCTCCGCAGCCATCCGCGCGTGCCTGGCCGCAGCGATCTCCGACGGCGAGCTGCCCCTGACCCCGGACGCGCTCCCCGGGGTGATCCAGGTCGAACGGCCTCGACAGCGAGAGCACGGCGACTGGTCGACCAACGTCGCCATGCAGCTTGCCAAGACTGCCGGTGTCGCGCCGCGCGCCCTCGCCGAGGCGCTCGCTTCCCGGCTGCGGCGGATTCCCGGGGTCGCCGAGGTGGCGGTGGCCGGGCCAGGCTTCCTCAACATCTCGCTCCAGGCCGCTGCGGCGGGCGAACTCGCCAGGAGCATCGTGCAGGCCGGGCCGAGTTACGGCCGCACCGACCAGCTCGCCGGCCTGCGGATCAACCTGGAGTTCGTCTCGGCCAACCCGACGGGGCCGATCCACATCGGCGGCACCCGGTGGGCCGCCGTCGGCGACTCGCTGGCGCGAGTGCTCGGGGCGGTCGGTGCGCAGGTGACCCGTGAGTACTACTTCAACGACCACGGTGCGCAGGTCGACCGGTTCGCCCGGTCGCTGCTCGCGCGCGCTCGCGGCGAGGAGCCGCCCGAGGACGGATATGGCGGGCAGTACATCAGCGAGATCGCCGACGCCGTCGTGGCCGGCGCCGCGATCGACGTCCTGAGCCTGCCCGAGGACGAGGCACAGGAGCTCTTCCGCTCGCGCGGCGTGGCGCTCATGTTCGAGGAGATCAAGTCCTCACTGCACGAATTCGGGGTGGACTTCGACGTCTACTTCCACGAGGACGACCTGCACGAGTCGGGCGCGGTCGACGCGGCGGTTGCGGAGCTCAAGGCCAGCGGGCACTTGTACCTGGCCGACGGCGCGTGGTGGCTCCGCTCCACCGACTACGGCGACGACAAGGACCGGGTCGTCATCAAGTCGGACGGCCAACCGGCATACATCGCGGGCGACCTGGCCTACTTCAAGGACAAGCGGGCCCGAGGTTTCGACCTGTGCATCTACCTGCTCGGCGCGGATCACCACGGCTACATCGCGCGGCTCAAGGCGGCCGCGGCTGCGTTCGGCGACGACCCGGACACGGTCGAGGTGCTCATCGGCCAGCTGGTCAACCTGGTCAAGGACGGCCAGCCGTTGCGGATGTCGAAGAGAGCGGGCACCGTCGTCACCATGGAGGACCTGGTGTCCGCGGTGGGCATCGACGCGGCGCGATACGCGCTCGTCCGCTCCTCCGCGGACTCGACCCTGGACATCGACCTCGACCTGCTGACCAAGGCGACGAACGACAACCCGGTCTTCTACGTCCAGTACGCGCACGCGCGCACGGTGAACGTGGGGCGTAACGCGGCAGACCTCGGCGTGGCGCGCGACGACGGTTTCGACCCGTCGCTGCTCGACCATGCCTCCGAGGCGGTTCTGCTGGGAGTGCTCGGCGGATACAGCCGCGTGGTCGGACAGGCCGCGGAGCTGCGCGAGCCGCATCGGATCGCGCGCTATCTCGAGGAGCTGGCCGGGGCGTACCACAAGTGGTACGACCAGCGGCAC
>Ga0209538_1001547_pt1 | contig 12148 bp, 10 predicted proteins | sample BarGraNGADG00211_2_FD_184492 | JGI IMG/M metagenome (GOLD analysis project Ga0209538, IMG submission 184492) | Arctic peat soil microbial communities from Barrow, Alaska - Barrow Graham LP Ref core NGADG0004-211 (SPAdes) (version 2) | ecosystem: Environmental > Terrestrial > Soil > Wetlands >... | reverse complement strand
GACCGCGCGGCCGAGCTCGCCGCCCTCTCGCCGACCGTGCGGGCGGCGGTGCTCGCCGCGTTCGACGCGGCGCTGGCCCGGCTGCCGGACGACGCGTTCCCGTGGGACGCGCCGCTCGTGGCGGCCCGGGCGGTCCGGCCGCCCGACGACTGACCCCGGCGCTACTCGGCCGCGGCTTCGCCCTCGGCCGGCGCGGCAACTGGGGCCGCCTCGACCTCGGCCTCCGGCTCGACCTCGGCGACGCGCGGTGCAAGGACCCGGAAGATCACCTCGTCCGGGTCGTTGAGGATTGCCGCGCCGTCTGGGACCGGCAGGTCGCGGACGGCGATCACCGAGTCGAAATCGGTCAGTGTGGTGACGTCCACCTCGATGAACTTGGGGAGGCGGTCGGGGCGGGCGCGGACGCGGACGTGGTCCACCGCGTGGAGGAGCGTGCCGCCCTCCTTGGTCACGGCCTCGGACTCGCCGATGCTGCGGACCACGACGTCGACGGTCATGTCCTCGGTCAGGTTCACCCGGAAGAGGTCTACGTGGAGTGGCGTCCGGTTGACCCGGTGGAGCTGCACGCCGTTGATGACGACCGGCGTCGTCTGGCCGCCCTCGACCTCGAGGTCGATCAGCGCGTTCGCGCCGGCGCGCCGGCGTAGCAGCTGGAACTCGTGCGCGTCCACGGAGACGGGCGTCGACGCGCCGTTCCCGAACACGACGGCCGGGATTCGCCCCGCCTTGCGGAGGTGGGAGGTCGCCTTGCCCATCTCCGTACGGGGCAGCGCGGCAAGGGTGGGGCGGTCGGTGCTCACGGTGGGCCTCTCGGTTCGGTCTGATCGCTTCTCGGGACGGGCGGCGGCGCGGCCGGATGGGGCCGGGCGCCCGGACGAAGGGTGAGGGTACCACGGGCAGAGCCGCGGGCCCCGCCGGTGTACGATCCGGCCGGCATGGCGAGCACCATTCTCATCGTCGAAGACGAGCACGCGGTGGCGCGTGGCATCCAGTACGCCCTCCAGCAGGAGGGCTACGAGGTCACGGTCGCCCGTTCCGGCGAGGAGGGCCTCGAGTTCGCAACGCACCAGGCCCCGGATCTCGTGGTGCTCGACGTCCGCCTGCCGGGCATGGACGGATTCGAGGTCCTCCGCCGGATCCGGGCGGCGGAGGGCAAGATGCCCATCCTGGTCCTGACGGCCCGTGACGACGAGGTGGACAAGGTCATCGGCCTGGAGCTGGGGGCGGACGACTACCTGACAAAGCCGTTCGGCCTGCGCGAGCTGATGAGCCGGATCAAGGCGCTCCTCCGGCGGGCCTACGGGGACTTCGCCGATGCCGGCGGCGGCCGCGTCCTGCGCCATGACGACCTCGTGATCGACCTGGAGCGGCGGCGCGTCCAGCGCGCCGGCCGGAAGGTCAACCTGACACCCACCGAGTTCGAGATCCTCCGTCACCTCGCCACTCGTCCCGGGCGTGTCTATACCCGGAGCGAGCTGCTGGAGCTCCTGCGCGACTACGAGGCGCTCGACCAGGACGAGAAGACGATCAACGTCCACATCAGCCACCTGCGCGAGAAGATCGAGGACGACCCGTCCGCGCCGGTCTTCGTGCTGACCGTGCGGGGAGTCGGCTACGCCTTCGTCGAGCGCTGACGCGCCGGACGTCGCCGGTCGCGGGGAGGTGCACCGGCCCGGACTGCGCGCGCGCCTGGACCAGCTCATCCCGCGCTCCTTCCGGGCGCGGATCACGATGACGGTCGTCGCGCTCGTGGCCGGCGTCCTCCTCGCAGTCTCGGCCATCGTGATCAACCGGCTCGAGGCGTATTTCGAGGAGCAGGAGGAGGGCGCGCTCTCGGCGAGGGCGCTGGAGGTCGGAAGCATCGTCGCGGTCGTGGCGGCCCCGGCCTCGGGAGCCGAGTCGGTCATCGAGGCCGGCAACACGCTCAGCGCCGCGGTCGCGGAGCGGATCAGCAGCGATACGTTCCTGGCCTTCCTGGCGAATGCGGTCGCGAAGGCGGATGTCACCGTCGAGATCGGCGGTGCCACCCAGACCGCGTCGGGTGACGTGATCGTGACGGCGGCACCCGGTGGCACGACCACGGCGCCCCTGACCGCACCGCCAGAGGCCCGCGAGAGCCGTGAGACCCTGCGGGCGATCGCGACCTTCGGACCGGTGCGCAGCCCGCTCGCGCTGCCGTGGGGCGTGCGGGTGACCCTCTCGAACCCGTACACGACGCGGGCGTACACGCTGGCGACGGTCACCACGCTGCTCGCGGTCACGGCGCTCGGAGCCCTCCTTGCGGCGCTCGTGATGGGGGCCCTGGTCGCTGGCCGGTTCACGCGTCCCCTGCGGCGCCTCAGCGAGGCGACGCGTCGGTTCGGCGGCGGCGACCTGGCGAACCGCGTCCCGGCCGCGGAGATCGGCGCCGCCTACACGGAGGTGACCGACCTTGCCCGACAGTTCAACCTGATGGCGAGCAGGCTCGAGGAATCCGTGGGCCTGGTCCGGCGTGACCGGGATCGGAGCCGCGAGTTCCTCGCCGACGTGAGCCACGAGCTGCGGACCCCGATCGCGGCGCTGCGGATGAACACGGAGCTCCTGCAGGGGCAGGCCGGGGAGGACGCGACGACGCGCCGCGAATTCCTCGAGTCGAGCCGCGTCCAGCTCGAGCGCCTCGACTGGCTGGCGCAGAACCTGCTGGAGCTCTCGAAGCTCGAGTCGGGGCTGCTCGCCCTGGACCTGCGCCCGGACGACCTCCGGACGACGGTGGAGTCGGCCGTGGAGCAGGCGGATGCGTCGGCTCGCCGGCGCGGCGTGGAACTGGCCCTGGAGCTCCCGGAATCCCCGCTCCGTGTCCGCCACGATCCGCAACGGATCGGACAGGTGGTCGGGAACCTGGTCGGCAACGCCCTCAAGTTCACGCCGCGCGGCGGCCGGGTCCGGGTCGCGCTCCGGCCCCACCGCGACGGCGCACAGCTGGAGGTGGCGGACACCGGTGTCGGGATCGACGCCGCGGAGCTGCCCCGCATCTTTGAGCGCTTCTACCGGGGCTCCAGCGCGAACGAGGCGCGCGGGAGCGGGAGCGGCCTGGGCCTGGCGATCGTGAAGTCGATCGTGGACATGCACGCCGGCCGGATCAACGTGGAGAGCCGCGTGGGCCAGGGATCGACGTTCAGCGTGGTCCTGGTCCGCGACCCGCGCGGCGTCGCCGCCCCGGCGGCCAGCGCGTCGACGGCCCCGACGACGCCGTCCCGGGCGCCAGGACCCGACGAGGTGGCGAATTCTTCATAGACGCCGCACTTGCACCTGAACCCGCCGGTGCCACCATGTGTCCCACGCCGGGCTACCTCCCGTCCCACGCATCCTGGAGTCATCCCAACCCATGAGCGACCCCTTCGACCGGACCGCCGACACGATTCCGACGACACCCGTGCCCGACCCATGGGACCGTCCCGAGGCGCCCACGCAGCCGGTCAGCTATGCGCCGGCGACAGACCAGCGGCCGGCATGGGCCGCGACCGAGGTCGACGCCGAGCAGGCCCCTCGGCCAACCCCTGAACGATGGTTCGAGCCCGCGAGCACGGGAGCGGCGGCCGGCGGCTGGATCCCGCCGCGCCCGGTGGGCGCGCCGGGCACCGGGGGGCGTGCCCGCGGTGGGCTCGTCGGGGTGGTGGTGGCCGCGTCGCTGGTCTCCGCGACGCTTGCCTCGGTAGGGACGTACGGGCTGCTCCGCGCGTCCGGATCGCTGGACCGGCCGGCTCCGACGCAGGCTGCCCTCCAGGCGCAGACCGTGACCGCCCCGCAACCCATCACGATCGATGAGCAGTCGGCGATCACGACTGCCGCCGCCAAGGTCTCGCCGGCGATCGTGACCATCACCTCGTCCGGCGCGGCACAGAACCCGAACGACCGATTCGGCCAGATCCCGGCCACCGGCGTCGGCTCGGGCGTGATCTTCGATTCGAACGGCTGGATCATCACGAACAAGCACGTCGTGGCGGGGAGCAGCAGCCTGCAGGTCGCGCTCCAGGACGGCCGGCAGTTCAGCGGCACGACCTACGGGATCGATACGCTGACGGACCTGGCGATCGTGAAGGTGGAGGCAACGGGCCTGCCAGCCGCGCCGATCGGCAACTCATCCTCGGCGAAGGTCGGCCAGCTTGCGATCGCGATCGGCAGCCCGCTGGGCACCTACACGAACTCGGTGACGTCGGGGATCATCTCCGCGTTCGGCCGCACGATCCAGGTCGAGGACGGCACCCAACTCCGAAACCTGATCCAGACGGACGCAGCGATCAACCCGGGCAACTCGGGCGGCGCCCTCCTCGACGCGGCCGGGAACGTCGTCGGCATCAACTCGGCCGTCGCCCGGACCGCCGAGGGGATCGGCTTCGCCATCCCCATCAACATTGCCAAGCCGATCATGCAGCAGGCGCTGGCCGGGCAGAAGCTGGCACGCCCCTGGATCGGAATCCGCTACCAGGCGCTGACGCAGCAGATCGCCGACCAGGAGAAGCTCGCCGTGAGCGAGGGGGCCTGGCTCCAGCCCGCCTCGGCCGGCGGCGCCACCGACCCGGCGGTCGTCCCGGGCAGCCCCGCCGCGAAGGCGGGGCTCACGGAGGGCGACATCATCACCTCGGTGGACGGGGTCAAGATCACCGCCCTGAGCCCGCTCGACGACATTCTCACGGAGTACGTGCCGGGGACGACCGTGGCGCTCGACGTCCTCCGCGACGGGAAGACGATCACGCTGACGCTGACGCTCGGGACGCGCCCCGCCAGTCTCTGACGCTGAAGGACCGGCAGCCCGCGCGGGGCGGCGGGCCGAGCCGCGAGCGCGCGCGTTTCAGGCGCGCGCGCGCTCGCGGCGAATCTCGACCCCGGCCCAGGCGAAGATCCCTGGAAGCGGCGCCCGGGGCTTTTGCACGCGTACCGTGACCGCATCGATTGCCGGATGGGCCGCCAGCACGTCGGCCGCGATCCGTTCGGCGAGCGTCTCGATCAGCGCCACGTGCGGTCCCTGCTCGACGATCGCCTGCGCCCGGCGAAAGACGTCGCCGTAGTCGATGGTCCGGGCCAGGTCATCGGTCGTCCCGGCGGCGGCCAGCCCCAGCTCCAGGACGACGTCGATATCGAACGGCTGGGCCTCCGTCGCCTCCTCCGGGAGCACGCCGTGGCGACCCTCGAAGCGCATGCCGCGCAGCTCGATCCGGTCGTTCACGCCCAACCTTCCGGGTCCCAGCCGCGCACCACCGCGTCGGCCATTCGTGCGGCGCGCACGTTCGATTGCACGTCGTGGACCCGCACCACGTCGACGCCGGCGGCGATGCCGAGGACGGTGGTCGCGAGCGTTGCCTCGATGCGTTGCCCGGGCGGGAGGTCGAGGACCTTGCCCAGCGTCGATTTGCGGGAGGTCCCCAGGAGGATCGGCCGGCCCAGCAGCCGGAGCGACCCGAGGTCTCGAAGCAGGGCCAGGTTGTGGTGCGGCGCCTTGCCGAAGCCAAATCCGGGGTCGACGATCAGCCGGTCCCAAGGGACGCCCGCAGCGAGCGCGCGTTCCAGGGCGCGCTGGAGGTCGGCAAGGATCTCCGGGACCAGGTTCACGTATCGCGCCTCGGCGCGGTTGTGCATCACGATCAGCGGGACGCCATGGGCGGCGGCGGCCCGCGCGAGCCCGGCGTCCTCGGCGACGCCCCAGACATCGTTGAGCAGGTGGGCGCCCGCGGCGAGCGCCGCGTCGGCGACGGCGGGCTTCGTCGTGTCGATCGAGAGGGGAGTCTCCGGCAGTGCCGCCCGCAGCGCACGGATCACGGGCACCACGCGTGCGATCTCGTCCGGCACGCTGACCGTGGCGTGGCCCGGGCGGGACGACTCGCCCCCGACGTCCAGGAGATCGGCACCCTCCGCCACCATCGTCCGGGCCAGCGCAACGGCGGCCCGGACCGGGTCGCCACCGGCCGCGACCAGCCCGTCGCCGGAGAAGGAATCCGGCGTGACGTTGAGGATCCCCATCACGAAGGTCCGGCTTCCCCACTCGAACGCCCGTGGCCCGATGGCAAGCGGCGCGGGCCGGCCCGGCAGGCCCGGGGGGGCTTCGGCCGGGACCGCGAAGGACGGCGTCGCGGCGCCGCCGCCGCGGCCCGGATCCGGCGGGACCACGCCGCGTTCTCGAGGCAGGTCACGTCCGCCACCGGCGAGGTCCGCGGGCTCGGGGCGCGAGGCGGTGGGGTCGGGAGGGCCGGGCATCGTGGCGCGATCCTACGCCGGGCCAGCGTCGCCCGGATCCCGGAGCTCTGGGTCGTCCACGAACCGCGCCCGCGCCGCCCCCACCAGGTAGAGCGACCCGGCCACCACGACCGGCCCCTCGGCGGTCGCGACCGCGCGGTCGAGCGCCGCCTCGGGGTCGGACGCAACCTTGACCTCGACCTCGGGGGCCGCTCGGCGCCAGCGCGCGGCGAGGGCTTCCGGCGCCAGCGCGCGGGCGCCCGGAACGGCCGTCGCGATGACCCGCGCGCCGGCAAGCGCGTCAGACGTCCGGAGGGCGGCGATCAGCCCGTCGATGTCCTTGTCGGCCATCACCCCGATCACGAGCGTCACCGGCGCCGAGGCCGAGGCGCCCCTCCCGCCGCCGAAGCCGCGCAGCTCCGGACGCAGCTCGTCGAGCGCGGCGGCGAGCGACCGCGCACCCGCCGGGTTGTGCGCTCCGTCAAGGAGGACCTCCGCGTCGGCGCCGCGAGGTCCGGCGCCCGGCAGATCCAGCAGCTCGAGCCGGCCGGGCCAGCGCGCCGCGGCGTAGCCCGTCCGGCGTGCATCCGGGCCGACCTGCGCGATCCCGGCAATGCCGAGGGCGTCCAGCACCGCATCCGCGACCGCCACGTTGGCCGCCTGGTGGCGCCCAAGCAGGCCGACCCGGACGGACCCCAGGCCCGGCAACTCCAGGAGCAGGCCGTGCCGATCGGCAGCCAGGACCGGCGCCGGGCTCACCTCGACGAGCCGCACCGCGGCGCGGCGTGCCCGCCGCCGGATCGGCCCCAGGGACGGCCCCGTCGCCCCCGTGATCGCGAGGTCGCCTGGCATGATGATCGCCGCTTTTTCGCGGGCGATCGCCTCGACGGTCGGACCCAGGTATTCCGTGTGGTCGAGGTCGACGTTCGTGATCGCGACGACGCCGCCATCCCAGGCGTGCGTGGCGTCGAGCCGCCCGCCCAGTCCCACCTCGACGATCGCGAGGTCGGCGCCCGCGTCCGCGAAGTGGCGGAACGCGAGCGCGGTCAGCAGCTCGAACTCGGTCGGCGGGCCGTGGCGGCGGGCAACCTCGTCGGCGACCGGCAGCCCTGCGCGGACGAGGCGCGTGAACTCCGCCGCGGTGATCGGGCGCCCGGCGATCCGGATCCGCTCCCGGTAGCTGACCAGGTGCGGCTTGGGCGTCTCGCCGGCCCGATATCCCTCCGCGGCAAGGCAGGCGCCGACAAGCGCCACCACGCTGCCCTTGCCGTTCGTCCCGCCGATGAGCGCGCCGCGCATCCCCTGCTCGGGGTGCCCGAGGGCCGCCAGCAGGGCGCGCGTGCGGCCCAGGCCCAGCCGGATCCCGAATCGCCCACGTGCCTGGAGCGCGGCAACCGACTCGGAAAAGGAAGCCGGGAGGCCGTCGCCCTCCACCCCGCTCACAAGTCCAGGTCGTCCTCGTAGAAGACGCACTGGTTGAAGCGGGACCCGAGGCACACGTCGCTGATGAACCCCTGCTCCAGGTGGACGCCGCCGCGGAGCTGGCACCGCGAGACGGTGAAGTCCTGGCGGACGAGGGCCTTGAGGAGGTGCGGCGCCTGGATCGGGACCGAGCCGCGGATGCCCGTCATGTAGAAATGCGGGCAGACGTTGCGTCGCAGGCTCGGCAGCCCGAACCCGGTCCGCGGTGCGCCGAAGCCCGTGCGCGCGGCCGCCCGGGGGACTGGTCGCCGGGCGGCCGTGCCCGGGCCGCGCAGGCCCGTCGGGATCGCCAACGGCCCCACCCGCGCCCCGCGCTGGACGCCCGCGTACGGGGGACTCATTGGGAGGGGCGGGCGCCGGCCGGGCGAACCATCCCGCGGTGGGATGGCGGGACGCGTCACGGGACCCAGTCCGACCGATGGCCTGGCAGCACCTGGCCGCGGAACGCACTGCGCGTCGCCTTCGTCCATCCCCTCACTCACCGCATCGCACGCTACCAGACGTGCGCAATGTGCGCCAGCGTACACCGGACTGTCACCCACCGGAGCTTCGTGCCGCCGGGCGGTCCGGACCGGCTGGCCGGCGACCCCGCAGCCCACGGCGCCCCCCCGTCTGCGTGCGACAATGCGGGGCGATGATGTCCCGCCGCGGACGGCCGAGCCAGGTCCGGCCCCGACCGCCCTCTACCGGCAGACCCCGACCGGCCTCGCCCGTCCCGCGTCGGCCGGTCGCCGCGCGCATCTCGTCCCCGCGCGTCGCCGAGGGACCGCATGGCCTGCCCGTGGCCGCGAAGGCTGCGCTCGGCGTCGCGATTGTCGCGCTCGGCGCGGTCGTCCTCTTCACGGTGGTCGGTGCCCTGCCCCGGATCGTGTCGACGGTGGGCGGGGCCGTCTCCGGGATCGCCGGCGCCGTGCTCCCGTCGCAGTCGCCGAACCCGGCGCTGGCCGCCGTCCCGGTCGCCCCGGTGCTCGACGCGCCGGCGCAGTCCGCCACGAACCAGGCGTCGGTGACGGTGACCGGCAGCGTCCCGGCGAGCATCGTCGGACGGCGAGCCGACATCGCGATCCGCCTGTACGTGGCGCTCCCGGACAAGGAGCGGGTCAAGGTCCGCGACGTCCCGTTGGGCGAGACGCCCGGCTTCGCGATCCCCAACGTGCCGCTCCAGCCGGGGCGCAATGATTTCTCGGCGACCGTCGTCGGCCCCTTTGGCGAGAGCGAGGCGTCGCCGATCGTGACGTACGTCCTGGACACGACGAAGCCGAAGATCGTCATCTCGTCGCCGGCGGACAAGGCGATCGTCAAAGGCACCTCTGTCACGATCGTGGGCACGACGCAAGGCGGATCCGCGATCACCGCGCGCAACGCGGCGAACGGGCGCACCGCGTTCGGCGCGGCAGATGGGGCGGGCAGCTTCCAGGTTGTCCTCCCGCTCGCAAACGGGACGAACGCGATCTCCGTGACGGCCACGGACCCGGCCGGCAATGCTGCGACGTTCGTCCTGACGGTCCGGCGCGGGACCGGCGAGCTCAAGATCACCCTCACCGCCTCCCCCTCCCGGGTCAGCGCGGCAAAGCTCCCCAGCGTCGTGGAGCTGCGCGCCGTCGCAACGGACCCCGCGGGCAACAGCCTGGCGGGGCGCGACATCACGTTCACCCTGTCGATCCCCGGCGTGCCGCCGATCACCGGCCAGGAGACGACCGACGCGGCCGGGGCGGCGGTCTTCCGGACGTCGATCCCGGCCGGTGCCACCCCCGGCCCCGGGGGGAGCACCGCCTCCCTGACCACGCCGGAGTACGGCGACGCGTCCGGACGCGTCGTCATCACGATCACCCCCTAGCGCCGCGGCGCGGGTGCAGCTACCATCGGTGCATGGCGAACTGGCGCTGCCCGCATTGCCGGACCCCGCAGCCCGAGGCGGCGCGGTGCTGGGTCTGCCGGCGCTCCAGCACCAGCTGCGGCACCTGCGCCCATTTTCGCCGGGCGATCGCGGGCCCTCTCGGCGGGACGTGCGGCCTCGATTCGCGGCGGACGGCGCTGCGCGGTGACGAGCTCCGCGGCTGCTGGCGCCCGATCCCGGTCGCGGCCGGACGTTCGGAGGCCGGGATGACGATCCCGATCATCGACCCGGCGGGACCTGCCTTCCCGGCGCCGGGCACGCTCTGGAGCAAGCCGGACGCCTGAACGTCCGTTCGATGCGCTGTCCCGGCGCCGCGCGCCGGGTCGCCGTTAGGGCGCCGGGACCGGAGTTGGTGTGGGCGCCGTGGTGTTGAGCAGGATCCTGGACCCGGGCGCCACGCTCGCGCCCTCCGGAGGGTTCTGCGGTGAGACGATGATGTACGACTCCGCCGGGGTGCCGCCCTGCCACTGGATCAAGAGGCCCTGGAGCGTGGCCTGGGCCTTGGCGTCCGTCACGGTCAGGCCGACGTACTTCAGGACCGTCACCCGGACCGGCGTGGGTGTCGGCGTGGGCACGGGGGTGGGAACCGGCGTGGGTGTCGGCGTGGGCGACGGCGTGGGTGTCGGCGTGGGCGACGGGGACGGGCTCGGGGACGGCTCCGGGCCCTTCGAGACCACGTAGTCGACCGCCGTGTCGGTGGGTACAGAGACACCCGCCGGCAGTCCCTGGCCGATGATCGAGCCGGCGGCGATCGTCGGGTCGAAGTCGTCCGTCCGGGTGCCGACGCGGAGCTTCGCGTCGGTCAGTGCCTTGATCGCGGCCCCCTCGGCCAACCCGACGATGGACGGCACAGCCACCAGGTCCTTGCCGCTCACGACGTCCACCTTGACGGTGGATCCCTTCGTGACGCTCGTCCCGGCGGCTGGATCCTGCGCGACGACCGTGCCATCTGCGGCATCGTTGCGCTTGACGAAGTTGGGGAGGAGCGTGACGCCCAGCTGGTCGGCCGTCGCGTTCGCGTCGAGGTACGCCTGGTTGATGAATGACGGCAGGACCACGTTGCCGGGCCCGGGCGTCGCCGCGGGGCCGGAACCCGCCGAGGCGAGCCGGAAGAGGAGGAACCCGGCGAGCACGAGGATGATGAGCCCGATCACGCCCGCAACCCAGATCCACGGGCTCGTGCCGCCGCCCTCGTCGGGGTCGGGTGGCGGCGGCCGCATGGCGGACGTCGCGGCGCCGGCGAAGAGCCCACCCGTGACACCGGCCGCACCCACGGCACGGGCAGGAGCCGCGGGACGCGTCGCGACCGGGACCGCAGGACGTGCACCGGCGGCACTGCCCTCCTCGAGGAACGCCTCGAGCGCGTCCGCCATCGCGCCGGCGCTCGCGAAGCGAGCCGCCGCGTCGGGAGCCAGCGCCTTCCGATCGATCGCCTCGAGGGTCGGTGGGACGCTGGGCCGAACGTCGGAGACGCGCGGCGGCGGAGCCGAGATGCGCGCCATCGCGACCGCGGCGGCGGAGTCCCCTTCCCACGGGCGCCGGCCGGTCAGCAGCTCGTAAAGGACGATCCCCAGGCTGTAGACGTCCGAGGCGGCCGTTGCCGGCTCGCCGAGCGCCTGCTCCGGGCTGAAGTAGTGGACGGAACCCAGCGTCGTGCCCGGGAGGGTCAGTCCGGCGTCCGCCCAGGCGCGCGCGATCCCGAAGTCGGTCACCTTCACGCGCCCGTTGGCGTTCAGCATGATGTTCCCGGGCTTCACATCGCGGTGGACGATTCCCCGCTCATGCGCCGCGTCGAGCGCGCGGCCCACCTCGGCCACGAGGCGGGCCGCCTGGCGCGGCGGGAGCGGACCGTTGCGACGCAGGAGCGAGGCGAGATCCTCGCCATCGACGAGCTCCATGACCAGGTACGGCCCGCCGTCGTCCACGCCGAAGTCGTGGACCGCCACGATGCCGGGGTGGCTGAGGGCGGCCGCGGCGTGGGCCTCCTGGCGGAACCGCGCCACGAAGTCCGGGTCGCGGCCGTACTCCGGGTGGAGCACCTTCACCGCGACATCGCGGCCGAGCTGGCTGTCGGTCGCGCGATAGATCGTGGCCATACCGCCCTGGCCCAGCAGCTCCACGAGGCGATATCGCCCGCCGAGCACGTCGCCGAGACCCGCCACGATCTGTCTCCCTTCGTCCGCTGCCGGGCGCCGCTGTGCGCGAATCCGAGTCCTAGAAGTCCAGGCCGCGCAGGTAGGCGCCGAACTCCTCGCCCAGGTCCGGCCGGGCGAGCGCGAACTCGACCGAGGCCTTCAGCCAGCCCATGGTCGTTCCGGCATCGTAGCGGGTCCCGTCGAACTCGTAGCCGTAGACCGCCTGCTCCTCCATGAGCGCCTGGATCGCGTCGGTGAGCTGGATCTCGCCGCCGGCACCGTGTGTCGTCTGCTCCAGCTTGTCGAAGATCTTCGGCGTCAGCACGTAGCGGCCGATGATCGCGAGGTTGGACGGCGAGTAGCCGGGCGCCGGCTTCTCCACGAGCTGGTCGACCTTCCAGAGTCGACCGTCGTCGCCGTCGTCGCC
>Ga0209538_1001544_pt1 | contig 12161 bp, 8 predicted proteins | sample BarGraNGADG00211_2_FD_184492 | JGI IMG/M metagenome (GOLD analysis project Ga0209538, IMG submission 184492) | Arctic peat soil microbial communities from Barrow, Alaska - Barrow Graham LP Ref core NGADG0004-211 (SPAdes) (version 2) | ecosystem: Environmental > Terrestrial > Soil > Wetlands >... | reverse complement strand
GCGAGGGCCGCGAGCAAAGCAAAGGCGAGAACACCGGCGATCACATTGACCAGGAAATCGGTGAATCCGCTGCGAGGCATAGCACCCTCCGGTGCGGGATTGGGTCAGAGTCCCATTCTACAGCCGGACGGGTGGAAAGGCAAGAGGCGGCGCCGTCAACGAATTGCGCACACCAATAACCGAATTGGCCGGGCGGCCCGCTACCGGTTCCCACAAAATCGTGCTACAATTGTGTGCGTAATCGGAATTCTCTTCGGAGAAGGCGCGCCCTGTTCCGAGCGGCGTTCCGATCCGACGCGGCGGGAGGTACACTATGAGCGTGCCATACAGCCAGTCTCAAGAGGCTGCTACTTCCGCGGCGGTCGCTGACGGTCTGGCGGCAGCCGCCTATGGCGTGCGCATCCTGCCGGCCGCGGTGCGCGCGGGCGAGGTCTACTGGCAGGCGGTCAGCCTGCGGCACCTCGCGCCCGAAGAGAACCAGGGCCGCCACCACGTCTACGTGGATGCGCTGGATGAGGCGGGCCGGAGATGCCGCGACGACGTGCTGCGCATCGGCTGGACCTGGCCGGGGCGCCGGCCCGACGAGCCGGCCGAGATGGAACCCCTCGACGGGCCCGACGGCGAGCCGGCCGGAAGCCTGGATCTGCAACGCGGGCAGGCGGCGCAAGCCTGGATCCAGGGCGACGGTCTGCCGAGCGATCGGGTCATCAATCTGCACGCCGGCCATCCTGACGAGTCTGATGCCACCGGACAATTGGGGAACGCGTACGGCCGGCACTCGTTCCACGTCGTCTTTCAGCGCACGGTCGCCGGGGCGGGGCAGCTCGGTCCGAGCGTCGCCCGGGCTGTGCCGGCGGCCTTCGCCTTCAGCGCCTGGCCAACGGAGCAGCGGCTGGTGACCCAGTGGTTCGGTGCCAACAGAGCGTATTATGCCCAGTTTGGGCTACCGGGCCACGAGGGCATCGACATAGCGGCGGCTCTCGGCACGCGCGTCTATTGTGTGGCGCCGGGCCGCGTCAAGATGGTACACCCGCAGCCGGACGGCCACAATTACGGCACTCACGTGCGCGTGGCGCACGAGCAGGGCTATGAGACGATCTACGCCCACATGCTGTTCCTCCAGGTGCAAGAGGGGCAGGAGGTGGGGGCCGGCCAGGTGCTCGGGCTGGCCGGCCATAGCGGCAATGCCCTCGGCGACCACTCGCACCTGACGCTCGAGCACGCCGGCGAGACCCAGGGCGCTTACCCCAACAATATCATCGATCCCACGCCCTTCCTGGCGCCGCTGTTGGCGCCGCCACGCGACGGGGCGGTCTACATCAGCGACACGGTCGCCGACGGCAGCCCTTACCCGGCCGGCTCGGCCTTTAGCGAGACCTGGCGGCTGAAAAACAGCGGCACAACTAGCTGGGATGCGGGTTACCAGTTGGCCCTGTTCGGCGGCGACGCGCTCGGGGCGCCGGCCAGCGTGCCCCTGCCCGCGGCCGCGCCCGGGCAGCAGGTCGAGGTCAGCGTCAACTTCGCCACGCCGCCGGTGGCCGGACGCTTCCGCAGCCTCTGGAAGTGCCGCAACGCGGCCGGCGCCTGGTTCGGCGGCCTGGTATGGGTGGATATTCAGGTCGTTTCCGACGAACACGCGCCGCCCACGCAGCAGGTCACGGCCAGGCAGAAATTGGGCGTCGACGCCAATGCGCCGATCGATCCCAGCACGGGCGCCATCTCGCCGCAACTGGCGGATCCGGGGGTCATGGCCGGGATTGGCATCGGCTGGGTGCGGCTGAACTTCATCCTCGGCCCCTGGCAGGATCCGCTGGACGTCACGCAGTACAACGGGCTGACCTGGGAAGGCACCTATCGCAAGATCGTCGACGGGCTGCGTGCCAGGGGCCTGCGCATCTATGGCCTGGTCGGCCACGAGGCCGTGCGTGCTTTCCCGGGCAGCCGGTTCCGCGACCCGCCGGCCGGCGACCCGGCCACGGATGAATGGGTGCGCGCATATGCCGGCGCGTTCGCGGACATCGCCCGGCTGTTCCACGACACGGTGGACGTCTTCGAGACGTTCAATGAGCCGGATAACTGGACCCGGCTGGCGGGTGAGGACGCCAACGACCCGGCGTGGCGACGCGCCTGGGTGCATCCGGAGTGGCTCCCCGCCATGTTGCAAGTGATCTGGGAGCGCGTGCGAGCCGACCCACTTACGGCCGGCGTCAGGATCGTGTCGAGCCCGCTGCAGGGGCTGGACACCGGCAACGGTGCGCGTGATTATTTGCGGCGTCTCTACCGGGCCGGCAAGCGGCGTTTCAACTGGGGGCGGGCGGGTGTGCCCTTCCCGTTCGACGGGGTCGGCTACCACCTGTACATTGCCCAGAACCCGCCCAACCCGGCCCAGGACGTGCCGGCCAAGTACAACCAGTTCACGGTCGAGCTGCGCCAGGTGATTGCCGACGAGGAGGGCGCGGGCAAGCCGCTCTTCGTCTCTGAGATGGGCTGGCAGAGCAGCATCGGCGAAGCCAGGCAGGCCGAGTGCTTGCGGGCGGGCCTGCGCTGCCTGCTGAACGATCCGGCTGTGGCGCTGGGCGTCTGGTTCTGCACGCGCGACTGGGACCAGAGCTGGGGGCTCTACCGCGAGGGCGATCTGTCCCCGGTCAACCGCAAGCCGGCGTATGGGGCTTTGCAGGGCCTGTGTGGCGATGCGCGGCCGGTGACGGCCGCGGCCTGGCCGGCAGCGGCCGGGGTAAAATCTACATAATACTGCGGGTTGATCCCAACCCTGCGTCCCGTGCTTTGATGATCGCCTGCGCCCGGTCGGCAACCTGGAGCTTCCCGTAGATGTTGGATACGTAGTTGCTTACGGTTTTCTCGCTCAGAGCCAACTGTTCGGCGATGTCGTCGTTAGAGTAGCCCTGAGCGATGAGCTCGAGGATCTCGCGTTCGCGCTGCGTAAGTGTTGGGAAGACATCCCGTGCGGCCGCGGCGCGGGAGGTGAAGTTGCAAAGCACTCGCGTCGCGATCCCCGGGCTGAAAATCGCCTCGCGATTGCCGACCGCTCGGATTGCCCGCACCATCTCGTCGTCCGTCGCATCCTTCAGCACGTAGCCGCGTGCCCCTGCCCGTAGTGCCGCAAAGACAGAGTCATCGTCGTCGAACAACGTCACTACCAGGATACGAATGCCCGGGCTGCTTTGGGCGATCGCCCTTATCGCCGCCAGACCGCTGCCGCCAGGCATCTGTAGGTCCATCAAGATCACGTCCGGCTTGAGGTCTGCTGCCAGACCGATGGCCTCTTCCCCGTTGGCGCCTTCGCCGATCACTTGAAAGTCAGGGATGGGGTCCAGGAGCCCACGCATCCCCTTTCTGAACAGAGGATGATCGTCGATAATTACGATGGACAGGCGAGCCTTATCATCCGGCGGCATTTGAACCCTCCGGCCGCCCACTTGCCAGGGGCAGCCAGGCGCGTATCCGTGTTCCCCGGCCCGGCGCCGAATCGATCAGCAGACTGCCGCCCAGCTCGGAACAGCGCTCGCGCATCGAGATCAGCCCGACGCCAAATTGGTACTCCTCGGGCATCCCGGCCCCATCGTCGCAAACCTCCACGCTCAACCCGCCTTCGGCCGGGATCAGGCGGATGGTGCACTGTCCGGCGCGTGCGTGCTGGATCGTGTTCGTCAACGCCTCGATGGTAATGCGGTGAGCAGCGGCTTCGACGGCGGCCGGCAGCGGTGCGAGTTCTTCAGGCGCTTCGAGCTTGACCCGGAGTGCAGCCGGCGAGCCGGCCTGAGGCTCGCCCGCGACGAGGACAGACACACTGCTTGCTTGAGCCGGGCGCGCCCGCAGCGCCTCGATAAGCCCGAGTTCGTCCAGAGCCGGTGGGCGCAGGCCATACACCAGGCGGCGGATGTCGGCAATGGCGGCACGAATTGCTTCCCGCAGCGCTGCCACCTGGCAGGCGGCTTCATCAGGGTCGCTGATGATCAGCCGCTGCAGCTCCCCGGCCTGGAGGTTGAGCGCCGCCAGCGAGGCGCCCAGCCCGTCATGGAGGTCGCGCCGCACCCGGCGGCGCTCCTCTTCGCGCGCCGTCACAAGCCGCTGGCGCGCCATTTGCAGGTCGGCGTTCTGCTTCGCGGCATGTATGGCCGCGCCGGCCTGGCGCACAAGGTCGTCCAGGAGGAGGCGATCGACCTGGGAGAAAGGCTCGCCGCCAAAGCGCGGGCCAAGCCGAAACCGGCCTATGATCTCGCTGTGATACACCAGGGGGAGATCGAGGAGGATCCGGCCAGGCTGCCCGGTCTCATAGGCGACGTTTAACTCCTCGCCGCCCGGACCCTGCAAGACGAGGGCTGCATACGATACCTTGAGCGCTTCCCTGACCGTCTGCAATATCGTCGGAATCACCGTATCGGAAGCCATGGCGGTTTCCAAACGCCGGCCGAGTTGGGCCAGCACGGTGTAAGGGTCGTCTCTCTCGCCGTATATCATCCGGTTGATGAAGCGCTGCAGCCTCCCCCGGATTGGGTGGAAGAGCGCTGCCACCGCGCCGGTAGCCACAAGCGAGAACCAGATGTTATCGCTAGATCGGAAAACCAGCGAGAGATATCCCACGACGAGAACATAACCGCCGACGACGAACAGGCTGAGCAGTCCGTAGACGATGGCGCGGTTGAGTGCTACTTCGACCCGAAACAGCTCTTCGCTCAAGAATGCCACTGCCAGGCACGTCAGCGCTGCGACCACCAGCAGCATCCCCACGAACGGAAAGAAGTTGAAGAACCCAACCGGGACAGCATCGAGGGGAATGGGCGGCAGCGGGAGCAGGCGCACGGGTCTGCCGATCAACTGGGCGCCGGCCAACAGGATGACGGCAGCAACGGTCCAGGCAGCTTGCTCTTGCTGAGCGGAGCCGGCCGGCGAGCGGTAAAGCATGAAAACGCTGCTCGCAATGACCCCGCCAATCCCGACGCCCAGGGCCACGGCCAGGATTCCTGAAACAGCCGCCCCGGCAAGGTCGAACGCAAGCACGGCGGCGATGGGAACGATCGCGAGGGCAGCCCAGCGCAGCCACCCCGGATGAAAACGATTGTGCTGGATCAGGCCGAAGAAAGGCACGAGACTGGAAATCTGGACGAACTCGATCATCTGCGCAGGCAGCAAGAAAGCGGGCATTGAGCGTGCTGCGGCCTGTACCAGCGTGCCCGTGACTGCAGCAACCAGGGCGAAGGCGCCGAACGCTGCCGCCAGGTCAGTCGGTTTTCGCCAGATCAAAGCAGATGCCGTCAGGAGCAGTAGGCCGTCGGCAAACAGATAGATGACGACGAAGACGGCCCCGAATTCGGGCAGCGACGTTCCGGCGGCCAGGGCAGCCTGTGCCTCTGCAGGGGTTAGCTGGTCCAGCAGGCAGTTCACGCCGCCACAGGTTCGTCTGTAAGATCTGGCGGAAGGGCGCCAAGCCTGGCACAGCAAGGCTGAGAGCGAGCAGCACAAAAATCAACCAGGCGGTCTGGGCCGCCCTCCCGCTCGCCAGCAAAGACCGCAAGTTCCCGAGAGTGCCGTTTGTTGTCATGACGCACCGACAAAGCCTGCCTGAAAGGCCGTCGGGACCCCATCGCAACAGGGTCCCGACGGCTATCTCGCGCTAGTGCATGATGCTCGGCTGCAGAGACGAGACCGGCTCAGCGGTTGCGATTACCGCCCCGAGCAGGATCCAGACGGTAAAGGTCAGCCAGGCGCCAACCTCCTGCTTGCCGAGGGTCGCTGCCATTGCAGCGGCGACCGGAATCATGACAACTGTGGACAGAGGCACGAACCGCCGCCAGCCGGTCCATGTCTTGGCAGCGATGGTGAGAATGCCGACCACCAGCGTCCCGACCAGCATACCGGTCCAGGCAATAGCGATCAGAGTGTTGAACAGAGGCTCAGTCCCTGTGACGAACCCTAACAGAAAGAGGCCGTCAGCCAGCACGAAGGAGGCAAAGCCCAACACCGGCAGGAACCCAAGGGTCCGCGCCACCGCGTTTGATCCGAGCGCATTCGTCCGGATCGGGCCGAGAACGCCACAGATGCCCCCAATCCTCCACAGGAAATAGACTGCGTGGGTAAGCGCATCAGGTCCCGTCGTCGCGGTTCGGAACCCATTCAGGATAACAATCACAGTGCTGACAATCAGCGCTGCGCCCGGCAAACGGTTTTTCATCTTGGTTCTCCTTTCCCACAGAATCATCGGCGGGTCAGCCTGCCGACAATTGGAGTATAGCGAATACCGTTTCCCAGGCGAAAGAGGCTGAGTCCCAATTAATTTGGGATTATACCATAGATGTGTGTCACTTGTTGAGAGTTAGAATCAGTTTAGTGCCCGCTAGTGTGCGCTCAGGCCCGGAGCAGGCGGGCGCGCATCCAGTAGACGACGTAGGGACCCCAGAGGGACATGCTGAAGTAGACGGTTTCGCCGTCGTTCTCGACGTAGCGGGGGTGCATGTAGGGCGCGTAAAGGCCGGGGAAGGCGCTGCCCGAGACCAGGGGCAGGCCGGGGCTCCACGGTCCCCAGGGCGCGGGCGCTTCGCGGATGACCAGCGCGGCCTGGCGCTCATCCAGATAGGTCATGATCCAGCGGCCCAGGTAGTTGTTCCACATGACCGATAGCTCGCCTACGGGCGGCGGAACGACCGGGACGGCGGCGCTCTCGTCGGGGCTCCAGGACGGCTGGCCGTCGACCTGGCCGGCATAGTAACGGTAGGCGCGCTTGTCGAGCAGGTTGGCTTCGCCGACGCGGGCCAGCTTGACGGCGCCGAAGCGGCCGCCCGGGATGCCAAACACGTAGACGGCGGAGCTGCCTGGATCCGTGCCGGCTACCGGCGTGCCGGCTGCCAGCGTGCCGGCCTCCGGCAAAGCGGCTTCGCCGGAGGCGCCCAGCCCCATGCCCGTTCCTGGCACGCCGGCGGGTGGGCGGGCAAAGGCCACTTGGCCGAAGTTGCTGCCGGCGTCCCACCTGCAAGCTGGGTCTTTGGTCCAGGTGTGGCCGCCGTCGTCCGAGTAGGCCAGGCCGGCCTCGTTAAGGGCCCATTCGCCCGGCTTGCCCCAGGCGAGCACCCCCATGTAGTGCAAGAACATGCGCCGGCCGGCGGCGATGCCGTTAGTGGGAATGCAGGTGACGTCGTACTTGCCGCGGTGCAACAACTCGGCCGCGTGGCCGGGGTGGTCGGTGATCATGTCCGCGAAGATCAGCCCGGCGGCGGGGTCGCCGGCAGCGATGATGGCCATGCAGTTCTTGCGCCAGTCAGAGGCCTGGCCGGGACCGCCGGTGCCCGGGATGCAGCAGCCGTAAGAATCCCCGAACACCATGTAGACCTTGCCATCCATGTCGAACAGGCTGCCGAGGTCGGCGCCGTTGAGGCCCCAGCGCTTGGGCGTGTCGTTGAGCGCGCCCGGGCCCACCAGGAGGGCCACCTGCTCGACTTTCGACACCTGGCGCAGGGCACGCTGAGCGCCGGGCAGGATGGGAACGGGCGCGGTGGCCAGGCTCTCAGCAGGGCGAGCCGCAGAAGGCGAGGGCGCGGCCGTGGGGGACGGCGCAGGCGCCGTTGCCGAAAAGGGCGTGGGCGAGGCCGGCGGGACCGGCGCAGCACAGGCGGCGGCGGCCCAGGCGACGGCGCCAAGGCCCGCGGCATCGGCAAGCCGTTGGAGAAAGGACCGACGTGAGAAGCCGGCCAGGGCAGCATGACGCCGGGGTGCGCGGGAAGCGGTCATGCCGGCGCTAACTCCAGGCCGACCACCTGGCGCGGGGGAAGTGTAAGGGCCACGCTGCACGCGGCGCTGAGCGGATCCATCGGCTGCGAGCCGGCGGTGGTGACGCGGGACAATGCCAGGCTGCCGCCCTTGCCTTCTGAGGCCCTGCCTTCTGAGGCCAGCCCATAACAGGCGGGATCGAGCGGGACCTGGACCGTCTGTGAGGTGGCGAGCAGGTTCACGAAGAGCAAGGCGGCACGCCGGTCGCCGTCGCGCCAGGCAGAGCAAACCACGCTGGGGACGGTGAGGACGCCGCGCTGGCCGTAGTGCGGGTCGCTTTGGCCGCAGTTGTAAAGACAGAAGTCGAGGTTAGCGACGGGTACGTCAAGCCGGGGCGGCGGCAGCATGACACCGTAGGCCAGGTAGCGGTTGGCCCAGCCGGCGCGCGTGCGCGCCAACTCGCCCACGAAGACGGCCCTGGCAGGGTCCACCTCATCGGCGCGCGGCGCAAAGTGGAAGTAGTGCTCGGCGGGGTCGTCGGTCCGGCCGTCGAGCGCTTCCAGGGCGCTGAACTCGTAGTTGAGCTCGAACAGCCCGCCCCAAAGGGCGATGCGCGCAGCGGTCCAGTAGAAGGCGTCGCCGGCCTCGGCGCCCAGCTTGCCCCAGCCATCCATGCGCAACGGGCCATACTCGTGGTAGACGTAAGCGAAGAGTGGGATCTTCTCGACCTTGCCCTCGATGACCCATTGGCGCCAGAAATCAGCCTCGAACGTGCTCAACGGGCTGGCCTCGGCGCGCGCCTGGTAGAAGTCAACCTCGGGGATGAGGAGCTCGCTGATCATCTCGGTGCCTATGGCGGTGTAGCGGCCGGTCGCTTCGCCCATCGTGGCCTTGGTGTCGGCGAAGGTGCGCGCGTAGGCGTCGGCAAGATCCCGGCCACCACCCGGCGCGTGGTTGTGATGCGGCGAGCGGCAGGCCATCAGCACGTTGTTGGCCGAGATGTCATAATAGAGCGCGTCCGGACGCTCGGCGAGAGCCAATTGCCGATCGCGTTCGACGTGGAAGTCGTGCCAGAAGTCCGTGGCCGGACACATGAACGGGAACACATAGCGGTCGAAGCTGTATTTACGCTCAGGCAGCAACTGGCGGTTGGCCAGCACTGTCTCAGGCGGGACGCCGGTGGGGCTGCACAGCAGGTCGAACTCGAAAGGCGCCCAGCGGTCGCCGTTGCGTCGGATGGCGGCCAGGTTGGCCGTCGAGAAGCGGGCCGGGAGCCATTCGTCGAGGGATCCGCCGGGGAGGCGGCCCATGTAGTCATGCGCGGTGGCGGGCCAGTTGGCGCCCAGGATGTGAAAGACAGGCGTGCCGGCAATGGCATGGAATCGGTCCAGCCAGGCGGCGCGATCGTAGCCGGCATTGACGCCGAAGGTGCAGAGACCGACCTCATCGAGCAACCAACGGGCACGGCCGGCGCGTCCGGCCAGCGGCCCCTGGCGGGTCCACTCCTGCTGCACGGCCCAGACCTTGTAGCGCCCGGCGGCCTCGTACCAGTTGCCTTCCAGCAGGGCGCTGATCTCAACCGGATAGGCCGGGGCGAAGTCCAGCCCGGGGGCGACGTGGGGCGCCTGGTGCATGATGGAGGCGACCAGCGCGGCGCTGTTGGTATCCTTATAGAAGTTGTACCACTTCATGGCTTTTCCGGGATCGCGGGTGGCAAAATAGAAGCCGCCGCACTCTTCGAGATAGTAGGCCATGAATTGCATGGTCGAGCCGTTGAAGCCCTCGGGATAGGGCGAGTAGCGCAGGCCCTGGCGCGGGCCGGCCTCGGGCAGGAAGGTGTTGAGGGGGTCGCGGAACAGAAAACCGGTGCCCTGCGAATGGACCAGGCAGGGGGCGGCCTGCTGCCCACCGGCCAGGGGATCGCCAGCGCGCGTCAACGGGCCGATGCCAGCCAGGATGGGATACTCGATCTTGTCGATAGGCAGGGCGCCGCGATTCTCGGCAGCAATGGTAAAGAAGATGGCCGGCTGGCCGGCTGGTAGGCTCACGCGGGCACGCAGGGCGATGGCGCGGTCCGTCTCCCAGTACAGGTCGACGGCATCCCCGGCCGGGTCCAACAGGTAGCGGAAGCTCGTGAAACGCTCGAGCCAGGCCGCCTCGCGCTCGATCTCCAGGCGCCAGGGCGGCGCGTCGACGGCAGACCAGATCAGGTCCAGGCCGCGCGCCACGTTTCGCAGGGCCAGGATGCGGCCACTCGCCGCGTCCAGGGAAATGTCAAGCCATGGATTGGATAGTTTGATGTTCATCAGCGTCCTTGCAGGCCCGTCGCGGCGATGCCCTCGATGAAGTAGCGTTGGGCAAGGAAGAAGACGATCAGGATAGGCGCGACGGCCATGGTGCCGGCGGCCATGATCAGCTCCCAGCGGGTGTAGTAAACACCGACGAACTGCTGCAAGCCACGCGTCAATGTCCACAACTGCGGGTTGGGAATCATGATCAGCGGCCAGATGAAGTCATTCCACACTGCGAGCAGGGTGAACACGGCCAGCACGCTGAGCGCCGACTTTGAGAGGGGCAGGACGATGCGGTAGTAGATCTGGAACCGGTTGGCGCCATCGATGAGGGCCGCGTCGTCCAGGTCGGTGGGCAGAGTCATGAAGAACTGACGCAGCAGGAAGGTGCCGAAGGCGCTGCCGAACATGCCAGGCACCGTCATGCACCACATGGTGTTGTACGAGTGGAAGGCGTGCATCTCGACGAACATCGGCACGATAGTGATCCAGACGGAGAGCATCATGGTGCCCAGATAGATGTAGAAGATCTGGTTGCGGCCGGGAAACTGCATGCGGCCGAAGGCGTAGGCGGCCAGCGAGCAAGTCAGCAACTGGCCGAGCACGACCCAGAAACTGTACCAGACCGTGTTGCGGAAGTAGAGCAGGAAATTGGTCTTCTGCGCGGTCTGGGTCAACACCTCACGGAAGTTCATGAGCCCCATGCCGGCCGGGAAGAAGACCGGCGGGTACACCATTGACATCCGGCCGGGCTTGAAGGCGGTGTCGAGCATCCACAAAAACGGGACCAGCGAGACGAAGGCGACGGCAAACACAAAGATGTACAGGAGGACGCGTCCGCGCCGGGTCTTGCGGCGGCGCTGCGCCTGCTGTATTTCCTCTGTCTGCGTGCGGCGGATTGTCATCGTAGTCATAGCAAGCACTCCCTCAAGACAGCTCGAAGGCAGCGCCGGCTGCCTCGCGGGTCAAGCGTAGCTGGATGATCGCCGTCACGAACATGATCAGGAAAAGGATCTAGGCCATCGCGCTCGCGTAGCCCATCTTGAGCTGGCCGAAGGCTTGCTGCCAGAAGTAGAAGTTGTAGACGTAGGTCGACGTGCCCGGACCGCCGCCGGTCATGATGAAGACCTGGTCGAAGACCTGGAAGGCGCCGACCACTGAGGTGATGGTGACAAAGATGATCGCCGGCGCGATCAGGGGCAGGGTCACGTGCCAGAACTTGTCCCACGAGTTGGCGCCGTCGATTTCGGCCGCCTCATACAGCAGGCGCGGCACGCCCTGCAGCGCGGCCAGCAGGATGATGGCGTTGTAGCCCATGGACTTCCACACGCCCACCGTCACGATCGACGGCAGGGCCGTCTTGGGATCGGTCAGGAAGCCCACCGTCGGCAAGTGCAGCGCACGCAGCGCCATGTTGACCAGGCCGAAGTCCTTGCTGAGCAGCCAGACCCAGACAATGGAGACCGCGACCATGGACGTCACTACCGGCACAAAAACGGCGGTGCGCACAAAGAGGATACCGCGCAGCTTCTGGTTCATGGCCAGGGCGAGGACCAACGACGCTACGAGGACGGCCGGGACGTACATGATCACGTAGGTCAGGGTCACCTTCATCGAGACCCAGAACAGACGGTCCTGCGTGAACAAGCGAATGTAGTTGCGCAGCCCGATGAAGGTGGGCGGCGACACGAAGTCCCACTTGGTAAGGCTTATATAAAGCGAGTAAAGGATGGGGTAGGCCAGGAACAGGAGAACGCCCAGCACGTTGGGCAGGATAAACAGGTAGCCGGTCCACCCTTTGCGCAGTCGGCGGCCCAGGCTCTGCCGATCACGGATTTGCGCGATTGCCATAGCGGCGCTCCTTCCTGGCCATCAGCGTTCCAGGGTTTCTTGAGCGACCCCTTGAGGGGTCGCTCAGCAACCGATCCCGAGCGGGCGCCCGTCCATGATGGCACGGGGGACGTCGGCGGAGGGGCCGGGCTCTTCCCAGGGCAGCCTTCGCCGATGTCTGGCAACGGTCGGTCGTGGATAGGTGGCCCGCCCCGGCTGAGGGCGGGTCACTCCAAGACGACGAGATGACGGGATGAGACCGGCGCGTATCAGCTGGTCTTGCTTTCGTCAAGAGCCTGCTGCATGTCAGTCTGTGCTTTG
>Ga0209538_1001542_pt1 | contig 12170 bp, 15 predicted proteins | sample BarGraNGADG00211_2_FD_184492 | JGI IMG/M metagenome (GOLD analysis project Ga0209538, IMG submission 184492) | Arctic peat soil microbial communities from Barrow, Alaska - Barrow Graham LP Ref core NGADG0004-211 (SPAdes) (version 2) | ecosystem: Environmental > Terrestrial > Soil > Wetlands >... | reverse complement strand
TCCTGAGCATCGCTGTGGCCACGGGGGCCGTCTGGCTCCTGTGGAGCCTTCGTAGCATCGTATCTCTGGGAATCGCCGCGGCATTCGCGGCGTTTCTCTTCTTGCCAATTGCACAGTGGCTCAATCGGAAGACCCATCTTCCCATGGGTATCACGTGTGCCATCGTTGTTTTGGGAATCGTGGCCGTATTCGTCGGCCTGGTGGCGGTCACGATTCCTCCTCTTGTGCGCGAAACGAGGTCGCTCGTGACATCTCTTCCTGATTATGCAAAGACGGTTCAGGGATACTTCTCCAGACTCTCGACATGGCTGGATCGCCTTCAACTGGGGTCGGCGAAGGACACCATCACGGCCGTTCTCGACACAGTCCAAAAAGCTGCGATCCAATTCGGACAGAACATCGTTACGGCATCGTCCAAGAGACTACTGAGTGTTGGTGCACTTTTCCCGTTTTTCGTGCTCATGTATTTTTTCATGAGCGGCTCTCATGGCTACTACGAGATGTCTCTGTCGCTGCCGTTTATCCGTACACAGAAGGATCGTGCAGAGGTCGCGCTTGCACAGGTCGCTGCAAGCACCAGGAAATATATCGAGGCGCTCGCTCTCATTGCGCTGGTCACTTCGCTGTTCGTGGGCGGGGTCAGTGGGCTCTTCGGGATCAACTACGCTCTGACGATCGGCGTCGTGGATTTCTTTGGCGAGTTCATTCCATACGTAGGTCCCTTCGTGGTAGTATTGCTGGGAGCCTTCTTTGCCGTTGTGACGGGCCCTGGAAAGCTTATCGCCTGGATTATCATCTTCAGCGTCGTCGAGTTCACGACGAGTCAGATTCTTGCCCCACGACTCATATCCGAGAAGACTGGACTCAGACCAGAGTTCATCATCCTGCTGCTCCTGGCGGGTGGCACGGTGGCAGGGTTCTTTGGGCTGGTGCTTGCAGTTCCTGTGGCGGTTTTCGTCCGAGAGATCATCAAGAGTGCCCAGTTGCTCCGGTCAGAGCCTGAGGACGTCACAGAGAAGCCGGTTGACTGAAGACGCAATTCCGGTATAGTTGATTGGTTGTTTATCAACCCCTTTGGCAATGGTTTGACGAAAGGAGGGGTGAATGATGGGAAACTATCGTGATCGGAACAAAGACAGGACTGAACCTCAGGGCGAAGACGCCCAGCTGGAAAACATGCTGAGGCGCTATAAGCAGGACTGTATCCGTGATGGCCTCTTCGGCGAACTCAAGAAGCGTCGCTTCTTCATGGCGCCAAGTGAGAAACGCAAGCAGAAGTCCATTGCTGCGCGCAGGCGCAAGTAGGGCTGTTCTTCCTGAAGATGAGTGCACGGGGCGCGTGAGCGCCCTTTTTTCGTTCCCTAGAGCCCCTGACACAGGAACCCACCATCGACAGGGATAGATGTCCCATTCACGTATCCGGCGACGGGAGACAGAAGGAACATGATGAGATTGGCGATATCTTCAGGACTGCCCGGTCTGCCAAGCGGGACTGCGCCGAGAAATCGCAGACGCTCGGCATCGAATTCCTGTCCGAAGAAGTCCTCCGTCATAGGCGTCCGGATGAGGCCCGGGATGATGCAGTTCGAGCGTATTCCCCGAGAGCCGGCCTCGACCGCGATGGACTCGGAGATGCTCTCCAGTGCACGTTTCGAACTGTCATAGCTCGCTGAGGGAGTGTGATGGGGATGTCTGTGAGCGTCGATGGAGGACACGAACACGAAGCTTGCTGAGGAAGAGGCTCCAGACAGCGCAGCCTGGGCAAACTCGAAGGCGGCAAAGACGTTGACGTCGAATGTCTCCCGGAATTCGCTGGAGCGAGCTTCAGAAAAAGCATCGGTTCGCAGTTCTGCCGGCAGGAACACGAAGCCGGCAAGCTCGGTGGACTCGCGAAGGGCGGCTGTGCACTGATTGCGGTCCGATTCCCTGCGCAGGTCTCCGGGGACGATGCCAATCAGTGCACCAGGGGACAAGGTGTGCGCAAGAGCGTTCAGACGTTCAGGGCGCCCTCCCACAAGCAGGAGGCGGGCATGCTCCCGGTCAAGCGAGGTCGTGAGTGCCAAGCCGATGCCGGCTGTGCTGCCTGCGATGGCAATCGTTCTTCCTGCCAGAGCAAGATCCATTGGTTACTGGATCGGTATCATGCACAGAAAGACAAGGTCCTCAGTGCCATTGTTGGCGAGACTGTGAATTGCTTCTGGCTCGACATAGATGACGTGGTCTGGGCCGACATGACGAGTTTCACCTTCGCAAAAAGCAGTACAGGTTCCCTTGATGACAAAGATCTCGTGTTCCCAGGGGTGAGCGTGGCGCGGCGTAGACCCACCTGGTTTGACGACGAAGTATCGCATCGCAAACGTGGGGACTCCGTCCGAGCGGTTGAGCATCCAGCGTATCGTAGTGCCACGGGCTCCAGCTTCAGTGACGGAAATCTCCTCGACGTCTTGGACTGCCTTGGTGATCATAACGACCTCCAGTTGGACTAGGTAAGCTGCATTATACTACAATTGTAGGGGCAAGGCTCTTCTGAGGACGCTCATGCTTGCATTTTCCAAGCGAGCAGGTATTATTTGTTTGAACTAGTCGATACATTCCAATCGTCAACCATGAGGTCGAGATGTTTAAGAGCCAATCCTTAGATGGGTTTTTGACCGAACTCTCATCGCGCAATCCGACTCCCGGCGGAGGTAGTGCTGCCGGGCTTGCCGCGGCGATGGGGGCAGCTTTAGTCGAAATGGTCGCTAATGTCGTAGGTGCGCGTGATGAGTCGGAAAAGAGCCGCCTGACACCATTTGTCGATAGGTGCGAAGCATCACGGGCGGAGTTTGTTGCGATGATGGACCAGGACAGCGCAGCATTCGAGGGCTACATGACTGCCATGAAGTTGCCCAAGACGACCGATAACGAGAAACTTGTGCGACGGGTGGCCATGCAGGATGCACTTAAGGGTTCGACGAGAGTTCCTCTCGCGCTGGCCGTCCGCGTGTGCGATTTTGCTGATCTTCTCGTCGCGACGTTTTGTGATGCGCCAAAGGATATTGCATCCGACCTGTATGTCGGCGCCGCAATGCTCGAGGCTGCCTATGCCGGAGGCATTGCCAACGTTTACGTCAATCTTGTATATCTTCGAGATCCTGTCTTCAAAGATGAGACGCACGTGACAGTTCAGCAGTGTCAGACGCGTGTTGCTGTGTTGGGCTCGTTCAAGGATTCTATCGGGCGCTTGCTGGCTATTGAATGACCACTTGGCGAAAGAAGGCAGAGGATTATGAACTTCACTGAACAAGAGTTACTGGAAAAGACATCTCGGGAATTGTACGAGATTGCGAAAGTACTGCATGTTCGGAACTATACACGGCTCAAGAAGCCGGAACTCATCGAGGAGCTGTTGAAACTTGGGGGTAAGGATGCTAACGATCAGGAGGGGTCTGCCATGAGCTCCATGAGGCCCTACGAGAACCATGACAAGCCTGAGGTAGTGACTGAGCACCTCGACATCGAGCAGGATCGTGTACCGGAGCACGTCGTTTCCGGGGCTGCCATCTCGAGTTCGTCTGAACGCCATGGCGGAGAGGTTCCGCGAACGGGCGGGGAGGAGTTCACTGCCTCGGGCCTGTGCGAAATCCTCGCAGAGGGATATGGGTTCATGCGTTCCAACTACTTCCCTTCCTCGTCGGACGTCTATATCTCGCCCCCTATGATCCGGCGGTTCGGTCTTCGGACCGGTGACTGGCTCGAGGGTATCGTCCATCTGCCGCGTGGAGACAAGGAGAAGTACTCCTCACTGATGCGCATCCGCAGCATCAATGGCATTGGCATCGAAGGACACGTGCTCGCTCGGCCGCAATTTGAGTCACTCACACCGATCTTTCCCAACAAGCATCTCAAGCTGGAAACACCCAACTGCAGCATGGCAGTGCGCCTCCTTGAGCTCGTTGCTCCAATCGGCAAGGGTCAGCGTGGCCTGATCGTGTCTCCACCGAAGGCTGGAAAGACGACCATTCTCAAGGCCATTGCGCAGAGCATCGAGTACAATCACCCCGAGGTTACGCTGATGGTACTCCTTATCGATGAGCGACCTGAGGAAGTCACAGACATGAAGCAGTCGATTCGGAGCGAGGTGATCAGTTCGACTTTCGACCAGCCTCCTGAGAACCATATTCGAGTCGTTGAGCTGGCCCTGGAGCGCGCAAAGCGCCTGGTCGAGGTCAAGAAGGATGTCGTCATCCTCATGGATGGCATCACCCGGCTCACACGCGCTTACAACCTGATCAGTTCCTCGTCTGGGAAGACTCTGTCGGGCGGTCTCGATCCAACTGCAATTCGTGGCCCCAAGAGAGTCATCGGCGCCGCGCGGAACATGGTCGAGGGCGGCAGTCTCACGATCATCGCAACAGCGCTCATCGAGACAGGCAGCCGCCTGGATCAGGTCATCTACGAGGAATTCAAGGGTACCGGCAACATGGAGCTTGTTCTGGATCGCGAGCTGGCTGAGCGTCGCATTTTCCCCGCCATCGACGTCCGGAAGTCCGGCACACGGCGCGAAGAGCTCTTGTACACGCCCGAGGAGTATCGTAAGATCTGGGCTCTCAGACAGTTCATCGGCAACGAGGATCCGACGGAGAGTCTTGAGAAGCTCATCGCCATGCTTCAGAGAACTGCCAACAATCGGGAGTTCCTGGCCAACATCGTCGCGCAGGACAGCGCTGGACGCTAGGTATCATGGATAGCCTTTCCGGCAGGATCGAGGTCGTTGCCGGCTGCATGTTCTCGGGGAAATCCGAGGAGCTGATTCGACGCCTCAAGAGGGCCCAGATTGCGAGGCAGAAGGTCATCGCTCTCAAGTCGTCTCTCGATGACCGCTACGGGCTTGAGACGATTACGTCCCATTCGGGAATTCGCCTTGAATCAGCTATCGTGGCATCTCCTTCTGACGTGGTCAGGATCGTCGAGGAGAGGCAAGTGGAAGTCGTCGGCATCGACGAGGTGCAGTTCTTCGATCCCGGGATTATCGAGGTCGCAGAGTATCTTGCGGGCAAGGGCGTTCGCGTCATTCTCGCCGGACTTGACCAGGACTTTCGTGGTGAGCCGTTTGGACCTATGCCAGAACTGCTTTCGCTCGCGGAAGAAGTGACGAAGTTGACGGCCGTATGTATGGTATGTGGGAGGCCGGCGACGCGTACCCAGCGCATCGTCAATGGACGTCCAGCGCGGTATGACGACCCGGTGGTGATGGTGGGTGCAGCCGAGAGCTATGAAGCGCGTTGTCGTGAGCACCATGTGGTTCCAGGTCGACCAGAGAGGGTACTGGAAAGGGATCGCCTAATTTGAGGCAGAAAGAGAGCCGATGAGCCTGGAAACAGAACAGTTGGCACGTAGAATCCATGAGATCGACGAGCGAGTTGCCAACCTGCGCTACGATGTCGATCAGAAGGAAATCCAGAAACTCACTCTGGAGCGACGCACGATGGATTCTCTGTTCGAGCTGCTTAGTCGCGAAGAATCTCTGAGGACTCAGCTTGCCGACAACGATGCGCTTCTCGCAGAGGGAACGGATTCCGAGTTCGCTGCCATGATCGAAGAGGACAAACTCCGACTTCGACGGGAACTGGAAGCTGTCCACGCTCAGATCGAGGAAGAACGTATTCCCAAAGACCCGGATGACGACAAGAATATCATCGTCGAGATCCGGGGAGGTGTCGGTGGCGACGAAGCGGCGTTGTTCGCCGCTGATCTGTTTCGCATGTACTCGTACTTCGCAGGACAGCATGGCCTCAAGATAGAGGTCATCTCGAGTCACCCAACCGAGATCGGGGGGTTTAAGGAAGTTGTTTTCTCGGTGCTTGGGGTAGGAAGTTACAAGCTCTTCAAGTTCGAGAGTGGCGTCCACCGCGTCCAGCGTGTCCCTGAGACGGAGGCTTCTGGACGCATTCACACGTCCACTGCGACGGTAGCGGTGCTGCCTGAAGCTGAAGATGTCGACGTGCATATCGACGACGACGACATCAAGCTCGAACTGTTTCATGCGTCTGGACATGGAGGGCAGAACGTTCAGAAGGTAGAGACGGCTGTTCGTATGACGCACATTCCAACAGGCATCACTGCGTCATGCCAGGATGAGAGGTCTCAGCTGAAGAACAAGGAGAAGGCTCTCAAGGTGCTGCGATCTCGCGTCTATGAGCTCATGAAGGAGAAGGCCGACAGCGAGATGATCGATGAGCGCAGGGCCCAGATCGGCAGTGGCATGCGCAACATGCGTATCCGTACCTACAACTTCCCTCAAGGTCGTCTGACTGACCATCGGATTGGTCTGTCCCTGTACAACCTGCCTCTGATCATGGAGGGAAACCTCGATCCAGTAGTCGACGCTCTCCACCGGGCTTCCCGGGAGAGAACGCTTGAGACGCCCATTCTGCAGGGCAACGACGACGATTGACTCTGCGAGAAGTGCTTGCGCACGTTGAGGAGCATGCACAGCTCTCGTCGCAAAAACACGGTGAGCTGCAGTATGTTGTTGCGGCAAGCAGAGGATGGAGCCGTTCAGATCTGCTCATCAGGCTGGATCTACCTGCTGATGCCGACATACAGATGTTCGTGGAGCATGCTGCTCAACAACTGGCCGATGGATACCCTGCGGAGTACCTCACCGGCTATGCCGCTTTCTGTAACATCGTCGTGCGAGTGCGGGAGGGCGTTCTCGTGCCTCGCCCGGAGACGGAAAGCCTGGTGCAGATGGCTGGGGACTTCATTATTGAGGAGGATCGTCCCAGCACCATCGTATTGGATCTTTGCTCCGGTTCGGGGGCTGTTGCTCTGGCACTGGCCGCCAGACTGCCACAGGTAGCGGTTGTGGGACTAGAGCTCGACCCTATCTCTGTTTCATGTTCCCGCGAATCCGCCCTGGATGCGGGTTTGTCAGAGCGGGTCAAGTTCGTCCAGGGCAACGTGCTGGTGGCGTGGGGTCTTACCCTCCCTGATTTCCGCAGTCGCACTGATGTCATTGTTAGCAATCCTCCCTATGTGTGTGAGCAGCGTCTGTTGCCGGCCCACAAGTCCTCGCCCCTTGAACCGGTCGGGGCACTCTATGGCGGCGCATCAGGTATGATCTTCTACAGACGTATCATTGCACAGGCTCGTGACTGGTTGCGACCCGGCGGTCTGCTCTTGCTGGAGATTGACGATGGACTGGAAAAGGGTATTCTGGACCTGTTTGAGCGGTATGGACTGCAGGGCGGACGCTGGTCGCCCGACCTCAGAGGGCTGCCGCGCTACGCGGAGGCACGTCGAGCAGAATGAACACGTTCAACTGTATCTTGCGCGATCTTGCGGTCTTTGGCGTTGCATACCTCGTCGGCTCTCTGCCTTTCAGCTACATCTTCGCCAAGATGGTCAAGGGCGTGGACATCACAAAGGAGGGCAGCAGGAACATGGGAGCCACAAACGTGTTGCGCACCGCGGGTCCTGTTCCAGCTGTGTTCGCTTTTGCTGGAGACTTTCTGAAGGCAGTACTCCTTCTGCTCGTGCTGATAAGATTCTTTCCGGCTATGTCTCGGGAAACATTGCTTGTCGCGGCTGTTGCAGTGGTCCTGGGTCACGATTTCTCCGTTCTTGCCGGGTTCAAGGGAGGAAAGGGTGTTACCACGACGTTTGGAGTCGTGCTTGTTCTGAGTTGCCCCGTCGCTTTCGTGGAGTTGGGCATCTGGCTTGTCGTCATGGTGCTCCGCAATACCGTTTCTCTCGCATCAGTGGCTGCGTTCGCCACTCTTCCAATTGCAGCGCTTATTTTGAAACAGCCGCCGAAACTTGTTCTGATTTATGTCCTGCTTTCTGTGCTCGGAATCGTTCGGCATGCCGCAAACATCCGTCGGTTGATGGCTGGGGAAGAACTCAAACTTGATCGGTCCTATTTTCGGAGGAGGTAGATGGCTCGGCCTGAGATTGTCCTGTTGGACACCTGTTCAGATGCCGATATTCGCCGGCTGTCCGAGCGTATTGCGGCGGGAGCCGTCGCAGTGTTCCCGACAGACACCGTCTATGGCATTGGTTGTAACGCGGCGTGCATGTCTTCGGTTGCCAGGGTGTTCGCAGCAAAGCATCGCGATGTTGCCAAACCGTTGCCGGTTTTTGTACCTGATATCGGTCGTGTGCTGCCGTGGGTCGAGCCCGCAGCACGTGCGACAGCTCAGCGTCTTGCCAGCCTATTTTGGCCTGGGGCGCTTACCATCGTTGTCGATGTTCTGGGCAGTGGTCTCCACACACAGCCCCTGCCCCACCCAGAAGCATCCAGCATTGGTTTCCGGGTGCCTCGCCACACTGAGATCCGTCGCTTGCTTGCCGGCGGCCTTCTGATGGCGCAGACAAGCCTGAATGAGAGTGGCGAGAGTGTCATTGAGAGTTTGGATGCGCCCGGGGCTGCCGCGTTGCTAGAGCAAGCGGATCTGATCCTGGACAGCCGACGGCGTCCGGAAGGTCGACCATCGACGGTTGTGAGATTGACAGCGGGGTCATGGTCCATGCTGCGCGAGGGCAGTATCTCCTCTGCTGACGTGGCTGCGGCGCTTGCGGAGGAGGTTCCGTGAGACGTGATATTGCCATCGACGGGCCTTCTGGATCCGGCAAGACGTCGGTGGGTCTCCGGGTGGCCAACGAGCTTGGTCTCATGCTGGTAGACTCTGGGCTGTTGTACAGGGTGTTCACCGCCGCATATGTTGACCAGTTTCCATCTGACCGTTGTCTGCGGAGCGATCGCCTGCTGGGCATCCTGAAGCGTGACATAAGCTACGAGCCTGGTGGCACAGTGCTCTTTGGCGGGCGGGTTCTTCAGGTGCCCCTCCACGACCCGAGAGTAGACAGCCTCGTGTCGCCTGTCAGTACGATGCCGTGCGTGCGGGCGGCCGTGAACAGAGAGCTGCGACGCATCGCGTCGGCTCAGGATGTTGTCATGGTTGGCCGGGACATTGGAACGACGGTTCTTCCAGAGGCGCTTCTGAAAGTGTTCATTACGGCTGACCCGGAGGTTCGCGCCAGGCGGCGAGTCGCCCAGTTGGAGCGACAGGGCATGCCAATCGACTACGGTGCTGTGCTGGCCAACATCAAGGAGCGTGATTCGATAGACTCGTCCCGGGACGACTCGCCTCTTCGATGCACAGAGGAGCACATCAAGCTGGACAACTCTGATGACGGCCCCGATGGTGTCGTCCAGGTGGTCCTTTCTGAGTACCGCAGGAGGCTTGAGCATGCTGTATGAGCTGGTTATCCCATTAGGAAGGCTCTGGTTCAAGACTTTCTTCAGACTCCACGTAATCGGGCTTGAGAATGTACCGAGGCACGGACCAGGACTCGTCTGTGGCAACCACTGCAGCTATCTGGATCCCATGCTTGCCGCCTTCGCGCTTCCGCGCAAGGTCTACAGCCTGTCTCGCAAGGAGATCTACCAGCAGCCGCTGCTGGGGCCATTCATACGCCGTCTGGGTGGCGTGCGTATCGACAGGGAGTCTCTGGCCGACAAGCGTGCCCTCCAGACGGTGCTGGCGATCATGGACCACGGCGACCTGTGTATGATCTATCCCGAAGGAACGCGGTCACCAGACGGACGTCTGCAGGATCCTCACAATGGGGCGGCTTTTCTGGCAGTGAAGTCGGGAGCACCGGTGGTCCCCATGGCCATCATAGGTTCATACGAGTGCTGGCCGAGGCAGAGGAGAGTCCCAAGAACTGGTCGCATTACCGTGCGGATAGGTCAGCCGGTCACGTATCACCTCCCGCCGGAGCGCGAGAGTCGCAGAGAAGACCTGACGGCAATCAGCATGGACATCATGGGCCACATTCGGACGCTGCAGGAACAGGGGCATGTCTGATATGCGCGTTGTGCTGGCACGCGAGCTGGGCTACTGTTCGGGCATTCGGCGAGCGATTGACGCTGCTGAGACGGCCTTGCGCTCGGAAGGAACGGTTGCGGCGATAGATACGCTCCTTCACAACGCCGGTGAGATGACCCGGCTTGGTTCCATGGGGCTGCGATCTGTGGGACTACTGAGCGACGAGGAACTGGGTGCTGCGACGGTTCTCCTGCCTGCTCACGGTTCGACGTTGTCGGAGCACCTTGGAAGGATTGCCGGCGCGCGAGCCGTACGGGATCTGACCTGCCCCATCGTGAACCGGGCCCGCGACGCCGTAAGCCGGTTTGCAGATGCTGGTGTTCCTGTCATTGTCGTCGGAGACAAAGAGCATCGAGAGACGCGGTATCTCATGGAGGCTGCTGGCAGTCAACTGCTCAGGGTCGTGGCTTCGGAGCAGGACCTGGACACTCTCGAGATATCAGTTTCCCGTGTGGGGGTCGTCTACCAGACGACACAGTCTCGCGAGTTCAGACAGTTGGTCCTGGCATGGTTTCGACGGAGAGGAATCGAGGTTGCCGAAGAGATGACGCTGTGTCCGGAGGTGTTGCGAAGGCAGGACGGTGCTGTCGCTCTGGCCAGGCGCTGCACGGTCATGCTGGTCCTGGGAGATGGTTCCAGTGCCAATACCAGAAGACTGGTGGCGGTAGCCGTCTCTGCATGTCCGAGGACGTATCTCATAGAGGACGCGGTCATGTTGCCCGAGGTGGGGCTGAACTGTGTGGATGTCGTGGGAGTCGTAAGCGGCACGTCTTGCCCCCAGGCAACAATCGACCAAGTCATGGCGGGGCTGAGACAAGTCTGTCCTGATGTTCGCCTGGAGGTGGACGCATGACCCGTGTTTGTGTTGTAGGTGCGGGTGCCTGGGGGACTGCAATAGCCAATCTGGCTGCGATTAAGGCGACCGTGGTCCTCTGGGTACATGGAGAAGACACACTCATGACGCTGCGCGATGTCCGAGAGAATACTCTCTATCTCCCTGGCGTACGGTTGCGGGACAACGTTGAGCCGACCGACGATCTCCTGAGCGCCTGGCGTTCGGCTGACACCATCATTCTGGCGGTACCCACACAGAGACTGCGGTCGATGTTTCGCAAGCTGGCTCCCGAGTTACGCCGACCGAGTGTTCCCTTGCTGAATCTCAGCAAGGGGCTGGAGCTGGAAACACATCTCCGGGTGTCTCAACTGCTCTGTGAGGATTTGGAACTCAGTGATTATGATCACTATGCCGCTCTATCCGGACCCAATTTCGCTCCTGAGATTGCTCGAAACCTGCCGGCGGACACCGTCATCGCCAGCCGGGGACCAGGCATGCGCCACCACTTTCAGGAACTCCTCTCGGGCGGTTCGCTCAGGGCATACACAAGTGCGGACCTGGTGGGAGTGGAGCTGGGTGGGGCGCTCAAGAACGTGTACGCTGTCGCGGCAGGCTTGTCGGACGGACTGGGATTTGGTGACAGCTCGAAAGCATCCTTGATTGTCCGCAGCCTTCATGAGCTGGTTAAGGTCGCGACGGCGCTTGGGGCAGACCCGGCTACCATCAACGGACTTGCTGGAGCAGGGGACTTGATTGCAACCAGCTTCAGCAGGTTGAGCCGCAACCGCATGGCGGGTGAAGCTATCGGCAGGGGGACGCCGGCTTGTGAGCTTCAAACCGGCCAGCGTACTGTCATTGAGGGACTCCCGACCCTCGAGGCTCTTGCAAAAATCGGTGAACTGAGTAACATTGATTTGCCTATCGTCCACCAGCTGCACGGGATCGTCGCCGGAAGCGTCACGCCTCTGGTTGGTCTCCAGCGCCTGATGAGCCGGGAAACGAAAAGCGAGTCCTAGCAGATGAGTTGGAAAAGGTGGTCAGGTGACAAAGTCGGATCTGGTGGCAGCGGTTGCAGCGAAGACAGGTTGTTCCAAGATGGTTGTGGAAAACGTGCTGTACCAGACTTTGAGCACTTCCAGCAAGGAGTTGCGGGCAGGTCGTAAGGTTACCCTGACCGGTTTTGGGGCTTTCTGTGTGTCCATGAGAAAGGCTCGCTCGGGTGTGAACCCGAAAACGCGTGAAGCGGTGAACGTGCCGGAGAAGCGTGTTGTGACCTTTCGGGCCAGCGGAAAGCTGAAGAAGCTGGTTGAGAACAAATAGTCGGGGCGTGGCGTAGTTTGGCTAGCGCACCAGCATGGGGTGCTGGGGGTCACAAGTTCGAATCTTGTCGCCCCGACCACTATTTGTCGGGATGTGGCTCAGCTTGGTAGAGCGCTTGGTTCGGGACTAAGAGGTCG
>Ga0209538_1001541_pt1 | contig 12173 bp, 11 predicted proteins | sample BarGraNGADG00211_2_FD_184492 | JGI IMG/M metagenome (GOLD analysis project Ga0209538, IMG submission 184492) | Arctic peat soil microbial communities from Barrow, Alaska - Barrow Graham LP Ref core NGADG0004-211 (SPAdes) (version 2) | ecosystem: Environmental > Terrestrial > Soil > Wetlands >... | reverse complement strand
CCGTTTTCTGTTGCGGCACGGTGAATGTAGATGCGGTGAATAATATTCAACTGGCCGATTTGAGCGACGATGTCGCGATAATTAATTTCCATACGTCATACCTCTTTCTGTATAATACAATATATAAGTATAATAAATCGATTAATTGTTATGCGATTAATCATTAACCGGTTAACTACTTTAATTTATTATATTTTTGCATGATTGTCAAGCCTCACAAATCTCCACGGCAAGAGAGAATTCTGATTCATATTTTTTATATGAATCAGAATTCCTTCCCCCCCCTGATCACACACCGGATTTTAAGTTAGAAAAAGAAGGGTCTTAAGGTTATATTCTTGGAGAGTCAAGTTATTCAACGAAGAATCCCGTCGACATTCATCATTTGAGTATTCCGGTCGAAAATGGCACGGATTACTCATACTAAATGCAATAGGTTCCATGAAGCGAATTTGATTGTGTGTGAACAAGAAACAAAGTTATTAAAAACAGTATTGTTCATGACAGTGATATACTTATACTTGAATAACAAAGGAGGATGTTTATGGCACGGTTAACAGGGTATCCTAGAGAAAGCAGTAGATTAGCTGTTGATCGGTAAAAATGTGTCAAATGTGGTATATGCTTGAACTAAGGTAACAAAGTCTATGCCTGGACTAGCAAAGGCGCAAGGGTTGCAAGGCATAATGCATGAGTAGCAGGGGGCACAACTTGTGGGAATCTATGTCGTAGTAAAGCGATTTCTTTCCCGGACCTTGATGGAATCCGATCACTTTTAAAAAAAGAAGGTATATTGGCTAAAGTTAAAAAACAACTGGAAGCAAAAGGAAAGTCAAGTTTTCAAAGACGAATAAAGTCTAACTGATATTATTCATTAAAAAAGGAGATTTTTATGGCAAGTATTAAATTCGGCGTAACTGCCAAAAGTGAAAATAACACAAAGACAATAGTGGAAACCAGAGGATTTAAAATGACAATCGACGAACCGGAAACTTTGGGGGGAACAAATGGAGGAGCAAATCCTGTCGAATATATACTGGCTGCACTTTCAGGCTGTCTCAATGTGGTTGGACATCTTGTTGCCAGTGAGATGGGATTTAAGCTTAATGGCTTGGAACTTGTTTTGGAAGGCGATTTAGATCCAGCAAAATTCACTGGTAAGTCAATGGATGGCCGAGCAGGATATAGCGAAATCCGAGTGACTTTAAAGCCTGATTCAGATGCAGATAAGGAAACATTAGACAAATGGGTAAAGGTTGTTGAAAGCAGATGCCCTGTAAGTGATAATATTTCAAATCCTACTCCTTTGCATATTGTGCTTGGTTAAAATTTATTCTACAATCCAGTTTCTCTTGATTTGGGAACCGAATTGTATTTTTAATACATTATAAAGTGTCTGCACCCCCGAGGGATACTTCTCTTTTTTGATTTGTCGGAGAAGTAGGGAGCATCGAACCCTACTCTTAACGGTTCATATGTGCAATTATTGGGGTCTGTGTAGCTAGGATGCAGGCATTGTAGTAGATGACGCAATTAGCGAGTAGCCGCGAGCATTCGCTCCAGATATTTTGTTCCAAATCCGTTTTAACACGGAGCCGACCAGAATAAGCGTAAGCCACTGCGCGCCGGAGTTTGTAGTACGATTCGCCCCGGTTCAGCGTCACCACATCAACGTAGGTCAGCAAGTAAGAACTGCGATAGATATTGTCCAACTCCCAGAGTGGGGTTCTGTACACATATCGTCCAAAAGTTCAATAGAAGAATCAGAGCAAGAAATTCTAATGTTGAATGATACACAATGTCCATTGTGTGTCATTGGGAAGATTGGAGCAATAGCGTCTTTTAAATTACTCGAAGAGGCAGCTCGCGAGAAATACAACATTTGAAGTCGGTCTTCTTCTCTACCCTGAAAACAAAGCTGCTACATTGTTTTTGAAATACACTCATAACTAAACATAGAGGCGAAGCATATTCTACTTTTTAAATATCAATATCCAAATTGTATACTTTTACATATACGATCGCGGTGTCCCATATTTGTAAGGATTACCTAATTACCCTAAGTTCCCCTTGTTCAATTTCGCAAACAGTATCACACAATAATTCAATATCTTCCTTAATGTGGCTTGCGATCAAAATGGTCTTTCCTTCATTCTTCAATTCTTGCAAAAGTGCGCGTATATCTTCAACACCGCTCCTGTCGAGCCCGTTCATCGGTTCATCCAAAAGAAGAATGGACGGGTTTTCCATTACGGCCTGTGCTATTCCCAATCTTTGTTTCATTCCAAGTGAATACTTGCCCACATGCTTTCTACTTTTAGGATCCAGACCAACTCTTTCTATTGATTTCACTATTTCCGTTTTGCCTATTTTTCTTCGCAGAGAGGCCAGATATTCCAGATTCTTATATCCGGATTGATAGGACAAAAAACCAGGAGCTTCAATGATAAGGCCTATATCTGCCGGAAAATCAATATCTTTACCGATTTGTTTTCCCTGAACAAAAATGCTGCCTTCGTCAGGATAAAGAAGTCCACTAATCATTTTAAGTAAGACTGTCTTACCGGACCCGTTCCTTCCGATGATTCCATGCGTTTTCCCCGATTCAAATGAGATCGAAATATTTTTCAGAACCTTCTCTTTCTTGAACGACTTTGACACATTCTTAACTTCAATAATTGAATTATTCATAAAATCCTCCATACTATAGACTTTTGACTGATGCTGTTCCATTTCGTTTCATCCATATTGGGACAAGGAAAAAGAATATAAGAATGACTGAACTTTGTATAAGAACAACGGCAATTATGCTGAATCCCCTTTGCGGGTTATAGGATGCACTTTGCAGATACATTCCCCACGTTCCCGGCATGAATTTCGCCTTACCCGGACTTAACAATCCATCAATCAAAGTTAGCCCTTCAAGCCCTAATGTGATCGAAACGGAAAATGCCTGACTTCGTGTCACCGTGTAAGAAACAAGCATCAGCAGGCAAAGAAGAAACAGGTGCACTATACATACAAGCCACAGGAGAAAAAAACTCTTGTTGAATTGGATGAGAAAATTCCCTTTTGCAAGGAAGAACACGATTATTGCCACAAGACTCCCAACCAGGCAATATAGCACACACATAGCCAGCAGATGCCCCATTTTTATCTGCCACCATCTTTTGTAACTTGCATGTCGGGGAATAACATATGGACTCATTTCCGTCATCTCTTTACTTATCGAATAACCCACGCTCAGAAGCAGCGGAGACAAAAGCAGAAACCACTTTGCAATAGCCAGGAAATTCAAATTGTCTGCTATTTCGGAGATCTCTATTCCGCCAAATACGATAAAAATAAGATCCCCCGCACTTTGCGAAGCAGCAATAGAAGACAGGCTCAGGATGCAAAATGCCACAAAAAAAACTACCAGCATTATTGGGTGAAAAATTGCTTTCCATGATTTTCCTATGTAACTTTTCATTCCTTGTCCCCAACAGAAATCCTGTAATCAAATCTTTTCATCGCAAATATAGCAAATAGAAACAAACCCAAAATTATGCCGCCAAACAGCGAATATGAAGACCGGAGGAGAAATGGAGATGGATTATTTCCTGCAAAAGTATGGAACCCGAGAAGTGAATTTGCCAGAAGTGAAAACTTAGGAACTACAAATAGAGCCTCCGATATTAGGATATAGCCAGCGGCATGCACCCCCAAAGCAACCACATTCCCAAGGATTTTCCCTTTATATAGATTGACTGAAAACATAATAGCTGACAAAATCGCACCATATGCCACCGACAAAAGATATGTGTGTAGAACAGCCATGAGCGGTGATAGACTCTTGACTAAATCCGCGTACGGAAAATATAATCCATAATCAGTTATTGAGCTATTTGGTTGCTGAATTGAAAGTACATACATGGGATCACTCCAGAAATTCGTCAAAAATCCGCTGCTGCCTGCCACAAGGATAGATACGAACAAAATGAACAAATAGTAAATGGCTGAAGCCAGAAAAACATACATCAGAGATCCGATCAGCCAGCTTTTCCTTGACATGCGTACGATGGTATAGGTGGTTCTTTGATTGACAAACGGAGCGTCGGATAGGATGAGCAGCAACCCAAGAAGTATGAAGGTCATGTGTTGACGAAGGGATCCCATAATTACAAACGACTCCAAAATATTTACCGGTTCATTAAGATGTGCTGCAAAAAGCACATAGTTGTGCGTTGGGATAACAGCCAAAGCGGCACCAAGCAAAAGACCCATATATACTCGCGGATTCTTTGGCCATCCTTTCAATTGATCCATGCATATTCGCGCGGAGTGGCTAAGATTAAACATTTTTTAACCTCCTGCTCATGCCAAATTTTATCAGCAGCACAAGAAGTGCAATACAGGTTGTCTGATAAAGCAGCATAAATGGGTATGAACCAACAAATGCTCCGGTCAATGCAAGATCGCCACGAAGCATATATAATGGATTATACGATGATCCCTGTAGAAGTATCCACAACCCCTGATATAACACAAAAGGTGCAATAATTGTCACATATCGATTGGTAAACCATGATGACACGGCTAATCCGACCAATGCCCATACGGCGCCGAAAAGTATACTCAATAACAGCTTTGCGGCGAGCACCAGAGTCCCCCCTCCAATGGCTACATAGGGAAGCCAACTAAGCCCAAGGTAGAACTGAGATAGATTTTCCTGCGTAGTGGGAATACCAATAAGCGTAATAAGAGAGAAAATTAGAAAGAACGGGATTCCAATGGCGGCCGCTCCCGAAATTGCAACAGAAAGAATTCTTGCGTTCATATATCTTTTTGAACCGATTCTCGACAGGATTACTTTGATGTATCCTGAATTATAATCATCACAAAAACTGGTAGAATAAGGAATTATGGCAAAGATTGCAGCAAATGGTACAAATCCACTCAGCGCCATGGGAATTGTCAGTAAATACAGACGATCAAACAGATGCCACAACAGCACATGATAATTAATCATTGAACGAATGAGAATAAAAAGAACAACTGTTGCGGACAGATATAACCTTGTAGAAAAAATGGCATTCTTTACATCAGAACGAGTAGAATAGGACATTCCAATATCCGCCTTTCTCACCGAACCGTTTCCAATTGTCCGGTCTGGGCATTAAATAGCAGATCCGTTGCCGCACGGGCAAAATACTCCGTGTCATCCGTAATTGCCAGTCTGGCTGCTTCCTGGTCAATGTCAAATAACCAAACAGGGGTCAACTGTGGCAGACCGTTTTCATCTGTTTTCAGTATGTAATTCAGAGAAATCGTCTCAATCGGAGTGTCCTTTTTTGTGTTGATTTTAGTATCCATCATGCCGGGAATGATGCTGATAAGATTCTCAATTGACACTATGCTGTTTATTGGCGTTTCATTAACCGCTTCCAAAAACATTGACCCGTCAGCCGCTATGATCCCTTCATCACTAACGTCTACATATCCGCGTGGAATATTCATCGAAGTAGGTAGCGACGATGGATCCGGAAATGGTAATTGGAAATACTGTCTGGTGAATGTGATACTGTAGAAGCCTTTGCCTGCTCCCTGATCAGATACTTCGCTCCCAACCTCGTATATATTGATGGTATCCATTTCTACTCCTAGTTTTGACAAAAGGTCTTTTGCCATATTTATGGCATCTGCTCTTGAGAGTGTACAGTTCGGAGCATTCTCACTGTCAACTTCAATCTGATCAGGATATTCTTCGTCCAATTTGAGATTTTCGTAGTGCAGAGTACCATTAGCAGACCATGATAAACTTTCCTCCCAAACAGAATTTGAATTGCCTTTTTCACTGTATATATCATATTTGGTTTCACCAGTAGCCGCGGACGTCTTTTTTACCGCGTTCTTTGCCTGATCCCCAAAGAATGCCGAAAGAATCGTATCAGAATCAGGTATCTTGGGGGTTAGTTCTGCCGTATAGATAGTATCTATTGACGGTACAACTACATCAGCTGAAATAGCCAATTCAGAATTCTTTCCGGACAGGGTCTGGTCAACATGAGCTGGTAGTGATGATAATATTTCGGAGACACTTGCGCTTTCACCAAGTGATGCAATTTGAACCTCCGCACTATTCTTTGCTTTATCAACGCCATCAACCTTGATCTGCTCAGGCGGTTGTGCACATCCCGAAAGAAATAATATCAGTATAAGTATCGCAATTAATTTTTTCATAGTTTTGCCTCTTTGTTACGCAGAGTGCATATTTCGCTTCAATGAGCCCATCGATACGTTCGAGATAGGCCCACGTTCACGGCGAAACAAGCCCACCGTCACGGAGGCGCTTCCTTTTTGTAAGTGGAACAAAGAACTGAGCCACACCCGTTAAGGTGCAGCCCAGTCCTGCTTAAGTGTTTCGCTTCAGATAAATATATCAATATTGTTTGGTAGAGGAATGTTATGTTGAAGACACAGCGCTTTAAGTTGTTCAATTTCAGATGTTTGCTCACCATATTCCTGGGTTAAGCGATAGTAGTCTGAAGACATCTGACTGTATAAGTCTTCCAGATAGTCAAATTTGGCTTGCATAGATTTTTTACTGCTCATGTTTTTTGTCCTCCGAAATACCTCTCCTTTTTCGCATCGACTCTTTTCCTTCGATGACGATCTGGTAAGAATTATGTACAATGCGATCGAGGATGGCATCGGCAAGAGTGGCCTCTCCGATTTTTGCGTGCCAGCCTGGCGGAGTAAACTGCGAGCAGAAGATTGTCGATCCCGCCTCATGGCGTGATTCAATAATCTCCAGTAAATCTCTTGCCTCGTATTCCTTAAGCGGAATCAGAAGCCATTCATCCAGAATAAGCAGCCGAACTTTCTTGTATTGTTTGAGTACTTTCTGATAAATTCCTTCTCCTCTGGCTACGGCAATCTCATTTAAGAGATCCGGCAGTCGTACGTACTTGACTGTGTATGAATTCCTACAAGCGGCGATACCAAAGGCGCAGCATAAATATGTTTTCCCTGAACCGGACGCTCCAAGGATAATAAGATTGTGTTTTTCGACGATATAGTTGCAGGAAGAAAGACGAATCATCTGTGTTTTTTCAAGTTTTCGATCCGGGTGATATTCGATATCCTCAATAGCTGCATTGGGGAAATGCAGTTCCGCCCGTTTGACCAGTAACCCTATGTGGTTGCTCTTTCTTCGCATGTATTCACCGTCGACGATTAGACCAAAGCGTTCTTCGAAGTCGAGTTCATGATAGGCTGAATCTCCCAATTGTGATCGGAAAGATTCTGCCATGGCAGAGAGTTTCATCTCGTGAAGTTTAGAAATTGTATTTTGATCGAGCATTGTTAATCCCTCCCATAGTACTGCGCGCCGCGAGTAAATCCGTACTTGCCGGAATCCTCTGTCTTTATCGGCTGCACGTCATCTTTGAGCCTGTCCTGGCCTGTTTTCAGAATGGTTTGTACACTCTTGAGGTTAGGATGCGGCGTATACGTAATGGCGCGCGCACAAGCCAATTCCAGCCGTTCCAGAGAATATGTGTCAGCTAGTTTTAGAAGGGCAGTACACGATCGGTAGCCTTGTTCCTCGACTTTCTGAGCGGAAAGGATTGATTCAACAACAACCTGTGTATTGGGGCCGACTTTTTCTGCCCACGCACGAAAGGCAGGGCCGTTCCATTGCGAATATTTTCTGTGACTTTCTGGCATGTGTTCCGATACCGTACTATACTGACCATAGCCACCATGCAATCTCGGATGCGAAGCGATGCGGTTTCCTGCAAAAAAAATCTCAACAACGTTTCGGGTGATTCGAACATCGACTTTCCGCTTAATGTATTCATAAGGGACAGAGTAGAGATTGTCCTCGATGGATACATGGTAGTCGTTTTGCACGGTGGCTATTTTCCATGAAGAGAGCTCATACGAGTGTATAGGCAATGGAATAAGGAATTCTTTTTCCTCTTCCAGAAACACACTCAACCGACTTCCTGGTTTCTTCTGAAAAGGTCTTGCATTAAATGTTTCAAGCTTTTCCTGAATGGTGGTATTGAGTTCATAGAGAGAAAAGAATTTCTGATTGCGAAGGGCCGCAACGATGTGTGTGGTTAAAATACCGACGGTACCTTCCACGTTAGCTTTGTCTTTGGGGTGTCTGACCCGGGCAGGAATGACGGCGGTGCCATAGTGTTCCGCCAGATCGTGATAAGTTCGATTGATGACCGGTGTATACCAGTTCACTCGATCCACACCCGTCTTTAAATTATCCGGAACAAGAATCCGTGTTACGCCGCCCCAATAGTGGTATGTGTGTACATGTGCGGCTATCCAACTCTCTAAATCCATGGAAAGAAACGCTTCCGCGTATGTGTATCCGCTACAGGGAAGTACACTGACAAACAAATAGGCCGGACGAATGTCTCCTGAGTCGGCGTCCGTGACCGAAAGAGTCCTTCCGGCCCAGTCAACTTCCATAAGTTCACCGGGCTTACGGTCAATATGCATGGTTGCCTTTGTACTCGTTACGTAGTCTCTGTAGTGTTTACAAAACTGCGTGTACATGAGTGGGAGTTCGACGGAATTACGACAGGATTCACAATACTCATTCCAAAGCAGTGTAAGCGTTACTCCACTTCGTGCCATCTCTTTGTGCATATACTCATAGTCTGGAGTACGGTGGTACACTGCGACAGGGGCATGCGGGAATAGCAATTGTGTTACTTCCTGATCTGTTATGCTGTCAGGCAATGGCCAGGACAGACTGCATTCCTGTGCTCGCTTCAAAACACGCATAACAGTGGATTTGGCACATTCGCAGCTCAGCGAAATGCACCGTAAGCTTATCCCTTGGCTTCTAAGCCGCAGGATCTCTCGATAGTTAGTCATATGTAAATGACCTCCTGAATTTATATTTACGCTGGTTCTCAGCGCATAAATTCAGTCTATACTAACTATTGACATGGATATGGAAGCGTCGCCGTGATCGTGGTCTCATTTGCCCGTGACAGTGGGCTCGTTATTGCCGTACGAATGGACTCACTAAGCCGAAATATGCACTTCAACAACAACAGCCAATGGCAGTACAACCGGCACTATTGGTAACACTTCTGCAGGTATCGTGTTGGCCGATACCACAGCGGCGTCAAATAATGTTGTTCTCATTGAGAGCTTTGCATTCAATCCCGATGTTCTTACAATAATAGTCGGAGATACGGTGGAATGGAAAAACAATGACAGTGTTGCTCAAAATATTGTCTTTGATGCTTTCAAGAGTGACTCGATTAAAAATGGTGAGAGTTACAAACACCAATTTGACACTGCAGGCACATATAAATGCATCTGCGGCATACATCCTTCTATGAAAGGGACAATCGAAGTAAAATAAATTTTTGAGCCAACTCGATAAGAATTAATATGTGTACTTTTTGCTTACTTTTGAGGAGTAGTCGCTGTAAACTGTTATACCGGAATACGTACGGACAGCTCTTACCAGGTAATTATATGTTCTATTTCTGGAAATAGCGGTGTCAATGAACGAGAGCGATGTAGTGGTCTTAACTAATGTATATACAGTTGATGCATCAATGGAGCGATAAATCTGATACTGGGTTGCTCCGGGCACCGCGGACCATGCAAGGGTGATCCTGCCTTTTGTCGAATTCACTGACAGATTGGCAGGTGTGTCGAGTTTTGTTACGACATACACAGAACCGGAATAAGATCCGTAAACCTTCATTCCATTAATTTCACAATAAGACCTGATTTTGTAGTAGCAGCCAGCTCCTGTCACCAGTCCTGTGTCAATGTATGACATGGCTGACGTGCTGCCTGCTACTGTGTATGTCCCTGAGGAAGAACTCGATTTATAGACTTCGTAACCTGATGCACGGCCAATAGTATTCCATGACAGCGCCGCACTGTTATATGATTTTGCAGTCACAGTCAGCTGCGGAACTCCAAGGCTGATATATCCCGGGTAAAGTACAATATTGGAAACGACGGTGTCTGTGGCAAAGTTCCAGGGATTGAGAAGTGCTGTGTCTTTGTACCAGCCGACAAATGAATATCCGGCAAGGGACGGGGCGGCAGGTGCTGTGATAAGAGACGCAATTTCAGCGGATACTGTGCTGTATTCTGAACCGTCGCTGTTTAAGTAGCTTACAGAGAAACCGGCAGCAGGATCGTAGATGTTAGGCGATGTCTCGCCTGTCATCCATCCCGAAAGAATCCCCCGGTAGTAGCTCAGGCTTCCGGCCGGAACAATGAAGGTACGGACCCCTGTACATCCTGTGTCTGAAAATACACGTGATCCGAATGTATCAACTTGTCCGAGAAAAGTAAAATTCGATACAGCAGAATTTGAAAATGCATAATCACCGATTGAAATGACGCTCTCCGGAACAGTGACCGCGGCAACAACCGTGTCACCGTAAAGGGCATAATCATTTATTGATGTAACAGGATACCCGCCAAGTACTGCGGGTATGACAAGATCCCCCGCAAACCCGGGCCGGGTTTCGAACCCTTCAATGAATGATTCGCCCCCGTAAACAGAGTAGATAAGACCAGAAGCCGGATCTGTCCGGCAGTACACGGTATATGCTTCCCAACCCGAATACACGGTCATATCTTCAAGAATTCGTCCCCCTTGAACGAACGGCATCGTATAGGCTTCATCAGCAAACCAACCGAGAAATGCATAGCCCGGGTTGTCTGAAGGTGCATTTGGAACACTGGTGCATATTGTGTTATATGGCCTTGAATCTGCCGTAAAAGCAGACCCGTCTCTGTTTATATAGTCTATTTGGCAGAGTGTCATCGGTGTCTCAATAATTGACGTATACGTACCGGTAATCCCTGTTACGTTCGACGTAAGTGAAGCAGCATAGTAATTTAATTCCCATGAAGGAACAGAAAATGTGACGGTTCCTGTAGGCGGATATGCCTGAAGCGATGCCCGTCCAAGGACAGCCACAGAATCTAGAAATTCAAATTTGTTCACGTATGAATATAGAAATGCCATCTCCCCGAGTTCTTTTACTGTGGAGGGAATTCGAACATTTGTTAACCCGCGGCAGCCGTAAAAAGCAGATTCACCAATTTTCAAAAGTCCTTCAGGAAAATTAATGGATGTTAACCCGCAATTTGCAAAAAAGGCATTTTCGGCAATTGTCTGTGTGCCGCTCGCTACTGTAACCACACCTGCTTTTGCGTGCGGACAAAAATGCAGCGTCAGCCCATCCTTGGAATACAGCATTCCATCAATGCTTTTGTAGACTGAATTTGCCGGATCGACAGATATTTCCGCCAAATTCTTCATAGACTTTACTTCCCACAAATTAAAAGAAGTAACACTTGCAGGAATATCAAGGCGAGTCAGGCCGTCGCACCCGTAAAAAGCATATATATCAATTTTTGTCACCGTATTGGGAATCGAAATGGATGTAATCGCATCCTTCTCGTGAAAAGCCGAGACCCCAATATTGACAACCGCTTTACCGCCGAGTATATCCGGAATCACAAGTACCCCTGAGAAGCCTGCCGGAGCCGTAAAACCCGTAATTGTTGCCCCGGTATCTGTTATTGTGTACGACAAACCTGTTGCCGGATCAATTTCTGCGGCACTCACCGAAACAGCACTGCCGCACAGAATACTTATTGCGACCATAGCAACTAGAAATGAATAACCCCTTTTTCTCATTACTTTCACAGAATTTCCTCCTTGTTGTTATGATAGCAAAAATATTATTATATGAACTATAATAAAAATATAATAGACAATATGAAATGTCAATCGTTTCAGACATTTTACCAGGTTTTCGAACCAGCATTTTCATTTATTTGCAATTAATAGGAGCCGCTGCATTTTTTGAACATTTGTTCATTTGCAGCAACCCCTTATTTTGTTTTGCTCCAACTGTTTTGATTCGCCCGATCCTATCTCTTCGGCATCTGATTTTTCACTTGAAAAAGCAATGCGTTGACAATCGCAGCTGCAATGTTGCTTCCACCTTTACAGCCCGAAGCCAGAATATATGGAATCCTGAGACGGTCCATGGTGTCCTGTATGGTTACTTTAGCATAAACGACATTAACAAATCCGACAGGAGCTGCAATGACCAGCGCAGGACGGAATTTCTCATTCTCATTCATCAGTGCATCAAGCGCAAGAA
>Ga0209538_1001540_pt1 | contig 12175 bp, 5 predicted proteins | sample BarGraNGADG00211_2_FD_184492 | JGI IMG/M metagenome (GOLD analysis project Ga0209538, IMG submission 184492) | Arctic peat soil microbial communities from Barrow, Alaska - Barrow Graham LP Ref core NGADG0004-211 (SPAdes) (version 2) | ecosystem: Environmental > Terrestrial > Soil > Wetlands >... | reverse complement strand
CAGGTCGCGGTAGGTGGGCCGGTCGCCGGTCATCGAGTCGTCGGCCACCGGCACGCGAGGCACCTTGACGATGCCGGCCTCGATGGCGTCGATCAGCGAGAAATCGGAGACAACCCACGGGAAGAGTAGCCCCTCTGCGATTTTCTTTCCGTCGGACGTTATCTTGCTGTAGCCCGAACCCCGCAGGAAGAAGGGCGTTGCCGAGAGGTCGTAGACGGCCTTAACGCCGATCTTAGCCTTGACGGCCTCGATACCGGAGATCCAGACGCGGGCCTCCTCGTCGCGCTGCTTGGCCTCGACGCGATCGTCGCCGGTGAGCGTCTCATCCTCGCCGTCGGGTTTGCGGCGGTAGCAGTGATGGGCCTCGTCGTTGAGAACGACGATGTTCTTCTTGGTGCCCAACTCTCGGCAGACGCGACGCACCATCTGGTCCGGGGTTTCGGTGAACGGGCTCGGCTGCCCATCGGCGAGGATCGACTTGGTGATCTTGCCGGCGGCGACCTTCTCGCGCATTTGGAAGGCGTGGAAGTTGGTAATGAGGATCTTGGCCTGGCCGAGTTGGTCCAACAGCTGCGCGGGAACGATGTCGCGCTCGCGGTAGTAGTTCCCTGGGTCGTTGGGTAGCAGCACTCGCAGCCGATCCCGGATGGTGATACCGGGGGTGACTATCAGGAAGGTGTCCGAGAAGCGGGCGTCCTGCGGGTTGGCGCGCTTGTTGAGCGTGTGCCAGGCGATGAGCATGGCCATGACGACGGTCTTGCCGGAGCCGGTGGCCATCTTGAACGCCGTGCGCGGCAGGCCGGGGTTCGATGTATCGTTCGCCTCTCGTATCGAGTTCTCGATCCAGGCATCGCCGTATTTCTTTGCCACCTCGGTGATGTAGATGACGGTCTCGAGGGCTTCGTTCTGGCAGAAGAAGAGTCTCTTCTCGCGGTTGGGATCGGTCCAGTAGGCAATCAAGCGTGCCGTGGTGGGTGTCACGCCGACGTAGCCACCCTTGCGCCACATGGCGACGCGGCGGCGAACGTCGTTGACGAGCTTGTTCTCTTCGATGCGGTCCTGGGTCCACTCGGTGTCGGCGAACGCCTGCTGTACAGCGCCCTTCTTCTTCTTGGGTTGAGCGATGGGCACGAAATAGGATCTGATGCGGCGGCCGTCATCGACCTCATTCGTGATGCCATCGTCGGTGAATCGGAAATGGCGGGTCGGCTCATCAAAAGGGGGTTGATGACCGGGTTCTCGATGACAACCTGACTCATGCGGCAGCTCCCTCACTATCGTGATCGTGCTGGTTGCAATGCAAGTGTCGGTGTCCCGGCAACATGGCCGCATTTCTCTCGGGTGGGGGCCCGAGGAGATAGCCGCGGGCTGGCCGTATGTGAAAAACGACAAGGGAAGTTTGTAGAAGTTAGTGTAGCACAATGAGCCACCACCGGGGTGAACCGTGCCGGGGGTGTTACTGGACTGTGCTCTTCATGCTCAGCTTGATCCGGCCGCGCTGGTGATCTATGCCCAGCACGCGAACCGTCACCACATCCCCGACGCCTGCCACGTCCAGCGGGTTGCGGACGAAGCGATCCGCCATCTCTGAGACGTGGACCAGCCCATCCTGTTTCACCCCGATGTCCACGAAGGCGCCGAAGTCCACCACGTTGCGCACCGTGCCCTGAAGGATCATCCCCTCCTTCAGATCCTCCATCTTCAGCACGTCCCTCCGGAGGATCGGCTTCGGAAGCGAGTCGCGCGGGTCCAGGCCGGGCTTTTCCAGGTTGTCCAGGATGTCCGCCAGGGTCGGTGCTCCGGCCCCAAGCTCGGCGGCCAGCAACTCCAGGCTGGTCCCCTGACGCTCCATTTCCCTGCGGAAGCGGACCACTTGCTGGGACAGTCGCTCGCCCTCTTGGGTCGGGGGCAGCTTCTCCATCAGGCTCCGGCATAGGGCGTAGCTCTCCGGGTGGATGAAGCTGTCGTCCAGGGGGTTGGCCCCGCCCGGGATCTTGAGGAAGCCGGCGGCCTGGACGAAGGTTGCCGCCCCCAGCCCCGCCACCTTCTTGATCTGGGTTCGCTCAGTGAAGGGTCCGTGCTCGTTGCGATAGGCGACCAGCTTCTCCGCCACCCGCCGATTGACGCCGGATACGTACTGGAGCAGCGACACCGAGGCGGTGTTCAGATCTACACCGGCGAAGTTAACGCAGGAGACCACCACCCGGTCCAGCTCCTTGGCCAGATCCTTCTGGTCGACATCGTGCTGGTAGAGCCCCACTCCCACCGCCTTGGGATCGATCTTCACCAACTCTGCCAGGGGGTCCTGCAGCCGCCGCGCGATGGAGACGTTGCCGCGCTGGGACGCCTCCAGGTCGGGGAACTCCTGTCGGGCCACCTCGGATGCGGAGTAGACGGAGGCTCCGGCCTCGCTGACCATCACGTAGGCCAGCCCCCCATCCCCCTCGGCTATCACCTCGGCGGCCAGCGCTTCGGTCTCCCGGGAGGCGGTGCCGTTGCCGATGGCGATCACCTCCACCTCATGCTTCCGGACCATCGAGACGATCTTCTGCTTCGCCTCGTCCCACCGTTTCACCGGCACGTGGGGGTAGATGGTCCCGCCCTCCAGGTACTTGCCGGTGGCGTCCACCACCGCCACCTTGCAGCCGGTGCGCAGGCCCGGGTCTATGCCCATCACCGTCCTCCCTCGGAGGGGGGGCTGAAGCAGCAGATTGCGGAGGTTGGCGGCGAAGAGGGAGATGGCCCGCTCCTCGCCCCTCTCCGTCAGGGTGGAGCGCACCTCCCGCTCCAGGGAGAGGGATAGGAGCCGCTTGTAGCTGTCCTCCATCGCCATCCCGAGCTGCTGGACGAGGAGTGACTGGGGATTGGGTCGATAGTGGTACACCAGCAGCGGCCTGACCCTCTCATAGGGGAGGTCCACGCCGACCCGCACCACATCCTCCTTCTCGGCCCGATTGATGGCCAGAACCCGGTGGGGCGGCAGCTTGCCCACCGGCTCGGAGAACTGGTAGTAGAGGGTGTACTTCTGGGCGGGGTCCTTGGAGGCGTCGGCCAGGGTGGAGGTGAGCAGTGCCTCGCGGAAGAAGAGGTCACGCACCTTTCCCCGGACGGTGGCGTCCTCGGCAACCGTCTCAGCCACGATGTCCCTGGCGCCGGCGAAGGCCTGCTCCGGGGTCGATACCCCCAACTCCTCGTTCAGGAAGGGCGCCGCCAGCTCCTCCAGGGCGCCCTGGATCACGCGCTGGGAGAGGATGAGATCGGCCAGGGGCGCCAGCCCCCTCTCCCGGGCGACGCTGGCCCTGGTCTTTCGCTTCTGGCGGTAGGGGAGGTACAGGTCCTCCAACTCGTGGAGCGCCTCGGCCCTGTTGATGCCGGCGGCCAGCTCCGGGGTGAGCTTCCCCTGCTCCGTGATGAGCCTGAGCACCTCCTGGCGCCGCTTTTCGAGGTTTCTGAGGTACTCGAGGCGGTCCTGGATGGCCTGGATCTGCACCTCGTCCAGGCTCCCGGTGACCTCCTTGCGATAGCGGGAGATAAAGGGAATCGTGTTGCCGGCGTCCAGAAGCTCCGCGGTGCTGGACACCTGGCCCCGGGGAATGGATAGCTCCCGGGCGGTTCTTGCGATAAGGTCGTCCATGAGTTCCCCTCGGTAATAGAAAATGAGTCCGAAGTCTCTCGGCTTGCCCTCGAATTGTAGCCTGTCGGCGAATTGTACAGGAGATCGAAAACGCATGGGTCCGACCAGGGCAGAAAGGTGCCTGGAGAGCCTGATTGGAGGGCTGTTGAAGCGGTAGGGATAGGCGGGCCAGAGGAAGCGGGAATCAAGAGCGCGCCGGATTCGCCCCTCGGCGGATCCAGCGCGCCCACTTCAGGGCCTCCCACCAGGCGGGGGCCACCAGGCCCGCCCCGATGCTCACGGCCCACGCCGCGGGGCTGATGGGCGCCATATGCAGCCGCTCCTGGAAGAAGGGCACGCCCACCCCCAGCGCCACCAGCGCCGCCACCCCGGCCACCCAAAGCAGGTAGGCCCGGTTGGATAGCGCTCCCAGCCGCAGCAGCGGCTGCCGCTCCGACCTCATGTGGGCCGCCAGCACCAGATGGCCAACCATCCAGGCGACGAAGGCCGCCGTCTGGGCCTCGGCCAGCGGCACCCCCTGCCCCAGGCTCCACCAGTAGGCCACCACCACCGCCGCCGCCAGGGAGAGGCCGCCGGCGAAGATGCCGAATTGCATCGCCCCGTTCATGAAGGGCATCCTCGGGTCTCGAGGCGGCCGGGCCATCACGTCCCCCTCCGGCCGCTCCGCGACGAAGGTGGTGGAGGCCCCCAGGTCCATGAACAGCTCCATAACGATGATCTGCACCGGGGCGAAGGGCACCGGCAGCAGCGCCAGCACCGAAACCAGGGAGGAGACGATCAACGCCACTTTGGCGGCCAGGTAGAAGCGGATCGCCTTGTGGAGGTTCTCGTACAGCTTCCGGCCCTCGCGCACCGCGGAGGTGACCGTGGCCAGGTTGTCGTCCAACAGCACCAGGTCGGCGGCCTCCCGGGCCACGTCGGTCCCGGACTGACCCATGGCCACCCCGATGGCCGCCTCCCGCAGCGCCGGGGCGTCGTTCACGCCGTCGCCCGTCACGGCCACCACCTCTCCCCGGGCTGCCAGAGCCCGCACCACCCGCAGCTTATGCTCCGGGGCTATGCGGGCAAAGAGCGACGCCTCCCCCACCACCTCGCGCAGCTGCTCGTCGGAGAGCAACTCCAGCTCTCGACCCACCACCACCCGCTCGGCCGGGATCCCGACCCGCAGGGCGATGGCTCGAGCCGTGGCCGGGTGATCTCCAGTGAGCATCAGCACCCGCACCCCGGCCGACTTCAGCGACGCCACCGCCGCGGCTGCCTCGGGCCGAGGCGGGTCCTCAAGTCCGGCCATCCCGAGAAATGTCAGGCCGCTCTCGACCCCGTCGATGGAGATTGGCTCCCCGGGGTCCATCCGGAGCCCCGCGAAGCCGATCACCCGCAACCCCTCCGCCGCCATCCTGTCCGCCTCGGCCAGCAGGCCGTCCCGCAGGGACCGATCCATCGGCCGCACACGGCCACATTCCGCCGCGGCGGAGCAGACCACCAGCACCGACTCTGGCGCCCCCTTCACCGCCACCATCAGTTCGCCGTCCAGCCGGTAAACCGCCCCCATCCGCTTGCGCACGTCGTCGAAGGGGTACTCCTCCAGCATCTCAACTTTACGCCGCATCCCATCCACCGATACCCCAACGGCCTCCGCGGCCTCCAGCAGCGCCGTCTCGGTGGGGTCCCCCAAGAAGCGACCCTCCACGCCGGATGGGACCAGCTGGGCGTCGTTGGCCAGCACGGCAACCTGCATCAGCCACCCCTCCGTGGGGCCTATCTCACCCTCCCCCGGGGTGCGACACTCCCCGTCGGCGAAGACCCTGGCCACTCGCATCCGATTCTCCGTGAGGGTGCCGGTCTTGTCGGTGCCGATGGCGGAGACGCTCCCCAGCGTCTCGGCGGCCCGCAGCTGCTTGACTATGGCGCGCTCCCTGGCCAGCCGGTAGGAGCCGATCCCCAGCACTATTGTGATCAGGATCGGGAGCTCCTCTGGGATGGTCGCGAAGGCAAGGGAGAGGCCGGTGAGGATCATCTGCTGCGGTGGCTGGCCTGCCACCAGCACACCCAGCAGCGGCACCAGCAGGCTGAAGCCAAGGGCCAGCCAGAGCAGCCAGCCGGACAGCTCCCGCATCTGCTGCTGCAGCGGGGTCCGCGGCTCCCGAGCCCCCTCGGCCAGCCCGGCGATCCTTCCCAGCACCGATTCCCGCCCGGTGGCGACCACCAAACCGCGCCCCTTGCCGGCTGCCACCAGGGTGCCGGCGTAGGCCATGTTTCGGCGGTCCCCAAGCTCCGTCTCGGCCGGAAGCCGGACGGCGGCATCCTTGGCCACCGGGACAGCTTCGCCGGTGAGGCTGGACTCGTCGACCCGAAGCGCCACCGTCTCCAGCAGCCGCAGGTCGGCAGGGACGCGGTCGCCCGCACGGAGCAGCAGAAGGTCGCCCGGCACCAGGTCGGCGGACGGGATCTCGGCGGCTAGCCCGTCCCGCAGGACGGAGGCGGTGGGGCTGCTCAGCTCTCGAAGCGCCGCGATGGCCCGCTTCGCCCGGCCCTCGTTTACCACCTCCACGCTGGAGACGGCCAGGATGACGAAGAGGATGGTAAGGGCATCGCGGATCTCCCCCAGGAGTCCGTACAGGAGGGCGACCCCCAGCAGTAGCAGGATCAGTGGCTCGGTAAGCGACTCCACCACCTCTTCCCACCAGGGCTCCTGGTGGGGCTTGGCGAGACTGTTGGGGCCGTGGCTCTTCAGACGGAAGGGAGCTTCCGCGGCGGACAGGCCGCGCTCGGGACCGGCGCCCAGGGCGGAGACCGTCTCTTCGGGGGAACGGGAGTGCCAGGGCAGGGGCCCCGGCGGCTCGACCTGAGGCTCCGGCGGCTCAGCTTGAGGCTCCATCGGTGCAGACTCCATCACATCGGTATCGCCCTTGATCGGTATCGCCCCCATGATCCACCCCCGCCGCATGATTCGGCCCAACCTTATGTTAGGTGGCAGGCTCCGAGCGTAGTCCAGCAGGGAACGGGATCCGTCTTCTTCGGATTTTGGAGTCCCCTTGTCCCAGCTCAGGACTCGGCTGTGGACGGCTCGCACCAGGGTTGGAATCCGATCGACCGGTGAGCCTCCTGCACCTGTCGGCGTTGGTTACCACTGCAGGATACACCTCGACGCGGAGTGGCGTGTCGACGAACCATCCTGCAAAGCAGGTTGGTGACCTGGTACCTCAATTGCTATATTGCTATTAGGTATGCGTTCGCGTGCTCTTGGAGGGGTATGGCCGGCTCATCAACGTAGGCTGGCAGATCGAAAGGCGACGGCTGTGGCGGTTCCTATCGGGAGTACGGTGGTCTGCCCAAAACTGATCGGCCGCACGTTCCACGTTGAGGCTCTCCTGGACCGTATCGATCGGCTTCGTAACGGCAAGGGGCAGATCGTGACGATCGGCGGCGATGCCGGCGTCGGGAAGTCGCGCCTCGTCTCAGAGACGAAAGCGATAGCCGGTGCGCGGGGCCTGCGCATCCTTCAAGGTAACTGCTTCGAGTACGACCATTCCCTTCCCTACGGTCCGATCCTGGATCTCCTGCGCGAGCGCTTCTCGCGATGCACATCCCCGGAACTGCATGCCTACCTCGGCTCGACGGCCCCCGAGATCGTGAAGCTGCTTCCAGAACTCGCCAACCTCTTGCAGGACATTGAGCCCTCGCCAGCACTCGAGCCAGAGCAGGAGAAACGCCGGCTTTTCAGCAACCTGGTCCAACTGTTCGATCAATTGATCGGGAACCAGCCGACACTGATAGTACTCGAAGACCTTCATTGGAGTGACGACACTACTCTGGAATTCTTGTTGCGTCTGACCTACCAGATCGCCCACTCGAGTTTCCTGCTGCTGCTTACGTTTCGAACAGGTGAACAGGCGGCCCCCCTCAGCCTCTTCCTGGCAGAGCTGAACCGAAGACGCGTTGCCATGGGATGGGTCCTCAGTCCCCTGACTCCGACCGAAACGGGCGAGATGGTTCAGGCGATCTTCGATTTCCGACGTCCGGCTCAACCCGAATTCCTGAACGCGATCCACCAGTTGACCGAGGGTAACCCGTTCTTCATCGAGGAAGTGCTGAAGGACCTGGTCGCTAGTGAAGGCATTCACTACGAAGGAGGAATCTGGATCGACAAGCCGGTCGAAGAGCTTCAGATTCCCGGCAGCATCCTGGATGCCGTTCAGCGTCGCTTTCAGTTGCTGGACGCACCGGCTCGGAGCCTGCTGTCAATGGCTGCGGTCGCTGGTCGCAGGTTCGATTTCTCATTGCTACAACAGCTGACCTCCTTGCACGAAGAGGAGCTGTTGCGGGAACTGAGGGAGCTAATTGCGGCCCAACTGGTCGTCGAAGAATCTGAGGAGCGATTTGTCTTTCGACACGATCTGACACGGCGGGCAGTCTATTCTCAGCTCCTAGTCCGCGAACGCCGGACGCTCCATCGTAGAGTCGCCAAGATCATGGAGGAAGGGCCCCAGGTAGGAGACAGTCGACTGGAAGAGCTGGCCTATCACTCCTTTCAGGCGGCGGACTGGGAGAAGGCACTCAACTACTGCCAGCTTGCCGGGGAAAAGGCGCTGTCCCTCTTCTCTCCTGGCACGGCTTTGACGCACTTCAACCGAGCCATGGAAGCAGCACGGCAACTTGCGGTGTCTCCGACAGCTGATTTGCTCCGAGGCCACAGTAAGGCGTGCGAAATCCTGGGGGATTTCGAAAAAGCCTTGGCCGGTTACCAGACGGTCCTCCGATTGGCTTCCGCGTCCGCTGATAGTGATACCGAATGGCAGTCGCTGCTGGATCTCGGCCTGCTCTGGGCATCTCGCGACTACAGCAAGACGGGATATTACTTCCAGAAAGGGCTGGAATTGGCTCGTAATTCCGAGAATCCGTCGAGCATAGCCCATAGCCTGAACCGCATAGGGAACTGGCACACCAACATGGATGAGTCTTCCGAGGCTATACGACATCATCGTGAAGCGCTGATTATTTTCGAGCAGTTGGATAACCGACGAGGTCTGGCCGAAACTCTGGATCTCATGGGAATGGCCAACTTCATGGGAGGAGACCTGGTTGAAGGTACCCTTCGATATCGGAAGGCGTCGGCACTGTTCCGAGAGTTGGGAGACTCAAAAGGCCTGGCCTCAACCCTTGCAACATTGACGCTGCGGGGTGGAACCTACCAGACCAACGTTATGTTTGCCGCCGACGACCTACCAAATGCTACCCGCGATGGGGAGTCCGCCCTTTCGATATCGCGGGACATAGGCTGGCGATCGGGCGAAGCCTATGCCCTGTGGCAGTTGGGTTTCTGCCTCGGGGCTCAGGGTGAATACGGACGGGCCCTTGAGGCTGCTCAGTCCGCCCTGGGTATCGCCGAGAAGATCGGGCACCTGCAATGGATAGCGGCGTCCCACTGCGTCCAGGGGGCCATCTATCTGGACCTGCTTGCTCCAGAACTTGCGTTGCCACCGTTGGAGGCTGCGCTGGCAGCATCCAGAGAAACCGGGTCCTGGATCTGGATTCGGCAAGCAGCAGGCTTCCTCTCGTTGGCCTACGTCCAGAGTCAGGACCTAGTGCAGGCGAAAGCCACCCTTGACGAGGTGCTTCACCCCCACAGCGCCATGGAGACCATGGGACAGCGACTGTGTTGGCTGGGTCGCGCGGAGGTGGCGCTGGCGGAAGGAACACCCCACCAGGCCCTCGGCATCGCACAGGCGTTGATATCGTCCGCCCCAAACATCTCTGAGAGCAAGGTTATTCCTCGCTTGTGGAGTGTGCGAGCGAGGGCTCTCAGACTACTGGATAGATCGGCGGAGGCTGAAGCAGATCTCCTGATCGCCCTAGAGACTGCGAGAAAGCAACAGGCTCTTCCGTTGATGTGGCGCATTCTTGTGGACTTGGGACATCTGCATAGAGCGCAGAGACGTTACGACGACGCAGCCAAGGAGACGGACGCGGCAACGACCCTATTAGAGGGACTGTCCAACAAGTTACCCGAATACGTCTTGAGGGAGCAGTTCCTCAGGCAAGCCACCAGTATGCTGCCTAAAACGCTGCCCCTCTCGCCTCGGCGAGCCGGCAAACAGCGATTCCAGGGGCTTACACTAAGGGAGCAAGAGGTCGCCGCTTTGATTTCCCAGGGTAAGTCCAATCGGGCCATCGCCGAGGAGTTGGTCCTGGGAGGACGCACTGTCGAAACCCATGTCGGGAGTATCCTCTCTAAACTGGACTTCTCCTCCAGGGCTCAAGTCGCAGCATGGGCCGTTCAAAGCGGTTTGACCCGCAGCATGGCGCGGTCCGCAGGCTCGAAGCACGACATAGACTCTCCTTGACAGCATCTCCTACCTCAACTGTACAACGTTTGGGTAGGCCACCGGGTTTTAGCCCGCTCGGACTGTTCCCGATGGAAAATCTCCGTACCTGAGTTTGCGAAACTCCGTAGTCTCCGCGATGTTTGCCGGGGAGCCTCCTTTTAGAATAGTCCCATGAGGTCGAAGGAGGCGCCGGAATGGCCGACATGACGGTAACCCACGAAGAGCTTATTGAGCAGCTAGCTGAGCAGGATCAGGAGCTCTTCTCCAATTTCTACCGCAGGCAGGTCGCCGCGCTAGCCTTCCCGGTCACGTTCCGCTTCCGAGGTCGAAGGAAAGACGGCTCAACGTTCGCGGCTGAGACAGATATGATCCCTATCACCTACCAGGGCCACGCTGTGGCCTACCATTTCGTGCGGGAAATAGCGGGCTAAATGAAAGAGGATTTCAAGCAAGGAGGGCATCGATAATGGCCAGCTACGAGAGAAAAGACCTGAAGGCGCCAGACGAAACGCGGACCTTTGAGAAGGGCAAGCTCGAGTTGATAAACATGGACGGGGGGGCGATCGGCCGCCTCAGCTTGGAGCCCGGCTGGAGATGGTCCAAGCACGTGAAGCCGATCGCCGGAACGGACTTGTGCGAGGCCCCTCACTTCCAATACCACGTCTCCGGTCGGTTGCACATCCTCATGGCCGACGGGTCTGAGTTCGAGGCAGGCCCCGGGGAGGTGACATCGCTTCCTTCGGGTCACGACGCCTGGGTGGTGGGGAATGAACCTGTAGTTACGGTGGACTGGTACGGGGCCAGCAACTACGCCAAGAAGAAATGAATGACGGAGCAGCCACTGCAGAGCGATAGTGTATGATGCCCAAGTGGTGCACTCGGGACGCTGAGGCTACCTGCGGGTCCATTGGGTGGAGAACCGGGAGCAGCTACGGGAGGGAAGCTACCGACCGCCGCCGGAAAGTAGGGTTGAGTTGCCGAAGCCAGATGGTGGGGTAAGGGAGATGGGATCCCGACCGTGGTAGACAGGCTGAGCCAGCAGTCGCTGGTGCAAGTGGTGAACCACGACAAGCTGATGGCCCAGGTGGCGCGGCAGGAGGGTGATGTTGCCATCACCCTCCTAACCGGCGATATTCCAGATGGACCGGATACATATGAAAGAACCGAAACTCAATCCCGTGCATCCGGCCTATCCAGTCTATCCTGTTTGAATCGTTATTGAATCGCTGCGCCTTCCCTATGGCACAGCCCTACCACTGCTTGGAGAGCTGGTTCTCCTCCTTGGTGATCATCTCAAGAAGGGCCGGGCGCCCGTCCTCGGTGACCTTGAGGGCGCGCCGCACCGCCGGGGCGATCTCGTCGGGCTTCTCCACCCTCTCGGCGTAGGCGCCGAGCCCCTCCGCCACCCGGGCGTACTCGCCACCCGGGAGGAACCGGGTCCCGTAGATCCGGCTCGCGTTGGGCAGGTGCTTGTCGTAGCCGCCCAGGCAGGAGTTGTTGAGCAGGATGGTGAGGGTGCCGATCCTGTTCCGGGAGGCGGTGGAGATCTCCATGCCGCTCATCCCGAAGGCCGCGTCGCCCATTATGTTAACCACTGTCTTCTCCGGCTTCGCCACCTTCGCCCCCAGCGCCAGCGGCAGGCTGTAGCCAAGGTGGGTGGACTTGCCGTAGCCGATGAAGGAGTTGGGCTCCAGGGCCGGCCAGAAGGGCGATAGCTGGTCCCGGGGGCTGCCGGCGTCGTGGGTTACGACGCTGTTGCGCAGATCTATGGTGTGTTGCAGCTCCCAGAACACCCGATATGGGTTTACGGGGGTCTCGTCGGAGGTCAGCCTCGGCATCCACTCGTCCATCCACTCGGTCTTGACCGAGGCGATCTCCCGGGCGACCTTGTCGTCGCCCCGCCGTCCATCCGGCCCGATCTGCCGCCTCACCTCCTCAGCCATCTGCTGGAGCACCAGCTTCGCGTCGCCCATCAGAAGGCACTCCGCCGGGTAGTCCTTGTTCAGGTCCCTATCGTCCACCGTCAGCTGCACGATCCGCTTCCCCCTGGGGATCGGCGCGGCGGTGAAGATGCTCGTCAGGCTGGAGCCGGCGCCGAAGACCAGGTCGGAATCCTCGAGGTAGCGCGCCACCGCCCTGGAACCGGCCAGCCCCCCGCTGCCCAGGGATAGGGGGTGATCCTCAGGGAAGCCGCTCTTGCCGGGTAGGGTGGTCA
>Ga0209538_1001536_pt1 | contig 12184 bp, 11 predicted proteins | sample BarGraNGADG00211_2_FD_184492 | JGI IMG/M metagenome (GOLD analysis project Ga0209538, IMG submission 184492) | Arctic peat soil microbial communities from Barrow, Alaska - Barrow Graham LP Ref core NGADG0004-211 (SPAdes) (version 2) | ecosystem: Environmental > Terrestrial > Soil > Wetlands >... | reverse complement strand
AATAGAGCAAATGCTGCCAAACTGCAAAATAGTTTCCTATTAGTGAAATATATTGGGGACAGACAGACACTGACCCGATGACAGCCAATAATCCGATAGGTATATGTCAGTAGCAGCGTACTCAAGAGGCGCGTGGTATTATATCGAACGAACTTGAATCGTGCCAGGTGATTATTCAAAATCACAACCCGCGGTAGTAAAGTGGTAGTAGATCGGTAGTGAATCGGTAGTGGCAATCATGGTAAGATTAACATGTAGAAATCGATCATAAGCATAACCACAGGGTTCCAGAAATGGGGCCCTTTTTCTAAGCCCGGAATTCGTGTTTAACATTTGGAAAGTATTAGAGAGATATGTTATAATGCAATAATAATTTCGTCCAGAGATGATGGCGTTAGTTCGCGACACGTTGAACATAGAAGGTGATCGTATGGCTAGAATTCCAGATAGAAATATTCTTACCGGTTTACATGCCGTTCAATCACAAGAAGACTACAACAACAAAGATTCTAATAATCCTAATCCGGATTCAAAACCGCCTACTAAAGGCTGTCTTTATATCATCATACTGTTTGTCGTGTATGGATTGTTAACAGGTGCATTTGGTCTCGATCCTATAACCAGCCTTATTGTGATTGGAATTTTTGGTTGGGCACCTACACTCATATTTTTTAGCAAAAAAGAAGATCGAAGTTGAAGATTTAAATAAGCAGTACAGGAATGAGAAGAATGCCAAAGGGCTGGAATGTTGTAGCACACTAAAGTTGTAACACCTTGTCCTAATTCGTGCTGAAGTATTCGGATTAATTGATCATAATGTCCCCGCTTTGTCCCCACTTATAGTAAATGTAGGATTAATCGTGGTAACTGCAGGACTAACTATTTACTCGAAAAGGCCTGAAAACAGGCACTTTTACCATTAAAGTTAAGCGTACTGTACTTTCAAAACCGCCTCCTAAACGGTAGGCCGGAAGTATTCATATTATATGAAACATGAAAAAATAAATCCGTTGACTCAACTCTGTCAACGCCGGATTATTTTTGACCGTGCTATTTTGAGCCATCGGTGTACACATACATGCGAATGTTGCACCCCCCTTGCGGTACTCCTAATCTACTAAAAACACTTGACATGTTTTTCTGTGATATAATTTATCTATGGAATTATGGACGGAGAACCATAGCCCTTTCGAAAAGCCTCGATAACTTGTGTTGTCGGGGTCTTTTGTTTGGACATAATGCAAAGCTCAACTGAGTACACCGGTGTGGTGACGCCGCGACATATCGGTTGAGTCTGCGCCAATAGCGCCAGTAAAATGTGCAAAATAAATTGAAAAATTTGGAAATAATGACCCTGTATATGTTGAAAAAAATATCAATGGTACCTGTGTGGTACTTTTCAACAATATTCAACATTTTTCTGACAAGACAAATCCCCCGGAAACCTTACAGTCTCTAGGGGATTTGGTGGTGGAGAATACCGGGCTCGAACCGGCGACCTCTTACATGCGAAGCAAGAGGCTTCCAATATAGTTTGCTCAATTAAAATATGTAAAAATGCAGGTAATTGCCTGGCATTCGATTCTTTTCACGCACGGAAAGTCACCAAAGATTAAGAATTAGTTGAATTGTCATCACAGAATAAAGCGACTTTTTATAAGCACTTTAGCTAGACTAGGTTGTACTTATGAGATAAAAAATGAAAAATACCATCCGTTTCGGATTATATATGTACGCCCGGATATCCAAAAAACTGTGCAAAGTGCATAAAACAGAAAAGGTTATTACAGCATTATGCCAAAAAATCGAAAACGTATTGACAGTGCAGGGGAGCAAGAATATAATCGAGTCAACTAAGTTAAGTGAACTAACAAAGTCAACTACAAACAGTATTGACGATAACATATTGTGCAACATCACAACAAAAATTGGACTGGATACATATATGTATATTTGATTGAAAGGAGGTACAAGCATGAAAGTTGATAAATTTTTACTTGCTACAATGAACAGAAGAAGCGTAATTGATATGATCCGGACAAAAGGACCCATTAATAAGGCTGAAATTGCTAGAGTGACTGATTTGAGCATCCCTACCGTTATGAAATTAACAGATGAGTTTTTAAAGAATGGATTAATTCGTATCTCCGGCAAGGGTGAATCCAATGGGGGCAAGCGACCTGAGCTATTAGAACTTGTTTCGGATGCTTACTATACGATTGGTGTTGATATCGGTAGAAACACCCTTAAGGCTCTCGTGATGAATTTGAATGGCTGCATTATCAATAAGAAGACCAGCGATACTGGAAATGATACTTCACCCGAAGAAATTATTGAAAGAATAATTAAATTGATCGACGAAACAATTTCCGGAAGTCATATTCCCAAAGAGAAAATACTCGGAATGGGAATCGGAATGCCGGGATTGTTGGATGTTGAGAATGGTGTAGTTCTATTTTCGCCAGATTTTCATTGGGAAAACGTAAAATTGATTGAGCCAATTATAAAGCATTTTCCCATGAACATATGTCTTGAGAATTCGAACAGGGCACAGGCAATGGGCGAGAAGTGGTTCGGAGTCGGAATTGATGCAGACTATTTTATCTGTGTGAACCTTGGACACGGAATAGGTTCGGCCATTATACAGGAAGGCGAATTTTACAGAGGAAGCTGCGGAAGCAGCGGAGAATTAGGTCATATTACTCTGGAGAAGAATGGCCCTAAATGTGACTGCGGAAATTATGGATGCCTGGAAGTTTTAGCATCCGGTAATGCAATCGCCGGAAAAGCTAAGCAGGCAGTTAAGGACGGAAAAGCTTCGAGTATGCTCGCATTGGTTAATGGTCATGTGGATGCCATCGACGCAAAAATAGTATTTGATGCTGCAAAAAACAATGACCCATTAGCGAAAAGTCTTGTTGAAGAAGCCGTAGAATACATTGGTATAGGACTTGCAAGTTACATTAATTTATTAGATCCGGATATGATCATTTTGGCTGGCGGTGTTGTTAATTCCGGCGACATACTAATAGATGGTATAAAAAAAGTTGTTAAAGAAAGACAGATGAAATATGCAGGCAGGAAAGTTAAAATCCGCGTTGCCAAACTCGGTGCAGATGCAACAGCTGTTGGTGCAGCATCCTTAATTCTTAAAACATTCATTGAGTGCGGAGGCAATCCTACTTATGTAAATAGTATAGAAAGGGAGGGGTAAAATTGAACACGGAGTATTTATTGGAAGTCAAGAACATCACCAAACGCTTTCCAGGTACCGTTGCATTAAAAGCTGTACAACTGCAAGTTAAAAAGGGAGAAATACACGCTTTGTGTGGGGAAAATGGAGCGGGCAAATCTACCTTAATGAATATTATCGGAGGTATTTTTCCACCGTCCGAAGGGCAGATCTATTTTGAGGGTAATGAAATTACACCAAAGAGCCCCAAAGAGGCTCAAGATCTCGGAATTGGATTTGTACATCAGGAATTAAGTCTTTGTCCTCATTTGACAGCAGCAGAAAATATATATATTGGCCGGTTACCGAGAAAAGGTGATCTAATTGATTTTAATAAGCTATATATTGATGCCGATATAATTTTAAACAAATTTGGAGCAGGATTCAGTTCAAAAGCTAAAGTATCCAGCCTGAATGTTTCTGAACAGCAACTTGTTGAAATAGCGAAGTCAATTTCCTTGAATTGCAAATTTCTGATACTTGATGAGCCAACTTCTTCACTCACGGAAAGAGAAACAAGTAAACTTTTTGAAGTTGTAAAAGATATTCGGAATCGAGGAATCAGTGTTCTATATATTAGCCATCGAATGCCGGAAATATTTGAAATTTGTGACAGAGTGACAGTATTTAAGGATGGCGAGTATGTTTCTACAAACGAAACAAGCGAAGTCAATTCCGACGATATAATTAATGCTATGGTAGGTCGGGAAATCGTAAATATGTATCCTCCTAAATCAAGCGGTGCCGGAGAAGAAATCTTAATAGCGGAGGGACTTACCTCAAAAGGTGTTTTTTCAGACATTTCATTTTCACTTAAAAAGGGTGAAATCCTTGGATTTGCCGGACTTGTAGGTGCCGGACGCAGTGAAATTATGCGTGCCATGTGTGGGATAGATCCTAAGACAGCAGGTGAAGTAACATTATATGGCAAGAAAGAAAATTTTAAAACATATAGCGATGCTGTCTCAAATGGGGTGTGTTATCTCACAGAGGACAGAAAACTACAGGGATTATTTACTGGAATGAGCATTAAGAGTAATATTTCCAGCGCAAATATTAAGGGTGTTTCCAGTGGACTGATGATTGTAGATAAAAAAGAGACTGAACTCGCAGAAAACTACGTTAAAAAATTATCAATCAAGATACCAGGTGTGAATTACCCCATTAGTAGTTTGAGCGGAGGAAACCAGCAAAAATGTCTCTTGGGGAAATGGCTGTCAATCAATCCTAAAATTATCATTATGGATGAACCGACACGTGGTATTGATGTCGGTGCAAAGGCCGAAATTCATTTATTGCTTAGAAAATTATCAGAACAAGGAGTTGGGGTTATTGTGGTGTCATCCGAATTACCGGAAATCATAGGTATCAGCGATAGAGTTGCCGTTATTCATGAGGGACATCTTGCAGGAATACTGGTAGGAGACCTGATCTGCGAGGAGAATATTATGAAGCTTGCGTCAGGAGAACAGCTTGCAAAAGGAATAGGAGAGAAAACAGCATGAATACAGATGGTGCAGTTCAAAACATCAAGAGTTTTTTCAAAAAATTATTAGCCCGCAGAGAGGCTAGCGTATTTCTGATTATCATCTTTGCAATAACTATAGTTTCTATCATTCAGCCGAAATTTCTTCTTTGGAACAATATGAGAGCAATCATGATAGGTCTTTCAACAGACGGACTTTTGGCTATAGGAATGGCTGTTGTTTTGGTGCTTGGTGGAATTGATCTTTCGGTCGGATCTGTAAGTGCTCTGGCATGTGTCATTACAGGAGGCTTGTTTCTTGGTGGTGTGAATATTTGGGTTGCTGCTTTAATTGCAATAATTGCAGGCGTTGGTATTGGACTGTTTAATGGATTTATGATCGCCAAAGTGGGACTTCCTCCCTTTATCGTAACTTTAGGGATGATGAGTCTAGCTCGAGGGACAGCATATATATTTACAGAAGGATCACCACTATCTATGGGTGGCTTGCCGAGCGCGTTTAAATTTATTGGTACGGGTTCGATTATTGGAATCCCAACACTATTTGTTATTTTTATAATATTTGCAGTTGTTGCGGATTTTATGATGAAGAAATCCAACACGTTTCGAAATGTCTTTTATGTAGGAAGTAATGAAAATGCAGCAAAACTCTCCGCAATAAATGTGGCAAAAGTGAAAGTCTGGGTCTATGTTCTATCAGCAGTCCTGGCATCCATTGCAGGAATAATGAGTCTTGCTCGCTTTAATGTGGCAACTCCAACGCTCGGAACATCAGCAGAACTTAGAGCCATAACAGCAGCAGTTATTGGTGGAACATCAATGACCGGAGGCGTTGGAAGCATTTTTGGGGCAGTACTTGGTGTCATTCTTTTGAATGTACTTAACTCTTCGCTAGTTATGCTGAATGTATCTGTATACTGGCAGGACTTCGTCAATGGTGCCATTCTTATCATAGCAGTAACTATTGATTATCTTTCCCACCGTAAACAAGTAAAATAACTATTACATATTAATCACGCCAATTGAGTGGATGAGATGCTGATAACAATATTTCATCCATAAAGGCAAATTATAACAATCCCATACCCACTTACTTAAGGGAGATAACAAAGATAAGCTGACATTTTAATGTAAGTATCTTTGAAGGGGAGGAGGAAACATATGGAGTGAGGTTTATGAATGGTGGAGATTTGATTGCAATCAAAGTGGTATAAATACAGAATAAACCAAAGGCCTTGGTATATTCGAAACCTTAAAAGCTGATAAAAAATTGAAGAAAAAATACAAATAAAAAAGGAGAAAAAAATGAAAAAATTACTCGCTATCATTTTATCAACCATGTTAGTTCTTGGGGCTCTGGCAGGATGCAGCAATGATACAGCAAAGACAGATTCAACTACAGCCGCGACGAAAGTAGTTTCAGCTACCCCTATGCAGGGTGACAAATCCGAAGAATATTATATGATTTCATTTCTTTCCGGCATAGATTACTGGAAAACATGCTTCAAAGGTTTCTCAGAAGCTGCAGGATATTATGGAGTAACCGCAATTTATGCTGGCGATCCTTCCGCAGATGTTGCAAAACAAGTTACAGTATTTGAACAGGTAGTCGCTAAGAATCCTAAAGGAATTGCCATTACATGTCTCAATGCAGATGCTTTAAAAGAGCCAATCGAAAAAGCACGTGCAGCAGGAATTCAAGTCGTTACATTTGATTCAGATTCACCCAATTCAGGACGTAGTTCTTATCTTTCAACTGGAAACGAAGCAGCTGGTGCACAGGCTGCTGCCTATTTTGCAAAAATCATGCCTGATGGAGCGAATGTTGCCATGTTGTACACGGTCGGTGCAGAGAATTCCGAAGCCCGAGTGAAAGGCTTTGAAGATTATTGCGCAAAGAATGCTCCTCAGATCAAAGTAACTGCAAAAGTTAATGACAAAGGCGACCAGACAGAAGCTGCTAAAAATATGTCAGCACAACTGCAAGCGGATTCAACAATCAATGCTGTTTTCTGTATTGATGGTGTTGCCGGTGTTGCAGGACCTACAGCAGTAAGTGAGTCCGGACTTAAGAACATTAAAGTAATATCTTTTGATACAGATGCAGCTGTGCTTGACATGGTTAAAAGTGGACAGATTGAAGCAACGATTGCACAGGGAACATACAATATGGGCTATTGGTCAATGAACTTCTTGTTTCAGCTGGCGCATAAGCTTCCTAGTGTTGCTCTTCCTGGATTTATTGATACAGGCATTACCGTTGTAACTAAGGACAATGTCGCAGACTTCTACGTTAAGTAAATCCTTTTGTTTCATGTTCCTCCGATTTGTTTGCAGAGGGAGCGCTTTCGAAACGGCACTCCCTCTGCAGGCATACTAAAAAAACAGGGAGATATTTACTATGCTACAAGCAGTTATGACAGAACCGGGAAAAATTATTTTTCATGACGTTCCCATTCCCGAAGTAAAACCCGATCAGATTAAAGTGAAGATGATGCGCATTGGCGTCTGCGGCTCCGATATTCATGTAAATCATGGAAAGCATCCATATACCAGTTATCCTGTGGTACAAGGCCATGAAGTGTCGGCGCAAGTTGTTGAGATTGGTTCAGATGTAAAAAATATTGCAGTCGGCGACAAAGTTACTATCCAGCCGCAGGTTGTTTGCGGAAAATGTTATCCATGCACACATGGAATGTATAATGACTGCGAAAAACTTAAAGTTATGGGATTCCAGACGACGGGTATGGCCAGCGAATATTTTGTTACAGAAGCTGCAAAGGCCGTCATACTGCCGGAGAATATCAGTTGGGATCAGGGCGCAATGATTGAGCCATTGGCTGTTGCTGTCCATGCAGTGAAAAGATATGGAAATGTCAGTGGTAAAGGTGTACTCGTACTTGGTGGAGGTCCGATAGGAAATCTTGTGGCACAGACCGTCAAAGCGATGGGCGCTAAAAAAATACTTCTTTCAGAGCTTAGTGAATATCGTCTGGAAACTGCAAAGAAGTGCGGTATAAAAACGGTCAATCCATCTAAGTCCGATTTGAAAGATGCAATAGTTGATTGCTTTGGTTCTGACGGCGCAGATGTAATCTTTGAGTGCATTGGTATTAATCCAACAATGAAACAAGCGATTGAGTATGCAAGAAAAGGCAGCGATATTATCGTTGTAGGTGTATTTGGAGATCTGGGAACCATTAACATGGGATTCATTCAGGATCACGAACTTAGATTGATTGGTACGGCTATGTATCGAGTCGAAGATTATATAGAAGCAATTCGTATTGTAAATGCAGGACTGATTGAACTGAACGCATTAATTACAGATCATATTGCATTTAAAGACTATTCAGAAGCCTACAGAATAATTGATGAACAAAAAGATAAGGCGATGAAAGTCATTATCAACATGGAATAAGGAGAAAACAATGAAAAATTTTACCTATTATGCACCAACCGAAATCGTATTCGGTTGTGGTCTTGTTAAAGATGTGGGCGTATATGCCTCAAGGTATGGGAAAACTGCTCTTCTAGTTACCGTCCCTGAGTTTCCTGCTGTTGCAAAACTATATGCCACAGTAAAAAAATCACTCCAGGATGCAGGCATGACTGTTGTTCATTTTGATTGTGTTGTGCCCAACCCGACAACGGATGTAGTCACTGCTGGTGCTGATATGGCCAAAAAAGCTTGTGCAAGTGTTGTTGTTGGACTTGGCGGTGGTTCATCTATGGATACCGCAAAAGCAATTGCTGTAGAAGCAACGCATTCGGGAAGCTGCTGGGATTATTTGCACTATACGGCCGGCCCGACAGAAAAAACACTTCCAATTATAGCCATTAGCACAACTGCCGGTACCGGATCACAGACGACACCCTGTGCAGTTATTACCAAAACAGCCAATAAAGATAAATCGGCGATCTGGCATAGAAACATCTTCCCTCGGGTCGCTATTGTAGATCCTGAAGTGACAAAAACTCTTCCGGCAAGTATTACAGCACAGACAGGATTTGATGCTTTCTGCCACAACTTTGAAGCATATCTCTCTGTTGGTACCAATCCTCTTGTAGAAACCATGGCCATTGACGGGATTAAAATTGTTGCTGAGTATCTTCCCAAAGCACTTGCAGACGGAAATGATATCGAAGCACGTTCGCAGATGGCATGGGCAGACACATTAGGCGGTCTTACCAACTCGTCTGCTGGAGTTACACTTCCTCACGGACTTGGTATGCAGGTTGGCGGGCATTGTCCCCAGGTTACACATGGACAGTCTCTGGCGATCATCTATCCGGAATTTACCAGATATACATATAGCCATGCAATCAAGAAATTTGCTGCTGTGGGAAGAATTTTCAATCCTGATCTTGAAAAAAAATCGGATGAAATCGCTGCAGAAAAGAGCTGTGATGCCATTGATGCTTTTCTCAAGAAAATCAATTTATGGATCGGTTTTAAAGATGTAAAAGTATCCGAAGAAGATATCCGTCAGATAGCTGACTGTGGTCAGGTACTGGGTGATTACAAAAATAATCCCAGAGTTGCGACAATAGAAGAAATGTATGACATTTTAATGAAATGTTATGAGAGGAAAGAATGATATGACAGAAACAGGAATCATAAACCGTGAAATCGCAGCTGAAATGAGCAAGATGGGACATACCGACAAGATGATGATCGTTGACGCCGGTTTAGCCGTCCCCAATACAACGAAGGTTATTGATCTTTCACTGAAAGAAAACATGCCGACCGCAATAGAAGTTCTTGATGAAATACTAAAACATTTTTCGGTAGAAAAGGTGATACTTTCTCAGGCAACACGTGATGTCAGCCCGGCAAGAGAAAAGGAATTTCTTGCGCGTTTTGATAAGTCAGTTGAGGTAGAAATCGTTCCTCATCCTGTTCTACGAGATGAATTCACCCAAAATGTCAAATTTGTCATTCGTACAGGGGATTTTACTGCTAACTCAAATATTGTCTTAGTGTCTGCAGGCGGACCGCGTTGGTACTGTGAAAAGCAATAACTGAATCTAATAGGGCGGCTTCCATGTAGATAGAAACTACTGGTAGCCGTTTTTTTGTGAAATGTTTTGATGATCGATGTAGGGGATCAGCTGAGCTTTTAATTGGTTTTGCCTGATGCGGACAAACATCGTCAGGAATGAATATATTCGAACAAAATCCAGATGGAGCGTGGTCTCGCTTGGAACGCTTGCATGTGGAACTATCACGTTAACCGAGCACGGATGCACGACGATCGTATTGTGCGGCTGGATCCGGAATGGAGAGAGAAGATATAAATGGTATAAAAAGAGTAAATAGTAATAGAATGAAACATGTTGCTCGTGTGATGTAAAGGGTATACCATACGTTTTATTAAGCATCAGGGTGGACAAAAATTATGCCAAGAAAAACATATACCGATTATTGCTCTATTGCGGGAGATCAGAGAACTATTACCATTCAGGTTATGGATATCCCATTTGCAACAGATCCTTCTTTAAAAATATTGAAGCTCGACTTCGAATGTGACAAATATCTATATGGATATTGTCCGAGCGCAAAAGTGTGCCCGCTATTTGAAAAAGCGTAAGCGTACTTTTCCGGAATTGTTCTGAAGAACCTTCAAAATGTCCCCACTTTGTCCCCAGTAACTTATAGAACCATTTTCAGTTCAATATCACCACCCTGGGTGGGAAAATCACTGACTTGATGGAATTCATGAAATTCAGCTTATTACTATTGCTATTAGCCAGTCACAGATTTGAAATAATATGAATTTTATAAATGCGCTGTATAAGGTTGGATAATTTACCTTCTTGCAGGTAAATTCAAAATAATATTTTAAATATCAACGAAATAAGGTTGCAATTATAATCTTATAATTGTATATTTTAAAATATATAGAGGTGAATGTTGCCATGAAGCATTACAATGAATTGTTGAAACTTGGCGTATTTTCGAAAAGCCAGGTGAATGTGTTAGTAGGAAATTCAGATACAGCAAAAACGTTGTTGAAAGATTACTTGCAGCGCGGACTGATCGAAAAAATCCGGTACAACTATTATGCGGTTATTAGCTTGGAAACGAAACAGTCGGTTTCGAATCGCTATATGATTGCGTCGCATATCAACGAAAATGCGTATGTGTCCCACATCTCTGCCTTCGAGTACTACGGGCTCACCAATCAGGCATTTACCGAGGTTCAAGTTTCTTCCTCAAAGCCATTCGCCAATTTCTCTTACGACGGCGTCAACTATATCTGGATATCGTCTGCCTTTGAAGCTGGGATTGTATCTCTTCCATCGCAGATCCATGTAACAGATTTAGAGCGCACCATCGTTGACTGCATTGATGATTTCGAGAAAATCGGAGGACTTGAGGAACTGCTGCGTTGCCTGCAGATGATCACTTTCATTGATGAGGAAAAACTTCTCTCCTATCTGGAATCTTATAACAAGCAGTTCCTTTATCAAAAGACCGGTTATATACTTTTAAATTTCAAGGACAGCATGAAGCTGAGTCAAGGCTTTTTTTCAACATGCAAAAAAAAGATAAGCAAAAGCATTCGATATCTGTATAAAGGTATTCAATATGAAAACCCAAAGTATGATTCTGAATGGCAGATTTTTGTGCCGAAAGAACTTCTGAAATGGCTTGACGAAGGCGGTGATGAGCTTGTTTAAATATACAAAGGCAGAACTAACTGAGAAAGCAATGAATCTGAATTTTATTCGTGATACATTGGAAAAGGTATATCGTTTGGCAGATGTTCTTGCATATTTGCATGCAAATCCTTTGACACAAAATACACTTGCGCTTAAAGGAGGAACGGCGATCAATCTTACCATACTGGATCTCCCTCGACTGTCCGTTGACATTGATTTGGATTATTCAGAAAATCAAACGCGTGAAGAGATGATGAATAATCGCGAAAGAATCACAACTGATATAAAGACCTTCATGGCAACACAAGGATATTATCTGAGCGAGAAGAGCAAGAGTCGCCATAGCCTAGACTCCTTTGTATATCAGTATACAAACCTTGGCGGCATGAAAGACAATATTAAGATCGAAATCAACTATTCGCTTAGATCACATATTTTTGAGCCACAGGACAGAGAAATCATTTCAAATGCGATTCCTGGCATCCAACGGGTGTATTCTCTCATTCCATGCGAGATCTACGCGTCAAAAATCAACGCTTTATTGAGCCGTGCGGCAGCAAGAGACTTATATGATGTTTACAACATGATACAAAGGAATATTTTCGCAGAATCGGAACACACGATGCTGCGAAAATCAATTGTTTTCTATACAGCAATTTCTCAGGAAGATGATTGGAAAGGGTATGAGACAAACCGAATTGACAGCATTACGGCTTGCAAAATCAAAACAGACTTATTACCGGTAATTCAAAAAAGGGAGGTTATTCCACTTGATAAGATGAAGGAAGATGTGAAGG
>Ga0209538_1001533_pt1 | contig 12193 bp, 7 predicted proteins | sample BarGraNGADG00211_2_FD_184492 | JGI IMG/M metagenome (GOLD analysis project Ga0209538, IMG submission 184492) | Arctic peat soil microbial communities from Barrow, Alaska - Barrow Graham LP Ref core NGADG0004-211 (SPAdes) (version 2) | ecosystem: Environmental > Terrestrial > Soil > Wetlands >... | reverse complement strand
TGCTTGACGACCGGCTGCGGCTGACGAACCTGCTGCTTGACGACCGGCTGCGGCTGACGAACCTGCTGCTTGACGACCGGCTGCGGCTGACGAACCTGCTGCTTGACGACCGGCTGCTGGCCCTGGCCGAGCGAGCGCTGGTTTTGGTTGGCCCCCTGGGTGTCGTTCCGTCTCGTCGTCTGCTGGCCCTGCGGCTGGGTCTGTCCCTGGCCGAACGTCTTCGCCCCCTGCTGCGCGCGCGTGTCCACGAAGGGACGCTGGTACGACTGGAGGTTCTTCGACTGGATCCCGAGAGGCTTGGCGCGCGTGGCGAGGGTATGACCCTGGCCTTGCGTCATCGACATCGGCTGGACCTTGTGCGTCGAGCCGAAGTCCCGCTTCGGCGCGAAGTCCACCTTGCCGCCAATGCCGCTCGCCGGCCGAACGTCGGCGATCGGCCGTGCGCCCTTGAAGTGATCGACCGAGAGCTTCTCGGAAACTCTTCGGTCGACCGGCATCCCGTGGTTCTCCCGGATGAACCCCATCTTCGTCGAGAAACCGGGAAGCGCCAGCGGCGGAGCGAGACGGGTCACGACCGATCGGGAGAGGAAGGCGTCCGGCGGCCGGAGCATCGGGCCGCGGTGCCCACCAGCGAATGGCATCCGGATCGAAGCCGGCGTCGGCAGGAACGGGAGCGGGCCGCGGATGAACGGGGCTGAGGCGAGCCCCCGCATGACGGCCGCATCGCGAACGAAGCTCCGTTGGACGAACCCTCCCCCCACGAACGTGTCGTGCCGTACCGCGTGCATGAAGCCGCGGTTCATGAAGCCGAAGCCCGGAGCGATAGGGACGGGAGCTCGGTGGCCCCACCACGGGGAGAAGGGCTCTCTCGGCCCCAGCGGGAACCAGCCAACGTGCCCACCCATGACACCGCGTCCCGGGGAGTCTCCGGCAAAGACAACCCGCGCCGGCGAGTAGTGGACGCCCCGCTCCCCGCGCCGCTCCGGCAACCAGAACCAGCGATTCCGATAGCTCGTCCAGCTCCCGTAGTGATACGGCGCCCAGCCCCAACGCTCCGCGCCAATCCACGACCAGCCCCACGGGTCCTGCCACATCCAGCGCCCATCGCGGTAGGGCTCCCAGCCTGTGGCAACGCCCCGGGGCGTCCACGCCATGCCCTGCTCCGGGATCTCCTCCCAGCTTCCGTCCTCGTCGAGGTCCTCGGTCCCGACGACCTCCTCGGAGACGTACTTCGCGGAGACCGGCTCCCGGCGTGGCCGGACCCGGTCGTCGACCCAGCGGTCCCACCGGTCCTGCGCCGGCTGCGCCACGAGATCGTAGCGTGGCTGGTCGGTCCCTTCGACCTCGATCGTGTCGCCCTGGTTGAGGTCGACCTGGCCGCCCCCGGCGACACCCAGGGCTCCCCCTTCGTACAGGACGAACCGCGTGTTGCCGTCTCCGTCCACGTCGACGCGGTAGTTCCCTGGCCGGCGGAACGTGACCGACACGTTCGGCGTGTCGACCTCGAACACCTCACCGTCGGCGAGCCGGCGGACCCGGAAAGTGGCCGTCCCGACGGAGACGGAGAGCTGCCGCACGTCATCACGCAGATCGAGCGCCGTCATCTGTGTCTCCGGCGCGACGAAGATCCGCGTGCCGCCGGTGTTCAGCTCGAGGCGTCCATCCTTGCCGGTATAGACCCGGTCGCCCAACGTCAGCGGGACGTTGACCGCAACGTCCTGCCAGTTCTCGGGATCGTCTCCCCGGCTGTAGGTGGCTGGCCCCGACTTGTACGCCACCCGGGCGACGGTCTGCTGAATCTCCTCTTCCCCGCCACCTTGAGGCTGCTGCTGCTGCTGCGGCGGCTGCGCCAGCGAGGGAGACGCGATGACCAGGGCGGACAGGACGGCCGCAAGGACGGCTGCCGGGGTTGAGGTGCGACGGATGCATGAGCTGGGTTTCATCTTCTCCTCCCTTCCAGAGAGAGAAACGAATCGTCTCCCGCCGGACCGAAGGAAAGCCGGCGGATCGAATGGACTTAGTAAACTCTCGGGTCGAATTATCTCCCTGGCAGCGTCATCGGTCCTTCTTGTCCTTGTCCTTCCGAACCTCCTCCGGCTTCGCGGGCTTCTCGGCCTTCGGCGCTGGCTGGGGCTTCTCGACCCGGGGAGCCGGCTGCGGCTTCTCGACCCGCGGCGCTGGCTGCGGCCTCTCGACCCGAGGGGCCGGCTGCGGCTTCGGCTCGACCTTGGGCTGCGGCTGGACGACGACCGGGGCCCTGTCGGGCGGTTTCACCTCGGGCCTCGGCAGGCGTTCCCGCCGTTCCGGCTGACCCTGATCGACCGGCCGGTCTACGTTCCGTTGGACAGGCCTTGTGTCAGGCTTGATCTCAGGCTTGATCTCTGGCTTGATCTCCGGCTTGATGTCAGGTTTGACCACAGGCCTCGTGTCGGGACGAGGCTGTATGTCGCGGCGCTCGGGCTGTCCTCGGTCGACCGGCTTCTCAGGGTTCCTGATCGCGGGGCCTGCATCCGGACGAGGCTGCGCGCTCCGCCCCGGAGGAGGCTGGAGCGGGGCACCCACGGACGGGCGCCCCACCGTCGGGAGCGCCCTGCCCCCGGGCACGGTCGCCGGACGGACCCGACTCGTCTCGACCAGCTCGCGCTTCGGGACGAGGAGCACCTTGCCACCCACGGGAACGGCGGGACGGACGTTGATGACGGTCCGCGGCTGCCCGTGGACCTCGCTCGCGACCTTCTCGGCGCTGACCCGGCTAACCGGCATCCCACGGCTCTGCGTGATCAGGCCCATCTTCGTCTGGAACGTCAGCGGGGCCGGAGGCGGAACGAGGCGAGTGACGACGGCGCGGGACCCGACTATCCTCGGCGGCCGGACGACCGCGCCCACCTGGGCGCGCGCCGAGATCCTCAGTGACGCGGCCGTGGGGACGACCGGGATCGGTCCTGCGAGGAGTGCGGACGCCGACACTTGCCGGATGACGCGTTGGTCGCGGACCATCTCCCGCTCGACGAACCGCCCGCCGGCGAAGGCGTCCCGGTTCATCACGGTGACGTGCCCGCGGTTCACGTAGGAGACGTCCGGAACTGTCACGCCCACGCTCGCCCGCCGTCCCCACCACGGGACGAACCGGTCCCGCGGGCCGATCGGGAACCAGCCGACGAACCCTCCGGCGCCGACCGATCCACCGGTCGCCCATCCCGGACCGCCGCCGCTGAAGACCACGCGCGCGGGAGCGTACCGGACAGAGCGAACTGACGCCGCCACCGGGACCCAGAACCAGCGATCGTTCCAGGTGATCCAGCTACCGTAGTGGTACGGGGCCCAGCCCCAGCGCTCCTGCGAGATCCAGGTCCATCCCCACGGGTCCTGCCAGGCCCACCGGCCGAGCTGATACGGAGCCCAGTTGCTGATGGTCACGGGCGGACCCCAGACCCAGCCGTAGTCGGGGATCTGCTTCCACTCGCCCTCGCGGTCGAGGTCGTCGAGGCCCACGATGTCGGAGCTGGCGTACCGGACCGCGATGCCGTCCCGGGAAAGGCGCGAGCGCTCCTCGACCCACCGGTCCCACGGGTCGGTCCGTGGGAGCGCCACGACGTCGTATCTCGGCTCGTCCAGGCCATCGACCCTGATCGCGTCGCCCGTCTCGAGGTCCACCTCGCCGCCGGCGGCCACCGCCACGGCCGACCCCTTGAAGACCGACGCAGAGGTGTTGCCGTCGCTGTCCACGTCAATGCGGTAGGTGCCCGGACTCCGGAACGTCAGCGAGACATTCGGGGTGTCGACCTCGAAGACCTCGCCCTCAGATAGCTGGTTGATCCGGAACGACGCCGTCCCGATGGTCAACGAGAGCTGCCGGATGTCGTCACGGAAGTCGAGCGCGGCCAGCTCCGACTCCGGCCCGAGGAAGATCCGGGCCCCTTGAGCCTGGAGCTCGGCCCGCCCGTCTCGCGCCGTGTAGAGGCGGTCCCCGAGGGTCATCGGGTAGTTGACGACCGCCTCCTCCCAGTTGTCCGGGTCGTCTCCCCGGTTGAACGAAGCGGTGCCGGAGAGGAAGGCGATCCGGGCGACCGACTGCAGGACGTCGTCGTCGTCCTGAGCGAAGGACGGCTGGGGGAAGAGAACGACGAGGACAAGAAGGGTCGTGGCGAGGGTTCCCAGGAATTTTGTGATCATTCTCATGGTTCAGCTCCGTCTCCCTTCAGTAAAGCGAATCCCGTGCCTGCCGTGCCGGAGTGTCGAGAGGACGGCGCGCGTCATGGCGCAATCTCCTCCACCGGCATCCGCAGCACCCCCTCGGCACCCACCCCGAGGAGCCGGGCGGCGCGGGCGGCTGGCCGGACCACATCGAGGGTCCTCGTCGCCAGCTCCACCGCCGCCTCCCGCTCGCCGGAGTCGCGATTGAAAATGGCCTCGAACGGCGTCTTCCTCGCCGGGAAGACCTTTAGCTCGACGCGGGCATCGGCCGGCAGCTTCGCCGCGGCCCGAACGAGCTTCAGGGCCGCCGGGAACCCTCCCAGCTCGTCCACGAGACCGATCGCTTTCGCGTCCTCCCCGCTCCAGATCCGGCCCCTGGCGATCTGGAGAACTGTCTCCTTCGGCAGCCTCCGCCCGCTTGCGACCTTGGACGTGAAGTCGTCGTACACGCGGTCGAGCCACGCCTGGAAGCGGGCCCATTCTTCTGGCGTGTAGTCGTGCGTGCCGGAGAACATCGTGGCGTTCCGGCTGGTGTGGATCTCGTCCCAGGAGAGCCCCAGCTTTTCCCAAAGCCCGCTGGTCAGGATCTTCCCGCCCAGGACTCCGATCGAGCCCGTGATCGTGCCGGGCTGCGCAACGATCTTGTCCGCCGCCATCGCCACGAAGTAGCCGCCCGACCCGGCCACGTTCCCCATCGAGACGACGACCGGCTTACCCGCCGCCTTCGCGCGGATCGTCTCGCGCCAAATCGTGTCCGACGCGACGTACGAGCCGCCCGGGCTGTCGACGCGGAAGAGGATCGCTTTCACGTCCTTGTCGTCGATGGCGGACCGGAACGCGCCTGCCACCGTGTCCGACCCCATCGACTGGCTGTCCTGGACCGGGTCGTACTTGCTCTTCCCGCGATGGACGCCGCCGACCCCGTAGATGAGAGCGATCCGCGTCCCTTTCTCGTTGGGCCGGCCGGCCCGGTCGAGGTAGGCGGGGAGGGAGAGGAACTTGGCCTTCGGGCCGGCCTTCAGCTTGGCCTTCACCTTCTCATAGACCTCGTCGCGGTAAGCCATCCCGTCGACGAGCTTCGCGTCGAGCGCCTCCCTCCCGAGGTATGGTCCCGCGTCGAACCGGGCCTTCACCACGTCCGGCGTCAGCTTCCGGGCGTCGGCGATCCCCTTGACCATCTGCTGGAAGATCGAGTCGATCACCTTCCCGGTGGCCTCCCGGTGGGCCGGGGTGAACTTCGTCTCCGTGAACATGTTCATTGCGTTCTTGTACTCGTACCGGTGGTCCATCCGAGGGACCAGGCCCACCTTGTCGAACGTGCCGCGCAGGAACGGGCTCTCGGCCATCAGCCCGGTCAGGCCGACGTCGCCCGACGGCTGGAGCCAGATCTCCTCGAACGCGGTCGCCAGGTAGTACGACCGGTTCCCGGGACCGAACTCGCCGAACGTCTCCCCCCAAGCCACGGCCGGCTTCCCTGCCTTTCGGAACGCCAGGACGGCATCGCGGATCTCCTGGACGTCGGCCAGGCCCATCGGCGCCTCACCGACGCGGGCGAGCAGCCCGGCGACACGGGAGTCGGTCGACCCCTTCTCGAGCGCCTCGACGACGTCCCGGACGGTCGGGGTCTTGTCCTTGAGGAAAAAGCCGATCGGGTCGTCCGGCACGTACTCGATGATCCCCTTCTCGAAGTCGATCTCCAGGATCGTCCGGTCGGAGACGGTCCCCTTGCCGGCCATTGAGATGACCCCGACGGCCCCTCCCGCGAGGACCAAGAGGACGGCCAGCGCTCCGATGATCGCGAGGACGGTGACGAAGAACTTCTTCATGGATCCCCCATTGGCGAGCGGATCGAGCCGCCCGGCCTGGGGATTATCGGCCTCCGGCATATCCCGGTCCGGTGACGGGCGACAATGGACGGCACCCGAGAATGAAAAGAGTCCCCTCGGACGCGTCCGTCCCCGCCTCGATCGTCCGCCAGCGCGGCTCGTCTCCGGAGCACGTCCGCGATCTCCTCGCCGCCGAGGAACCGCTCGAGATCCGGCTCCGGGAAAAAGAGGGCGCCGCCGAGCGATTCGTCGTGACGATGCGGACGCCGGGCGATGACGAGGATCTCGCGATCGGCCTCCTCTTCGGAGAGGGGGTCATCCGGTCGATCGACGAGGTCGTCTCGGTCGAACGACCTTCCGACCCGCGGATCGACCTGGAGCTGGCCCGGAACGTCGCCGTCGTGACGCTGACGAAAGACCCCGCGCGGGCGGCGCGCACGCCGCGGCGCACGACGGTGATGGGGTCGGCCTGCGGCGTCTGCGGCCGGACGACGATCGAGGAAGTGGTCGGTCTCGCGGCCCGGTGCCGTGAGGGAGCTCCTTCGCTCGACAAAACTGGAGCAGGCCTCAAGATCAGCGCCTCCGTCCTGACCGCTCTCCCCGATAGGCTCCGCACGCGCCAGACTGGGTTCGCGGCCACCGGCGGTCTCCACGCCGCCGGCCTTTTCGAAGCAGATGGCACTCTCCTCCTCGCCCGCGAGGACGTCGGCCGCCACAACGCGACCGACAAGGTGATCGGAGCCCTTCTCCGCTCGAGACGCCCGGTGCCCCCGGTCCTCCTCGTCTCGGGGCGCCTCGGGTTCGAGATTGCGCAGAAGGCCGCGTTCGCCGGGATCCAGGTCGTCGCCGCCATCTCCGCGCCGACCAGCCTCGCCGTCGATCTTGCCGACGAGGCAGGCCTCACCCTCGTCGGCTTCCTCCGCGGCGAGACGTTCAACGTCTACACGCACCCGGGAAGGATCGCGACGGCCGGCTGAGGCTCAGTCTTCGATCGCCAGGAACGACCGGATCTCGGGAAACGCCGCCGATGGGGCGCGGTGGGCGCTGCATCCCGGCAAGGGCAGAGGGTTGCCCGGCTAGACTCCGGCCGAGAGATGACTGTTTCCAGCTCCCTCCGCCCCGTCGACCTCCTCGTCCAGGGAGGAACGGTCGTCTGCGTCGACGATGCCTTCACGGTTCTCGAGGACGGGGCCGTCGCGGTCGACGGCACCGACATCGTTGCCGTCGGCCCGGCCGCCAAGCTAAGGGCGCAGTTCGCTCCCCGGCGTGTCCTCGACGCCTCCCATCACGCGGTGCTTCCTGGCCTCGTCAACGGTCACACGCACGTGGCGATGACTCTGTTCCGCGGGATGGCGGACGACCTCGCTCTCGAGACCTGGCTGAACGACCACATCTGGCCCGCGGAGGCGGCATTCGTCGACCGAGACAGCGTTGGCCGCGGGACGACGCTCGCCTGCGTCGAGATGCTCCGAGGCGGGACGACCACGGCCCTCGACATGTACTGGTTCCCTCGCGAGTGCGCGCTCGCGGCCCGGCGCACGGGACTGCGGCTGGTGGTCGGCGGGGTCCTCCTCGATGGCCCGGGCGCGGACGGCCTATCGCACGAGCAGCGGTTAGCCGAGAACCGCGCGCTTCTAGAGGAGTTCCGGCACGACCCGCTGATCGGCGTCTCGATCCAGCCGCACTCCACTTACACGGTCTCGCCCGAGCACCTCCTCGAGGCGCGCGCCCTTGCCGACGAGTTCGGCGTCGTCTTCGCCCTCCACGCCTCTGAGACGGAGAAGGAGAACCGGACCGTCTTTGAAAGGTATGGGCGGACCCCGGTCCGGCACCTCGAGGCTCTCGGGCTGCTTGGCCCACGGACGACCCTCCACCACGCTGTCCACCTCGACGACGAGGAGATCGCCCTCCTCGCCGAAACGGGCACCTCGACCGTCCACTGCCTCGAATCGGAGCTGAAGCTGGCGTCGGGAATTCCCCGGCTGCCTGCCCTTCTCCGCGCGGGGGCCAACGTCGGGCTCGGGACCGACGGAGCGGCGAGCAACAACGACCTCGACATGTGGACCGAGATGCGCCTCTGTGCGCTCCTCTACAAGGCCATCGAGAAGGACCCCACCGCCATCCCGGCCCGCGATGCGCTGGGGCTTGCGACAAGGGGCGGGGCGCGGGCCGTTGGAATGGACCACCTCATCGGGTCGCTCGAGCCGGGCAAGCGCGCCGACCTCGTCCTCGTCGACCTGGACCGGCCTCACCTCTCGCCCGTCTACAACATCGTCTCGCACCTCGTCTATGCCGCTCAGAAGGCCGATGTGACGACCGTCCTTGTCAACGGGGTCGTCGTCGTCGAGAACGGGCGGACGATGCTCGTCGACGAGCGAGAGGCGATGGAGGACGTGCGTGAAGTGGCCGACCGGATTCGGCAGCGTAAGCGCCCGGCCACCGGCTCCGACCGGTAAGACGATTTCGGGAGCGTCCCCCGTTACGTTCCCAGCAGCATCCGGTTTAGGGGGTCCCGCGTCTCGCCGATCGATGTCACGCGGACGGCGGCCTCCTCGCCAACCGGGCACTTGTTCTCGCAGAGGCCACAGCCGACGCAGCGCGACGGCTCGATCCGCGGGTGCTTGAGACGGACCGTACCAGCAGTTCCGGCGGCCCCGCGAAGCGGCTCCTCGACCTCGTCGAACCAGATCGCCTTCGGGTCGGTCGGGCAGACCTCCTCGCAGACGATGCAGGGGATCTGCATCGCCCAGGGAAGGCAGCGGCCGCGGTCGATGAAACCGGTCCCGATCCGGACCGGTGGGCGCCCGTCGTAGCCGGTCTTCCGGGCCGCCGCGAGCGGCTCGATCGCCCCCGTGGGGCACACCTCGCCGCAGCGGGTGCAGGCGAACTCGCATCCTCCCCGTCGCGGCACGACGACCGGTGTCCAGAACCCTTCCACCCCGGCCTCGCCGATCGCCGGCTGGAGGGCGCCGGTCGGGCAAGTCTGCTGGCAGAGGGCGCACTTGACGCAGCGGGAGAGGAACTCCTTCTCGCCGAGAGCGCCTGGAGGGCGGATGAGCCCCGGGCGGGCCGCGTCGCGGCCGCCGCCGGAGACGCGAAGGACTGGCGCAATGACGGCGGCCGACAGGGCCGTCCCGACGAGGGCGCGGCGAGAGAGGTCGGGCCGCGTCGGTGGCGTAGCGAGCGCCGGGAGGAAGCTGTAGGACAAGGCCCCTTCGGGACATCTCGGCAGGCAGTTGAGGCAGACGTGGCACTCGGCGACCCGGTGGGAGCCGAGCGGCTCGTCGGCCCCCTGGCAGGCGAAGGAGCAGAGACGACAGTCGGAGCAGGCGTTCTCGCCGCGGCCGATCCGGAAGATGGAGAACCTCGCGAAGAGGCCGAGGAAGGCCCCGAGAGGGCAAAGAGCGCGGCAGAAGAGACGCGGGAGGTACCGGCTCGCGATGATGATGGCGAGCAGGAGGACCGCCGAGAGCCACCCCGCCGGCACCGCGCGTCCGCCCGGCAAAAGCGGCCAGAGGCCGGAGGAGAGCCCGCGGGCCAGGAGCGAGAGCGGGTCGAGGAGCCCCATCTGGAGGCCGCCGAAGACGGCCCCGACGAGCAGGGCGACGAGGAGGTAGGTCTTGAGCGCGAACCAGGGGCGCCACCGGTTCGCTACGAGGCTCTCGCGCTTCGTCCGGGGCGAGAGGAACCAGCTGGCGAGCTGCTGGAGCGTCCCGAGCGGGCAGATCCAGCCGCAGAAGGCACGGCCGAGGACGAGCGTCACGAGGATCAGTGCGATCCCCCAGAGGAGCGCCCCCGGTAGCGTTCCGGCTCCCAGGGGAAGCGCCCCGGCTGAAAGAGGGTCTGCGTGGTGGAAGAGGGCGTACGGAAACTGCCGCTCGTCGCCCGCGGAAAGCCGGGCCAGGAACCAGACGAAGAGGCCCAGGAAGAACGCCTGGTAGAGGATCCGGATCCGGATGGTCCAGGTCATGCGGTTCCGAGGTCCCTCATCAGCGAGAGGTCTCGCCGCCCGAGCCCCCGTTTCTCCGCCTCTGTAATGAACCCGAGCGACGACGGGTCGAGTCCCATCTGCGTCACCCCCCACGCTTCGCAGAGAACTGGATCGGTCCCGGCCGCCACCGCGTTCACCAGCTTCACGTCCGATAGGCTCCCTCCCTGCGGGCCGTTCGAGAGGAGGACGCGCGTCGCGTCGACGACCGTCAGGGTCGGCCGGAAGGTGGCGCCCAGCTCCGCGACAGCCCGGTCGATTCCCTGGTGGAGCCTGTTCCGTCCGCGCCCCAGGACACCCATCCAGTTCTTCATCCCGACCGTCGCGCGCGAGAGGCCGTGGTGCTTGACGATCGGAACGTTGATCACCCGCTGACAGGAGAAGAGGAGGTCGATGACCTCCAGCCCGGCGGAGGAGCCCGCGAGGCTTGCGGGGACGAGCTTCAGCGACTTGCCGTAGAGGACTTCGGCGCCGGCCGACCGGGCCGCCTCGAGGAGGCCCGAGCGGGTCATCGACCGGACCGGGTCGTTGACTGACAGGTCAGCTACGACGACCCGCTTGGCCCCCGCCCGCTTGCAGAGGCGGACCAGCTCGGCGACGACCTTCGGATCGGTGTTGGCCGCCTGCTCGGGGAGGCGGTCCCAGCCTGCGTTCGGCTTGATCAGGACGCTCTCCCCCTTCTTCACGAACGCCTCCATCCCGCCGAGCGCCGCCACCGCCCGCCTCACGTTGGCCGCCGGGTCGGCCCCGCGCGCCGCCGCTCCCCTCGGCGCCGCGTCAGACCGCGGAACGCGCCAGTCGGGGATCTCGGGAGCGGCCGCCTCGAGGTGCCGCCGGTCGTGGAAGAAGAGGGCGCCGCCGCCGACCGCTGCCGCGGCAACGCCGGTCGAGACGAGGCGGGCGGCCATCTCCCGCCGGGTCGGCTTCTCTTCGTAAGGATCCCGCGTCGGCAAGTCGGTCATCGCGTCTTCTCCTGAAATGCGGCCTGAGCCAGCGCCACGAGGCGGCCTTCCGCTTCTGGACCGGGCGTGAGCGAGGTCAGCTTCAAGTAGTCGCGGCCGCGGACCGCGAGGAGGACGGTGCCATCCGACTCGGCTCCCTCGAAGCCTGGGACGCTCCGAGCGGCCGAGGGTCTTTCCCCCGCACTCTGCTCCCCCGCGCCGGCCTCGGAACCGAACCGGTGGAGCTCGGCAGAGATCTCGGCGGCACCGGCATAGGTGTAGGTCGCCATCACCGCCGAGACGAACCCGCGTGCCAGGTAGCCGTCGGCAGCGCCATCGATCGCCTCGTAAAGCGAGTCGCGGTCGTACCGCGCGGTTTCGGTTCGCGCGAGGGCGCCCACGCTTGCGGCCTCCGGCAGGGATGGCCCCCGCGCCGCCCGGAGCGCCGCGAGGACCGCCCCTCGGTCAGGCGACGTCGCCTTTCCCCGCTGCCAGATCCAGGCCCCAAGAACGACGAGCGGCACGAGAAGCAGGACGTGGACCGGTTTCGGGCGCTCCCAGGGATTGGCTGCTCGGACCACGACGACACGATAGCGCTCCGGCCGCGGCGGGAACAACCGTGAAACGACGTGAGCGGCGCGGGCCTCGTGCGCGCGCCGCCCGGTCGATCGCCTGTTCAAACGCGATCCAATCTCGTTTGACTTCATTTTTCCCGGTGCTAACGTTCCCCGCACAGTTCAATCAGGAGGTGTGAGATGAACCTCTCCCGGCGAGGCTTCTTCAAGGCCGGCACGGTCGGCGGGACCATTGCCCTCGGCTTCGACTTCTCCGAGGCCCAGGCCGAGATGCGGGACCTGAAGATCTCGCGAACCACCGAGACCCGGTCCATCTGCCCCTACTGCGCGGTCTCGTGCGGCGTGATCATCCACACGCTCGGAGACAGGGCCAAGAACGTGACCGGATCGGTCGTCCACATCGAGGGGGACCCCGATCACCCGATCAACCGGGGGACCCTCTGTCCGAAGGGGGCCACGCTTCGGGACGACATCAACAATCCGAACCGCATCACGAAGCCGATGGTGCGCCGGCCGGGCTCGAACCGCTGGGAGGAGATCTCCTGGGACGACGCGATCGCGGGCATCGCGCGCCACATCAAGACGACCCGGGACGCGTGCTTCGTCGCGAAGAACGCGAAGGGGCAGGTCGTGAACCGCAACCCCGGCATGGCGATGATCGGGGGCTGC
>Ga0209538_1001532_pt1 | contig 12194 bp, 14 predicted proteins | sample BarGraNGADG00211_2_FD_184492 | JGI IMG/M metagenome (GOLD analysis project Ga0209538, IMG submission 184492) | Arctic peat soil microbial communities from Barrow, Alaska - Barrow Graham LP Ref core NGADG0004-211 (SPAdes) (version 2) | ecosystem: Environmental > Terrestrial > Soil > Wetlands >... | reverse complement strand
GCCGGCGGGTCGTCGGGAACCGCCGCGACGTCGTCGCTCGCCCGGGACTCGGCGTGGACCCGCGGCCCGTCGCGCGATGGCCTGGTGGCCGGCGCGACCGTGGCGCTCCTCGGGATTCTCCTCCTGCTCGGGGTGATCGCCGGCCGCCGCGCGCGCCGAACCGGGTAGGGGCTTCGGCCCGAACGCCGCGCCGCTCGCGGTGGTCAGTCGCCGCGTCGCAGCCGAGCGGCCGCCGCGATGAACGCCGCGCCGAGGACCCGAGCCGTGGTCGGGAAGGCGTGGATCGTGTCCGCCAGCACCGCGACCGGCACGCCGGCCCGGATCGCCAGCACCGCTTCGTGGACGGCCTCCGAGGCGCCCGGCCCGGCGAGGAACGCCCCCAGGAGGCGGCCGGTCCTGCGTTCCACGACCACCGTGACGTGGCCGCCGGCGTCCGAGATGTATCCGCGGGCGGTCTTCGCGAGGTCCTGCACCTCCTCGAACGCGTTCAGGCCGCGCGCCTCCGCCTCCTCGAGCGTGATGCCGACCGAACCCGTCTCCGGATCCGTGAAGATGGCCCGCGGGATCGCGTGCCCATCGAAGCGCAGGTCCTCGCCAAGCGCGATCCGGACGGCCAGCGTGCCCTGGTAGTGCGCGACGTGCGTCTGGAGGACCGGCCCGGCGGGATCGCCGACCACGTAGACGTCGGGCGCGACGCGGAGCCGGTCGTCAGGCACCAGGCGTCCTCGCTCGTCGCGCGCCGCCCCTACGGCCTCGAGGCCGAGCCCGTCGAGTGGCACGCTGCGCCCCACGGCGACGACGAGCCGCGCCGCATCGACGTGGGATCCATCCGACAGCTCCACGCGATGCGTGCCGCCGTCGCCGCCGCCCGCCAGGACGCGGGACGCCCGCACGCCCAGCCGAAGAGTCACGCCGGCGCGCCGCAGACCGCCGGCGACCGCGTCGGCAGTGCGTGGATGCTCCTGGTCCAGGACCCGCGGTCGCGGATGGATCAGCGTGGTCGCCACGCCGTACCAGGCGAAGACCTGGGCAAGCTCGACACCCGTCGCGCCGCCGCCCAGGATGACCACGCTTGCGGGCAGCTCGCGCGTCGCGGTCGCCTCTCGGTTCGTCCATGGATCCGCGTCCGCGAGCCCGGGCAGGTCGGGCAGCTTCGGCTGCGAGCCCACCGCGAGGATCACGTGCCGCGCGAGCAGGGTGCGCTCGCCCCCGTCGGGCAGCGCGACCCGGACGACCCCGCGCCCCTCGAGGCGGGCGGTCCCGCGGATCGCGACCGACCCGGCCGCCTCGAGCGCGCGCACGTGGCTGCTGTCGTCCGGGAAGTCCGTCCCTTCGCGGCTGATCATCCAGTCACGCCGATCGCTGGCCGCTTGCCAGGACCGCCCACCGCCGAGGGCGTGGAGCCGTGCGTCGTGGAGGAGCGTCTTCGATGGCATGCAGGCCCAGAACGGGCACGAGCCGCCGAAGAGCTCGCGCTCGACGATTGCGACGCTGGCGCCATGCGCCCGCGCCTCTGCGGCGGCGGCCTCGCCGGCCGATCCCGCCCCGATGATCACGAAGTCGAACGCATCCACCGCTGCCTCCTTCTGGTGCCGGTCCGGTGCGACCAGGGCGCACAGGGTAGCGCGCGGCGCCTGGGGACCCGGCTACTGGCTCCCGACCCCTGGAGGCCCAGCCCCTCGAGCGGATCGTCACCCGTCGGTCCCCTCGCGTTACGGGCGGTGAGGCTCGCGTGACGCGGTGAGAGACGAGGCTGGCAGCCGTGCGGGCGCGGCTCCGCCCGACGATGCGCGCCCGGGCGCTTGAACGGCTCGCCGACGAGCACCCGCCCGCGCCGGGCCGGACGAACGCGGTCAGGCGCGCAGCGTCGCCTCGTGGCCCCCGAACGTCCAGCTGGCCCGACGCAGCAGGCGAGGTCGAAGCTGTCCGGCGCTCCGCGGTAGTCGGCGCCATCCATCGTCAGCAGCTCGAGCTCGAGCTTGCCGCAGGCGATGTCCAGGGCCCGCGCGCCGCGTGGGAGGTCCAGCAACCGGATCATCTCGTCGAGCTTTGGTTCGCTGAGGGGTTGTACACGACGTGATCGCGGTGGGTGAGGTCGCGGAACTTCCAGGTCTCCACGGGCGCTCTTCGTTTCAGACGCTGCCGGTTATCCTGCCGCTTTCGAAGAGTGGCCGTGCGTGCGGTTCGACCATGGGGTTCGCCTGGTTCAGGCGTTCTTCAGGGTCGGGGCGTACAAGAGGGGTCGAGACGCGGAGGACCTCAGCGCATCGCCCGGACAGGAGCCCCCAATGGATCAGCCAACCTTCGCCGCGCCGGAGCCGGAATCGGTGCTGACGCAGACCACGGAGACGGCACCGCTCGATGAGCTGGCACCGCCCGTCTTTGCGCCGGTGCGCGACCGGCCGAACCCGCCCGACCGCCCGTCGCGAGCTGGCAGTGCCCGCCTGGTCGTGCTCGCCGCTGTGCTCTCCGCGGTGCTCTCGTCGGGGATGACCTTCGCGGCGCTCCAGCTGGGAACGGCTGACGCGGCCGCCACCCCCGCCGTGGCCGCGTCCGCCGCCGCGGCGACGCCATCCCCGGCCCAGGGGTCGCTGACGGCAGTCGGGAGCGAGGCGGTCGCAACGCGCGTGGCCGCCGACGCGGCGGCTTCCGTCGTCACGATCGTGACGGAGGAGACGGGTGCCAACAACCCGTTCACCGGCAACGCGGGCGCCACAGGGAGCGGCTCCGGGTTCGTCGTTTCGGCGGACGGGCTCATCCTCACGAACAACCACGTGATCAGTGGCGCCACCGCGATTCGCGTCACGTTCGAGGACGGCCGCGAGCTGGCGGCGACCGTCGTCGCCGCGGACGCGCAGCATGACCTGGCCCTGGTCAGGGTGACCGCAACAGGCCTGACGCCGCTCGCCCTCGGCAACTCCAGCACGCTCACCGTGGGCGAGGTCGCCATCGCGATCGGCAGCCCGCTCGGCACCTTCTCCGACACGATCACGCAGGGGATCGTCTCCGGCCTCGGGCGCACGATCGACGTGAGCGAGACAGGCTCACGGCGCACGACCCACCTGACCGGCCTGATCCAGACCGACGCAGCGATCAACCCCGGCAACAGCGGCGGGCCGCTCCTCGACGCTGCCGGGAAGGTGATCGGCATCGTCACGGCGAGCGCCAGCAACTCGCAGGGCGTGGGGTTCGCAATCCCGATCGCGGCGGCGCTTCCCCTGATCAGGGGCGCCGCGGGCAGCTGATCCCGTCCGCGGCTGGCAGATCAGGCGTTTCGACCGCCCTCCGGACCGCCCTCCGGACCGCTCTCGCGGAGGAAGCGCTCGATCTCGGAGATGAGGTCGCCGCCCGATGGGCGGCGCGCCTCGTCGACGGTCGACTCGAGCCGTTCCACGTATGCGCGCGTGCCCTCGTCGGCCGCGGTCGCCGCGTCGAGTCGCGCCAGCACCTGGAGTGACTCATCGCGAAGCGCGCCCGGGGCCACGTCGTGGCCCAGGTGGCGACCCAGCACCCGGAGCAGCTCGACCGCCGCTGGCACATAAGCGCCAGTCACGTAATGCGGCACCTGCGCGAAATAGCCGACGGCCGGGATGCCGGCCCGTGCGATCGCGTGGTCCAGGACGGAGATCGCCGCGGCGGGCACGCGCAGGATGCCGTCCGGGCCGGGCGTCACGTCCGCTCGGAGGAGGCCCGGCGCGGACTCCGTGCCCAGGATCGGGACGCCGCGGGTGTGCGGCACGGCCGCCGGGATCGCCCCGAGGCTGATCCATTCGGCGACGCCCAGGCGCTGGGCGAGCTCCAGGACGGCCCGGGTCAGCTCCCGCCAGTGGAAGTCCGGCTCCGGCCCGGTGAGGACCAGGACGTCCTGCTCACCGACTTTCGCTCGACGAACGACCAGCTCCGGCCACGCGAGCTTTGCCGGGCGACCATCCACGATGTCCAGGGTGGGACGGCGCGCGCGGTAGTCGTACAGGCGGTCGTCATCGAAGGTCGCGACACGGGTACCGTCGGCCGCCACGTGGCCGGCCGCCGTGGTGGCCGCGCCGCCGGCGTCCACCCAGCCATCGAGGGCGGCGATGACCACGGGCGCGACCAGGCCGTCGGCGTTCTCGATCTTGAGCAGCACCATGCGCGGAAGCATAGGGCGCCCGCCGACGCCTGCAGGATGGCCGAGAAATCGTCGCCGCGAAATGCGAATCTGGATACCAGCGCGTCCCCCCAAACAGACCCTGCGTGGCCCGGTGAACCGGGCCCAGGGTTGACCTGCCCTGGAGGCCGCGCATGGACGCTGGCGGACCGAGCCGCCCCTTTCACTGGACCCTGAAGCGCGACGGGATCATTGCCCCCGACGAGCGGCTGCCGTGGGGGCAGACGATCGCGGTGGGGCTCCAGCACATCTTCGCGATGTTTGGCGCGACCGTCCTCGCCCCGATCCTGATGGGATTCGACCCGAACACCGCGATCCTCTTCTCGGGCATCGGGACGCTCATCTTCTTCGTGATCGTGAGTGGGCGTGTTCCGAGCTACCTCGGCTCGAGCTTCGCGTTCATCGCGGTCGTCAATGCCGCGAGCGGGCTGGCCGCGGGCGGCACGCCGAACATCGGCGTTGCCCTGGGCGGCATCATCGCGGCGGGAGCGCTCTACGCGATCGTCGGCGTGGTCGTGATGGCCGTCGGGTACGGCTGGATCGAGAAGCTGATGCCGCCCGTGGTGACGGGCGCGGTCGTCGCGGTCATCGGCCTCAACCTCGCCCCGGTCGCCGTCAGCGACCTGGCGGGCAAGGATGTCGCGACGACGTCGTTCAACCAGCTCATCGGCCTGATCACCGTCCTGAGCGTTGCCGCGGTCGCGGTCTACGCTCCCGGCATCCTGCGCAGGCTGCCGATCCTCCTTGGCGGCGTGATCGGCTACATCGTCTACCTCGTGCTGGCGAACGGGTTCGGCCTGGGCCCGGCGATCGATTTCACGAAGCTGGGCGACGCTGCCTGGATCGGGATGCCCAATTTGACCGCGCCGTCGTTCTCGATCAACGCGATCACCCTGATCGCGCCGGTCGCGCTCGTGCTGGTGGCGGAGAATCTGGGCCATGTCAAGGCGGTCGGCGCCATGACGGGTAGAAACCTCGACCCGTACCTCGGGCGCGCGTTCCTCGGCGACGGAATCGCGACGATGGTCGCGGGCTTCGGTGGCGGGACGGGCGTCACCACGTACGCCGAGAACATCGGCGTGATGGCTGTCACCAAGATCTATTCGACGCTCGTCTTTGTGATCGCGGCGGTCGTGGCAATCGTGCTCGGCTTCTCGCCGAAGTTCGGCGCCCTGATCGGGACGATCCCGTGGGCCGTTCTCGGCGGTCTGGCGATCGTCCTGTTCGGCCTGATCGCCGTAACCGGCGCCCGGATCTGGGGCGAGAACAAGGTCGACTTCAGCCAGAGCCGCAACCTCCTCACAGTGGCCGCGGCGCTCACCATGGGGGCGGGCAACTTCACCGTGAAGATCGGCGACTTCGAGATGGGCGGGATCGGCACCGCGACGCTCACCGCGATCGTCCTCTACCAGCTCCTGACCGCCCGTGGGAGTGGGGGAGCGGACGAGGCCCCTGCCTGAGCGTCGCGACCGCGGTCAGGTCGAGGTTGACGTGTCGGCCGGCTTGGGGATCGTCCGCGAGCTCCCCGCGCTGGGCCGGATCGTGCTCTCGCGCCCGTCGTCCCAGCGGACTCGGTAGCGGGTCCCGTAGGTCGCCGGGATCACTTCGAGGATCTCGCCTTCGCGGTCGGGCAGCCCGACCTTCTCGGACTCCACGACGATGCGATCGCCGACCTGCGTGTCCATGCGTCACCTCCGGGTTCATTGCGCGGAACCCCGTCCGCCACGGCCGCGCGTGCGCGGAGGATGCGCCGGCCGCGTCTCGGACGATAGGGGCCGAGGTCACGAACGAACGGCCCGCGGCCTCCGCCGCGGGCCCGGCGCGTCACCGATGGCCGTCCCGACCGGCGGTTCGCTTCGGGACGTTCGGCCCTCCGCGCCGTGGGACCGGGCCCCGTAGGGTGCAGGGTGCAGACAGTCCGCGCGCTCGTTCCAGGCGATTCGGACGAACATCCAGCGAGGTACAGAACCATGAAGGTGCTCGTCAGCGCCGCCTCCAGGCACGGCGCGACCGCCGAGATTGCCCGGACCATCGGCGAGACGCTCACGGAGGCGGGCCTGGGGGTCGTGGTCCTTCCGCCCGATGCGGTCACGACGCTGGACGGGTACGACGCCGCGGTGCTCGGCAGCGGCATCTACATCGGCCACTGGATGGACACGGCGAAGCACCTGGTGGAGCGCCACGCTGCCGCGCTCGCGTCCCGGCCGGTCTGGCTCTTCTCCAGTGGGCCGATCGGCGAGCCGCCGAAGCCCGAGGAGGACCCGGTCGACGTCACCGAGATCATCCAGACGACGCACGCCCGCGAGCACCGGCTCTTTGCCGGCAAGGTGGACAAGGCCGTGCTCGGCCTCGGGGAAAAGGTGATCCTCAAGGCCGTCCGGGCGCCCGAGGGCGACTTCCGCCCGTGGGACGACGTTCGGGAGTGGGCACGCGGGATCGCCACGGAACTCAAGGCGGAACCAGCAGCCGCGGGAGCGTAGAACGCGGCGACCAGCGTGCCGACCGGGGGATCAGCGCGCGTAGAGGCGGTCGGGGCCCAGCTTCTCCCGCCAGAGCGCTTCGAGCGTCGCGAGATCCGAGAGCACCTCGGCGGACGTCATCGCTGGCGTGACCTTGAGCACTTCGAGCACTTCCAGCGAGAGGACCCCGACTCCGAAGGCGCCGGCAACACCCCGGAGCCGGTGGTCGAGCACGCCCGTCGTATTGGTCGCTCGGGCGAACTCGAGCTTGTTATGAAGGCTCGCCAGGTTGACCGTGGAGCCCAGGAGCGCCTTCCCGGCCGCGCTGTTGTGAATGAGATAGACGCCGGCGTCGGGCGGCGCCTGCCGGTAGGCGTCGCGCAGCGCTCGGCGCTGGGCCCTGACGCTCACCCGGTTGTCCGCATCACCCGTGGATTCTGCACCGTTGCGCCGGTCGTCGAGGCGACGCACGAGCGCAGCGGGGAGCCTCGTCCGGGCATTCAGCCTGGCGCCGACTCGTGCGGCCGCTTCTGGTACGAGCGATCTTCCGCGGGCGCATCCACGCCGACCAGGTCCACCCGCGTCAGGTAGTCGCGCGCCTCCGGGGACGCGTCAAGCACGTCGATGATCGCCCGGAACGCGGCGACCGGATCGGGTGCGGTCGCGTAGATCTCGGCGCCGGAGAAGCTCATCGCCGACGAGACGATCTCGCCGCCCACCGCCCCGAGGGCCGGGGCGAGGACAGTTTCCCAGTGCCGGATCCACGAAGCACCTGCCGCGCGCAGGGCAACGGGCGCCGCCACGACCGCGCGGACGTGCGGACCCGTGATCAGCTCCTGGTGGATCGCCGGGTCGTGGCTCTCGTTCAGCGGCATCGCGTGTGGACCTCCGCCGCGGATCGGGAGAACAGGCAGTTGTGGGCGGGGATCCGCGGCCCGCACCGTACCCCGGCCGGTGGCCGCGGTGCCAGCTCGTGGCTCCCGGCCGCCCTCCGGAGGCTCTCAGCCGGGCACGGCCACCGCGTCGCCCACCTCCCGGGTCAGGGCGAACCGGAGGCTGCCGTAGGCGACGAGGTCGACGCTGAGCCCGCCGAGGCCGGCGAGCTGCGAGCTGTAGAAGACGAACACCTGGGTGATGAGGATCCACACGAGCAGCCCGCGCATGAACCACCGGTAGGCGTCCGCGCGCGAGCCGCGCAGGCTCAGGATGCCCCGTGCGACGAGGACGGCGCCCGCGAGCGTGGAGATCACCTGGGCGACCGTCGCTGCGGCGGAGGTCTCCGGGGCGCCGGCGGCCGGCACCGACGTCGTGACCAGCAGCACCCCGAGGACCGCCGCGGCGGCATACGCGATCACGCCGACGACGAGCGCGCGTTCGGACCACGGGTTCGCCATGACCGCCTGGTATGCGTCGCCAAGTCGACGGCGGATCCTCTCGATCGGCGACTCCGTGTCGGGGATCTCGGGCAGCCCGGCAACGTACCGCTCCACGAGCCGGGCCAGCTCGGAGTCCGGGTCCGCCTGGCGGAGGAGCCGCTGGATCCGCGCCCGATCGTCGGGCTCGATCGGCCGGTCGAGCGTGCCTGCCAGCCGAGCGAGCGCGTTCGCCAGCGCCTCGTTCGGGCGCAGCAGCCGGTGGCCGATCAGCGTCCGGGCCGCCAGGAACGTGGCCACGAACAGCACGTAGATCACGGCCACCGCGGGCCGGAAGAAATAGTCGTTGTCGGCCGTCACGAACTTCCCGATCTCGTCGACGAACGTGCCGAAGCCCAGCCCGGCCACGACGGCCGCAACGTGCTGGACGGACCGGTCGAGGTAGGACAGCAGGATCAGGAGCGCGGCGAGCATCAGGAGGCCGCCCCACAGCAGGTGGGCGATGTGGATCCCGGCGGCGCCCAGCTGCGGGTACCCGGTGATGGCGAGGAAGGCACGAATCGCGAGGAACGATACGACCGCGGCGATGAAGAAGCTCTCCAGGAGGAGCGCCGCCTCCGCGTTGCGCATCCATCGGGCAAGGGGTCGATCGGTCATCGCCGCGAGCATAGCGCCGGTCGCGACAGACGCGTGTCCGCCCGCAGGTCCGCGCCACCGGCGAAGCGGGCTCAGTACGTCGTCGGGAGTTTTGGGATGGCCGGCCGACGTCAGGCTCGCGGCGCCGCAAACCTCGTCAGGCTCGACGGTAGACGCCCGCCTGGCGGGTGACCAGGCCGTAGGCGACCAGGTAGCGCCGGAGCGAGGCCACGTCCGGGTGGAAGAGGGCCAGCCGCTCGTTGACCTCCTTCTCCGGGTACGGGCGGTCATCGGTGAAGCAGCGCTCCAGCAGGTAGCGCAGCACGACGAGCTTCTTCTTCTCCTGGGCCGGGATGGAAACGAGCCGGTCGTCCACGATGAAGCTGCGGAGCACCCCGGCTTCAAACGCCGGGAGCGGCCGACCGTCGGGGCCGGGAAGGAGCGCGGCGTGCTCCGTCGTCCGCTCCAGCTCGCCGATCTGGCGGCCAACCGCGTGGAGTTGCTCGAGGCACAGCGAGTATTCGACGTACGGATGGTTTGCGCGCGACGCGACGAGACCCGCGGCATGGAGGCGCTTGAGGTGGTGGACCACCGTCCCGGGAGAGAGCTCGAGCGCGGCGCTCAACTCCTCGACGGCGTACGGGCGCGCGGCGAGCAGGCCGACGATCCGCAGCCGGGAGGCGTCTGAGAGGGCCTTGAGGGTCGTGAGCAGCTCGTCGTCCATCGTGCGGGCAGGGTACGGCTGCGATTTGATGGATGTCAAATCGTCGAGCTCGCAGCGAGCGCCGCCGCCAAACGCTGGCCCGAGGGCCCGCGCTCCACGATCTTCGTCGACGACGTGGAGCCGAATATCGCCGTCGCCGCCGAGATGGGGATGCTGCCCCTGCGGTTCATGGGGCCGGCCGCGCTGCGCGCCGACCTGCGCGCGCTCGGGCTCCGCGGCGGACCAGCCGCGTCGGGGGCAGACGGTTCCGACCAGACGTGAGCCTGGAGCGGCATTCGGGCCAGGTCCCCGGGCCACGGCCCGGTGCTAGGCTCGGCGGCGGGTCGAGCCCAACCCGCGCCCTCGACCGCAGGAGGATGTCACCGCGTGCCGCCCATCGACTTCGACCACTTCGAGGTGCTCACCTTCGACTGCTATGGGACGCTCATCGACTGGGAGGCCGGGATCCTGGCCGGGCTGCGACGCGTCCTGGAACCGCGGGGCGTCGCGGCGGACGACGACGACCTGCTGGAGCGCTATGCCCGCCACGAGGCGGCGATCGAGGCCGGTGACTACCTCCGCTATCGCGAGGTGCTTGCGCACGCGCTGGGTGGCGTCTGCGCAGAGCTCGGCGTCGAGCCCGCGGAGGAGGAGACGGCGGCCTTCGACGGATCGGTCGGGGATTGGCCGGCCTTCCCGGATTCGTCCGCCGCGCTGGCCCGCCTTGCGGGGCGATACCGGCTCGCCGTCATCACGAACTGCGACGATGATCTGTTCGCGGCCTCGAACCGTCGGCTGGGAGTGACATTCGACTGGGTGATCACGGCCCAGCAGGTCGGCAGCTACAAGCCGACCCTCCGCAACTTCGAGCTCGCCATCGAGCGCATCGGCGTGCCGCGCGAGCGCATCCTTCATGTCGCCCAGAGCCTCTTCCACGACCACGTCCCGGCCAAGCGCCTGGGGATGACCACGGTCTGGATCGACCGCCGGCACGACCGGCCCGGCAGCGGGGCGACCCCGCCGGCCACCGCAATGCCGGACCTCACGGTCCCGGACATGGCGACGCTCGCCCGCCTCGCGGTGGCGCAAGCGGACGAGTAGCCGGGCGCCCCCGGGCGCGCCCGGGGGCGCCGAACGTAGTCCCTCTGCCGACGGCCCGACGCCGAACTGGCCATCGCGCGCGCAGCGCCTCGGTGGAACGATGGGAGCGTGGCGTTCGCCACGGGCACGTACCCCCCGCCGCCGATCGGTCGACCGGGCCTGACGAGAGGTTTCGAATCCCATGATGCGCCGGCTCATCTCCTTTGCAGCGGTCGCGGTGCTGACGGTCACGGCCTGCAGCGGCGGGGCGAGTGCGCCGCCGACGACGTCAGCTGCCCCGATCCAGGGGGCGAGCCCTGTGGTCACCGCGATCCCGACGGCGTCGGTGGAAGCCTCGATGGTGACCCCGGTGGCCGAGACCGTCGCGATGTCGGTCATCGACACGGCCGGTTCAGACGAGTTCTTCGTGAAGATCCCGGCCGGGTGGATCGCGATCAGGGCCCGCGACATCGCGGACGAGGCCTCTTTCGGCGCCTGGCGGGCCGCCCACCCCGAGGTCCCGCAGGATCAGGCGACGGCCGTCACCGGGACGATGTCGAGCAGCGGCGTCTCGCTCTTCGCCTTCGACGCCGAGAACACCGTCGGCGGCTTCACCCCGAACCTCAACATCACCTGGACCGACGCCCCGGCTTCCAACGTCGAGCCGTGGCTCGTGACGCAGGCGGCCAAGCTCACGAAGGACTACGGCCTCGCCTCCCCGCTCAAGTACCAGGCCTGGACGCCCGCTGGCAAGGGTACGGTCGGCGGGTTCATCGGCGCCTTCCAGCTCTCGATGAACGACATCGCGCTCGCGGGTAGCCAGATGATCGTCCCGATGCCGGACGGCCGGGCGGCGGTTCTCACGTTCACATGCCGCAAGGAGCAGACCGACCACTTCGGCCCGATCGTCGAGACGCTGTTCAGCTCCCTGTCCGCGCGCTCCTGACCCGGATCCGACGCCGGCGTCAGGGCGCCGAGGCGTTCGTCAGCCCCGGTCCGGGTTAACGATCCTGAAGCCTTCGCGTTCTGCGGCCTGCGCGAGACGATCGTCGAGTGTCACAACCTGGAGCGATGCGGGCTGATCCTCGGCGACCGCGAGGGCCGCTCCGAGCTGGAGGGCGTCCGCCCCACGCAATCCGTGGACGCGGAGCAGACGGATGGCCGCCTGGCGGATCGGCACGATCGGCTGGACTTCGTGCCATGCCTGCACGAGAGCGTCGAGACGCTCGAGCGCGGCGACCATGGACGGTCTATCGACGCTTCCCTCGCGTTCCAGCCGAGCGAGCGCCGAGACGCACTCCACCGCGGTCGTCCACCAGACGACGAGCTCAGGATCGCGCTCATACTCGGCCATCACCGCGACGCTCGACGACTCGGCGACGAGCATCGGTACGATCGCGGAGCTGTCCCAGAACCTCATCGGCCGGAGCGCCGTTCGTCGATGACGGCCCGGACCGCGCTCGTGCCAGCCGGCAGTCTCGTCGCCGGCCTGCGAAGCAGGTCGAGCGGTGACGGCGCGCCACCGATCCGGATGATCCCGGCACGTTCCAGTCGGCGCAGGCGGCCAGTCGGGTCGGGCGTGGTCGTGACGGGCTCCAGCCGGGCGAACTGGCTTGTCCGGCTCTTCCCATCGGTGGCGCAGCTGGCGCGGTGCTGGCCGCGGGTGAGCGATCGGCGAGCCGTCACCCGCCCGCGCCCGGGGAACGAGGACCACCAGGCTCCGGATTATCGGCTGGGCCGATCATCCGGAGCCGTGGCGTGCTCGGAAATGCGGCCAACCTCGCGATTCGCCGCGT
>Ga0209538_1001529_pt1 | contig 12200 bp, 15 predicted proteins | sample BarGraNGADG00211_2_FD_184492 | JGI IMG/M metagenome (GOLD analysis project Ga0209538, IMG submission 184492) | Arctic peat soil microbial communities from Barrow, Alaska - Barrow Graham LP Ref core NGADG0004-211 (SPAdes) (version 2) | ecosystem: Environmental > Terrestrial > Soil > Wetlands >... | reverse complement strand
TACTAATTTTTATTTGTGAAGCCATTCATTGTACTTTTAATTCTTTATAAATTAGATAATCAGTTGATTTACAGCTGCAGCCCTGAAAGTATCACTGGCACCCAAGAGAACATTTTTACCTGCCTGTTTAAATTGCCATGCAAGTTTCCCAATTGTGGTCGTCTTTCCGACACCATTTACCCCTACGACCATGATGACATATGGTGCGTCGCGTTTAGGAAAGTCAAAACCATAGAAGTCTTTATCATCATGCTCAGCAAGCAAACCCGTGATCTCCTCCTTCAGCAACTGATTCAATTCAGCGGTACCCAGATATTTATCTTTCGCAACCCTGGCTTCAATTCTTTGAATGATACGGATTGTGGTATCAACACCAACATCTGCCGAGATAAGAATCTCCTCCAGATTATCCAGTACTTCTTCATCTACCTTCGACTTACCAACGATGGCTTTAGAGATTTTAGAGAAGACACTTTCGCGCGTCTTTTCCAAACCCTTGTCAAGGCTTTCTTTTTTATCTTTAGAGAAAAATGAAAATATACCCATTAAGTAATAGATTGAATAACAATAATTTGTATGTCAGAAATCAAAGTTAAAGGCTATAAGCAAACACTCAAACAATCTGATCGGATTTCTGACAAAATTATAAAAAAACGAGACAACAAAAGAACATCTTTACCTACACACCTTTTGCGTTTAAAGTTCTTGTAATCTCACTAAGAAACTGTTTAAATTTTATTTTTTCTTTTGCCCGTAGGGCATTAATGACAATAGAAATACAATCCCCCCTCTTATCTTGTCCGTAGGACATTAACATTTAAAGTTAATCCCCTAAGGGGAAAAGATTTATATTTCAGCCCTTTCTATTGTCATTTATGTCCTATGGACAAATTTAAACAGTTTCTTAATATCAACTCAAACAGGCATAAACAAAAACAAGCTTTCTTCACGGAGAAGAAAGCTTGTTTCACTTACCTTATGAGGGTGATTATTTCTTTGCAAGTGTTTCTTTTACAAGATCTTGTAGAACAATCTGTTCCTTAAATGTATAGGCTCCTGTTTTAGGTGACTTAACCACCCGGATAACCTTAGCGTAATCTTTTCCGCTATTGGTTCTCAGCGTTGCAACTACTTTCTTTGCCATAGTTTAATATTATTTAATTTCGCGATGAACAGTCACTTTCTTCAAAACTTTGTTGTATTTCTTGAGTTCAAGACGACCAGTTGTGTTCTTTTTGTTTTTTGTGGTAATATATCTTGAAGTTCCCGGCATCCCGCTGGATTTGTGCTCAGTGCATTCCATGATCACTTGCACTCTTGCTTCTTTGCTCTTTTTGGCCATTGGTTGAGTTCTTGAGTTCTTTTAATTTCAGGCTTGCAAAGATATTCATTTTTTATAATAAATCCCACAATCTCAGAAAAAAATTGATAATCAATGATCAAGGCTTAAAGGGTTTGGCTATTCAAAATCATATTTTTATTATCTATCAGTTAATCAATTCATAATAGAATTTACTTTCATTGATTTTTCTTTCTTTAAATTGTATAATTTTGTTGCATATGTTATGGAAAAATTATCTCACCGGCTTCCAATCTTACTTAATACTGGAGAAATCGCTCTCAAAAAACTCCATTGATGCCTATTTACGCGACATTAATAAGCTCATTGGTTACCTCGAAGAAGAGAATATAAGCCTTCGTCCCGACGAATTGCTTGCCAGTCATTTTCATGCATTTATTCAACATCAGTCAAAATCGGGCCTGAGTCCTCATTCGCAATCAAGACTCATTTCCGGTATCAAAGCTTTCTTCAAATACCTGATCATGGAGAATATCATCACAGATTCTCCCGCACTGATGTTAGAAACTCCTCGTCTTGGACGAAAACTTCCTGATATTCTGAGTCTTGAAGAAATAAACAGGATTTTTGCAGCTATTGATCTGAGTTCTCACGAAGGCCAGCGCAATCTGTCGATGCTTGAGACGCTTTATGGATGTGGACTCCGAGTTTCCGAACTCATCAACATGCATCTTTCAGATATCTATGAAAAAGAGGGTTTTATCCGCGTAATCGGAAAAGGCGATAAGGAAAGACTGGTTCCCATCGGCGATGAGGCCATGAAATCTATTTCTATTTATCGCGATCAACTGCGCAATCATATAGCGCCAAAAAAAGGTGAAGAAGATTTTGTCTTTTTAAAACAGAATGGAACACGCATCACCCGCCAATGGGTATTTCTGATCATCAAAAGGCTGGTCGAAGCGGCAGGAATTCACAAGAAAATCAGTCCTCATACATTCCGCCACTCGTTTGCAACACACCTTGTCGAAGGAGGCGCAGATCTCAGGGCCGTACAGTCAATGCTTGGGCACGAATCCATCACCACAACCGAGATCTATACTCATCTGGACCGCGAATACCTGCGACAGAATATCCTTGAATTTCATCCCCTTTATAGACGCAAATAACACGTTTCTAAAAAACTTGAAGGCGATTATTTCACTTTCTGTTCATAGGAGATAATGATCACCAGATCATCTTTCCCCACCTGAGTCAATCCATGAGAACTGCCCGGACGAGTCAGAATAGCATCACCCGGATTCATTGGGATCAATTTATCATTCATTTTCATCTCTCCCTTTCCGCTGACCACATAATAAATCTCATCTTCGGCTTGTAAATGATAGCCGATCGATGAACCCGGATGCATCACCCGCTTGCGGAATACCAGCTTTAAACCTTCAGCCTTCGCGAAGAAACTGTAACCGGTAGTGGTACCCAAACCACTGTGCGGCCCGGGTTGATCTGCTGCAATCGTTTTCTCATGTTCCAGAATATATCCCTGCGCAAATGATGGAACAACACTGAACGAAAGAATTGATAATACACCTAAAAAAATGATTCGTGAAAAATGATTCATAATAAACGTTTTAATAATGATTTCGACAATATGATTTTACAATTATTCAATACTTACCTAAACGACCAGGGGTTATGGATAACATATTCTACACTACTCAATCCCTTTCAGGTATTTGTTTCGATCGCAGCACCCCGGACTAACCCCAATAAGCTACCAATAAGCTCCCTAATACCTACCCATAACCCCTGGTCGTTTAGGTAAGTATTGAACAGATTTCAAGCTCCTATCCGAAAAATATTGAAACGTGATCGAAACAGGATTAAAGTGTGTTTCTGATTGTTAAAAATAGTTTTAAAAAGCAAAGGCTATCTTGATAAGAGACAGCCTTGCAAAATGTTATATTTAATTATTACTTAGTTTTTCGATTCTTTAGCTCCTTCTTCCAGATCAGATTCGTCGAATTCTTCAAAGAAGACGCCCCAGTTAACCGTAACCATTTCATCATTCTCAAAATAGAAATCAATCAACGCCTCATCGAAAGAGAGACGTTTTTCGCCCCATTCTTCTGTGTCTTCATCAACCTCTTCAAAACCATGAGCAAGCATCATATCGATGATCTCCTGCGATTTCATTTCGAAAATCTTTTTTCCAAAGAGCGTTGTGTTTTTGTTGTCAGTTTCAACGCATGAAAAGAGTTTAGGTTCTTCTCCGTCGAAGAAAAGCGTTACTCCAGTTTCGTTAAAAGACCAGATGACAGTTTTCAACTCATCATCACCTTCTTCCAGTTCTTCTATCTCATCCGGTTTGCCAAAAACTTCAGCTACATCTTCTGCGGTTGCACCAAACTCAATGTCATCAAGACCTTCGAGAAGTTTTATTTCCATGTTAGTTGTTTTCATATTTGAAAATTTAATTTTTTAAAGATAAAGCAAAAATTCACTCAATGCAAATTATTTAAAAGGTGAATTAGGCTCTTTTGCCATGTGAGCATATGAAAGCCGGTCCATCAGACGTGGCATCCATTTGCCCAGAAAAACAGTCAGTTTGCCTTCTACAAATGTAAGCACCAGACTACGGCGACGTTTTTCAATACCATCTGCAATTTTCGAAGCAACAATTTCTGCAGACATCATCTTGCTTTCGTCCCGGGGCGTTTCACCCTGCTGAGTTCCATCGGCAGTCAAAGCGACATTCCGGATATTTGAAGCTGTAAATCCGGGTGCGGCAACCATCACATGCAATCCGTTATGGAGGTTTTCGGTCCTGAGTGTATCCAGGAATCCACGCACTGCAAATTTTGAAGCCGAATATCCTGTCCTGCCCGGTAAACCAATATAGCCTGCTATTGAAATCACTCCAACAACACTCCCCTTGCTTTCAAGCAAATAAGGTAATGCATATTTTGTACAACAAACTGTCCCCCAAAAGTTGACATCCATCAAATGTCGTATGACATCCAACTCACAATCAGCAAACAAGGCACGCATTGATAACCCGGCATTATTGACCAGAATATCGATTCTTCCATATTTTTTTATCGTCTCAGTAGTCAGATTGCGACAATCAGTTTCCGAACTGACATCAGCAACAACAGGCAATGAGTCGGCACCCATTTCTAACAATGCATTGTGGATCTCTTCCAGTTTCGGAAAGTGACGCGAGGCAATCACAACCTTTGCGCCTCTTCTGGCAAATTCAAATGCCAATGCTTTGCCAATGCCTGAAGATGCACCTGTGATGATAGCAACTTTATTTTTCATTTACTTATTATTTTGCAAGCGGCAAATTTACCCAAAATAATTAAGAAGGTTACCATTATGAAACTGTTTAAATTTCATTTCTTTTTTGCCCGTATTTCATTTTTCTTTTGCCCGTAGGGCTTTAATGACAATAGAAATGCATTTCTCCCCCATTTTTTTGCCCGTAGGGCATTAACATTAAAGGTTGATTCCCTACGGGGAAAACCCAAAGGATGATGATTTTCTATTGTCATTAATGCCCTACGGACAATTTTTAACAGTTTCTAAGTTTCCCAGACCCATAACAAACTATGTTGATAACTTTGAAGGAATAAATTTAGTTATTTCTCTTACATTTGTGACTCCCTTTTAAAAAGTATTATTATGAGTTTTGAAATAAACGGAAAACTTTACGAAAAATTTGAAACTGTTTCGGTTAGTGATAAATTTCGCAAGCGCGAATTTGTATTGGAAAAAACCGAATCTGCCAGTTTCGGTGAGATCACGGAACATATTAAATTTCAATTGACACAAGATCGTTGCGATCAATTGGATCGTTATAATGTAAACGATGAGATCAAAATCAGTTTTAACATCAGAGGCCGCAAGTGGGAAAAAGATGGTAAAGTGAGTTATTTTAACAATCTTGAAGCATGGCGCATCGAGAAAGTAGCCAACGAAAACGCCACAGGTTCAGCTCCGATCCCGGGTGTCGATTTCCCCGATTTCGAAGCCAGCTCAGATTCTGATCTTCCATTCTAATCATAAACAATGAATTAGGAGGTTTGACTAATGCATTACTTTATTAGGAATATGGTTTGTAACCGCTGTATAATGGTCGTGCAGCATCTCTATGAAAGCATGGGTTATCCTCCTGTTCATATCGAACTTGGCGAAGTAGAAACAGAACATCCTCTCACAAAAGATGATCTGGAAAAACTCAAGTCATCTCTAGTCAGTTATGGATTTGAAATGATAGATGATACAACCAGTGTTTTAATCGAAAAGATCAAAACACTGGTCATTGATATAGTACATTACAAGAGTGAACCCATCAGGGAAAACTATTCCACATATATCGAATTAAAACTCCGGCGAGATTATAACTATCTGAGTAACCTTTTTTCAGATGTAACCGGCACAACCATTGAAAAATACATCATTCTACAAAAGATTGAACGCGTCAAAGAACTTTTGGTCTATGATGAATTGACGCTAAGTGAAATAGCATACGAAATGGGTTACAGCAGCGTGGCTTACCTCTCGGGACAGTTCAAAAAAATAACAGGCCTCACTCCCGGCCATTTTAAAACAATTAAAGAGAATAAGCGCAAGTCGCTCGACGAAGTTTAACTTCGAATGCGTTAAAACCTGTGAATTATATAAACTTTTCCTGAAATTACATAATAGATTCCAAATCCCATGGGTTTAATTTTGAAGAAAAATTAATTACATGTCTGCATCCATTAAGAAAAGTTTTCCGGTAACAGGTTTAAGTTGTGCTTCATGCGCCATCAGTGTTGAAAGCATGCTCAAAAGTCAGAAAGGTGTAATTGATGCCAACGTAAACTATGCTGCATCCAACGTTTTGATCGAATATCAACCATCAGCAGGGATACTGAATGAATTCAAAAAAGCAGTTCAATCCATTGGATATGATATTATTACAGAAGAAAATCAAAAAATTCAACTCGAAGAAAACAAACTGAATGCATCGTATTTGCTGAAACATAAAACTATTTGGGCATCTGTACTGACTATTCCAATAGTCATCATTTCAATGTTTATGATGAAAATGCCCTATGCCAACTGGATCATGTTGGTCCTCTCTACCCCGGTAGTGTTTTGGTTTGGCAGGAGTTTCTTTATCAATGCATGGCGTCAATTGAAACATGGTATGACGAATATGGATACTCTGGTAGCACTCAGTACAGGAATTGCCTGGTCTTTCAGCCTTCTGAATACCTTATTCCCTCATTTACTGATGCAGGGTTCAACCCACCCGCATGTTTATTTCGAAGCTTCTGCCGTCATTATTGTATTTATTCTACTCGGCAAGATGCTTGAGGAAAACGCAAAATCGAATACCTCTTCAGCAATTAAAAAACTAATGGGACTTCAACCCAACCGTACAACTTTGGTAATTTCGGAAGGAAATGAAAAAGATATCGCTGTGTCTGATATACAAATCGATAACCTTCTCAGAGTAAAGCCGGGTGAGAGAATTCCCACTGATGGCGATATCACTGAAGGGGTCTCTTTTATTGACGAAAGCACCATTACGGGCGAATCAATGGCGGTAGAAAAACAACCGGGCGACCACGTCTTTGCAGGAACCATCAATCAGAAAGGCAGTTTTGTGATGAAGGCAGTGAAAGTTGGTAGCGAAACTTTGTTGGCCCGTATCATTCAAATGGTTCAGGAAGCCCAAGGAAGTAAGCCCCCCGTACAAAAACTTGTAGACAAAATCGCTTCAGTCTTTGTTCCTGTTGTGATCAGTTTATCCATCGTTAGTTTCACGCTCTGGATGATTTTTGGAGGCGCTCATCCTTTGACACATGCTCTTCTTGCCATGGTTTCTGTTTTGATTATTGCCTGCCCTTGTGCACTTGGACTGGCCACCCCCACTGCAATAATGGTTGGTATTGGTAAAGGAGCCGAACAGGGAATTCTGATCAAAGATGCCGATGGACTCGAACTGGCCTGTCGGATTGATACCATCGTCTTTGATAAGACTGGTACGATCACTGAAGGAAAACCTATCGTAACAGATTGGATCTGGAGAACAGAAAAAACAGATACATTAAAACAAATTCTTTTAAGTATTGAAAGTCAATCCGAACATCCTTTAGCCGAAGCCATCACAAAAACCTTAAACATTGAATCTGTAAAGCAGGTTGCAATTGATCAGTTCGAAAGTATTACCGGAAGAGGTGTCATAGCCACAATAAAAGGTGAAAAATATATTGTGGGAAACGAAGCCCTCATGAATGAATCGGGGATTAAACTGTCTGACAGTGATAGCCGGATGATCAACGAACTTCATAAACAGGCAAAAACCGTAATATATTTTGGGCAGAAAGATAAAATTCATGCAATCATTGCCATTGCTGACAAGATAAAAACCTCATCTCCAAAAGCTATTGAACGGTTAAAGCAAATGGACATCGAAGTTCATATGCTTACAGGTGACAATGAACAGACTGCAAAATCAGTATCCCGTCAGACCGGAATCGATCTATACAAGTCTGGACTTTTGCCCAATGAAAAAGCAGAATACATTCAAAAATTGCAAAAGAAAGGCAAAATAGTTGCCATGGTTGGCGACGGTATCAATGATTCTCATGCAATGGCACAGGCCGATGTCAGTTTTGCAATGGGACAAGGTTCTGATATCGCAATGGATGTTGCCAAGATGACGATTTCTTCATCGAGTCTGGAGGCAATACCTTCTGCTATTATCCTTTCACAACAAACAATAAGGACCATCCGTCAAAATCTTTTCTGGGCCTTTATTTACAATCTCATCGGGATCCCCATTGCAGCAGGGCTTCTCTATCCATTAAATGGTTTCCTGCTCAACCCAATGATAGCAGGCGGTGCTATGGCGCTTAGCAGTGTGAGTGTGGTGAGCAATAGTCTGCGACTTAAATTTATGAAATTGAATACTAACTTAAAATCAAACCGATATGAAAACTTTAAAGTTTAAAACCAATGTGAACTGTGGTGGATGCATTTCAAATGTGACTCCTCATCTTAATGAGATTAAAGGAATTTCAAAATGGAGTTTCGATACTGCTAATCCATTAAAAATACTGACTGTAGAAACTGAAGAAACCTCTTCTGCAGAAGTCATCAACATCCTCAATGCCGCCGGTTACAAAGCAGAATTGATTGCTGACTAATATAAACAGGTAGAGACGCAATATTTTGCGTCTCTACCTGTTTATAATAAAAATGCTGTTGTTATTTCAATTTCCAGACCACTACACCTGCTGTTGGTAATTCTCTTAATCCAATTACTATTTTAGCATCATTCGGAATATTCATCTGAAATTTCTTATCTGAATAATTCACTCCAATCCCCAATCCGTCGCGATATTCGACTGTCACTCCTTCTGGATAGTTTTCAATTTGAATATTCAAACTTGCGTATAATTTCTGCAGAACATCTTTTTCGAGTAAGCCATTATTGCTGTCAACACCCACATATGTGACGGTTCCTTTTCCCAGTTTTCTTGAGATTACAGCCGGTTTTCCGGCATAAAAGTCTCCCTGATATGTCGCCCATACTTCGGTTCCCTGTTGAGGTTTAAAAATCTCTCCCCAGGTTTTCCATGCATATTTCTTATTTCCCATCCACACCGAATCCTGTGCATGCGGCATTGGAAGGTCATAAAATTCGATCTCCGCCCCTATCAGGTTATAGATGGGCTCTGCGAACTTAGCTTCCCAAAGATGCATCTCCCGGTCTTTATGGCCTGTTCTGCAGGTCAACACCAGGTTTCCACCTGCCTTCACATAGTTGGTCAATTTATCGATCAATGTTTTATCAATCTGTTGATAGGCAGGAGCAATCAGTACCGGATACTTCGAAAAGTTTGCAGAATCAACAATAAAATCAACCGGTGCTCCAAACGATTTCAGCGTGTTGTAATACTTGCTGATGTGTCCCATCGTATTCCACTGATCCGTTTGTTTGTTCATATCCATACCCCAGTTGTTCTCATAATTGAACAGAATAGCTGTTTTTCTTGCCAGATAGGCTATTGGAAGTGATACCTTTGGATCTGTATCTTTTCTCAATGAACTGATCTCCTGAATGAACTTCTGATATTCTAATCCCCCGGGAGTAGGTGTTACGCCATCTGTTCCCACTATTCCATAATGATATTGCTCATATCCTGTCAATGGTGCCCTGTAACGATAGGTACAAACCAATTTGCTACCTCCTGCAAACTGATGCCACAGCCACAAATGAACAGCTCCCGGAAGTGGTTGTGGATTAATGCGGCCCCAGTTTACCTGTCCCGGCTGCAATTCCATCACTCCATAGTATGGTGATAGTGGTCTGAAAAAATCATTTGCCATCGAAATACGGTAAGGATCTCCCAGACGGTAACCCTTAGGACCAACACCAAGATCATCACCATAAACCATGTAACGGGTATATGTCACAAAATCCAGTTGCGTGCTCTTACCGATATATCCGCAATCATACGATGGGATATAATTTGAAGTAACCCATTGGTCCTTTGATGCATATTTTTTAATCTCCCGTGCCTGATCATCCAGAAATGATGATGTCTCCCATGCAGCAAACCGGTAATGATCTAATCTTTGATTAAGATTCATGCCCCATTGTTTGTGCATCGGGATATTGATCTGAGCGAAATTAGAATATAACTGGCTCCAGAACGATGTTCCCCATGTCTGATTGAGTTTATCAATTGACACATATTTTTTCTTCAGCCATGCCCTGAAACGTTGTTGGGCGTCCTGATTGTAATCAAAAAAGACTCTGGGCTCATTATCAATCTGCCAGCCCATTATTCTTGAATCTTTTCCATAATGTTTTGCGAGTTCAGCAACCATTTTAATCGAATACTGCCGGTAAATAGTACTCGAAAAAGAGGCGGCCTGACGAGATCCATGATCGTCGCGTATTCCATTTTCATTCAGTGCTAAAATGTTGGGATATTTTCGAACCAGCCAAACAGGTGGTGTACAGGTTGACGTACACATAATTACTTTCAGCTTGTACTTGGCAGCCAGCGCAACCGCCTTATCCAGCCATGCAAAATCATACTTTCCTTCCTGTGGTTCAAGTTGGGCCCAGGCAAACTCGGCAAAGTGGGTGAATTCGAATCCCATGGCAGCCATGTTTTTGAAGTCTCGTTCCCATTGCGAAGGATCCCAATGTTCCGGATAATAATAGACCCCGGTAGTAATCAACTGGTCTTCGGGAAAATACTTTAGGCTCTTTTGTGCATTCATTGTCAATGCTATCGTTATGAAGAGCAGGAAGAAGGAAAGTTTACGCATACTATCTGTTTTATATGTCAAAAATAGCGCTTATTTGTTGGAAAATCAAGCATCAAATCCATCACACCTGTTTTAAAATCATAATTATTCCCTTAACTTTGGCTTTTACTTCAATGGTCTTGACAACAAAACTTTCCGGAATCATGAAAAAACTTACTGGCTTATCCATTCTTGTCGTTTTTACAATATTTACTTTGGTATCATTTCTGGGTTGTTCAAAAAAGGGTGATACAACTCCAACTTTACCCACTGTCAGCATCCAGTCCATTACTAAAATCTCGACGACTTCAACCACCGTTACCGGAAATATTTCAAATAATGGAAACAGCACAATTACTGAATCAGGTATTTGTTTTGCAACAACTATAAGTCCCGATATTACTAAATCAAAAATAGTAAATACCGTTTCAGGCGGGATATTTAGTTGTGCGTTAACCGGCCTACTTCCCGAAACAGTTTATTATGCAAGGGCTTATGCCAAAAACACAACTGGAATTGCATATGGTAACGAATTATCTTTCACGACCAATGCCCTTAAATTCTGGGTTCCCGATGCCGTTTTCAGGGCTACTCTAAAACAGAAATTCCCAACTGCATTTGACACAAAAGACTCTCTGAAAGTATCTAACTCAAGTATTACGGGCTATAATGGAAGTCTTGATGTAAGCAATAAAGCCATCGCCACTTTATCCGGAATTCAATATTTTACTTCTTTAACCCTTTTAAGCTGTTCATATAATACATTGTCGACACTTGATGTTAGCAAGAATATTGCATTGACAACTTTGATTTGTTCAGGTAATCTGTTGACCAGTCTGGATATCAGCAAATGCATCTCATTAAAACTATTGGCTTGCTATACCAACCAGTTGACTTCTCTGGATGTCAGCAAGAATACAGCATTGACATTTTTGGATTGCGATGACAACAAGTTGACAACTCTTGACTTATCTAAAAACACAGCATTGACTTCAATCTTTTGCTATAATAATTTACTGACAAATCTGGACATCAGTACACTAACAACGGTCCCTGATAATTTATATGTTCTCACTGATTATTCTACTTTAGCCAACAATGGCAATACGGGCTTAACAACCCTCAAAGTAAACATTGCGATCAAACAACTTCCTGAAATCATAAATATAAAAACAACCCGCAGCAGTTGTACGATTTCGACCTGGAACAATGGTGCGCAGGTGTGTGGCAATTATAACCCAATTACAAACACCTGTCCATAAATCCCGAATATTTCCTTAATTTTGCACTGTTTTAGATGAAATGATTTTGTGTCGTTTTGATAATCAACTTTTATGTACACTATCAACAAAGAATTCCATTTTTCAGCAAGTCATATTCTAACTGGTTTAGAACCCGAACATCCCTGCAGTCGTTTACACGGACACAATTATGTGGTGAATATATTTCTGCGTTCCGAAGAACTCAATGAAGTCGGATTTATCATTGATTACGGCGAACTCAAACCGGTCCTGTTGTATATCAAAGACGTTCTCGATCACCGCCACCTGAATGATGTCCTGTCTTTCAATCC
>Ga0209538_1001528_pt1 | contig 12202 bp, 10 predicted proteins | sample BarGraNGADG00211_2_FD_184492 | JGI IMG/M metagenome (GOLD analysis project Ga0209538, IMG submission 184492) | Arctic peat soil microbial communities from Barrow, Alaska - Barrow Graham LP Ref core NGADG0004-211 (SPAdes) (version 2) | ecosystem: Environmental > Terrestrial > Soil > Wetlands >... | reverse complement strand
ATATTCATCCTTATAGGCCTCGGTTACGGTGCAAGCGTCCTTATTGAATATACAACTACTGGAGTTGTAACGCGGTTCGCAGCTGCTATCCTTTCTGTTCTGCTTATTATGACAGGCTTACAGGTTACGTTCTTTGGCTTGTTGGCCGACATAATACTAACGAACCTGCGACGAAGATAAGCTAAGATGAATATTGCTTACGTATCTGATGTTGTATACCCGTTTGTAATGGGGGGGGCTGAGAAGCGCATCTACGAAATGGGTAGGCGTCTTACTGCTCACGACGAGGTCCACGTTTTTGGCATAAAGTGGTGGGAAGGTAACAAGGATATCGATTTAGATGGATTACACTTGCACGGCATTTGCAAGCCGCTCAGCCTGTATTCCGGAGAGAGAAGGTCATTTCAAGAGGCAGTGCGCTTTGCAGCCAGTTTAAGCCCTTTATCTGCTTATGATCTTGACGTTATTGACTGCAGCCAATTTCCGTATTTGCACTGCTTTCCATCAAAGCTGATCTCGCAGCTAAAAGGCGTTCCGTTGGTCATCACATGGCACGAGTTCTGGGGCGACTATTGGAACGAATACTTGGGCAAAATAGGGTTCCTTGGCAAGCTCACTGAGAGAGCAGCGCTGAGGGTGGCTGATAAAGTTATAGCGGTTTCCGAAGCTACCAAAGAACAGCTAGCGTGCCTCAAGAAAGATATAGCACTTGTGCCAAACGGTGTAGATATCGCCTTTATAGACTCCGTTGCACCTGCTGAGATCTCAGCTGATGCGCTTTTTGTCGGAAGGCTGATTCGTGAAAAAAACGTCGATCTGCTTATACGTGCCCTCCCCACCGATGCTACACTATGCATCATCGGTGATGGTCCCGAGAAAGAGAACCTCGTGCAGCTAGCAAAAGACGTCAATGCGACAGTGCGATTTGTCCGCACTCTGCCCTACACAGACCTCATTAGCGTAATGAAGGCCGCGAATTCACTAGTTCTGCCATCCGCTCGTGAGGGGTTCGGTATTGTTGCCCTTGAAGCGCTCGCGTGCGGTACGCCCGTCATCACCAGCAACGTTGAGAAAAACGCGGCGAGCGCACTCATCACGCCGGGAGAGAACGGCTTTCTTGTAGCCCCAACCGTTGAGGAGATCCGATCAGCGCTGTCTGCAATTGACAAACGGCAAATGCAGCGAGCCGCAAAGGTGAGTGCGGCGTCTTTTGATTGGAATACCTTATGTAAGGAATTGTACGATGTATACCGCTCCTTGACATGATGCAGGCAATATCTCGTAACGAGTCTTTCGTTTAGTCCGTGCAGCGCTTAATAACCTTTTTAAAGGTACGCTGTCTTTTAATTACTCACGGAGTACACTCAAGGTTTTGCAATAGAAACCCTCGGAGGCAATAAATTGAAAATTCTGTTCGCTGCTGAGCTTTTTCCTTTCTGCAATGAGGCTGGTGAACTTCAAATACAAGGCGGAGGTGAGATTAACACCTACGCACTAGCTCGTGAGCTTTCAAATAGCAACCACGTAGCCGTGCTGACGTCAGAAATACCTAAGTCTACTTATCCTCCGGATCTCTTCCCATTTGACGTAAAGAACGTTTATAACGGAAAAACCGTCGCGCAGCGTCCTGAAAACCTGCGATTTGCTGTAAGACTATCTCGGGAATTAAGGCGACTATCGCCGGAGTTTGATGTTATCGTGCCCCAAACATTTGTGCCGGTGTTGTCGACGTGGCTAAGCCGCGTCAAGAAGCCTGTCGTGCCACTTGTTTACGACATTTATCAACCTTTACCTTTGGCTAACGGAGTAGCAGCGTGGCGAGATTTGCAGAATGGCAGCTTGGCGAGGGGACTTCAAGGGAGTCTTCTAGAGAGAGTATGTTTGTACTACGCTTCGAACTGCCCCCTCGTAATTACGATCTCAAAGGCTAGCTTAGACACGCTGCAGTATTGGATTCCACGACACAAAATCAGGTTGACTGGTTGTGGAATCGACCTGAACGGATATCGAGCTGGGCTTAAAGACGTTGACGTCGTATGCATCGCACGACTCGACGTTCCATACAAGAATGTGGATACTGTATGTGACGCTTTGTTTGACTCTGACATTCGCACGTTCATAGTAGGCGAAGGGAAACTCCGAAGCAAGATTGAGCAGGAGTATGGGGGTAAGAATATTCTTTTTACCGGGGCGATATCAGAATCAGAAAAAAAGGCACTTCTGGCAAGATCAAGGGTCCTTGTTTCAGCTTCATCAGTGGAGGGATTTGGAATAACGCTTCTCGAAGGTCTTGCATCAGGTTGTTTAGTAGCTGCGAGTGACATCGGGGCCCATAGGTTTGTCGACCGAGGCTCGGGCACAATTCAGTTCTTCGATGTTGGCGATAGCATCGAAATTAAATCGGTCGTGACTGAGCTTTTGAACCTATCTGACCGAGATATATCAACAAAACAGTCGCAAGGAATTGAACTTGTCAAGCGATATTGGCAATGGAAATTAGTTGCGCGCAAAACAGAAATATTGCTCAAATCAGTGGTTCCGCCACAAAGCTTACCATCGACCCCGTAAACGCTTTTAAAAGCCACCTACGTCGTTCCCTCACCGGTATCGTACTCTACTGAGCTCACAATAGCAGCCGAAATCGAATCGACCCCATCGAGCCACTCAGCAACGAAACTGTCTTCCAACTCCGCAATGGTTTCTTGGTAAAGCGTCTCGCCAGCGATCACTCGAGCACCTATTTTCCCGATTATCGCTAGTGCTACGTCAAAATTCTCCTTTTTTTCTTGTTCGAGCGCTTCTCTAATCAACTCATCCAGTGGCGATTTGTCAACAAAAGACCCTCCAACATAACTTTCAAATGATGCAAAAGCCCCAACGAGAGACGCCTGGATGAGTGCGATTAGGTCGTCTAGCTCCCCGTCACCTGTGTTGGTTTTTTTCTCCGTTATCGTCTCTATAGCGTGTAAACCTTCTAAAGATTCTTCCCGCGTGAGCTTGCCTATTTCAAAACCTTTTACAAGCTTGCAGCAAGAGATTACAACGTCTTCTTCCATCTCTATAAAGACTTTAGTCGCCGTCTCGCCCATATTTTTGTAGTCGCTTTGCTTTGCGCACTCTAGCCAATTGCTCCAACGTTCCTCAGTGAACGGTATGCAGAAGTTCTTTGCGGTTTTCATTGAATAGCCTGCGTAGTTTCTTCGGGAATCTACTTCGGGGTATAATTCGATAATATTTATAGGTTATAGACGTTTGCCGGTAGCTCTAAATAAATCATTTAATCAATTACCTATCGATAAAGTGTGCAAAAAGCGCTGTGTATGCTTAAAGTGCAATCGTACTGGTTTATGATCTTGTTATAAATGCAGCCCAAAACCAGCGGACAGAAAAACGGAGTCCATCATGCTAATGGTAGAAGCCCAAAGCGTGCATAAGATATACGAATTGAATGGGATAAAAGTCCACGCGCTCAGAAATATCAACCTTATTATTGAAAAGGGCGATATGGTGGCGATTATGGGCCCCAGTGGTTGTGGAAAGACAACCTTGCTAAACTGTCTGTCAGGACTCGATGATCCAACCTCGGGCGTCGTAAAAATTGAAGGGATCCCCCTCTCCCAGATGAACGATAATGAGCTATCAGAATACCGCGCAACGAGGATGGGATTTGTATTCCAATCGTTTAACCTGCTCCCTGTGCTGACGGCAGTTGAGAATGTTGAGCTGCCACTCTTGATTGCAGGCATAAGCGAGACAGAGGCACGCGTCCAAGCGTTGCAAATGCTCGCGACCGTTGAACTTAGCGAGTGGGCACACCATAAACCATCTGAACTGAGCGGCGGTCAACAACAGCAAGTAGCGATCGCCCGGGCGCTCATCAATCGTCCGGCAATCATTTGGGCTGACGAACCAACGGGCAACTTAGATTCAACGGGCGCCGACCAGATAACTAAGCTCCTTAAACGACTCAATGCGACTAATCGACAAACATTTGTCATTGTGACTCACGATCCGGCAGTCGCAAAGACTGCCGACCGGTTGATCAATATGAAAGACGGCGCTATTCTCTCGGAATCCGCTGCGACTTCGATTTAGCTGTCCAAGAGACAGATTGAGGAACACAGATGTACTCAGGGCTTCTTCTCGGTATGGTCGTTGCGCTTCTACTGCTTGTGGTGCTGCTGGCAGTTAAGAACAAGACAATGTTCAAAGTCGGCGTGAGAAACCTTGCGCGACGTCCGAAAAATGCGGCCATTGTCATCGCCGCACTCCTCATAAGCACCGCAATCATCTCGGGGTCGCTAGTCGCAAGCGATAGCCTCAACTATGCGGTAGTAAGGGCCACATACGATGCTCTCGGCAACGTTGACGAAATTGTCACAATGAACGGTCAACCGTTCAACGTTTCCGTTTACGAAAAGCTTGCGGCGGATCCCTATGTTGCTAATTACACCAAGGGCTTATCTCCCAGCCTGTATGGGCAGGTGCCGTCAGTAGACGATGTGACCAGTGGCATTACCTCGACACAAGTAACGCTGGTCGGTTTAAACTTCAGCGCCGATGCCCAATTTGGGCAGTTCACGCTACTCAACAACACACAAACTAATGCTAGCGATCTACGCGGTGGAGAAGCCCTGATCAACAATAAGCTCGCTCAGGACCTTAATGCGCACGAAGGCGACAAACTGGCAATCTATTACGGTGGAAATGAATCCTCCTTTAAGGCTTACACGTTCGCAGTGAAGTACATTGCAAAAGATGAAGGAAAAGCCCTGTACGGATTAAACAAGAATATCTTTGTGACGCTTGACGCTGCCCAGGTCGTTTTTCAAAACGAGGGCCAAATCAACGAAATAAGAATTTCAAACCTGGGCACCGCTGAATCTGGGGTAGCAAAATCGAACGACGTTTCAGAGTTCGTGGCCAAAGCTTTGTCAGATTCGCCAGACCGATTTGACGTTAAGGCCGTCAAGCAGGATACGTTGGCCGCTTCTCAACAAGAAGGGGCCCTCTTCTCAAACTTGTTACTGGTGCTTGCGGTTCTCTCGGTAGCAGCAAGCAGCACCCTCATCGTCAACGTCTTTATCACCCTTGGCGAAGAACGTAAAAGCGAGCTGGGATTGGCCCGCGCAATAGGCATGAAGCGGAGGCATCTCGTGCTGCTGTTTTTCTTTGAGGGGACGATTGCCGCGTTGTTAGCCGCGGCGATAGGCTCTGTTCTAGGCGTGGGCATCGGAGCTGGTATACTCAGTGTGCTCAACGTGGCATTTAATGGAGAAAATCTTGTGGGAACGTCCCTTGTGCTGCACTACGATTTCTTAGATCTAGTTGCTGCCTTTCTCGTGGGCGCGCTCACAGCTATGTTAACCATAACGCTGTCGGCTTCAAAAATCAGCCGGTTGAGCATCGCAGGAGCGATTCACAATACCGAGCAATCCACGAACAAGTCGCAGAGGCCGATCGGCACCGTTCTAGCCGGGATTGCGCTGGTGGCGTGTGGCCTGGCAGCGTACGCGACGCCGAAGGATATCATTGTCGTCCACATTGTAGCCCCGATTTTGGCTATTGCTGGTATAGGTTTGATCGTTCAGCAAGCAGCCACTCGTCGATTGGCGCTGACGATGTCGGGAGCGCTTCTCACAACCTATGCGGCCTATAATGCCGTAGCTAACCCTGCTAATTTTGGCGATGTTACATCGACGGTTGTTTTTGCAGCTCTAGGAGCCCTTTTGTTGATTGGCACGCTTCTAGTAGTGCTGGCAAACGCTAGCATTTGGCTGCACGGAGTCGCCAAGTTGTTGGGAAGATTTGCAGGCGTTCAATCTTCGCTAAGGTTAGCAATCGCCTACAGTCTGCAAAAAAGATCCCAGTTCAGAATGACGGTCATCATAGTGTCAGTTGTCATCTTCCTTGTCGTTCTGACTTCGGTGACGGCAGCTGTATACCAGCCAGATATCGAAAAGCAGACAGGCGGATATGACATTCGGGTGACGACAACAACGCCTTTAGCAAACTTGACGATGTTGCAAGTACAGTCACTCACGCCCGGCCAGTCAGGCACGGCGCCGGTTGCATTGTTGAACGAGTCAGAAATCAGCTACTACGACGGACTTTTCACGACGAACGTGACCGGGATGACGATCAATGATCAGCAACCGAATTACCAAGGATCTGGGAAAGGCGCGATCTACGGAGTTGATGCGAATTTCTCCAAGCACTCGCAGTATAGCTTCCAAGACACTTTGACGGGCTTCAATTCGTCTCAGGACGTTTGGAACGCTCTTAACAATCCGCTTTATGTCGTGGTCGATTCGAACTACTTCTACGGCGCCAATGCCACTCAAGTGAAGGCAGGCGACGTCGTTTCAGTGGCGACAACAAACGGAACGGCGCGAAAGATCGTCGCGGGCGTTCTGGATGAAGTCTACCTCCACGGGATATTTATGAGCAAGCAACAAATGCTGCAGTATTTTCCCGCGATTACGGGCGACACTTTGTTTCTCATCAAATCGGAGAACGGCATGAAACCTATTGACCTAAGCTATGACCTCAAAAAGGGCTACAAAATAGCGGGCATTAACGCATTTCTGATACGTGATGAGCTACTTCAGATGATGAGACAGACCCAGTTGCTGTTTCAACTCACAGCGACCGGTCTCGGCCTCGGACTGATCATTGGAATGGCGTCGGTCGGCGTAATCACATCACGATCGGCAATTGAACGGCGCCAAGAAATCGGCATAATGCGGGCCATCGGTTTTTCCCGAGGACGCTTGGAAAAGTCGCTAATACTCGAAGTGATGTTGGCAATCACCCTAGCCGTACTCGTCGGGCTATCGACAGGGCTCGCCGTCTCTGGCGCTATCTATATCAGCTTGAATCAATCCGTGAAAGCGCCATTTACTATACCGATAGCTCAGCTTGCCCTAGTTTTTGCGGCCGTCTATTTGGCAGCCATAATATGCACGATAATTCCAGTGAGGAACGCTTCAAAAATATCACCCGCAGAGGCTATCCGATACGTTGAATAGGCCCGGCAATGTCCTAGAAGATTGCAGTTATTGAAAGAACCGAGCACGCGACGACCAATTTCGACGAACCTCTGAGGGCAATTTGGCTTGTTTCAAAAGCTCAGGCTAAGCTCTTTTCCACTAGTGACGTCACTTTCGCTTACCGCAATCGATTTCGTCGAGTTTCCGACGGTCACATTGTACGCATTGCCGGTTTTCATGCCGTAGGACGTCCAATTTGTGGAGTAAGGCACTATAAACGTGTGAGTACCGTTTACGAAAGCGCTCTGTGTATAGTTGAAGGTCCTATTTTGGTTTGTTGTAACGTTCAGCGATACAGTTGTATTTCCGTTACCAGCGACCTTAATTTTTGTACCGTTGACGTACTCAAAGGTCTTCACATACTTTATTTCCGTTCCACCGAGCGTGCCGACTGACGTTGGAGATTCGTGGACCAAGCGATAGTGGCTGTAGCCATTCCCATCATAATACTGTAAACGAACTACTGTTGTGTTGTAGTACTCTTCGTTTGGGGCACTATACTGCTTGACTGATCCGTTTGCGTCTAGGTAGGACTGCGTCGTAAAATACTTCTCAATCCCATTCCCTGAGAGGAGCGCTATTGCCTGAAACTTACCCTGATAGTTTGCGATTTCATAATCTGTCATCACATACTTTACGTTACGGTTCTGGACGATGCTAACGGTATCGGACTCATTCTGGCTCGTGAAGAACTGCGCGGCGTCGCTGACGCCGGTTTGGAAGTTGTTCGCAACAGCAGGCCTGTGACCAAACCAAATGATCCAGTTACCGTAATCCCACCAACTAAGTACTCCATATTCTGGTATTTTGTTGGAGCTCACATTGAAGTTCGACGTTTGCGTCGTGTTATCCCTCATCCAGAGCAGCGATTCCTTCCAATCGGGTACGATCTCTTGTGAGCTCTTTGCGTAAGTTGCGGTGACATTGATGCTTGGCAAGAGCAAGACTAACACAACAAGAAAAACGCCTAGTAGTTGCGTGTATTTTATTTCACGCCCGAAGAGATGTCTGAGCGCACTGACTTCGTTAACGTTGAATAACGCACTATACGCCTTGCTAACCAGAGTGTCCATAATCCATACAATAATGAACCCAGAAAGGATAGCGACATTTGCAGACAAGAGAAACGTAAAACGCGTCTGAATAATGGTAATTGCAAAAGCAAAAACGCTCCAAACGAGCAGCAATAATGCGGCTTCGTCCTGTTTTTTATATACGCGATATCCGAGCACCACCAAGCCGATGAGGGCAACAAATAGCAGAACTTGGAAATAGCTCGCAACAGTGTTAAGCTGGAAGCCGCTTGAACCCCACAACAATGGCTGCGCCTCCGAAATAGTCTGCAAAACGCCGCTTTGCGTGAAAAATCCATACCCAGTGAACACGGTTGTGGCGAGGTCAGGCCGCAAGAGATAGAAGCCTAACAACCCGGCAATTAGCAGTACGCAAATCGTCAATGGATAAAGTGCACGACGTGAATCTCGGAGGTAATAGGCGAGGAATCCAAATAGGCCGAAAATGACGAGCAAAACAGCCAATAGAAGAGGTTGAAAAAGAGAAAGGTGCAAAGTATCGATAGTCATTCCGAAGTGGCTCGAGAGACTCACCGGAAGGAGGGTAACCAGTGATACGATGAGCATTGTCATCAAGATAGTGGTTAGATTATCGGATCGTTCATGCTTCAAGTGATAGATGCTGAACTGGACGATAGCGAAAGCCCCGATTATTCCAAGAAATAAGAATCCACCTAACCACGTCAACAGAAGCGCGGTTACAAAAACACCGGCCAATCCTGCGTAAAGCAGTGTTCTCTTGTCTTCACGCGTAAAGGCCAAACTTCTAACCTTAAAAAACGAGAGCTGGCCCTTAAGTGCTAGCATAAAAAACAACAGCAACAACGCTGGAAAGAGTACTTCCGCAGCGACGTGGTGATTGAGATTTCCCACCATTGAACGCAAGAGATTCGCTGGGATGACCGTAAGAAGCGCCGCCGCAACAATGCCTGCCTTCCAGTCGAAAACGAGCTTCGTTATGTAATACACCGGCAATATTGCCAGAGCCCCTAAGACCGCTGGAAACGTTGCCACGCCTACCTGATAATCAACGTGAAAGAGCGCCATGGCCGCCATTGCGTAAGCCGATGCTAGAAAATCATAAAGTGGCGGCCAGCCAATCCAAAAGCCGTTAGGGAAATCCACGTACGGATCGAAGGCAAGCACGTTTGGAAAATGCTGAATTGTGTATTCACCTATCCGTAGGTGGTAGTAAGGATCAAAGTCCGAAATGATTATACTGCCAGCTTGTATCGAGTTAGCGTACGGCAGTGTTATTCGCAAATAAAGAGCGACAACAAACACGACAAAAAGCATTACAGCCCTTTCTGCGTGCTTATCTCTGAACCAGCCTAAATTCGTATTTATCTCACCTCGGTCGACGACGTCTCTATTTAAACCGGGAAGACGTATCCGCTTGTTGCCGTGCGCGTTTGACACCCCGAAAGGCGTGCAAACACATATTCTAGAGCATCACGTATTATTTATAGTGTGTGGATATTCCGTTCTCAATAAAGTGCCCAAGCTAAACGCTAGAAATCCCGTTGCGCCCATAACGTAAGCTGCGATGTGATGTTCGATGTTGAAAAGTCGAGCTAAGAAAAAGGAAATACGCCAAGAAAAGGATGTCACGCACGTTATCGACCTAGCAGACGATAAGTTCAAACACGGGAAATTCGGTGAAGCTATCAATCATTACGATGCCGTTCTCAAGCAGGTACCGGACAACTTTAGAGCACTTCACAACAAAGGGTTGGCACTTTTTGCTCTTAACAAATTCGAAAAAGCAATTGAGTGTTACGACCAAGCTCTTAAAATCAGACCTAACGCGTTGCACGTCAAGCTCAACAAAGCCATATCGTTGAACAGCAAAAGCGACTTTGGCGAGGCTAAACGTCTACTGGATCAAATCATAACACTTAATCCCACAAACAAGGAGGCGCTTAACGCCCGGGCCTTATCTGAATTCAACCTCGGCCTAGATACCGAAGGGATTCAGGACCTAAAGAAGGCTATAGAGATTGACCCTTGTTACACGATGGCGTGGAACAACCTCGGATGTTTTTATCTTGGCCTCGGAGAACTGGAAGATGCTATAGAATGTTTTGATCAGACTCTTACCGTCGACACAAAAAACTACGACGCGTTTTTACTTAAGGACATGGCTTTAGAACGACGGGAGAAACAAGAAAAGCGTCGCTAGTCAGGTAAAGGGCATAGACACAATCAAATGAAGTTTGAGGATTTAAATGCGCAAGCGCGAGTTTGACAATCTGGCTTTGCCAGCACCTGATCGAGACTTAATAGAGGATTTCCTCAAAGCTGTCCAAGAGTGGGCACCAACGAGTTTAAAGTCGATCATACTCTACGGTTCAGTAGCAAAAAGCATTTTTCCGGAAGAGTACGATATTGACGTCGTATTACTTTTTTCGAGTGATTTCGACCATACGCAATTCTATTCAGACATCTACCGCATAGTAAGGACGCTCCAACCTCACCGTGAAATGCACATCGTGTTAGAATGGGAGGGTGAGATAGAACCCGCTTATCGGGAGCTAATTGAAGGAGAAGGGATCGCCCTTTACCCGTAAGAGCTGATCTTTCCTACATCAAAGGATGCACAACTTTATCCTTATTTGTTAAGAGCTCGTCAACGGTCGGCGATTGCCTCATAGCATTGCCAATCGCAAGCTTCGTCGCTTCGTAGTTGTACTCAAACAGCTTCTTTTTGTCTGAAGCATTTCCGTTAATATAGACTGACGCGATTATCATCAACTCGTTCTCAACAGCGGCTGGAATTACTCTTTCCTGAACACTATCGAGAACTGCCTTAGCTATTGCCGCTTGGACGGGCCCGAACATGAGCTCGGCTTGCGCTTCACCCTTTATGGTCACTTTATTTACCATTAGCGTCGCAGGCTTAACAGCGTAGTTTGGCGCCAGTATCGCGAGCAGGGCTGTATGTCCCATTCTCGGCGTTGCAAGCGCCGTTAGGAAAGCCGTCTCGAACGCTCCTCCTTTTTGACCAATCGCAATGTCAATATGCGCTAGTTCCGGCATTTCACCAACCAATGCCTCGCCAATTCGTGTCCTAAATTCCGGGGCCTTTTCAATGATCTTTTCTGCCATTTTTAGTCCTCTTTCAGGCGTTAGGTCCTAAACTTATATTATTTTTCCGCGTTCACTTAACGCCATCGGCCTACATTATTCGAAAGATCCGAGGTCTACCGTTGTGCAGCAGCTTAAGGCTTTATGGTAGTAACGTGAGAGTAAGATTATGAACATCGTTGTAGGCTACGAGAGTTATCATGGCAACACGCGGACTATGGCGTATGCAATAGAACGCGGAGCTCGAGAGGCGGGAGCAGAGACGGTTATTAGAAATATAAGACAAATCAAGCCATTTGACGTCAAAAAAGCGGACGTCTTTATCATCGCCACGCCAACTTATCATGAAAAACCGCCGTCTAGCGTGCGCTATTTCATGAAGAATTTTGACAATTTCGATTTCAGCAACAAAACAGCCTTCGTATTAGGTTCGTATGAACTTCTCGGTGAAGCCATAGACCAGACAATTGACTTCTTTCACTCGAAAGGTGCAACTGTTTTAGTCCCGCCAATCAGAGTCAAGGGGAAGGCGTCTAAAGCTGATCTCGAATCGTGCCAGAAGAAAGGAGCAGAAATAGCAACGCCATAGGGCAGATAGCTCCGCCTAAGCGCCTCCTAGTGTGCGATATGCTAACTTAGTCTGAAATCAGTATATGCGATGGTCGACAAGAGACAAGAACGCACGACGCGTGAAGCAACTCTTCAAAGCGCAGGTGCTAAACATCCAGAAGAGGAGTCGTGGTTATATCAGGGCAATTTCTTGGCCGTCAGCAAAAACTCGCGGTTTGCGAATTATAGCGTCAAGGTGCACGCCAGCAACAACGTTTCCACCAATAGTACTATTGTCGCCTAACGCAATGTGAGCCGTTCCCCTAACCTTCTCATCCTCCAAAACAACGCCGATTATTCGCGCTCGCGGATTTGTGCCAATTCCAAGCTCTGCAATATTCCTCGCCTCGTCCCCGAGCGGGTTAATGATCTTAAGAACCT
>Ga0209538_1001527_pt1 | contig 12210 bp, 9 predicted proteins | sample BarGraNGADG00211_2_FD_184492 | JGI IMG/M metagenome (GOLD analysis project Ga0209538, IMG submission 184492) | Arctic peat soil microbial communities from Barrow, Alaska - Barrow Graham LP Ref core NGADG0004-211 (SPAdes) (version 2) | ecosystem: Environmental > Terrestrial > Soil > Wetlands >... | reverse complement strand
GTAGCGGTCGGCGCCGGCCTCGCGCCAGGCGGCGAGATCCTCGTCCGGCCGCTCGCCGAGGCTCAGTGTGATGGCGGCGATGCCGGTCTCGGCGCGGATGCGGCGCACGACGTCGGCGAGCCACTTCGTCTCGATGCCGTAGTCCTCGCCGGACTGCATGACGAGGGTGCCGTACCCGAAGTCCTCGGCCTTGCGCGCACAGTCGAGCACGACGTCGGCGGGCAAGCGGTAGCGCACCACGTCGTGATTGGCGGCGCGGATACCGCAGTAGGTGCAGCCGCGCACGCAGTAGTTGCTCACCTCGACCAGGCCACGGAGGTGGACCGCGTCGCCGACGAAGCGGCGACGCGTCTCGTCCGCCGCGGCCCACAGTGCCTCCAGCCGCGCCTCGTCGTCCTCGCGCAGCCAGTGCGCGATGGCCTCGCGGCTGAGGGCGTCGGCGACGCCGAGGGGTGGGGTGGGGGATAGGCCGGCGGCCATCAGCAGAGGTCGTCGACGGCGGCGCCGTCGGGCAGGCCGGCGGTCACCGGCTCCCCCGGTGCATGCCCGGCCCGCCGGGCCTGCGCCGCCCGTAGCGCCTCGAGGGCGGCGGGGAACGGCTGCAGGGCGCGCTCGAAGATCCCCAGGCTGAAGGCGATCACGAGGCCGTAGTTGGTGATCGGCACGCCCTGCTGCCGGCAGCGCAGGATGCGCCCGAGCATCGCCCGGCGGTTGAACGTGCAGGCGCCGCAATGGATGACCAGATCCCACTCCGAGAGGTCGTCGGGGAAGTCGTGCCCCTGCACGTGCTCGATGTTGAGCTTGCCGCCCACGTACTGCGTGAGCCAGCGCGGGATCTTGACCCGGCCGATGTCCTCAGCGATGGGGTGGTGGCTGCAAGCCTCGGCGATGAGGATGTTCGCGCCGCTCTTCAGGTCGTCGACCGCGAGCGTACCTTCCACCTGACTGACGAGGTCGCCCTTGAAGCGGCTGAAGAGGATGCTGAAGCTGGTCATCGGCACCTCGGGCGGCGTATCCGCCGCCACCTTGAGGAACGCCTGCGAGTCGGTGACCACGAGCTTCGGCGGGCGGTTGAGGCGCTCGATGGCGTTACGGAGCTCGCGCTCCTTCACCACGAGCGCCATCGCGTCGCTGTCCATGAGGTCGCGGATGCTCTGCACCTGGGGCAGGATCAGGCGCCCGCGCGGGGCCTCCTTGTCGATCGGTACGACCAGCACGGCCAGGTCGCCGCCGTTGACGAGGTCGCCGAGGATCGACGGGTTGTCGATGAAGTCGGGCGGCGCCGCGTCGAGCAGGGCCTGACGGAAGTCGAGCACGCCGCGGCCCTCGCTCGCCGCCGTCATCACCGGCGTGATCTTCAGATCCTGCAGGCGCTTCACGGGCGCCGGCTTGCTCACCAGGTCGCTCTTGTTGAAGACCACGACGATCGGTGCCTTGCGCTCGAGGAACTCGTCGAAGATGCCGTCCTCATACTCGCCCCAAGAACCGGCCTCGGTGACCAGCACGCCGAGGTCGGTGCGGTCGAAGACCTGGGTCGTGCGCTTGGCGCGCAGCTCGCCCAGAACGCCGACGTCGTCGATGCCGGCCGTGTCGATGAAGAGCACGGGGCCTAGCGGGAGCAGCTCCATCGGCTTCTCGACGGGGTCGGTGGTCGTGCCGGCGAAGTCGCTGACGATGCTCACCTCCTGCCGGGTGATCGCGTTGAGCAGGCTGCTCTTGCCGACGTTGCGGCGACCGAAGATGCCGATGTGCAGCCGCATGCCGCGAGGCGCATCCATGAGACCCATCTCTAGTCCTCCACCGGGTGCCCGAGCTGCCGCGTGTGGCCGAGGCGGCACAGCGCCTCGGGGGTCAGCAGCTCGTCGTACTCGGCGGCCGTCAGCAGCCCCTTGGCGAGGACGGCGTCGCGGATCGTGGTGCCGTGCGCTTTGGCGTACCCGACCAGCTCACAGGCGGCCTCATAGCCGATCTCGGGGACGAGGGCGGTCGCCGCGGCGCTCGAGGCGTGCACGTGCGCCGCGCAGCGCTCCTCGTTGGCCTCGATGCCCTCCACGCAGAAGCGCCGCAGGATCTCGCAGCCGTGCGCCAGGTAGGTGAGGCTCTGCAGCAGGCAGGCGGCGATGAGCGGGAAAAAGGCGTTGAGCTCGAGACTGCCGAGGCCGGCGGCGGCGGCGGTGCTCGCGTCGTAGCCCACGATGAGCAGCGCTACCTGGCTCACGGCCTCCGGGATCACGGGGTTGACCTTGCCGGGCATGATGCTCGACCCCGCCTGTCGTTGCGGCAGGCGGATCTCGCCGAGCCCGGCCTCCGGCCCTGAGCTCAGCAGGCGCAGGTCGCCGCAGATCTTGAGCAGGTTCATGGCGTGCGCCTTGAGGATGCCGGAGACCTCGACGAACACGTCGGCGTTCTGCGTCGCCTCGAGGAGGTTCTCGGCCCGTGCGAAGCCGATGCTGGTGAGATCGCGCAACACGTCGACGACGCGGAAGATGTACTGTCGGGGGGCGGCGAAGCCGGTGCCGATGGCCGTGCCTCCGAGGTTCACCACGCGCAGGCGCTCCTCGCACTTGTAGATGCGCCAGCGGTCGCGGCCCAGCGCCTCGGCGTAGGCGCCCATCTCGCGGCCCAGCGTGGTGAGCACGGCGTCCTGGTACTCGGTGCGACCCACCTTGACCACGTGGGCGAACTCCTGCTCCTTGGCCTGGAAGGCCTCTTGCAGCGCCACGACCTGCTCCTCGAGCTTGTGGAGCAGGCTGATGGCGGCCAGCCGCAGCGCAGTGGGAAAGGTGTCGTTGGTGCTCTGGTGCAGGTTGACGTCGTCGAGCGGCGAGACGCGCTCGTAGTTGCCCAGCGGCTCGCCGAGGATCTGCAGAGCGCGGTTGGCGATGACCTCGTTGACGTTCATGTTGGTGCTCGTGCCGGCGCCCCCCTGCAGGCGGTCGACGACGATCTCGCTGACGAGGAGGCCGTCGGCCAGCTCGCGGCAGGCTCGCTCGATGGCGTCGGCCTTGGCGTCGTCGGCGGCCCACGCGCCCAGCGAACGGTTGGTGCGCGCGCAAGCGAGTTTGACCGTGCCGAAGGCCCGGGCCAGTTCGCCGTGCACCGCTTCGCCGGCGAGTGGGAAGTTCTCCAGGGCGCGCTCGGTGTGCACGCCGTGCAGGCTCTGCGCCGGCACGGCTACCTCGCCCAGCAGGTCGCGCTCCGTGCGTATGTCGTCGCTCATGGGCTCGTCCTCAGTGGCCGAACACCATCTTCTGCACGTGCACGCCGTCGACGGCGTCGAGCTTGGTCATCATGGCCCCGGCGTCGGCGTCGCTGCCGAAGAACTCGATGAGGACGACACCGCTTGGCGAGCAGACGTCGGCGTCCACGTCGTGCAGGCCGACGCGGGTCTTGATGTTGCAGCCGTACTCGGTGAAGACCTTCTGCACGGCCAACGCGTTCTTCAGCCGGTTGGTGACGTGGATGCCCAGGATGATGTGGTCGTCGTTCACAGTGTGCCCCTCTCCATTCGCTGGTCGTGCGTCGCGAGGCCGGGCAGGCTGCGCCCGCCGGCCCCGGCCTCTCCTCTCAGCAGAGCACGTCGCGGTCACCCCCGCGCACTCTGGCGAGCATCGTCTCGGTGTGGGCGCGGCGCACGTCGTCCATCTCCGTCGTCTTCAGCGTGATGAGGCCTTCGCCGATCGCGCGCGTCTCGCCGGAGCCGTAGTCCAGCAGGTACTCCAGGAACGTGCTCAAGGCGTTGGGGTCGCAGTGGTGCTTGATGTCGCCGGGCTTGGCCAGGTCCATGAAGTCCATCCCGGTACGGCCAAGGCGGTAGCAGGCCGTGCAGAACGACGGCACGTAGCCCAGCTCGGCGACGTCGCGGATCACCTCGTCCAGCGAGCGGTGGTCGCCGAGCTGGAACTGCGCTTCGTCGAAGTGCTCGTCCTCGGCGTAGCCACCGGGGTTGGTGCGGCTCCCTGCGCTGATCTGGCTGATGCCCAGGGCGAACGTCTCGCGGCGGAGGTTGGGCGTCTCCCGTGTGCTCATGATCATGCCGGTGTAGGGCACGGCGAGGCGCAGGATGGCGACGAGCTTGCGGAAGTCGACGTCGCCCACCGGCATCGGCGGCTCTTCGGCGATGTCGCTGCCCGAAGCCGGCTCGAGGCGCGGCATGCTGAGCGTGTGCGGGCCGACGCCGTAGCTGCGCTCCAGCTCGCGGATGTGCTGCATCAGAGCGAGGACCTCGAAGCGCCAGTCGGCCAGCCCGAAGAGCACCCCGATACCGACGTCGTCGATGCCGGCTTCCATGGCGCGGTGCATGCCGGTGACGCGCCAGTCGAAGTCCTTCTTCTTGCCGCTGACGTGCATGCGTCGGTAGGTCTCTCGGTGGTAGGTCTCCTGGAAGAGCTGATAGGTGCCGATGCCGGTGCCCTTGAGCGCCCGGAACTCGTCCACCGAGAGCGGCGCGACATTGACGTTCACGCGGCGGATCTCGCCGTTGCCGCGCTTGACGTCGTAGATGGTGGCGATAGAGTCGAGGACGTACTGAAATCCCTGCTTGGGGTAAGACTCGCCGGCCACCAGCAGCACGCGCTTGTGGCCCTGGTCGACGAGGATCTCGACCTCGCGGCGGATCTCGTCCTGAGTGAGGGCGCGCCGCTTGAGCTCCTCGTTCTTCACACGGAAAGCGCAGTACAGGCAGTCGTTGGTGCACAGGTTGCTCACGTAAAGCGGCGCGAAGAGCACGAGGCGCGCGCCGTAGATGGCGTCCTTGGCGTCGCGCGCGGCGCCGAAGAGCTCGCCGAGCAGCTTGGGGTCGCTCACCGAGCTGAGCACCGCGACCTCGTCCATTGCCAGCCCGTTCAGCTCACGCGCCTTGGCGAGGATCTCGCGCACGCGGCCGGCATCCTTGGTGGCCGCCGCGTGCAGCGCCTCGTCGATGGCGCCCTCGTCTATGAACCCACCCGTCTCGATCACTGCTGTCATGCGTCACTCCCTGGTTCGGCAGCCGCCGGTTCCGCGCAGTCGGGCGCCGCCGGTATCTCAAAACTGAATTCCGCCCACTCGCCGTGCTTGGAGTCGGCGGTGATGCGTCCCTTGTGCAGCTGGATGATGCGCCACGCGTTGTAGAGGCCCACGCCCGTGCCGCGACGCGTCTTGAGGGCCGGGTCGTCGAGGCGTGAGAACCGCCGGAACAACTTGTTCTTCTCCTCTGCGCTGAAGCCCGGCCCCAGGTTCCACACCGAGATCTTGAGCCTGGCCGGGTTGTCCTCTCGTCCAGACGTGACTTCAGCCCTCAGCCTGATGGTCCCATCCTCGTTGCCGTACTTCACGGCGTTGTCGAGCAGGTTGACGAGGACGATGCGCAGCAGCGTGGGATCGCAGCAGATCAGCGGCAGGGGTGCGTGCGGCAGCTCGGTCACGAGCTGCACCCGGTGGGCCTCGAGTTGCGGGGCCACCAGCTCCAGCGCCTCGCCGATGACCTGGTCGTTCACGTTCACCCGCGACGTCGGGTCGAGCGTGAGCTCGCCGCTCTCGACGCGCGCGAGGTCGAGGTACTCATTGACGAGACCGAGGAGGTACCGGCCCTTGCGGGCCATGCCGTCCAGCTTGGTGAGCTGTACCTCCGTGAGGTCGCCGAGGTAGCCCTGGGACATGAGCTCGGCGTCGGTGACCATCGACGCCACGGGGCTCTTGAGTTCGTGGCTCACGAACGCGAGCATCTGCGTGTACGCGTGGTTGACCTCCTCGAGCTGCTCGATGCGCCATGCCTTTTCCACGGCCTGGCTGAGCCGTTCGCTGATGGCCATCTGCAGCTCGATGTGACGGGGACGATACGCGTGCGTGCGACGCGAGCTGCGGAAGATAAAGCCGACGATGCGGCCCTCGACGCTGAGAGGGCAGGCGAGGTTGGAGCGCACGCCCTCCTGCACCAGAAGCCGGGTGGAGCGGCTGCGCGGGTGCGCCTCGAGGTAGAGGTCGAGATTGCCGATGATGCGTGGCTGACCGGTGCGCAGGACCTCGCTCAGTGAGGTCTGCCGGAGCGCCTCCGAGTAGTCTTTGTCGATGTAGAGCGGCTCGTAGTCGGCGCGGTTGTAGTAGCTGGTGACGCGCTCGCCGCGCTCGTCGACGAAGGCCAGGCCGATGCGGTCGCAGGGGATGAGGGCCTGGGTGTTCTCGAACAGGTAGTCGACGATGGCGCGTAGGGACGGCCGCGCGGCGATCTTCTGGTTGACGGTGCGCAGGATGGTGCGCTCCTCGCCGGTGATCGGCGTGAGGGCTTGCCGGTCGTGGAACGGATCGACGTACCGGACGGCGGAGGGCTGCTGCTTGTCTGTGGCCATGGACCTCGCTGGACCCTTGGGACGCGTTGCGGATTCGACGCCTCCCAGCCGGGCGCGAGCCCGACGGTGGGATTTTTCTACCCGGAGATAGTGTAATCGAAGCGGCGGCGGAGCGCTCGCAGATCGCTCCGCCGCCGCTTTCGCGACGAGGTCGTGCTATCTCTGCGGGATGTACTTGCCGCGCGCCGTGTACGTGGTGTGCAGGAGCTCGTGGCTCTTGTGCCCGCAGGGGCCGTCGGTGAGGAACTCGGCGTAGGTCTGCGCGACGGCTGGGTTCTCGTAGGACTTGCGCACGCTGTAGGCCTTGTCTTCGCTGTAGATGGCCCTGGCGCGCGCGGCCCTGATCTCGGGTGTGGTCGGGATCGGCTGGCCGCCGCCGCCCAGGCAGCCGCCCGGGCAGGCCATGAACTCGATGAAGTGGCACTCGCTGAACTTGCCGCCGGCCTTGATGTCGTCCATGACCTTCTTGGCGTTGGCGGTGCCGTGCGCGACGGCGACCTTGACGGTGACGCCGTTGAGCCACTCCCAGTCGGGCACCAAGTGCGCGAGGATATCGGGCACCGGGCCGACCTTGGGGATGGTGATCTCGGCGTACTTGACGCCGTCGAAGCCGCGCAGCGGGATGATGTCGCCGTGCTCGTAGATGTTCTCGACCTTCTCGCCGGTGACCAGCTCGATGACCGTGCGCAGGGCGCTCTCCATGACGCCGCCGGTGGCGCCGAAGATCACGCCGGAGCCGGTGGCGGTGCCGAAGGGGTCGTCGAAGTCGCTCTTGGGCAGGCTCGGCAGTTGCAGGCCGGACTCCTTGAACATCTTGCCGAGCTCGCGCGTGGTGAGCCCGAAGTCGACGTCCTTGAAGCCGGAGTCGTGCATCTCGGGCCGGTTGCACTCGAACTTCTTGGCCGAGCACGGCATGAGAGCGCAGCTCACGATGTTCGCCGGGTCGAGCCCGAGCTTCTCGGCGTAGTAGGTCTTGATGAGGGCGCCGAACATCTGCTGCGGGCTCTTGGCGCTCGAGGCGTTGGGCAGGTACTCGGGGTAGAAGTGCTCGAGGTACTTGACCCAGCCCGGCGAGCAGCTCGTGAACTGCGGTAGCGCGACGTCCTTGTCGCCCGTCACGAGCGCGCTGTAGAGCCGTTGGATGAGCTCCGTGCCCTCCTCGATGATCGTGAGATCGGCGCTGAAGTTGGTGTCGAACACGCTGTCGAAACCGGCCAGGCGAAGAGCGGTGTTCATCTCGAAGGTCACCGGCGTGCCGGGCTCGAGGCCGAAGAGCTCGCCCATGGCCGACCGCGGAGCAGGGGCCGTCTGAATGACGACGTGCTTGGTGGGGTCGTCGATGGCCGCCCACACGGCGTCGGTCTCGTCCTTGGCGTAGAGGGCGCCGGTGGGACAGCGGTTGACGCACTGACCGCAGTTGATGCACACGACGTCGCCCAGCGGCAGGTCCTCGAAGGTCGCGATCACGGTGTCGTCGCTGCGGTTGATCGCCTCGAGAACGCCGACCTCCTGCAGGTCGATGCAGGTGCGCACGCAGCGCCGGCAGCGGATGCACTTGTCCATGTCGCGCATCACGGAGTAGCTCGAGAAGTCGGGTGCGAACTGGGACTCCCCGGGATGCCCGAAGGTGAACTCGGTGATGCCATATTCCTCGGCCAGCGACTGCAGCTCGCAGTTGCCGTTGCGCACGCAACTGTAGCACTCGCCATAGTGCTCGCTGAGTAGCAGCTCGAGCACGTGACGGCGCGCCTTGCGCACCTTGCGCGTGTGCGTACTCACCGTCAGCGCGTTGGTGATGGGGTAGGCGCAGGCTGCCTGCAGCGTGGGCTGCCCTTCGATGTCCACCATGCACATGCGGCACACACCGGCGACCTTGAGGTCGGGGTGGTTGCACAGGGTCGGGATGTCGACGCCCACGGTCCTGGCGGCGTCGAGGATGGTCATCCCGAACGGCACCTTGGTCTCGATGCCGTCGATGGTCACGGAGACGAGCGCGCCGATCGCCTCGGGGTTGTCGGAGACGGGCACGGTGCTGCCGACCTGGCTGGTCGGGATGCGCGGGGCCTTCTCTTCGTTTCTCAGGTCGTCGGTCATGCTGTGGTCCTCACGGTCTCGGCCCGGGCGGGGCGACTCATGATCTCGTCGCCGAAGTGCTCCAGGATGGACATGAAGGCGGTCGAACTCGTCTGGCCCAGGCCGCACTTGGAGGCGACCTGCATGGTGCCGCTCAGCTCACGCAGCTCGGCGACGTACTCGTCCGAGCAGATACCGTCTTTGAGCTGCTCGGCCGCCTCGAGCATCTTGGCGTTGCCCACGCGGCAGGGTGTGCACTGGCCGCAGGACTCGTCGACGAAGAAGTCGAGGAAGTTCTCGGCCACGGCCAGCATGTCGGTCTGCGGACCGAACACGATCACCGAGCCCCCGGTGGGGATGTCCTCGAAGGCCATCTGGCGGGCGAACTGCGTGCGCGGCACGCAGGCGCCGGAGGCGCCGCCGATCTGCACGGCCTTGGCATCCTCACCGCCGACCTCCTTGAGCAGGTCGGCCACGGTGATCCCGAAGGGGAACTCGTAGACGCCCGGCTTGGCGCAGTCACCGGAGATGCTGAACAGCTTGAAGCCGGTGGAGCGGTCGGTGCCGAAGCCCTTGAACCAGTCCACGCCCTTGGCGAAGATGCAGGCTGCAGAGGCCAGGGTCTCGACGTTGTTGACCACGGTCGGCGCGTAGCGGTAGCCGGCGACCACCGGGAACGGCGGACGGTTGCGCGGCTCGCCGCGAAAACCCTCGAGGGACTCGATGAGGGCGGTCTCCTCGCCGCAGATGTAGGCGCCGGCGCCGAGGGCGACGATGATGTCGAAGTCGAAGCCCTTGACGCCGCCGACGTCCTTGCCCAGCAGGCCGGCGGCGCGTCGCTTCTTGATGACCGAGTTGAGGTGCGAGCGCAGGTACGTGTACTCGCCGCGCAGATAGACGATGCCTTCGCTGGCGCCGACGGCGCGGCCGGCGATGGCCATGCCGGCGAACACCAGGTCGGGGAACTCGCTGAGGATGACCCGGTCCTTGAACGTACCCGGCTCGCCCTCGTCGGCGTTGCAGATGATGTACTTCTTGTCGCCTTTCTCCGCGCCGGCGAAGTTCCACTTCATGCCCGTGGGGAAGCCGGCGCCGCCGCGGCCCTTCATGCCGGAGGCGGCGACCGTGTCGATGATGTCGGGGCGGCTCATGGCGAGAGCCGCCTTGAGACCGGCGTCGGCGTCGATGGAGGCGTAGGTGAGGGTGTTGCCTTGCGTCTGGATGCTCATACGAGGTACCCCTCCTTGCGCTTGGCCGCGTGGCCGTCGTGCGCGGCACTCCGCCGCGATCTCGCGCACCGTCTCGGGCGTGACGCGCGTGAACACGCGGTCGTTGACGAGCAGTGCCGGCCCCTGGTCGCACATGCCCATGCAGTTGGCCCACGCGAGCGTGAAGCGGCCGTCCTCGCTGGTCTCGCCGAAGGCGATGCCGAGCTCGCTTTCGAGCTGGCGCGCGATGGCGTCCTTGCCCGCCAGCTCGCACGAGATCGTGCGGCACAGACGCACCACGAACTGGCCCTGGGCGGCGGGATCGAGGAAGGCGTAGAAAGTCGCCACGCTGTAGACCTCCACGGGGTGGATGTCGAGCAGGTCGGCGACGATCTGCATGGCATCGCTGTCGATGCCGTGATACTGCCTCTTGACGTCCTGCAGAATCGGTATGAGCGAGCTCCTGCCCGGTCCCAGTCTGTCGACCAGGGCCGTCACTTCGGCGTGGAGCTGCTCTTGCTGTGTGACGAGCATCGGTGTCCTCTCCTAAGCAAGCAGCTTCTTGACCTTGGCGATCAGCGTCTGGGGGTCGACCGGCTTGGGCTGGAACTCGTCGACGGGGACCATCTCTTCGTCCTTGTCGATGTTGAGGCCCATGGCGGCGTTGACACTGGTGAGCATGATGATGGGCAGGCCGTTTCCGCCCTTGCGGATCTCGCGCGCCATGCGCAGTCCGTCGTCGGGCTCCTCCATCATGATGTCGAGGATGAGCAGGTCAGGCTTGACCTCGTCGAGTGCCTTCATGCCTTCGGCGCGGTTGGATGCGCTCTCCACCTGGTAGCCCTCTCGCTCGAGGACCAGGCGGCCCGCATCGACGATGTCTGGATCGTCGTCAACAATCAGGATCTTGGGCACCACACACTCCCTTTCTCGCTTGCCGTTCCCCATGGTGTGCCGTGCGGCACGCCTGAGCGATCATGTTCGCTGTCTCCCTGCCCGCCTCGCTGAGGCAGCCCCGAACCAGCGTCGGCAAGGCAGGGCGGGCGGGGGGAGAGACGATCGATGCTGGCCGCATGCTCAACAGGATCAATGTTCGACTTGGCCTCAACTGTCGGCGATTTCACGCGCATCGTGACCGCTTCTGCAAGGGGTCACGAGCGCACGGGCATTAGTATCACACATCACGTCCACGGGCGAGGGAACCCCAAGGGCATGTTGCGGTCCCCGCGGCAGGTCGTGATCACGCGGGCGGCACACGGCGTCGCTCTCGGCGCCGATGCGCTTGAAGTGTCGCTTGAGGTCGCGCGAGGCGGCGCCGGCGCCGTTGAAGTCTCCGCTGCGAATGTCGTAGCTCAGGTGTTCCACGGGTCAGGTGCGGTTCTCTCCGCCGACAGACTGGTAGATTAGCCCGCAGGTCTCGAACACTCCGGCGGGGAGACCATGGGCGGGGTGCCGTTCTCCTGAGCCATCTTGACCATCTCGGCGTCGGGCCCGATGCCGTTGACGAAGCAGATGCCGGGCACATCCATGAGCTCGTCGAGAGGTCGACGGCGTAGATCTTGGCGACCTCGGTGCCCTCCCGCCTCCCGGGGGTGACGATGTGAGCTCCGATCCTCTGTGCCAAGTCCTCCAGTTTCGTCTTCGACCTCGACAGCAGGGTTTCCCGTTTCTTCACCGTGGGCTCGATGTCGCCATCGCCGTTGTTACCTTCCGGGGTCTCGCGGCCGCCGAGACGGGCGAAATAGGCGGCGGATTCGAGCGCCGAGGTGATGTCCATGTACTCGATGAAGATGTCGTTGGGGAGGTGGAGCGGCACCGGAGCGAAGCTGATCACACTCTTCACGCCGGCTCGCACAAGCGCGTCGGCCGATTCCTGGGTGGCCTCGCCCGGCACCGTCAGGATGGCGATCTCGATGCCCAGGTCGCGGACGAGCTCCCCCATGCGCGAGACGTCGAAGCAGCAGCAACAGTGGATGCTAGTGTCGGTGAGCTCGGGGGCCACGTCGAAGGCGGCGACGATGGCGACTGAGCTGCGCTCCGCCACGAAGTGCGCGAGGACGGCGCGGCCGAGGTTGCCGACGCCGACCAGGGCGACCTCCTGGCGCGCGGCGTCGCCGAGGAAGCGGCCGATGCTCTCGATGCAGGCCTCCACGTCGTACCCCTTGTTGGGGCTGTCCGAGCAGCCGATCACCATGAGGTCGCGGCGCACCTGGGCGGCGCTTACCACGGCATGCCGGGCCAGCTGGTGCGAGGAGATGCTCTACGCGCCACCTGCGCGCAACGATATCAACAGCCGCCGGTAGCGGCTCATGCGCGACGCTGTCTTCCTTGAGACCACAGCGGCTCCAGCTCTGGTGGAAGGGCTCCCCGGGAGCGTTCGTCACGAAACGAACGCTGTGAAACCCATCACAATCCGCCTCCCGGGAGTGCGCCCTGTCAACACACGGCGCTCTTGGACAAGATGGCCAAATGGACTGTGCCGAACGTGTCCTCCGTGTGTTGCCTTGGAGCGTGCGCTCCCTCTTGTCTTTGCTAGAGTTGCAGCGCCGCATCCATCACGTCCATACAGGCACCACGGTCTTCTTTGGAGGTTCATCCATGAC
>Ga0209538_1001526_pt1 | contig 12211 bp, 9 predicted proteins | sample BarGraNGADG00211_2_FD_184492 | JGI IMG/M metagenome (GOLD analysis project Ga0209538, IMG submission 184492) | Arctic peat soil microbial communities from Barrow, Alaska - Barrow Graham LP Ref core NGADG0004-211 (SPAdes) (version 2) | ecosystem: Environmental > Terrestrial > Soil > Wetlands >... | reverse complement strand
TTTCCCGAATGCGCGTTCGAGAACAGCGCGCCCACGGATGTCGCCCAGGTGCCGACGAGGTAGAAATCCGACAGCCCCGGCAGGGTGGAGTCCAGCCTGCCGCGCACCAGGTCCATCGGGTTGAACTCTTTCTTCGGCATGGAGAGGAAACCGTGGGTGCCGCCCACGTACCGCTCCCAGGTCATCAGTGTCGGCACGTCCACCGCTTCTACCTGCCCCTTGATGCCGGGGAAATGCGTTCTGTCCAGGATGTCGATGACCGTGGCGGCGACCTTCTCTTTCTCCTCGTCATAGAGCTCGCGGTTGGCGTGCAGGGCCTTCCAGTAGGCGTAGCTGGAGAACATCTCCACCTTTATGACGCCCTTTCCCTCCGGCGCCATTGTGGGGTCCATCCCGTATATCTGCATCTCGAGGCTGGAGTGGTCCTGGCCGCCGATGGAGACCGGCTTGTCGAACAGTTGCACGAGGGATGACGGCTCGGCCGACAGGTCGCGCGCGACCCCCAGGAAGACGTGGACCGCCCAGTTGATCACGTCGTCAGGCTCGGCGCAGTACGCCCGTATCTTCTTGTCGATGTACTGGCCGTCCAGCATACCCATGATGGCCTTGCGGCCGTCGGCGTTGCAGATAACCCGCCCGGCCCTGTGCTCGCTCCCGTCCTCAAGCCGGACCCCGTAAGCCTTTCCGTTGACCGTGAGTATCTTTTCGACCTTCTGCTTGTAGTGGACCTCTCCGCCAAGGGCGGTGTACCTCTCCTCGATGGACTCGGCGAAAGCCCTCGCGCCCCCGATGGGCCAGGCGATGTTCCTGTTCAGCCCGTACGCGTGCTTGGACATGTGGATCCACAGGGGGGCATCCCTGAGAGAGTACTCCAGCAGAGGGAAGGCGCGGCGCAGGAACGGGTCCGTGAACCTCTCCGCGTACTGTTCCATGGTCGGCTTGAACCACTTCACCAGCGGCACCACCCCCGGCAGCATCCCCACGGCCTTGAGGACCGAGCCGGCCATCACCTCGCCCATCACGTCTTTCTTCGCGAAGCGGGGGATGGCTCGTGCGTATGCCTCGATCTCGCGCGAGTCCGCCGGCGCGAGCTCCTTCAGGTGCTCCTCGAGCCTGGTCGTGTCCCAGTAATCGTTGAAGACGCGGCCGTCCTCGGATGCGACGCTCACGCACTCACGGGTCGGGGCGAGCTCTCGGGGCATCGCGCCGAGCTCCTCCCAGAGCCTGTAAAGGCTGGTGCCGGGCGCGGTGCCGAAGAGGTGGTGGATGCAACCGTCAAAGGTGTAGCCCTTGCGACGCCAGGACGCGCACTGCCCACCCGGGATGTTGTGCTGCTCGAAGATCTCTGTCTTGTAGCCGTTGAGCTGGCCGTAAACGCCGGATGCCAGCCCTCCCATGCCCGCTCCCACTATGATGATCGAATCGTCCATGTCCAGCTCCCTCGTCGCGTCAGCCGTCGGTCGCTCCCCCGGAGGCCTCTGCGTTACCCTTCGACAGCGCCGCGACCTTGTCGAGGATCTCCAGTATCAGCTTCTCCTGCTTCTGGAAGTTCAGGAGCACGGTATTGATCTCTTTCTCGGCGCGCTTGTCCGTCTCGTAGTCGTGCTCGCCCCTGATGTCCGTGCGCATGCCCTGGATGTTCTGCCCGATGAGCAGCAGAGGCATCAGCAGTATCTGCAGGATGTTCGAGATGATGAGCCAGAGGACGAAGGCCGGATAGGGGTCCCACTTCAAGCCCTTTGGCGCGAGGATATTCCACGCCAGCCACAGCACGGTCCAGGTCAGTACGATGAAGAAAAACCCCATCGTCCCGACCCGCTCGGTGACGAAGAGCGCGAGTTTCTGGGTAGGCTTGAGCTGCTCCTGGAACGTGTCGTTGGGGTTCTTGACCCTGGAGAAATGTTTCTGGAGGTCGTGGACCAGGTCGGTTATCTGGTCGCCGAGGTCTCTGCCCTCGACGGGTGGCGTCTCTTCAACCACTGTCCATCACCCCTTGTTAATTGTGCCTTCAACATGGTTCTTCTGCCTCGAAAGGTGTGAACCTCCGACATAGCAGGGGTCAGGCACCGTCCACTATTTTGTCCACCTCGCGTGCTACGGGGACAGCACTTCCGACAGCGTGACTATCTGGTAGCCCGCGCCTTCGAGTTCCTTGATGACCGACGGCAGCGCCTTCGCTTCCTCCGCGAACCCGCAGTGCATCAGCACGATCGCGCCCGGGGACGCGTACTTCGCGACCCTGTCGATGATGGTCTGGCTGGAGGCCCCCATCGAATCGAGGGTGTCGAATGTCCAGAGCACGCCGATGTAACCCATGCCGTTGATCTGCTTCACAAGTGCGTCGCTGCCGGCGCCGTACGGGAACCTGAAGTATGGCCGGGGGGAAAGGCCGGTCAGCAGCTTGACCCGTTCCTCCGTCCGCGAAATCTCGGAGGACACCTGCTCGGGCATCAGCGTCGTGAACTTCGGATGGGTGTAGGAATGGTTGCCCAGCTCGTGGCCGTCCGAGGCGATACGTTTGACCAGGTCCGGGTACTTGTCGGCGAACTGCCCGGTCAGGAAGAACGTGCAGTGAAGTCCGGCCGACTTCAGCGCGTCCAGGATGGCCGGCGCCGGACCGCCGTCCTCGCCCGCGTCGAACGTCAGCGCGATGCGACGCTTCGTGGTGTCTCCTCGCGAGACCTGCCCCCACCCGAGTCGCGCGGCCAGCGTTTCCCGGTCGATCGAGCGCCATGCGGGTTCCACGACGCGCGGACGCGGTATTGGTGTCGGCGACGGCGCGGAGACGCGCGCCTGCCTGGCAGGACTGCCGCATCCCGATAGAACCGGCAGCACCAGCAAGGCGAGCGCCGCCAGGGCGAGCACGACGAAAGTGGGTTTCTTCCAGGGGGACAGCTTCAATTTCCGGCCAGCATCTTCATCCACTCCGATATCATCGGGTAGACGTCCTGTTCGGCGGTGATCCCCATGATCAGGTCGGTGTGACTGTAGCCGGGCAGGCTCACGTACTCCTTGACGTGGCTGGACACGCCGTCGTAGCCGAACCGCTTGATCCCGCCGGCGTTCGTGAAGTCTTTGTCCCCGGTGAGGAAAAAGATGGGAAGCGAGACCAGGCCCATGTGCGTCGCGTAGTCGTACTGCTCTCCCGGCTCGGCACGGCCCGGGTGCTCCAGGAAATCCTGCTCGAGCATCGCCTGGAGGAGCTGGACCCACATCCCCGCCGAGACGTCCCCTGTGCCCCACTTCGCGAGGCTGGTAGTGGCGTCCTTATCGGTGTTCCTGCGGCAGTACGTGAACATCATCGCCGGAGTGCGCTTGACCGCCATGACGAGCCGGGGGTGGTTGTCCATGAGGCTCCTGGGCCAGCCCATCCTGAGACACGGCGACGTGACCTCTTTCACGAGCATCTGCTGCAGCGCCGCGTTGATCGCCGCCTTTCCGGCCTTCGACTCGAACACCCAGTGATACGGGTGCCCCTTGGGATACCAGAACGCCGGCGGTGACCCGATGGTGACCCCGCCCGCGAGCTTCTCGTGGCGCTGGCGCACCAGGACCGGGTCCGAGACGACGTGCCCGTCCTCGAAGCGCACGCCCTGCAGGTACATGTAGAGGACTTCGCCGCCCATGCTGTGCCCGATGTAGAAGGCGCGCTTGCCGGTCGCCTCCGTGACGCCGTCGATGAGGGTCGGGGCGTCCATGACTGCCAGGTCGTCGATAGTATGCGTCCACTCGTCGCACCCGCTGTTGTATGGCTCGCGGCCGCAGCCCCTGAAAGAGGAGACCCAGACGTCGAAGCCTTCCCGCGCCAGGTAGACCGCCATGTTGCGGTGTTCGCGCGGCAGGTCGAGCGCCCCTCCGCTGCTGCCAAAGCCGTGGCACATCAGGACCGGCTCGCCGGCCGGGTTCGCGTAGCGCTTGAGGCGCAGGGTGACGCCGTCGGGAGTGACAAACTCGTGCCGCTCGACATCGAGTCCCTGCGCGACGTCCTGGTCCTGGCCGGGCAGGGGAGACTTGAGGCCGAGGAAAGCATAGTAGCCGTAGGTGGCGAGGCTGCCGAAGAGGGCGAGTCTCATGAACGTGTTCGAGCCGCTGTGCTCCAAAGGATGCTCCATCTGAAAAGGGTGCCGTCGTACGTCCGTGTTCGGTCGGTCGAGTCACAATCATAAAGCAAGAGGCCGCCTCTTGGTAAGTATTTGCTGTTCGGGCGCGTCGGTCATAGAATCGGGCTCGGATGTGGTACATGTGCGCGCAAAGCGCGGGGGGAGGCGGAGACAATGGGCGACGATTTCTTCGAAGTTCCGATGACGAGCGTCCGGACGACCGAGGGGCCGGTGGACCTGCCCATCTTCTACTACGACGTCTCGGTGCGACAACTGAACTTTTTCGTCGACTACGGCGCGGCGCTCTCCAAGCTGGAGGGGACCGGACTGGTGCCGTGTAAGGTCATCAACGGGAAAGCGGTGGCCTGCCTGGCGTTCTTCAACTACCGGGACACCTCCATAGGGCCGTACGAAGAGGTCGCGGTGATCATCCTCGCGTATCCCGGCACGTTCAAGGACCCGAAGTTCTATCTCGCCAACATGTTCAAGCGCGACGGCCACAAGTGGACAGTGGGCGCCTACGTCCTCGAGCTCCCGGTCACCATACCGGCGGCGCGCGTCGCGGGGCGGGAGATCTGGGGGTATCCCAAGTACCTCACAGACATACCGTTCACGCTCTCGGACAGGAGGTTCGAGTACGCCGTGCTGGACGGGCCCGGAGGCCAGCCTGTGATGACGGTCGAATGCGTGCCGGGGCCGGGGATAAACATGACCGGGACCGACCTGGTGACGCTCACCAATCACGAAGACACCATCCTCCGGACGATCGTCGACGTGGATGCGAAGTTCAGGATGGGCATGTGCAAGGAACTGCGCATCGACGCCGGGACCACGGACCATCGCTTCGCGCAGAACGTGCGGGACCTGGGGCTGGACCGGCTGAAGCCGTTTTCGATGCAGGCGACGGAGTCGTTCCGCTCGCGCCTGAACAAGGGATGGCCGATTGCCGAGCAAGCGACGCCCCCGCCGCCTTACCCGGTAAAGGTCAAAGCGCCGGCGAAAAAGGCAAAAAAGGCGAAGAAGGCGCCAGCCTCAAAATAGCATCTGTAATATAGGGGTCAAACCTTTTTATTACACGAGCGTCTTTATCAACTGCCCATGTATAAACCGTGTAATAAAAAGGTTTGACCCCTATATTACAGGGCGGCGTGGATGAGGCCCATGATGTCGTCGCGGCCCGGGTTGCCCGGCGTCACCATGATCGCCTTGTCTTCCATGATCTCGTCGGCGAGCGGCTCGAAGTCGCTCTGCTTTATGCCCAGGTCGCTCAACCGGGAGGGCAGCTCCAGGCTCGCGATCAGCCCCCTGATATGCTCGATGGCCTTCCGGGCCGCGGTCATGTCGTCGTCGCTCTCGACCTTGAGGTCAAGTGAACAGGCGACTTTCTTGTAGATCGCCGGGACCCCCTCGTACTTCAGGTTCATCTCCATCGCGTAAGGGAGCATCACACCTACCGCGATGCCGTGAGGTACGTGGAACATCGCGCCGATGGGATGCGCCGCCGCGTGCACGATGCAGATGAACGAGTTGGATACCGAGATGCCGCCAATCGTCGCCGCCATCAGCATGTTCATCCTGCCGAACCCATCCTGTCCGTCGGCGAACACCCTGGGCAGGAAAGTGTTGACGAGCCCGATGCCCTGCATCGCCAGGCCGTCCGTCATCGGCTGATGCCATACCGAGTGCATGGACTCGATCGCGTGGGTCATCGCGTCCATGCCCGTAGCGGCGGTGAGCTTCGGCGGGAGGCCGAGCGTCATCCGCGGGTCGAGGACCGCCACCTTCGGCAGGAGGTCGCCTCCCTGGTACATCAGCTTTCGCTGCCGCGCATCATCGGTGACCATCGCCACGTGGGTCGACTCCGACCCGGTGCCCGCCGTCGTGGGGATGGCGATGTGGGGCAGCATGGGGGAAGAGGCGAAGTACTCGTTCCATTCGTGGTCGAGGAGGTCACCGCCCTCGCACAACTGGATGAGCGTTGCCTTGGCAGTGTCGATAGAGCTGCCGCCGCCGATGGAGACGACGCAATCGGCCGTGATATCCTGCGCCATCGCCGCGCATTCGAGGATGGTCTTGACGCCCGGGTCCGGACCGACTTCGCCGAACACGCCGGCGACTTTGACGTCGGCTGATTCGATCCCGGACGCGACTGTATCCACCAGCCCGGCCTTGCGCACCCCGGGATCGGTGACGATCAGCACCCTGGTGCCGCCCAGCCGCGTGACGGTCTTGCCGAGCTTGCTCGCGCCGCCGTCGACGCAGACTATCTTTCCGGGCATCTTGAATTCGAAGAAGTACATCCTCCGACAGACCTCCTATCGGCCACGGGCGTCCCGCCGGCACAAGACGTAGCGCCGGCGTCCCGCCGGCACCCTCACAACGTCTTGCCGAACAGGAACCCGAGCCGCTTGAACCCTTGAGCGTTGTAGAACTCGTGCGCCCCGGTCCTCTGGAAGCCCGAATCGAGCCAGACAGCCGCGCAACCCCGCTCGCGCGTGATCTCCAGGGCGCGGTCGAGCATCGACGCCCCGACCCCCGACCCGCGGTAGCCCTCTTTGACGATCAGGATGTCGACATAAGCAAGCGTGCCGGCATGGAGCAGGCAGTTCTTGATGTTGAGCGAGCAGAAGCCGATGACTTCGCTGTCCTCTACGGCGCAGACGCACTCGTCCGTCTCGGCTTCCAGGTACTTCAGGTAGACTCTCTCGAGGGCCTGCGCGTCCAGGTCCATCTCGGGCCAGAGCTGCTCGAGCAAAGCGAGCACCTGGTCGAAATCGCCTGACCTGCACTTTCTCGTCTCAATAGTCAAACAAATCACCCCGGCACATGTTCTCATATTTCGCGCCGGATGCAAGCAAAAGCAGGGGTCAGGCACCGTCCACTTTTTTGTCCACCCTAAGGAGATACGAACGGATTGCAGGTGGACAAAAAGGTGGACGGTGCCTGACCCCTTACTAGGTAGGAGAGGTGGACGGTGCCTGACCCCTACATCTGGTGGAGGTACTCCGCGATGCCGTATGCCTTGCGGCCCTCCCAGGTGTACTCCGCCAGCCCCTCGTTGACCATCGTCGCGTGGCCGCGCGAACGCAGGTCGAGCGGGATGACGTTGAGCACGTTCCCTTCCACCTCGATGGTCATGCCCGAAGTGTCCTCGAACGTGAAGCGGAGGGACTTCTGGGTGAGCCCGTCATCTTCGAACACCGTTGTCAGCTCCGCCCGCCGCACCGGGAAGTTCTGCCCGCCGTGGCAGAGGAAGCCATTGAAGATGTCCACGCTCTCGATCGCCACCCGGCTGAGGTTGAAGGCGAGCTCGTCGCCGAACTGGCAGGTGAGCCAGGTCCACGCCCGCGGGGCCGACCAGTCGCGAACGCCCCAGGAATGGTCGCGGTGCCCGCTGCCCTCGAAGCGCCTCGCATTTCCGTCGAAGCGTATCGCCCCGGTCACGCGCCCCGCCTGCTCGTAGTGCTCGCTCCCCACCCTGGAGACCGACCTCAGGTCGCCCAGCTTGGTGCCGGCGGCCACGAGCATCTCGGCGATCGCCGCCGGGTCCGAGTCCTTGAAGTTGAACGGTGCCGCAATCCCCTCCCACTCGAGCTCGACCTCGACGGGCCGCTTCGGGATGCTCTCGGGGTCGACCTGTGTGAGCATGCGCGCGTCATCGAGGTCGCCCATCACGCCTTCGAAGGTCAGCTTCCATTTCTTCAACGGCTCCACGCGCTCGTAGGAGAGCGACCCGACTTTGAAGCCGCCGTCCGTCTCGGCGCGCCCTCCCTGGCTCGTTACCAGCAGTCGCTTGCCCCCGGCGAACAGCATCATCACGCCGATGTCGCTGTCCTGGTTCGGCAGCACGCCGATCCTCGTGTAGCCGCCGATGCCGGTGCGCGGATCGGTGAAGTTGAAATACAGGCTCTCGTTCCACTCCTTGTCGGTGCCCTGCGCGTGGGTGGACTCGGCGTCCGGGCCGAGCGGCTTGCCCGCACCCTTCGCGCGCTTGTATGCGCCGTAGAGCCCACGGAAGCCCGCCAGCTTGATCTTCTCGCCCGTGCTGTAGCCTTGCCCGGTCGTCTCAGCCATCGTCATCCTCCTGGTCCTTCCTTCTCGGCGGGGTGGAGGTAGACCTTGCCCGCGTCGCCGTCCACCGTTATAAGCTGGCCGTTCCTGATGATGAGGGTCGCCGTGCCGACGTTCAACACGCCCGGTATCCCATACTCTCGAGCCACGATGGAGCCATGGGACAGCGGCCCCCCGACGTCCACCACGATAGCGCCGGCGGTCACGAACAGCGGCGTCCACGCCGCGTCGGTGACGGGCGCCACCAGTATCTCCCCGGGCTTGATCTCGGAGTTGCTCCGCGGGTCGGTTATCACCCTGGCCCGGCCTGTCACCACCCCCGGGCTCACGGCGATGCCGCTCAGCACCTCCATGTCATCGCAGGACGCGAGCTCGTCAGCCCTGAGCGGGCGCGGCTTGCCGCGGCTGTACTCGGGGAGGACCACCGTCTTGTTGCGCTCGTACTCGTCGCGCCTGCGTGCCACCACCTCTGCGACGCCGCCGTCGATGTCCCGCCCGAGCGCCACCGCCTGCACTTCGTCGCCGGTCAGGAAGAAGAGGTCGGACGGCTCGCCGATCCTGCCCTCCGCGACGAACCGGCGCGACAGCGCGTGGTACTCGCGTTTGATCTGCGCGATGCCCATGATGAGCGTAGCCTTGGTGTACTCGCGCATCGCGATGTACTTCTGGGACTGCCCGAGCAGGAATCGGAAGGGCAGGGCTCTGGGCCCCTTCAGCTTCTCCATGACCTGGCGGCTGGTCGCCTCCCGCTCGCGCTCCTGCTTGCGGGACAGCTCCCTCGGGCTCATCGCGGAGGCGATCTCCATGTAGTTCTTTATCATCGAGAAGACGTAGGACGGGTCGTCGCTCCAGTTGGGAAGGAGCAGCTCAGCCTCAAACACGCTCCGGTACCCGAAGCGATCAAGAAACGCATCGAGGCGGCGCGAGAACTCGGCGGCGTCGCGTTCATCGCCCATCCCGCCCAGGGAGGCGAGTATCGAGGCGGGTTCGGTCTGGTCGAACAGAGCCTTGAGCGAGGGCGACTCCAACACCAGGCGGGACAGGTCCCATATCTCGATGCTCGGCTGCGCGCTCTCGATGTTCTGAAGGCCGGTGACGAGCCGCGCCGCGACGGTGCCCTGCTCGTCGCCCAGCCAGCGGGCCGTGAGATCGAGCACGAAGTCGTAGAAGACCACCGCGAACTGGGAGACGGTGATGTGGTGCGCGATCACCTCAAACCGGTAGTCGCGGGTCTCGTCCATCCACGCGAAGAGCTCCTCGTAGGGGACGGTGGACACGTCCAGCCGCTGGGCCCGAGCGATGCGCTGCCCGAGCCTGGCGCGCATCGCCACCACGTCCCGCGGCGTGCGGATGACTTTGTAGAGGATGCGGAAGAAAGCGCCGGCCATCGTGGCTGCGGCCTGAGGGGTGAGCCGGAACTTCTCGTCGAAGTCGCTCGAATCCTCGGGGAGCATGCGCTCGAACTCTTGCGCGCTCGCCCCGGGCAGTTGGGCGGTGACCGCCTTCACCACCGAGAGGTTCAGGTGTGCGCGGTTGTAGAAGATGCCCAGGAAGGTGTGCTCCGAGTCGGGCTTGATGCGCTTCATGAGCCCGAAGTCCGTGTTCGTCTTCACGAAGCCGTAATCGAGGGCGTCTATGCCCGAGATCGTCAGCGGGGTGAGCACCCCGCAGAGCACTTCGCTTATATTGCTGAGAGTGTAGTAGGGGTAGCGCGGGTCGATGCGTGTGTCGAACTCGCTGTCCCATTCGTCCGCGCCGGCGGCCCGTCCCGCCTTCTCGAGGGTGGTGATGCGCCTCGACTGCAGCAGGTATAGTTCGCCGTCGCGGTAAGCCCACTCGATGTCCTGGGGACAGCCGTAGAGGTCCTCGATGGCGACGGCGGCCCGGGCGAGCTCGGCGAGCTGTTCATCCGTGAGGCACGGACTGGATGCGCGTGGCGGGTCCAGCTCCAGCTTTACCGTTCCCTTTCCTGCGCCTTCGTCCAGCGCGAACATCACCTTCTTGTCACCGACCTTGCTCTCCAGCACCGCTAGCGAGGCGCGGTCGATGACGTAGTGGTCGGCGTTCACCTCACCGGACACCACGCCCTCCCCGAGGCCGAAGCACGCGTTCGCCACCAACTGGTCGGCCCTGCCGTTGAGGGGGTTCGCGGAGAAGATGACCCCGGCGGTGTCCGAGGGGACCATCAGTTGCACCAGGGGCGCGATGAAGACGTCGAAGTGGTCGATGCCCCGGGCGTTGCGGCTCACCGTGGCGCGGTAGCTGAAACATGACGCCCAGCACCGGCGCACCAGGTCGACGACCTCGTCCTCGTCCGCGACGTTGTGGTAGGTGTCCATCTGACCGGGGAACGAGCTCGCGGAGAGGTCGCGTGTCCCCACGGACGAGCGCACCGCCACCAGCGCGCCGGGTTTCTCGCGCGTAAGTTCGCGGTAGGCTTCGCGGACCTCGCTCCGGACCGCGGCTGGCACGGCCGCCGCTTCCATGAGCCTGCGGGCGCGAGCCATCTCGCTGTCCACTGACTCGAGGTCGGTGAAGTCGAGCTCCGCAAGAGTCTCGCGGAGAGAGCCGGCAAGCCCGCCTGACTCGAGGAAGAGGTCGAAAGCGTCGGCTTTCACGGAGAAGCCGGGTGGCACGCGCAGTCCCGCGCCGGTGAGGTGCCCGAGGTTCGCGGCTTTGCCGCCGACCTGCCGGAGGTCGTCAAGCCCGGTCTCGTCAAGGAACGCCACGAAATCGCCCAAGATACCTCCAACCGCCTGTCGGTTCCAGCCGCACGCCCCGCTCTTGATTGTAACGCAGCTGATTTGGCCCAGCGGTGGCGCATTTCTTCGAAACGCTCCACCGCTGTAAGATTTGAGGCGCTAACGCGCCGTCTGGTCAGGCTAAAGCCTGCCCGCTAACTGGCGCAGCAGCGACAGCTTGTCGAGGCACTCCCAGTACTCCGCAATGAGGCCGCCGGAGAGGCGGAAGAAGTCCATTCCCCTGACCGTCACGTGCTTGCCCGTGGGCTCGACCCCCATGACCTTGCCCTCGTGGGTGCCGGTCAGGATGTACCGGACAGCCACCAGTTCGCCCTCGGCGACGAGGTCCTCCAGCGAGTAGTTCACATCGGGGAAGGCCGCGAACAGGTTCTCCATCTGTATCCTGACCCGCGCGGGCCCGGGAGGCCGTCCGGGGTACGGGTAGTGGTCTATGTAGTCAGCCGCTACGATGTCATCGAGCATGTCCAGCTTACGCCTGTTGAGTATCTCCTCGAACAGCCTGGTGATGACGATCTTGTTCTCGGTCTCGCTCATACGAACACCAACTCCCACTTCGAGGCTTGCCGGTAAATCATAACACCGAAGGGCGGTTCCCACCGCAGTGTAGAATTGTATCGAGCCGCGGGGTCTTTAGGAAGAACGGGAGCACAATTGGGTCCACTTTTCGAGGCAGCCACCGCCGACGACGCGGGAGCGATTGCACTCCTCTCGTACTACTCAGGGCAGGGGCACTGCACCACCTCCACCTACGACCTCCTGATACCGGGGCGGCCCGGCCCCACCGCCGAGCGGATATACATGATGAGGCGCCTGGTTGCCGCCGATGTTGTGTCGTGGCTCCACTTCTCCCACTACGAGGTGGCACGGCTGGAAGGCAGGGCGGCGGCGTCGCTCGGGTCATTCGGCTCGAAGGACTCCGGCAACCTCGACTTCATCGCGGCTCTCAGAGAGACGGGCTGGACCGACCGCGAGGTCGCGACGATGCTTTCGAGCGTCCGCGTGTACGCGCGGGTGGAGCCGCCGATCCCGCAAGACACCTGGATGATCGAGAACGTGGCGACCCTTCCCGAGTACCGCGGCCGCGGCCTCGTCAGCGCGTTGCTCGAGAGGGCGGTGGAACGCGGCAGAGAGCGCGGCTTCAAGAAGGCACAGATGGCGGTCCACATCGGCAACGAGAAGGCGCTGAAGGTCTACGAGAAGGGCGGGTTCGAGATAACAGCGACGCGGACCGACCCGGAGTTCGAGGTCGTGTTCGGCTGCCCGGGGATGTGGACCATG
>Ga0209538_1001524_pt1 | contig 12223 bp, 15 predicted proteins | sample BarGraNGADG00211_2_FD_184492 | JGI IMG/M metagenome (GOLD analysis project Ga0209538, IMG submission 184492) | Arctic peat soil microbial communities from Barrow, Alaska - Barrow Graham LP Ref core NGADG0004-211 (SPAdes) (version 2) | ecosystem: Environmental > Terrestrial > Soil > Wetlands >... | reverse complement strand
ACGGGCGGGAAATCAGCACGATGATGCCTAATCAGCGAATATTCGGTGGTAAGCTGCACATTATTCGTCCGCTCGCTTATTTGCGGGAGGAACTGGTGAAAAAATACAGCAAGGAGCGCCAATTCCTCACCGTGAAAAACGATTGCCCGACGAGTAAAACATCGAAGCGTGTTTATGTTAAGAATCTTTTGAATGAATTGGAACGGGACAATAAACAAATCCGCGATAATATTTACAAGGCTATGAGCCATGTAAAACCAGACTATTTGCTGCCGCAGGCGAAGAAATAAATGGCTTTAAGCGCATTTTAATGTAAAATTGAATTATGGCAAAAGAAAATACAGCACAAAAACTAATTGCTTCCAACAAGACTGCGCGCCTCAATTATGATATCGGCGATACGTATGAAGCAGGTATGGTCTTATCCGGAACAGAGGTTAAAGCGCTGCGCGCCGGTAAGGCCAATCTCAAAGACAGCTATGCAGTCGTCAAGGATGATGAAGTCTATCTGCGTGAGATGCATATCAGCCATTATGATCACGGCAACCGCTTTAATCACGAACCACTGAGGCCACGCAAGCTTCTCCTGCATAAACAGGAGATTAGAAAACTCTATGGTAAATCGAGGGAAAAAGGTCTGGCACTTGTTCCGTTGAAACTATATTTTAAAAACGGCAAGGTAAAAGTGGAAATTGGCATTGGCAAAGGTAAAAAATTGTATGACCGCCGCGAGGATATCAAACAGCGCGACGAACGCCGCGATATCGCCCGCAGTTTCAAATCCAAATTGATCAAAGTCTGAAAACGATAATAACAAAGACATGATCCGGCGGTTACAATGGTTTCCTTTGACAAAAGCGCGGTAAGTGTCTATATTATATTCAAGTCAAAATTTAAGGGGGGCGTCACGGTTTCGACGGGGACATTTGAAGTTGTAGAAGCGTACCGAGGTTCCTACAGGCCTCGTTAAACAGGTAGGAAACATATAATCGCAGAAAACTACGATTACGCATTAGCCGCTTAGACGGCTAACGTTCTGCCCGGTTTGCCTGTTGGCTTGGTTAGAACGTCATTAAGACAGGATAGCCAAACTTCTTGCCTGGGGGAGGGCGGCGAATACTTACAGGATAGCGCGGGGCGATCCGGCCTTAGGGAGCAATCCAGCGTGAAGGTTCTAAAACGAAGGCTACGTACGTAGAAGCTGCAGCGGAAGGTTTTCGGACGCGGGTTCAACTCCCGCCGCCTCCACCAAGACACAATCCAAGAAAGTCCAAAGAAGTACAAAACCCGTTAGAAATAGCGGGTTTTTTATTTTGCTTCATCCGGCTGATGCGTGCTTTTGTTATTTTATGCACTTCTTCCTGTACTACACAAGTTAGTGTTTTGGAAAAAAATTGATCATTATAGTTGGTAATGAACGTAATTTACGCCCGATAACAAACTTCGGTACCACACCCCACATTTGGTGGCCAAAATTTCATTGACCCACAAGCGTGGCTATCCTACAATCACTTCCAGTGAAAGTAAGTTCTTATCAAATACTTGTGGGTAAACAGGGTATAATGTTGGAGCTGATTTCATTCATAGATCAAGCACTGAAGTACCATGAACTCATCAAGGTCAAATTCAACGATTTCAAAACAGAGAAGAAAGACCTGTCCCAAGAGATCGAAACTCAATTGCAGTGCCCTCTGGTGGGGATGATCGGCCATGTGGCCATCTTCTACCGGGAGCATCCCAATCCCCAAAAAAGGAAGATCGCCATTACCAATGATATCAAAACGGTGCGTTCGTAAAAAAGTTGCTAAACCTGTCAAGTTGGGCCAGTAAAGGAAAAGCTTCCGAGGCAATGCGCGCGTGGTTCCATTCGGCAAGTTCATGGTAAACGTGCTCACCATAACAAGTGGTGTCAGCCTGAGCTGTTTGTTTGCCCTGAGTTCATCAAAGGGTCGAAGGTCATCGCAGTGTGACCAGGAAAGAAGCGCAACCCCGCCCCGCGCGGTACTTTTCAAGAAGCCGTCATATAAAGAGTGTCCGGATCACTAAAACATCTATCCCCCTAAATAAATTTGATTGAAATTTTTCTTGACATGACAATAAACATCGTATATTATAAAATCCGACTGGTCGGTTTTTTTTCTTTAGTAAAGGAAAGGGGTTTTATGTCCATCAATGTGGAACGAGAAGTCATTCGACGAGGTCAGATTGTTGATGCAGCTTTGCGGGAAATTTCGGCCAAGGGAATGAACACGATCACGGTCGAGTCCATTGCTAAAGCAGCGGGACTTTCGAAGGGAGGTGTTACCTACTACTTCAAATCCAAAGATGATCTCTGCGGGGCTGCTTTTAAAGCATTCTTTGACCTCATTTTTCAGAGAAGTAAAAATAACATGGATTTATTTTCCGATCCACTCTCCAAATTGCTCTCCTTTGACTGGCTCTATAATTGGGAAGATCCCGACGTTTCGACCGGCTACCCGCTCCTCTTCGACTTTATGGCTGACGCATGCCACAAGGAAAGCTACAGGGCATTATTCCATGAATGGGTAAATAATTGGGTAGAACTCCTAAAGAATGCGATTATTGAAGGCAATAATGCGGGAACTTTCAATTGTTCGGCTCCCGATGCAACAGCAAAGGCTATCTCAGCCGTATACCATGGCGTAGCTGTTCGCTGGTATCTTGACCGGGATAGTCATTCAATACAATGGGCAATTACATCATTCACGGACGCAATTAACGGTTTATTAACCGGTAGTCGAAACAAAATATAACTAGGCGGATAAATGTTCAGCAAGTTAATAACCAATGCACAGGAATTTTAGTGCCATCGTTTTTTGTTTGGTTTTTTAGCAACAAGATACTGCATAACAAAATAACAGATCAAGGATGATGCATCTATAACTTAAAAATAAAGGAAGGAGGGATAGTGCTTTAAAAAGCGGAAGAAGCGAACGGATTGTATTAACTAAACCAAAAACAATACACAGATGAAGGAGGGAAGTATTATGGCAATATTCGCAAATACCGAAAAAATGTATGAAGTCCTGGGCACCCTTTTTAACACACTTTTAAACCACCCTTCCGTAGGACCGAAATTCGTCGAGTCCAACATTACCATCAAGTTTACAATCAACGATCCCAGCGGATTCATCTGGTTGACGCCCGATGATGGCGTAATCTGCGGTGATGCCGACCGTAAACCGACTATTGAAATGACCTTGAGTGGCGATACCTGCCATAAATTCTGGTTACAGGAAGTATCGATGCCCATCGCCCTGGCCAAGGGTTTGATAAAGGCCAAGGGGCCCCTTCCCAAGGTGTTGAAGCTGCTTCCGCTCTTGAAGCCGGCCTACGAGGCCTATCCGGATATTTCCCGCAAGTACGGCCTATCATAATATTTTACTCAAAAAAAGGGAGGATTTTATGAGCATAGAAAAGAGCATGAAGCAATTCGAGCAAGACAGGCTGGAAGCGGTAAGAATCGCTTCCCGGTTGCTGCTTGCTTCCGGAACGACTACACCCCGCGTGGGAGGCGTCGGTGAATGTACGATCCATATCATCGACGATTCATGTGAAATAGAGGACCTGTGTCAGGGCATGGAAAGCATGTCCTGCGAAAACAAGGCCTGGGATTTCTTCAAAAGAGATGCCGCCATGCTGCGCGACGCCGATGCGGTACTGGTGGTTACATCCCTTCGTTGTGTTACCGATCCGGCCGATATCAACTGCAATATGTGCGGCAAGATGACCTGTGAATCTCTGAGAGAAACGGAAAAACTCCCCGGGGACGCCGATGTCGCTTTCAAAGGCCCCCTTTGTGTCTTCCGGGCCAACAACATCTCCTATGCCGTCGATGGCATCATCTCCCAGGCAAGAAATCTGGGGATCGACTATGGAGTTTTTTGGTCTGTCGGGGCTACGGCCATGAGGATGAAGATCTTGCCTCGCTCCACTGGCTTCGCTTTGGCGGTGGCTATCTCCATTACGGAAAAGAGCCCCTTCCGAGATATTCCTCTGAAATACGGCGAGATAAACGAACGCAGTATGAATGATCGGATCATCAAGAGACTATGGCCGCAGTTCAGATCCATCTACAGTTAAATAGATAAACAAACATCAGGAGGCAAAAAATGGCAATTCGAGACATGAATGATCTGGTGCAAAGCGGCTTGGACAGGGCCATAGAATTAATGACCGTAGCCGCTCACAACAGCTTCAGATTTAATAACAGAAATACGGTAAAGATAGTATCCCTGGGAAAGGAGGAGATCGCCGCAATCGGCGAGTTCTCTTACTCTCTGGCCGATATGTCGCCCCTAGCCGCTCGTGACGGTCGTTTTGTCATGGAGCTGATCAAGGAGCCCTGCGGACTCCTTCTCCTGGGAGATAAAAGAAAATCTGACTTCAACTACAACTGCGGCGCCTGCGGTTATAAAACCTGCGCCGAACTGAACAAAGCCGAAGTAGTGGAATCGCTGACTGCGTGGGGCCCCAGTTGCCAGTTTAAAAACATCAATATCAACATCGCCACCAACGCGGCAGCTTCCATGGCCTGGAAAATGGGACTTCACTGCCGCGTATTCAGCACTTTGGGGATGGGCGCCTTCGCCCTGAAGATGATTGAAGACGTGGATTTGGTCGTCAGTGTATCGGTAAGCGCCGCCAAGAATGATCCTTATTTTGACCGGCACAAGTATTGGACAAAAGAACACTGGGATGAAACCTTCCAGAAAGAATTTCCTACCTTCACCAGGGGATTTATCGGCGCTGTGGAAGACGAAGGCACATTCAAAATTTAAGAGAGGGGAAAGTAAATCATGGCATCAAAAGCTCATCTTAATCAGGTGATCGCCTCCCATTTGATCGAAATCAGGGCGGACGAAACGCCGGACAAGGAGATCTACATTTTTGAAAATGGCGAGTACGGTGATGACATCCTCACCTATCGCATCATCCATGAGCGTTCCAACAAAATCGCCCGGCTTTTTGTCGACAAAGGGATCGGCAAAGGCGATACGTTCGCCATCTATATGAGAAATCATCCGGAGTTCGTCTGCGGAATGATGGCAGGGGTGACCATAGGCGCCATCGCCGTCCCCGTTGATCCCCGCAACAAGGGGCAGCGGCTAAAGTTTCTCTTAAACAATTGCAAAGCCAGGGCAGTCATTGTTTCCGGTGAATGCCTGGAAGACTTGGAAGCGGTAATCGCCGATGTGCCGACCTTGCGGTTCATTACCGTCGCCTACCAGCCGGGGCAGAATATAGCCGTTTCCACCAAATATCATGCCTTGAACGAGGTGATGGAAAAGGACACCTGGAAACCGGTGGAACAACAGATCATGGATGTGCGCCACCCCATGCAGATCATTTACACCTCTGGCACAACCGGAGATCCCAAGGGGGTCATGATCAGGAACAATCGCACGGGGCTGTTTAACATCCTGAACAGTCTCGTCTGGAAATACAAATCCGACGACATCCTTTACAACGGTCTTTCCCTCACCCACGGAAACGCCCAGGCTGTAACCCTTTTCCCCGCCCTCAGTCTGGGGATCAAGGCCGTTTTCAGCCCGAGATTTACCAAAAGCAGGATCTGGGATATCTGCCGCAAGTATGGATGCACATCCTTCTCTCTTCTGGGCGGTATGGCGGCCGGCATCTACAACGAGCCGGAGAAACCCAATGACGGAGACAATCCCGTCAAGGTTGTCATCAGTGCCGGAACGCCCCTGGCCATTTGGGAAGGCTTCGAGAAGCGTTTCAACGTCCAGATCCTCGAGTGGTACGCCGCGGTCGAGGGAGGGTTTGCCTACAAACCCCTCGGCCATGGTCCTGTGGGATCATTCGGCAAACCGATCCCCGGCGTTATGGAGTTCAAGATCGTCAACGAAAATGACGAACCCGTTCCGGCTGGTCAGACGGGGGAACTCATCTCCCGCATGATCAGGGGAGATACGAAAGTGGATTACCTGGGACTGCCCGATGAGTCTCAGGACAAGACCAAGGGCGGCTGGCTGAGATCGGGCGATATGGTCCACAAGGACGAAAACGGCTGGTACTTCTTTGACTTCAGGAAGGGTACGGAATTGCGTCGCTTCGGCGATTTCATCCAGCCCGAGTTCGTGGAGTCCATCATTGGAAAGCACCCCGATGTGAGCGAAGCCTGCGTTTACGGTATACCGGCCGCTTCCGGCTCCCCGGGTGAAAGCGACCTGGTGGCGGCAATCGCTCCCTTTGAAGGCAAAATTATCGATCCCGCCTCCGTCTACCAGAAATGCAAAAACGATCTGGAAGGCAATTTCATTCCTTCATACCTGCACGTGGTGAAGGAGATACCGAAGACGATCACCGAAAAAGCGCTGACACGGGTGTTGAAGGAGATGTTCGAGAGAAAGGAAGGAAATATCTACAAATATGAGGACTTCAAATAGCCGCATAATCAAGACCATAAAATTGCGGACGCACTGAACCCTATAAAGCTTTACGAGCATAAAAGGAGGAAGCCATGGCTTATAGAGATCTAAATCTGGAATTAACAGACGAGCATATTGCCCTGAAAGAATCCGTTCACAAATTTTCCACCGAGGTGCTACGGCCGGCATCCATCGAGCTTGACAAACTGTCACCGGAAGAGGTGATAGCAAAGGACTCTATCTATTGGAAGTGTATGAAGCAGATGTATAAGAACAAATACCATACCGTACTGATTTCCGATGCGTATGGCGGCATGGGTTTGGATCCCCTGGCTGTACATATCTTTTTTGAAGAACTAGCCTATGGGAGCGCTGGGTTCACTGTGTCTTTGGGAGTCGGCTGTTTTGCGGCCTTTTACGCCTGCATGGTGCCCGATGAGCATCTGGTAGATAAATTTATCACCCCCTTTGTGGAATGCGAAGATGCCAGCATCATGAGCTGCTGGGCGATTACCGAACCGGAACATGGCTCCGATATTCTCATGGCGGGCACGCCCTTCTTCCATGATCCCAAGATCTCCCAGCAGGTAAAGGCAAAAAAGAAAAATGGGGATTGGATTATCAATGGACAGAAAGCGGCCTGGGTTTCCAACGGACCCATTGCTACCAACGCCGCGCTTTTTGTAAATATTGATTCTTCCCAAGGCATGAACGGCGGCGGTATCTGCCTCATGGACCTGACACAGCCGGGGGTCTCCAAAGGCAAGCCCTTGGACAAGCTGGGGCAGAGAGAACTCCCCCAGGGGGAAATATTTTTCGATGACGCCATCTGTCCCGCCGAAGACATGATTGTAGATCCCGAAAGCTACGAGATGATGACGGACATCACCCTGGCAACGGCCAATGCCTGCATGGGCGCCTTTTTCACCGGCGTTGCCCAGGCCGCCTACGATTTGACCTTGCAGTACTGCAAAGAAAGGGTACAGGGAGGTAAAACCCTCTGTAATCACCAGTGGGTGCAAAAGAAGATCTTCGACATGTTCTCGAAGGTTCAAGCTGCCAGACAATTATCAAGGGCGGCGCTGATTTACAACATGAACACCACCCCGCCCGCCGTTCCCTACTCTGTCGCCGCAAAGGTTTTCTGCACGAATGCCGCTTTTGAGGTAGCAAGTGACGCCGTGCAGATATTCGGCGGCAACGGAGTCAGTAAGGAATATCCGATCGAAAAACTCTTCCGCGATGCCCGGGCCTCCATGATCGAGGATGGATCCAACGACGCGCTCGCCATAGGAAATGGCATCGCCCTGCTCAAGGAGGAATATGCAAATGGATAATGTGTATGTCATCGGCGTGGGGATGATAAGGTTCAACAAGTATCCGGAGAGAACCGTAAGGGATATGGCCCATGAAGCCATTGATTTGGTCTTGAAGGATGCGCAGCTTCAGAAGGAGGATATTCAGGCCGCCTTCTTCGCCAATACTTTCTGGGGGATGTTTTCCAACCAGCATTCCATCCGGGGAGAGGTAATCTTAAGGAGTTACGGCATTGGCAATATTCCGGTAACAAATGTGGAAAACGCCTGCGCCGGCGGCTCCACGGCGCTCCATATGGCCTATACAGGAATCCGTGCCGGTATGTATGATGTCGCCTTGGCGTTAGGCTCGGAAAAGATCACCAATCCCAACAAGGCCTTATCTCTGGGTGCCTACGCCACCTGTATGGACGTGGATAATTTTGAAAATCAATTAAAGATGTTTGAAGAGGTCAGCAAAAAGATAAAGGTCTCTATCCCCGCAGGTCAGACGCCTCCCGGCGAGGGTAGAAGCGTTTTCATGGACGCCTATGCCATGGGTGCCCGCTGGCACATGGACCGTTTCGGCTCCACTCAACATCAGTTGGCCGTCATCTGCTCCAAGAATCACTGGCATGCATCCCTTAATCCCCATGCCCAGTACCAGCAATTGATGTCGGTGGAAGAAGTCTTGGCCGACAAACCGGTGGCCTATCCATTAACGAGGGCAATGTGTGCTCCCGTGGGCGACGGCGCCGCGGCGGTGATCGTTTGCTCTGAAAGCTACCTGAAAAAGCTGAAGAACAAAAGACCGGTAAAGATCCTGGCATCCATTCTGGGAACAGGCAGTGACCGTGACATCGACGCCCCCGACATTGGAGAGCGCCTAGTCCACAAAGCCTATGATATGGCGGGACTGGGACCGGACGATATAGATCTTGCCGAGCTGCATGATGCCACGGCCTGGGGTGAATTGCACCAGACGGAGTCCATGGGCTTCTGTCCCATGGGCGAGGGGGGACCCTTCGCCGAATCGGGCGCCACCAAACTGGGCGGTAAAAAACCCATCAACACCAGCGGCGGTCTGGAGTGCAAGGGGCATCCCATCGGCGCCTCAGGTTTATCTCAGATACAGGAGATTGTAACTCAGCTTCGCGGCGCGGCGAGGGAAAGACAGGTCGAAAAGGCAAGGATAGGCCTGGCGGAAAACGGCGGCGGTAACATCGGCGTCGAAGAAGCGGCCATGTGTATCCACATCCTGGGAAGGGTATAGAATTCCGATAAGATTATATTTGCTGTTCCCTCTCTGGGCAGGCGGGGGTTGTCCTCCTTACGACCCCGCCTGCCCCCCTACAGCACGAACCACCTTGGCATGGAGGGGAATTGTCGAAAAAGGACAGGCCAAGGAGTCAACATACCGAAAGAAGGGAAAAACAGAGATGCTGACACTGAAAGATAAGAACGTCCTGATCACCGGGGCCGCCTCCGGCATCGGAAAGGCTCTGGCAGAGTGTTTTGCCCGTGAAGGAGCCAATCTCTTCCTCGGTTCCCATCCCCGGGAAGAAGACCAGCTCTGTCGTTGGGCCGATTATTTGGAACATCAATATCATATCAAAACGAGGACATTCCCCGTTGACCTCGCTCTGGCCTCGGGACCGGAGTTGCTTCATGAGCAGGTAGCACAAACCGGTAAAGGTATCGATATCCTTGTCAATAACGCCGGGGTCCTGCTTTATGGAGACTTTGCACAGCTGCCCCTGGACAGGCAGATCGATATGATTTCGGTCAACGTCATCGCCTACGCAAAACTCATGAGGTTATTTTTACCCTCGTTGATAAAAAGGAAATCCGGCCGGATACTCAACGTCGTCTCCGCCTCGGCCTTTCAACCCTGCGCCCACCATGCCGTTTACGGCGCCACCAAGGCTTTCGTGCAGAGTCTCAGCGAGGCGGTCAGCCAGGAAATCAAAAACTCCGGGGTTACAATCTGCACGCTCAATCCATCCTACACGGATACGCCGATGCTTCGCCAGGAAGGATTCCCGAAAAAACTCTGGTGGTTTTTGATCAGCGGCGTCAGTTCCCCTGAGGAGATCGCCCGCAAGGGATTAAAGGCCTTCAAGAGGGGGAAAACCATCTACATCCCCGGTTTTCAAAACTGGTTCGCCCATGCCGTCTTGACCAGAATAACGCCGCGTCGCCTGATGAGTTTCATATCTTATTGGGTTTTAAAAGGAAGGCGGGCATAGAATCCTCGAAAGTGACGATATTCGGAGGATAGCTGAATGAACCGGGAATGCGCCGGTCAGTGGAGGTCGGACGATGTCGTTCCATCTCGGCTACCGGGAGTACAATACCTTCTTCACCAACACCATGACGGACGAGGTGCGCAAGGTGAACGATCACCTGTACTTAGGCATGGGAAGGCTCACGGCGACGTTCGGTAAGTTCAACCCGATGCTGATGCGTGCTTTTGTTATTTTATGCACTTCTTCCTGAAGTCCACAAAACGTCAACATTGATGAAAATGCTTGACTTCAAAAGAAAATCAATGATGTGTTCCCCTCTATAATTGTGATATGGATGACGAAACAGAAGGCCTACCCCAATAGCAGCCGGAGTCGGGGCACGGCCTGAAGGATGTTCTTGAAGGAGGTGCGACATGAAGGCACTGCGGACACCGGATGAGAGGTTCCGGGATCTGCCCGGTTACCCGTTTGCTCCGAACTATTTCGATGTACAAGATGGTGATGGTGGTAGCCTGAGGGTACACTATCTTGATGAAGGTTCCCTGGGTTCCGACACTGTGCTTCTGATGCATGGGGAGCCATCGTGGTCGTATCTTTACCGCAAGGCGTGGGAAGTGCTGAAGGCTTTCGACAAACCGTTCCTCACTGCCTTTAGCGATTCCGATCCCATCACACGGGGTGGGGAGAATGTTTTTCAGAACCTGATTCCCGGTGCACAGGGCCAGTCTCACGTTGTAATCAAGGGGGGTGGGCATTTTATTCAGGAGGACTGCGGAGAAGAGCTCGCGCAAGTAGTGGTGGAATTCATCCGAAGAACTGGATCATGAGTCACTCCATGGTAAAAAAGTACATTAAGATTTGTATCGGTCTTTTTCTGACAGGAGTGATCCTCTGGATTTACAGCACCTACGATTTTTCTACATACATGAATGTTGATGAAATGCGGGTGCTCATAGATTCTTTCGGCCCCTATGGCCCTCTTGTTTTTATCGGCCTGTGCATTGCAGGTATCTTTCTGCATCTGCCTGAGATTATGCTGATTGCACTGGGAGGCTTGCTTTTCGGAGGCGTCAAAGGTTTTATTTACGGCTGGATCGGTGTAATCGTTGGTTCAACAGGAACCTTTCTCTGTGTCCGATATATTTTACGTGATGTTTTTCAAACATCACTGGAGAATCGTTTCCATCACCTGCGGGCTTTTGATGAGCGCCTTGCGGAGAACGGGTTTCTGACAGTACTGCTGCTGCGCCTTGTTCTTTTTGTAGCACCACCCCTCAACTGGGCTATTGGCCTGACCAAGGTACGGTTTTGCCAATACATTGCCGGCTCTGCATTGGGTGTTATTCCAGGTATTGCCATTACCTGCTATTTTGCTGATTCCATCGCAGGTTTACAATCAACGGATACCCTGTTCACCTTGAAGATGGTTGTCCCTGCAGGACTGGTCGCCGTACTGCTTATCATTAGCGGCATTTCCGCTTGGCGGCTGTTTGGGAAAAAACCAATACCACCGTCGCAAGACACCCGATAAAAAAGGAGGGCAGGACATCTTCACTATCTTGAGAAATGCTTGACGGAAGAATGAAAATGTGAAAACTTAAACAACATCTAATAAATTAACATCAATAAGAAAATCAGATTATGTTACGTATAGCTTCCTGTAACACACAAATCTCTAAGCCCGATGAAAATGCATGATTTCTATTGGTTATAAATAATGTTATTTCCCCGATCATTATGATATCATGATCTGAAATGTGAGGTGATGGGGCCAAAGGGGGTTTTCTCTTCAGATTCAGATGATGTGGAGGTCGCCGGCTTCGAAGTATTTGAAGCTGAAAATGCTTCCTGCGGAATTGCCATTGCCAGGAAAGAAAAACCGGATATTATAATTATGGACATGCGACTTCCAGATATGCGTGGTACCGAAGCCGCCAGGATATTACGTCAAGGCAAAGAGACACACGATATTCCCATTGTTTTTGTGACTGCTTCGGTTATGGCAGAAGGCAGAGAAGCGATAAAAAACATAACTAACAGCGGATTTATAGGTAAGCCAATAAATACGCGCACCTTTGTGAAAGACATCAGTCAATTTATTAAGTGAGTTTTCTAATATGTTGAAAAGTCAAATTCAAAAGGGATAGAAGATGAAAGACAAACCGGTAATCTTAGTTGTTGATGACCAGCCCCCAAAACATTGAACTTCTCGAAGCATACCTTGTTCCGCATGGTTATGAAATTATCCAGGCGGCAAACGGTG
>Ga0209538_1001523_pt1 | contig 12225 bp, 13 predicted proteins | sample BarGraNGADG00211_2_FD_184492 | JGI IMG/M metagenome (GOLD analysis project Ga0209538, IMG submission 184492) | Arctic peat soil microbial communities from Barrow, Alaska - Barrow Graham LP Ref core NGADG0004-211 (SPAdes) (version 2) | ecosystem: Environmental > Terrestrial > Soil > Wetlands >... | reverse complement strand
CATAGGACATGGCCCCGTGCCTGTCCTGTTGAGCATATCGAGGACGACAGCATCACACGCGAATGGAATGCCGGCCGTGCGCAGGACATCCTGCGCGCCAGTACTCATCGTCAGGGCGAATACCGACCGGGGACGCACGAGGGTGAGCAGGAGTGCAGCCGCCCGTCCCACCAGTTTGTCGCCCCAGTCCAGAGGACCGTGACTGACCACACATTGCTCTTCCACCGCTGTGAGCAGCGCACTGATTCCTCTGCCGGTCAGCCGGTATACGAGTTTCCCGCCATCTGCAGCGCAGAGGGTTGCGTCTCCTGATCTGATCGTTGCCTGTACAAGTTGTTCGCTTTCCGTCATGAGCTCCTCGTTTCTCCGCCTTGGGAGCGGCACCGTTTATTGTACCCGAAATCACTCGGTCGTACAGACCGCGCGTTGCATTACGAAGAAATCATCGTGAAACGAGAGGAGGTGGCCATGATATTGACATGACATGGATTCGCCTGCGGGACTTTTTCCCGTCGTCCCCGCGGCGGCGAGGACCACAGGCAACGTCCCCGTGTCTGTCGTGCCTTCTTGCCTGTCGTTCCCGCGAAAGCGGGAACCCATATGCCGGCACAAGGAGCGGTTTGCATCATTTTCGTCATTGGATAGGATACTATTGATGTGCTGGAATCGGGTGCGTCGCAACTAGCATCGGGACTGTCATGGCATGAAGGAGCCGGGCAGCCAGAGGAGGGCGGTGTGGCAGTACAGGACTTTCGTGATTTCTTCGAGCGGACAACCGGGCACACGCCCCGAAGGAGTGATTCATGAAACCAGCCGTGGTCAAGAAGGACAGGAACTACTGGGTCTGGGTGACGCATCCCGACTACTACCTCGACGAGGATGGCGAGCCGGGAGAGTCGCTGGAACCTGGGGGCAGAAGCGATGGGTGGTGGACCTGTCACAAAGACACGAGGGCGGGAGATCTGGTTCTTCTGTACCGAACAGCCCCGAGGTCTGACATCGCCTATCTCCTCAGGGCAGAGGACAACGCCTCGTCGCTCGCAGGAGATGCCGATGCCAGCGACATGGGCTGGAAGTACGGGTGCATGTACCGGTCACTGTACCGGTTTGACCCGACATTGATCTATGCAGCCATGAAGGCCGATCCATACCTCGACGACTGGCCCGCCCTCCGTGACCGTTTCCAACGGTCCGCGTTTGCGATACCAGCCCAAGTCTTCCGACATCTGAGCTCTGTGCTTGGACACATGTGCCCGGACTATCGAAAGGCGCTCGCGAAGGCCGATATAACCCCCATACGCATCCTAACAGAACAGCGCATTGAGGAACGCCTGGCTCGGGATCTCGGCCTGCTGAAGCCGTTTGGGTACAAGCTGGTACTCTACGAGTCGCCGGATGGACGTAGCGGACGGCAGTTGGTCTGCCCGTCTGTCGGAGGGCGCATCGACCTCCTTTGCACTGATCGCACTACCGGTGGGTACGTTGTCATCGAACTCAAGGCCGGGCGGGCCGACGATCGTGTGTACTCGCAAGTGTCGAGCTACATGGGGTGGGTCATGCAGCATCTCCCGCACGGCAGGAAGGTTGTCGGTCTCGTCATCAGCGACGGCGAGGACGGACGGTTCTCAGGATCCGCGATCATATCCCAGAAGACCTCTCATCCGGTTCACCGGATCGACTTGGAGGACCTGGGACTTCACGGCCGGACCAAGTGAGGTAGTCGAACAAGCTCCAGGTGTGTATGTAGCGTACAAGGAGGCCACATTGTTCTGTCCAAAGTGCGGAAAGGAAATACGGGAGGACTCGACGTTCTGCTCTTACTGTGGCGAGCCGGTTCATACTGACAACCATGAAGAGAGTCAAAGCACGGGTGTTTCGCTGGAGGGACCTCTTGCGCCTTCGACATCTATGTCTGGAGTCATGAATGGACAGCCGGCAAAGCCGGACCGCGTGGCAAGAAAGGGTCTCTCTCGTGGGACCAATCGCGTGTGGTACTACGAGGTTCACGGCTTCGTCTACGGACCGACATCTGCAGACGACATCTACTGCATGATTCTCGATGGCCGGTTGAGTCCAGGCGTAAATGTGTGGGTGCAAGGATCCTACAACTGGGGACCGGCAACGGACAACGTCTTCTTCGGCAGCGAGGTGCCAGACGCCCAACAGGTGGCGGAGGAGGATGCGCTGCCAGAGTCGAACACGCTTCCGCCGATGATCTCCCGGAATGGGGCTACCACGTACAAGTACTACGGAGGGGCAGTTGGCGAGAATCCGCGCGCGACAAACGAGCCTCCGTATCCCGCCGCGTCACACGGACTCACGCCCTTCGACGAGACACCTATGAAGCAAGACAGCGAGGCAACCGGGGGGAAGGCCATCAAGGGGTGTCTCACATTTGTCATTGCCTGCGTCGTCATCTACTTCTTGCTCTTCCGCGGATGTGCGATAACCCCGACGACGACCACACCATCCAGCACACCTACGCAGGCAGAGCAGGAGGCGACGCGACGGGCCGGTGTCAAGCGGACAGCAGTATCGCAGGTTGAGTCCTCCATGCATTCAGTCAGCGCCGAGTACAGCAGGTACATCGAGGGAGACGTCACCAACAACACGGGCGTCACCATCGACTACGGGCAGGTCACGTTCACACTCTTCGACAAGAACGGGAGCCAGGTCGGGACGGCGCTGGACAACTGCAGCAGTCTCGCCCCCGGCATCACCTGGCACTTCAAGGCCCTTATCTTCGAGGATGCGGCGGCGAACTTCAAGTTCGCGGAACTGCTGGGCTGGGACTAGGAACAGGAAGGAGGCCTGGGCGGGGAGCTGTGACCTACCAGCATGATTGTTGGAGCGATCAAGAAGAAGCAATCCTGAATGACAAGGGGAAGTTGAAAACTGGTCCGGGTTCTGTCTGAGAGAAGTTGGGAAGCACAGTTGGTGTGATCGAGAGAATGAGCATGGCGTCTGAGTATCGAGGAGGGTTCTATGGCTAATACTGCGACGTGTCCAGAGTGTCACCAACTGGATAGGGTCATTCGGGTCCGGTCTGTCTATAGCGGGGGTATCGCAAGCGGGACGGCCAAATCCAGTGCGGTAGGAGTGACATTTACCGGAGATGGTCTAGCGCCGACAGTGCTTCGTGGCACAACCAACAGCATCTCCCAGTCTGATCTCTCCAAGCGGCTTGAGCCATTGCCTGCGCCCACGTCGTCAATCGGTCTCGTCGCAGGGATAGGTGTGGGACTCGCCATGCTCATTACTATCCTGCTGATGGGGAAAGTCCAAGCATGGCCCATATACGCAATACTCGTCGTTAGCTATGGGATTTTTCTCTCGTCAGAACTGCGGCGGGAAAACTTTAGAAGAACTATTCTGATGCCTTGGTACGAAAAGTACTTCCATGCATGGGAGAATCTCTACTACTGCGAGAGATGCGACATCGTGTTTGCGACGGACAGCAAGATGGTTGTCAGGTCAGGCGGGATAGACAATCTCTTGTTTGAATTTGTCGGGCGCAAACCACAGTACGGCGGTTCCAGATGAGAACCCGGCATCTTCCCAGGCTTACAAAAATCTGACGTAGAGTAGTGCGACAAGCGAGACGGCGTTATGGCCGAGTCCTGTGACGCCGAGCAACTCAGGAAGGACCGGGACACCCGTCCCAGACGGAGAAGAGTTCTTCTGATGAAGTGTTGTGACTTTCCAAAGGAGGAGGGGCATGACTGCATTTGAGCAACAGATCTTGACGGCGCTGGACGGAATTGCCAGACAGGTTGGATCCCTGCGAACAGGAATGACGACCTCGTGGCTGGAGAGATGGGGATCCCTGATTGGCGTGGCGGCGTCAGTTCTTGTAGCGCTTGTCGGATGGTGGTTTATAGCAAGAGAGAATCGCAAGAGCAATCGTGACGCGTTTCACCTTCAACTGGCCGATGCGGCACGAAACAGAATTCTTGATTCGCTCTACGAGTATAGGGAATTTCTATACGAGGCACAAAGTCCCAAAAGACTGCTGCAGCGAGACAGCTCTATTCCGAAAGGAGTGCTTGTCAGAAGGAGGACACTTGCAGAACCGGGCAGTGTCCCCGGCTGTTTTGACGTGGAGCAGGAACTGCGCCGGCTAGCGCATTTTGACCACCGGCAATTCGACTGCTTCAGAATCATGCAGCGCGACGAATGGGCTCTAGGGGCGAAAGTACAGACACAGGTTTCATCTGCACTAAATGAGCTTGGAAACAGTCACGGGAAGATAATGGTTTCCTTTCTCGAGTATGTCGATGAGGCTTCGAATGAGTTGATAGGTGAACTTGGCCACGGCATCGATTTCGTCATGGGAAACAGAGGGGCAACGGATGTGGAGATGATTGATGACCAGATAGTTCTGGTGAATGCGACCATTGTCTCTCTGCAGAAACCACTCGAGTAGGATAAGGCTACACGCCATAAGAAGTGAGGGGGCAATGGCAACGAGTGAAGAGTACGAGGATTTGCAGCGATACGTGAAACTCAAACCAACTGTTGACAAAGCGGCTGGGAAGTACTTCACCAACATGTTCGAAATCCAGGAACTGTGGAAGACACTGGTAAAGGAACGGTTCTCTTCTCGGGAGCATAGGGATCAGCTTTGGGGTTTGTGTCAGAAAGGAATGCCGTTGGCTTGGAAGTGGCGAAGCGCAGAACTTGAACAAATGCCGGAACTCACCCCACCGAGAGATTTCCCTTGCTACACCAGGGCAATCATGCTGCTCGAGAAAGAGCATCGGTGTGACGAAGCCATCGTGCTGTGTGACCAAGCTTTGCATTGGACGCCAAATTCGGAATGGTACATCAAGAAGAAAGAGAGCTTTCTGAAGAAACGGTCGGGGCCAGTCAACGAGGCCAAAGGAGGAGACGGCAATGGAGACAAGTGCTGAAGCATGGGCTGCCCTGGCTGGACTTCTTGACCATGGTTCTCTCGCCGTCGTCTGGCATGACAGGGGCGAGGGCGATCTGGTCAACTTTGATACGGTCATAGAACGCAAAGGGGACGCCATAACCGGACGAACGTATCGGCACGAGAAGAGAAGCGTTTGGTCGTGTCGGACTGACACTTGGACGCGAGAACGGTCAGGTGCGGCTCACTGGCCATTCCTGGACACGTTGGTTGACTTGATACAGGTACAGCAGCAGAATAATGGCCGCTGGCAAATTAGATAGGTGATTCAGGTTAGGAGAGGAGGAGAGTTCGTTATGGAAGCGGATTACGTTAACGTAGTCGAACCTCTTGAGAATGAGGGAGAGGCTCTCGTGAAGGCAAACATCGTGGCCGGAGAGACAATTCTGGTCAAGCTTCCTGGGTTGTGTGGCTGGGAAGAGGGAGAGGCATTCGTTGTAACGGACCGTCGAATCTACGTCCTGAAGTGGGGGATGTACACAGGGCACACGTTCAGTGGCCACTGCGGTGCATATGGCTTCAGCCAGATAACTGGAGTTAATGTCCGAACGGGGTTCTTGGGAGGGATCCTAGAGGTTCTAACTGCAGCAGACAGAAATACTGGAGAATTTAAGAACCCAATGAAAGCGGACAACATGTTAATGTTCAATTGGGCCAGACAGGGAGAAGCGTTTCAGCGAGCCGTCTCTATCGCACGGAGGGAGATACACAAGGCTATGAATACAGGCATAGCTTACGTTGTCGAGCACCAGAGTGGCGCAGACGAAATTGAGAAGCTTGCGCAGCTGCGGGACAAGGGAATTCTGACTGAGGAGGAGTTCCAGGCGAAGAAGAAACAACTACTTGGGCTGTAGACGTTAACCCAGCACCCAACTTGGGTGTACTGGAGAACAGACAGGTGAATTGGGATCGGTTTATGGCGCCAGTTGCAGTACAACGGAGCACAACATGGAGTAGTGGTCGAGCACGGGAGAGTTCATCCTATGTTACCTGGGTCCGGCCTCATCCATAGAGTGCGACGCGAATCAATAGGCTCATTTTACCTTAGGATCCTCGCGTAATATATGGTGGAATAGGGTCTTGGCTAAGAAGCGATGGATGTTCTCCTCGTGCGACGATCTGTGAGTATCTGTAGGCTCCTGCATATATGTCCTTATGTGCGAGGATCCGCATGACCTGTGTCCTCCGAAATTTGGATCCTTTGGCCGTAGACATCCCCAGTCGGTTCAGTTCGTTGGCTACCTGCTGAAGATTCATGCCTTGCGCCCGTAGTTTGAATGCGAGTTTGACAGCCTCGACTTTCTCTGTGTCGAGCTCGAGGTGGCCGGTCCCGCGTTTGTATAGATATCCCAGGGGAGCGCCCCCACCGGCATATCCACCACGCGAAGCTTTGACCTTGCGCCCGCTGCTCATCCGGTCGGTGATCCTTGATTTCTCAAACTCTGCGAAGGCACCGATGATCTGTCGGAAGAGTCGGTTGGTTGCGTCCTGGCCACGGAAAGGTTCGGCAACGGAGATGATCTCCACGTCGGCACGAAGCAGTTCCTTTTCCAACCACAGCTGTGCCATGAGGTCGCGCGCGACACGGTCCATCTTGGCGACAAGGACGACTTCGAACCGGGCTGCCCGGGAATCCACGAGAAGACGCTGGAGCTCCGGACGTTCGAGTGTTCCACCTGAAACCCCGGCGTCGGTGTACCAGGAAGTCAAGTCATACCCCTGGTCCTCGGCGAATTTCTGAATCGCCTGCGTCTGGGATTCGAGACCAAACCGATCTTCGCCTGCTTGGGCATCAGTACTCACTCTGAGATAACCTGCCGCCTTCATATTGACCTCCCGCGTTACACCAATCAAGATTACCGTACAGGATCGCCCCGTTTCCGCGGTTGAAAGACTGCGGCCCAATTGTAGCAACGTGCCGATGGGATGGATTCTCGATTGCGCGGGGATTACGGAGCAAAGGACATCGATTTCGGCCCTCGCGGGAGTGACGGAGGCAGGCCGGTTCATCTCCACTCTTGCGTGAGTTGACACGACCAACGGATGAATGGCCGTAATCACCGTTTGCGGGTTGACGCTACACTCTCTCGAGTATACTGAGAGTTGTCTAGTTGCAAGTCATTTGCATGTAGAGAGGAGATTGGCCTGTGGTGAATGTCGTTTTCGATGCTTTCCGGGATACCCTCAACATGGTACCAATCCTGTTTGGGGTCTACCTGATACTGGAATACGTTGAGGCGAGGTGGCAGCAGCGAATCGTCGATGCTGTCGAAGGGGCGGGACACGTCGGGCCTGTCATCGCAGCGGTGGGGGGTGCCATTCCTCAGTGCGGTTTCTCGGTCATGGCAAGCGCACTATACACGCAGCGACTCCTCACGATGGGAACGATCATCGCCGTGTACCTTGCCACATCTGACGAAGCCCTGCCCATCCTTCTTTCGAAGCCCGACAAGGCACACGTTGTGCTTCCCCTTATCGGCGTCAAGGTCCTGCTTGCTGTCGCAGGAGGATATCTCGTGGACGCATTCATGCGGTCCGAGAATCGCAGGCGCACGCAGGAATGCCAGGACCGCCGGAAGGCCGAGCAGGATGCGGTGAGGATCGGTGAGGAGAGCTGTTCCTGCGACGGCACTCGTGCATCCTGCACGAGCAAGGAGACCGGCAGCATTGACTGGAAGGAGATCCTGTGGTCCGCGACGAAGCGGACGGCTCAGATCATCCTGTTCGTCCTTGTGACATCACTTGTCATTGGACTGCTCATCAATCGCGTTGGGCAGGAGAACCTCTCGCGTGTATTCCTGACTCACACGGTCTTCCAGCCTGTTCTGGTAGCCCTTCTCGGGCTCATCCCGAATTGTGCTGCCAGTGTGGCGGTCACGCAGCTGTACATCGCGGGTACAATCAGCTTTGGATCGACAGTTGCGGGTCTGGGGGCTGCGGGCGGACTGGGACTCGTTGTTCTCTTTCGCGAGAACCACGACACGAAGAATACGCTGAAGGTCGTTGCCTGGCTGCTCGGCATCAGTGTGACTGCCGGCATCCTGATCCAGTCTCTGTCGGGGAAGTGACGTCATGGATTCGGCGCACAGGCACGAAGCGGAAGCAAATCAAGTCCCCGGGCAGCTGAAGGGGTTCAGGATGACGAGGGATCGTCGGATCATTCTCCAGGTCCTTCGTGAGTCGGGCATCCCATTGACAGCCGAAGACGTCCTCGAACGCGTGAACGCGACTGTGCCGGGCATAGCGTTGTCGACGGTCTACCGGACCCTGGATGAACTCGTCAGTCGCGGCAGCATGCAACGGACACTGCTCAGCAATGACGGCCACGCGTTCTTTGAGCTGGTGGGACATGCTCATCGGCACTACATGGTCTGCCTGGGGTGCCACCAGATGTTCCCGATCCGGAAATGTCCTGTCGAGAACTCCATCGACAGTGCTGCCGAGGACCTCGGTTTTGAGGTCACCGACCACAGCCTCGTGTTGTACGGCTACTGCCGTCACTGCCGTTCAGGACGGCAGTTGGAATAGGAATCAGCCCAGTTGCTCAGCGACGCCCGCCAGCTCGTCGGGGATGGCAATATGCTGCGGGCACTTATCCTCGCATGCTCCGCAACGGATGCAGCTGTCAGCCGATGAACCTTCGCTTTTCATCTGGCTGTATCTCTTGCGCTGCGCATCCCAGCTTCCGAACATCGATCCCTCATTGACGAGCTGAAACATGCCCGGGATGTTGACACCCTGCGGACAGGGCATGCAGTAGCTGCAAGCTGTACAGGGGACACGGACGAGGGCGTTATAGGCATCCCTGACGCGTGCGATCAGGTCCAGGTCGCCGGGAGCCAGCATGCCGGTTGCTGACACGCCGGCAGCGTCAAGATTCTGTTGAACCTGTGCCAGCGTACTCATGCCACTAAGCAGCAGCGAGACCTCGGGGTGGTTCCATACCCAGTCCAGGGCCCATTCAGTCGCCGATCGTCTGGTCGAGGCTGCGCCCCAGAGTGCTGAGATTTCTGCGTTTGGTACTGCCAGTTTTCCACCGCGCAGGGGTTCCATGACGACGATCCCCAATCCCCTGGAAGCCGCATAGTGCAGTCCGTCAGTACCGGCCTGCGTTTCTTCGTCGAGGAAGTTGTACTGGATCTGACAAAATGTCCACTCCTGATAGGCGTCCACGATCTCCCGGAACGCAGCGTTGCTGTCATGGAACGAGAAGCCCAGGTGACCGATGCGTCCCTCCCGGATGCGTTCGTGCGCCCACTCGAGGACCCCGGCATCGCGAAGCTTGTGCCACCGGTCGGCGTTGAGCGCGTGTAACAGGTAGAACTCGACGTGGTCGGTCTGCATGCGCTGCAGCTGTTCTTCCAAGATGCGGGTCATGTCAGCCTGTGACTCGATGAGCCAGGAGGGCATTTTGGTGGCAAGGTGCACCTTGCCACGATAGCCTTCCTGAAGGGCTTTGCCGACAAGCGTTTCGCTCTTACCCCCGTGGTATGGATATGCCGTATCGACGTAGTTGATTCCTCCGTCGATACCAGCGCGAAGCATAGTAATGGCCTGCTGCTCGTCGATGACCGAAGGGTCTTCGCCAGCAATAGGCAGTCTCATCGTTCCAAATCCGAGTGCAGACGGCTTCCAATCGAGCCTTCCGAACGACCTGTAGTTCATCTGGCCTATCCTTTCAGAGGCAATTGTTCGTATTCCAATATATAACGTCGGGCGTTTCTGTCAAATTCGTTCGGTCCGTTGCAATGCGGTTCAAAGAGAATAAACTGAAGGTGCATGAAATCAGCAATTCACGGGCTTTTCAGGGAACATTTGTCCTGCAGAGCCAGTGCAAGGAGCTATGGATGAAGAAGAGAGTCGCCGTTGTCTTCGGTTCGCGCTCGGTGGAGCACGAAGTCTCTATCATTACTGCCGTTCAGGCGATGAATTCTCTGGACGAGGAGCAGTTCGAGGTCATCCCGCTCTATGTGTCCAAGGAGGGCGCCTGGTTCACGGGAGAGGCCCTGAAGACGATGGATGCGTTCCGTGACCTGGCCAGTCTTCCGGGCAAAGCGCAGCGCGTGCAACTGCAGCCCTTTGCGGGGAAGTCGACCCTTGTGGTGCAGGTCGAGCATAGGGGCTTCATGGGCCATGGTATGGATGTGGAGCCGCTGGCTGTCGACGTCGCACTGCTTTGCAACCACGGTACTAATGGTGAAGACGGGACGATGCAGGGCATGTTCGAGTTACTGGGGATCCCCTACACGAGCGCAGGCGTGACCGGTTCTGCGCTGGGCATGGACAAGGTGTTCCAGAAGCAGCTATTTGCGGCGGCCGGAATCCCCGTGGTTCCGTACGTCAGTTTCAGCAGGCGCACATGGTGTACTTCGCCGGATGACCGCCTTCGTGATGCCGAGCAGCGCCTTCAGTTTCCCATGTTCGTGAAACCAGCCAACCTTGGCTCCAGCGTCGGCATCACACGCGCGACGGATCACGATACGCTGAGATACGCACTGGAGGTCGCCAGTCACTTTGACCGGAAGCTGCTGGTGGAGCAGGCTGTTGTCGATCATCGCGAGGTAAACTGTGCCGTATTGGGCAACGATGAGCCGATACCATCGGCGTGCGAGGAGGTTTTCAGCTCGCACACCTTCCTCGACTATGACGCCAAGTACAAGGTGGGGTACAAGACCACGGCTGGGTCAGACAGTGGTGTCCAGAAGGCGGAGGCACGCAAGGTGCCGGCGAATCTCGGTGATGACCTTACCCGTCGGGTGCAGGAACTGGCGTGCCGCGCATTCACGACTCTCGATTGCCGGGGCGTTGCCCGGGTCGACTTTCTGATCGATGGATCTGGAGCTGTCTATGTCAACGAGATCAATACGATTCCGGGCGCCTTGTCGTTCTACCTGTGGGAAGCTGCAGGCATGCAATACCGGGATCTGCTCACCAAGCTGATCAATCTGGCCTGCGAAGCGTTCGAAGACCGCCGGTCGAACATTATCAGCTACGATGTGTCAGACCTGCTGAGGATAGGTTCAAAGGGCAAGTCTGGAACCAGGAACGTCTGACACAGTCTCATGGCGACTACGCTCGTCGACGGCATCACGCTTGCGTATGTAGACGAAGGGTCTGGAGACCCTGTTGTGCTTCTGCACGGCTGGGGAGGTCAGGCGGTCAGCATGACGCCCCTCATCGTGGGACTGCGGGACAAGTACCGGGTTCTTGCTTTCGACCTTCCGGGTTTTGGTGGCAGCAGCCCTCCTCCGGTTCCCTGGGGCACGCCCGAATATGCAGCCTTCGTCGAGAGAGCGGTGGAGTCTCTGGGGATCATGCGCGCGACGTATATCGGACACTCGTTTGGCGGCCGTCTTGCTATATGGCTGGCCGCACACGCTCCTGAAGCCGTCCAGGCCCTCGTCCTTGTCGATGCCGCTGGCATCAGACCACCCACAACGTTTCGACGGCGCTTGCGGCAACTCTTCTACAAGACGGCCAGGACAGTCCTGCGTCTCCCCGTTCTTGGGGCAAAGGGGCCCGCGCTGCGGGAGCGCCTTGCTATGAGGTTTGGCAGTGCCGACTACCGTGCGACGGCTGGTGTGATGAGGGCATCCATGGTGAGGACCGTCAATCTCGACCTTACCGCATGTCTTGATGCCGTTAGTGCGCCGACGCTGCTCCTGTGGGGCGAAAAGGACACCGCAACTCCCATTACGGAGGGACGAAAGATGGAACAGCTGATCAAGGGGTCACGACTTATCGCTGTTGCAGGGGCGGGTCACTTCAGCTACCTCGACAGTCCGGCATTTGTGAATGCAGTGGTCAGTGCATTCCTCTGTGGAACGCGAGAAGGAGCGACGGGATGAGAGGTTTGGCTGAACTCGTTGCAGTACTGGCCGCCGGTACTGCCCTTGCTCTTGCCTTGGCAAGAATCGTCCATCTTCTTCATATGCTGCAACTGGAGGAATACGATACTCGACGGTTCGTGCATTGGGTTATCCTCCACGTTGACCATCTGGCCGCCAACCCCATGCTTGACCTCCTTGGCCTCCTTGGGGTTGTCGTGCTGTTCCTGCGCCTTGAATCGGTATCATCGATCGTCATCGTGTGCAGCCTGTCGATAGCTGTTGGCCTGGCAGGACTGCTGTGGGAACGCCGTCTCGGGGCACGGAGTCCAGTGAAAAAGGCTCTGGTCATGACTCCGCGTGCACAGCGCCTGCTGGCCTGTGCTGCAATCCTCAGTGCGGGGACTTGTCTGATACCGCTTGTGGGGAACGCAAGGCCCGCTCTCTCGATAGCCTGGCTTCTGC
>Ga0209538_1001521_pt1 | contig 12231 bp, 6 predicted proteins | sample BarGraNGADG00211_2_FD_184492 | JGI IMG/M metagenome (GOLD analysis project Ga0209538, IMG submission 184492) | Arctic peat soil microbial communities from Barrow, Alaska - Barrow Graham LP Ref core NGADG0004-211 (SPAdes) (version 2) | ecosystem: Environmental > Terrestrial > Soil > Wetlands >... | reverse complement strand
CACTCAATGTTATTCCTTTTCAGATAAATCCTCATTATCTGGATGCTCACCCAACTGATCATGGCGGCGAGACCAGGGAGCAAAGGATCATGGAATTTCTGGCAGTAAATCCTCTTGTTAAGATTGCAGGTTTGCGTGAAAGGTCAGCATTACTTGTTGAAGGCAACAGGATCGGATTGGTTGGAAGCCGACCCATGCGTTATTTTGAATTTGGTAAGGAGCCCCTGGAGTTTAATCCCGGAGATGATCTGGAATTATTAATGAATTAAAAACCAGCATATAAAATGAATATAAGAATTTCAGTCGTATTGGTTTTTCTGTTTTTTGGTATCGTTAGTGTGAATGCCCAAAACAAAGATCTGGTGCAGTGGGTAAATCCATTGGTCGGTTCAGATTCAGAATACTCTCTTTCGAATGGCAATACATATCCTGCTATTGCTGCACCTTGGGGAATGAATTTCTGGACTCCTCAGACCGGGAATATGGGAAACGGTTGGGGGTATACTTATAAGGCATACAAGATCAAAGGGTTCAAACAAACCCATCAGCCCAGTCCATGGATCAATGATTATGGCGCTTTTTCTTTAATGCCTGAAACAGGACGGGTTAAGATCTTTGAAAGCGACAGGGCTTCATGGTTTTCGCATAAGGCAGAGATTTCGAAACCGCATTATTACAAGGTTTATCTGGCCGATTATGATGTAACGGTTGAAATCACACCGACAGAAAGAGCAGCCCAGTTTCGTTTTACCTTCCCTAAGTCGGATGAGTCAACCATATTATTGGATGCATTTAACAAAGGATCTTATGTCAAGATCATTCCTGAGCAACGTAAGATAATCGGTTACTGTAAGAACAACAGTGGGGGAGTCCCTGCTAATTTCCAAAACTACTTTGTTGCCTATTTCGACAAAGACTTTGAAACAACATCCACATTCAAAGACTCTACTTTTCAGCGTTATCAGATGGAAGCAAAGTCGAGACATGTAGGCGCTATCGTGCGGTTTAAAACTAAATCAGGAGAAGTTGTACATGTAAAAGTGGCTTCTTCATTTATCAGTTGGGATCAGGCCGAGTTGAATCTGAAGCGTGAGATCGGCAACGACACTTTTGACCAGACCAAATCAAAGGCGCAGGAAGCATGGAACAAGGAATTGAGTAAAATCACAGTGGAAGGTGGTAGTGATGCTCAAATGACTACTTTCTACACCGCATTGTATCGGGGATTCCTTTTCCCACGGAAGTTCTATGAGTTTGATAAAGAGAACAAGGTTGTTCATTACAGTCCATACAATGGTCAGGTACTTCCGGGCTATATGTTTACCGATAATGGCTTCTGGGATACTTTCAGGGCTGTATTTCCTTTCTTTACGCTGATGCAGCCTGAATTGAACAGTCATATCATGGAAGGCCTCGTTAATGCTTACAAAGAGAGTGGGTGGTTACCTGAATGGGCCAGTCCTGGGCACAGAAATTGCATGATAGGTTCAAACTCAGCTTCACTCATAGCAGATTCTTATCTGAAAGGAATCAGGGGGTATGACATCAATACGCTCTATGAAGCGCTCGTGAAGAATTCCAACAATGAGGGGCCAATGGAATCAGTTGGACGTTTCGGTGTTAAGTATTACAATACAATGGGCTATATTCCTTATAATGTCAAGGTCAATGAAAATGTAGCCCGAACATTGGAATACAGTTATGATGATTTTTGCCTGTCAAAACTGGCTAAAAAGTTAAACAGGCCCCAGAGCGAAATAGATACTTTTGCAAAAAGGTCACTCTATTACCGCAATGTATTTGATAAATCAACCAATTTTGCAAGAGGTAAGAATCTGGACGGCACATGGCAATCTCCATTTGTACCTGAGAAATGGGGTGATGCATTTACAGAAGGTTGTTCATGGCATTATACCTGGGCTGTTTTTCATGATGTTCAGGGTCTCATGAATTTGATGGGTGGCAGGGATCAGTTTGTTACTAAACTGGATTCTCTATTTACTGCTCCTCCTAAATTTGATTATTCATACTACGGTGTTCAGATTCATGAGATCACAGAAATGGCTGTAGCGGGCATGGGTCAATATGCGCATGGTAATCAACCCATTCAGCATGGCATCTATTTGTATGACTGGGCGGGAGAGCCCTGGAAGGCACAGAAGTGGGTAAGAGAGGTGATGAATAAATTGTACACACCTAACGCAGATGGTTTGTGTGGCGATGAAGACAATGGTCAAACCTCTGTTTGGTATGTCTTCTCAGCTATGGGGATGTATTCTGTTTGTCCGGGGAGTGGTCAATACGCTTTGGGTGCTCCATTGTTTAAAAAGGTAACACTTAAACTTGAGAATGGAAAGACCTTTGTCATCAATGCCCCATTGAATAGTGTTTCGAATATTTACATTCAGAAGGCTACTTTAAATGGGAAGGAATATACCAAAAACTATTTGACACATGAGGATATTCTAAAGGGTGGTTCCTTCAATCTGCAGATGAGCGCTGAACCAAATAAAAGCAGAGGGATTAATAAAAATGATTTCCCCTATTCCTTATCCAATGAGTTAAAATAACCGGGTTTTATTTAAACAAATTAATGAAAAGAGACAATTTATCAGTTAACACTACTGTCAAGCCTAATCTGATTAGTTTGCTCAGACCCTATTCATGGTTTATTGTCTTGTTGATTGTATTGACTATAATCAGCAATGGATTAAATCTGGTAGTGCCAAAAATTATTGCTCATGCTATTGATAGTTACACACTAGGAGGTTTTTCATTTAAGACAATTACTATACAGTTTATATCTGTAACTATATCTGTTTTTGTTTTTTCATATTTGCAGAGTATTGTCCAAACCTATACTGCTGAATTGGTAGCCAAAAACTTACGTTCACAATTGGTTGCAAAAATTTCTGTTCAGGAATATGCTTACATTCAAAAAGTAACTCCATCCAAACTCCTGACCAATTTGACTTCAGATATTGATGCGGTTAAGTCGTTCGTGGCCCAGGCCATCTCTTCGATCATCTCTTCTGCCTTTCTCATCATAGGCGCTTGTGTCCTCCTGATCCTGATTGACTGGAAACTGGCTATACCTGTTTTGATGGTATTGCCCATCATCGGGGTTGCCTTTTATTTTCTCATGACGAGAGTGAGGAAACTTTTTAAGCGGTCGCAGGAAGCCATAGACTGGTTGAATAAAGTAATCAACGAAAGTATATTGGGTTCAGCACTGATCAGGTTGCTGAATTCAAATCATTATGAGTATGATAAGTTTTTGAAAGCCAATACGGAAGCACGTGATGTGAGTTTAAGCATCCTGCGGTTATTCGCAAGTATTATCCCTGTTATTTCGTTTGCGGCCAATCTGTCTGTATTAATTATTCTGGCCCTGGGTGGAAAGTTTGTGATCAACGGGTCGTTGAGTCTTGGAAACTTCATGGCATTTAACAGCTACCTTGCCATTCTTATTTTTCCAATCATTATCATAGGATTTATGAGTACTTTGATAGCACAGGCTTCTGCATCCTATAAGCGGATATGTGAGGTTCTTCTGCTTGAAAATGTAAAAGAGAAAGGAAAAATATCAGACAAACTGCAAGGTGAAGTGACTGTAAAAAATGTTTCTGTCGATTATGCCGGAAAGTCTGTGCTTAAAAATATCTCATTTACTGCAAATCCGGGAAGCCGGACAGCGATTATCGGACCTACAGCAGCAGGTAAAACACAACTGCTTTATCTTTTGACCGGGTTGACTGAAGCCACGACAGGAACCGTTGAATATGATAAGCAATACATCAGCGCTTTTGATAAGGTTGCTTTTCATGAACAGATAGGGTTGGTATTTCAGGATAGCATTATCTTCAACCTGAGTGTGCGGGAGAACATTGCGTTTAACAATAATGTAAAGGCTACAGATATTGAGAAAGCAATCGATACAGCCGAATTAAGAGAGTACATAGACACCCTTCCTGATAAACTGGACACAATTATATCAGAGAGGGGAACGAGTCTCTCAGGGGGTCAGAAACAACGTGTGATGCTTGCCAGAGCGCTTGCTCTGGATCCTAAAATTTTATTGCTTGACGATTTCACAGCACGGGTTGATGCAAATACAGAAAAAAAAATACTACAAAACGTCAGAGATAATTATCCCGGGATTACCCTGATTTCGGTAACGCAAAAAATTGAACCCATCGAAGATTACGACCAGATCATTCTATTGATGGAGGGGGAAATACTGGCTGAAGGGACCCATACTTTTCTTCTGAAAAATTCACCCGAGTATATACAGATTTATAATTCACAACGCAGCACAAACCAATATGAACTACAAGCTTAATAAACCACCGGATAAAGAACACAAGGGGTCTTTTGCTGTTGCTGTAAAACGTCTGATGCCTTTGTTGGCAGGAGAACGAAAGAATCTGATCATCGCGTTTGTCGCTATCATTATTACTTCTGGTGCTTCTCTACTGGCTCCTGCTATCATCAGTTATACGATAGATACATTTATCAAAACCAAAAATTATGGTGGCGTGTTAAGATTCGCGGGTATACTGGCTGTTATTTATACAACAGGTCTGGTCACAAGCTATGTCCAGACGCTCAGGATGGGAGGTGTCGGTCGAAGAGTCCTTTTCAGATTGCGCAATCAGGTATTTACTAAGTTACAGGAATTGCCCGTTGCATTCTTTAATCAGAACAAAGCAGGTGACCTCATTTCAAGAATAAACAATGATACCGATAAACTGAACCAATTTTTTTCTCAGGCCCTGATGCAGTTCATCGGGAGCGCTTTCGTTATTTTTGGTGCAGGAATATTCCTTCTGGCTTTCAATGTTCGACTCGGGGCAGCGGCATTATTGCCTGCATTGGGTGTGTTGATCGTAACCAGATCGATCTCTGCATGGGTTAAAAGTAAAAACAAAATGAGTCTGCAGGCAATGGGAGGGATGAGTGCCGAAATACAGGAGAGCCTTGAGAATTTTAAAGCCATCGTTGCTTTTAACAGGCTCGATTATTTCCGTGATAAATTTAATACTGCCAATCAGACAAATTTTAAAGCCTCTGTAGGTTCAGGTATGGCCAGCAATATCTTTATGCCAATGTATGGTCTTGCTTCAGGTCTGGCTCAGATTATTGTTCTTGCTTACGGGATCTGGCTTATTTCTATAGGCAGTATTACGGTTGGATTGCTGATTGGATTTCTGCTTTATGTCAATAGTTTTTATGGGCCACTTCGCCAGCTTGCTTCTGTTTGGCAATCACTTCAGCTTGCATTGGCTTCATTGGACAGGATTTCAGAAGTCCTCGATTTAGAATCTGATTTACCGGTTCTGCCTTTGGAGAACACGGGTAATTTATCTGCATTGGAATTCAAAAATGTATCTTTTCATTACATAGAAGGTGTCGATGTTTTAAAGGATATCAGTTTTGCTTTGGAAAAAGGGAAAACATATGCTCTTGTGGGTCCTACCGGGGGGGGTAAAACAACCATTGCTTCATTAATGGCCAGATTGTATGATCCTTCAACCGGAGTTGTCTTTCTGAACGGGAAAGATCTTCGTTCATATCAACCTGAAGAAAGGACCAGAAAGATTGGTTTTATCCTGCAGGAGCCTTTTCTTTTTACAGGGACCGTACGTGACAATATACTATATGGCAATGAACAGTATTTGCAATATTCAGATCAGAAACTGATCGAAACACTGGAGACCGCTAATCTGACCGGGTTGCTATCAAGATTTGATACCGGTTTGGATACAAAAATAACCACTTCAGGCGATTCTATCAGTTTGGGTCAGAAACAGCTCATTGCTTTTATGCGGGCAGTTTTAAGGAATCCTGAGATACTTATCCTTGATGAGGCAACAGCAAACATAGACACCATTACAGAGCAGCTTCTTGATGAGATGCTTGAAAAGCTTCCGGTTGATACAACACGGGTTGTGATTGCACATCGTCTGAACACAATAGAACATGCCGATGAGATCTTTTTTGTCAACTCGGGGAATATAGTGCCGGCAGGTTCATTCGATCAGGCAGTCGAGATGTTATTAAAAGGGAAGAGAGAAAGTTGATAATTCAATCCATCATTTGTTAATCCTGATTATCGGTTGAATTCTGTTTTGGGTCTTTGGCTATAGCGTTTTTAACCATTAAAAGTGGGTTAACTTCGCTACCGGCTAGCGTTACCAATGAACGAAGAAATGGGAATGATTGAATTGACGAAATAATACCAATATCCTCGGTTAACAACGTATCTTCATCCAGAAATTTAAATACCTTTTCAGGTCCATTCTTCGAAAACAGATCCGAGAAAATCTTTGCACCCGCTCCCGCATTCCTGATCATAACATTTAACAGAATCTGATCATATAGCCGGAATCGTGGACCTGAATTCGCATCTACGTATGGAGGCCAACCATCTTTCAGTAATTGTACCAACTGTAATGTGTGTCGTTGTATGCGTTTAAATGAATATCCGGAAGATGCTTTTGTGCAGCCTCCTGCAATTCCGATTTTGATAATACGATTACCTTGTCTGGTTGCAAAATAATGATCAGTCATAGGAATGATACCCCATTCCTGAGCTTCAATGGTGTAATCCTTTATGTTGAGATAATCATGGATATAGTTTCCGAGGCCTTTATCATATTCTTCTTTTTCTAGTGGCTTTTCAGAAAAGACATTAAATTTAACAGTCGCCCGGTTTTCACTTTCAGGTATTACAGACATGTAACGCATTTGATTGTGCTGTGGAGTGTTAAAGTCTAACAGTATCATTGAATCGGCATTAAATGAGTTTTTAGGAGTTTGAATAACCCAACTCTTGATATGTTGACGGATAAAAAGCCGACTGCGTTCAACAATTTCCTGTTCACTATATAAACTACTGAAGACATATTCAGATTGAAAAGCTCCATTAGAAGTCTTCACAACAACATGATCTTTATCTTCTTTTATGTCTTCAATATCAGCCGTGAGCCAATTCACTTCTTTGAATTGGGATAGATGATTTTTCACAAATGTTTCGAAATCGGAACGGTGTAGTATATGATACTGATATCGTTTAAGATCAAATATTGTTTGTTGACCTGGATTATTTGTTCCGATTTTTTTAAATGATCGTTTTGCGATAGCATCAAATGGTTGAGGATTCTGGCTCCAATAGCCCCAGGCATGGTTGTTTGCAGTTTTATCTACCCTGTCAATCAATAGGATTGACCCTCCCGGGAAACCGGCGTTGCTGAGATGATACGCCAGACTAAGACCTGCCGCGCCACAACCTATTATAATATGACCATACGTTTTCATTTCTAAATTTTAATTCGTTTAAGTCTTAAACTGTTTGTTATAACCGAAACTGAACTTAAAGCCATAACTGCTCCTGCAATAATTGGATTTAAAAGAAACCCATTAAAGGGAAACAGTAAGCCTGCAGCCAATGGAATGCCAATCAGGTTGTATATGAAAGCCCAGTAAAGATTTTGGCGTATTGTTTTTATGGTTCCATTGGCAATGGAAATCATTGATACAATTTTAGAAAGATCACCTTTAATAAATGTTATATCGGTGCTTTCTTTAGAAATATCAGTCCCTTTACCTATTGCTATGCTTACATTTGCTTTTGCCAGAGCAGGAGAATCATTTAAACCATCACCTACCATGGCTACAATATATCCTTTACTTTGAAGCATTTTAATATATTCCAGTTTTTCAGCAGGAAGTACATCACCTTTAAAATGGTCGATACCCGTTTCAAGTGCAACCATCATGGCTGTTTGTTCATGATCTCCTGAAAGCATATGTATTTCAATCCCCAGTTTCTTAATATCTTTGATCGCCTTATATGCCGAAAGTTTAATATTATCGCGTAAACCTACCAGGGCAGTTGCCTTTTCATTAAACCCAACCAAAACAAGCTTTTTGTTTCGTTTTGATAGTTCGTTTATTTTGAAATAGAGATCATCGGGTATATTTACCCCTTCGTTCATGAGCCACTTTGGCGTTCCGACAATATAATTTTGCCCTTTATAAGTGGCTTTTACCCCTTTTCCTTTAATTATTGAGAAATCTGTAATCTTAACAGGAATAATCTTGTGTAAAGTGAGATAATCAGCTATTGCCCTTGCCAATACATGTTCAGATTTCTGTTCAATCCCTAAAATAACCGAAAGTAAATCATCGTCGTCATTACGGTAAATGTTACTCAGTATGATATCTGTAATAGTAGGTTTTCCACGGGTGATAGTACCTGCCTTGTCGAGAACAATTGCTGATATTTTATGTATCGTTTCAAAACTATTTGCACCTTTGATCAATATTCCATGCTCTGCCGATTTACCAATTCCCACCAGTATATCAGTTGGAGTTGCCAATCCTAATGCACATGGACAAGCAATCAGAAGAACCGAAATAGCTGTTATGAAAGCAAAGGTTGTTTTAGTTTCAGGACCAAAAATAGTCCAGATCAAAGCTGTAAGAAAAGCGAGAACCAAAACTAAAGGAACGTAAACGGAAGCAATTTTATCTACCTGTCTTTGGATTGGTGCCCGTGAACTCTGAGCTTCTTTAACAAGTTTGATGATTTGGGAGAGTATAGTAGATTGTCCAACTTTCTCTACTTTAATCAAAAGACTCCCATCAATATTCAAGGTTGACCCTATTACTAAATCCCCTTTTTTCTTTTCAACCTTGAGAGTCTCTCCGGTAATCATAAATTCATCAACAAGTCCATACCCTTCAATAATCTGACCGTCCAGAGGGATTTTTTCTCCCGGTTTGATCAGGACGACATCACCTACTACTACTTGTTCAACAGGTACTTCTATTTCTATATTATTCCTGATAATAACAGCTACTTTTGCCTGCAATCCAAACAGTTTTTTAATAGAATCACCTGTATGAGATTTAGCTTTTGACTCTAGATATTTTCCCAGTAACATTAGTGTTATTATAATCGCCGCAGTTTCGAAATAGAGCATCGAAGTTTCTTCCTGATGAATAAGAATAAACGGAAAGAAGGCATTGAATGTGCTCAGAAGCCAAGCTGCACCGGTTCCGATTGCAACCAACGTATCCATACTGGAATGACCCCTTATGGCTTGTTTCCAGGCATTTTGAAAGAATTCATTTCCAAAGTAAAATAAGATAATGGTAGTCAGAATAAACATGATCACATTGGCAAAAGGAAACATCGCTGGAAACAAACTTATCACTAAAACAGGAATCGATAAAACCGCTGCTCCTGTAAACTTTTGTTTTATTTTCTGTAATTCATTGTTGACAATCTCATTTTCTGCCTCCGGTTCAATAACATCTTTATGATCAACTAATCCATAGCCTACTTCCGACAAGATTTTATTCATCTTTACCGGAGAGATTATTTTTTTATTATAAATGATCCTTGCAGTTGAATCTATATGATTAACTGTTACTTCTTCAATGCCATTAATTTTGGCTAATATCCTTTCGACCCTGGATGCACATGAAGTACACGACATCCCTGTTACCTTATATATTTCTTTTTTATACAGCAACATTACACTTCGATTTTACCAAGAGTATGTCCTGCTTTTTCGACAGCTGATTTAATCATTTCTGACATATCCTGTTCGCAATTTAGAAAGTTCAATAATCATGAAGAATGCAAGTAAAATGGAAACATCTTACGTACATATCATTATGCGTCGAAGATAGGTAAAACTTAAACATGGAGATGAAAGAAGATAAAATAAAGGGAAAAATTAGCATTTTATTGAAAAATATTACAATAAAATCTATAGGTTGATAGTATAAAAAGTAGAGACGCAAAATATAGCGTCTCTACGAATGATGATCTTGTTCTTAATAGTTGAGTTTATTCTTTTGGAATAATGAGTCAGATGATATTATTTCAAGAGCTTTCTGAAGTTCATGATCAACACTATTTACAACTTCATAATATGCTTCGGGTGTATAAAGATTTCTTGCCACTGAAGCCCGAAGTATTGATTCTATATCCTCATAGGAGAGTTTAAGATCTGCATCATTTTTCTTTACTTTTTGCGTTTCAGCAAATGCAACAAAATCATTGATCAGTTTGTGATCTTTATCATAGCCACTCTTGAACTGAGCAAGTGTAGGATATTTTGCAAGCAGTTGTGTACGGTTCGCATCAACAAACTCCAGAGGATACTGATTCAACAATCCTTTTCTGTAAAGTACAAGGAAATACTTCGTGTTCGAAGTCGTATCGATCGGAATAAAATAATCCGGCATAATGCCACCACCTCCATATACAGTACGTTTACCATCAGTCAGATACTTCAGCGAGTCAGGAAAATGAATACTGTCGGCATGAATGAGTTCGCCCTTTTTAAATCGGATGGCAATATCTTCTGAATAACTTTCGGCGCCATTCTTATATGATTTTTGAATATTGCGACCCGAAGGTGTATAGTAACGGGCTACTGTTAAGCGGATCTGAGAGCTGTCGGGCAATTCAAAAGGACGTTGAACAAGTCCTTTTCCAAACGAACGACGGCCAATCAATAATCCCCTATCCCAATCCTGAACAGCGCCTGCCAGAATTTCACTTGCAGAAGCAGATCCTTCGTTAATCATAACAACCAGTTTTCCCTTTTCAAAATCTCCTTTTGGGCTGGAATAAAATTCCTGTATGGGGCTATGAAGACCTTTTGTAAAAACAATGCGTTTTCCATCACTTAAGAATTGATCACTCAAATCGATGGCAACATCCATAAACCCTCCAGTGTTATTGCGCAGGTCGAGTATAAGGCTTTTCAAACCCTCTGTTCTCAATTTTGCAATAGCCTGATGAAATTCATCCATTGTGGTTCGGGCAAACTTATTCAATTTAATATACCCTATACCTGGAGCCAGCATATAAACAGCATCCACACTTGTAATAGGAATTTTATCACGGGTGATTGTGAATTCAAGAAGTGTTTTAATACCTCTTCGTTTGACAGAAATATTTACTTTAGATCCTCTGGGACCTCTCAAATGATCAAATACATATTTTTGAGTAGCCATTGCACCGGTTGAGGATTCACCGTTTATTTTCACAATCTTATCGCCTGACTGGACACCAACCTTATCAGATGGGCCACCGGCTACAGGTGATATTACAAGGACTGTGTCAGGACAACCTGTTTGTTTAAAAATCTGAAACTGTACTCCAATACCATCAAAACTTCCCTGTAGAGGTTCGTTTGCTTCAGCCAGCTCTGCTTTTGAGATATATACTGAATGAGGATCCAGGCTACCAAGCATGGCAGTAATGGCTTCCTCTGTCATTTTATCGATATTTACAGAGTCAACATAACCGTAATTCAATAATTGAAGGGTACGTGCTAACTTTTCAATGTTCGATTTCGGATTTACAAACTGTGCATTTACAGTTTGAATTGAGAAAAATAACCCTGTTATTGTAATCAGGGAAAGTAGCAAAAAGCGGTTTAATTTAGTCAGATTCATCGTTTGTATTCTGTTTTTTCAATTAGGGCTCAAAAATAAAGTATTTTTTAAATACATCAACAGTAGTAATTTATAATCAATCTATTTAACAATTTTTGTATTTATTTGTTTCATTTATAATATTGATTATAGTATTTATATTCACAATAACTTTTCTTAACCTAAAAATCAGTAATGAAAACAAGTCAATTCTTAATTATTATCGTATTACTGTTTTTAATATTATCGGGCTGTAAGCATGAATCTACAGTTCCTTTAGCAAATCTGGCATCCGATTCTACACGTTATAAGGGGGTTGCATGCAACAAAGATACAGTATATTTTTTTAATAGCATCGGGCCCTTGATAATTACGAGTTGTGCCAGTATGAATGGTTGTCATAGTGGAAATGGAGGCGAAGCAAGTTCTCTTACAAATTATAGTAATATTATGAGATATGTATCTCCGGGTAATCCTTCTTCAAGCAGGCTTTATAATGTTTTGAGTGGAGGTGGAGAAAATTCAATGCCCCGTCCACCATATGCTCCATTTACAGCAACACAAAAGGCTTTGGTTTCAACATGGATTCAACAGGGAGCCAAGAATAACGGCTGTATTGATACCAGTTGCGATACAACGGCAGTGACATACAGTGGAACATTAGCACCAATATTTTCAACCAATTGTATTGTTTGTCATAGTGCATCCAGCACAAGCACTACAAAATTAGATTCATACGCAGGAGTAAAAGCAGCAGTCACGGCT
>Ga0209538_1001518_pt1 | contig 12239 bp, 7 predicted proteins | sample BarGraNGADG00211_2_FD_184492 | JGI IMG/M metagenome (GOLD analysis project Ga0209538, IMG submission 184492) | Arctic peat soil microbial communities from Barrow, Alaska - Barrow Graham LP Ref core NGADG0004-211 (SPAdes) (version 2) | ecosystem: Environmental > Terrestrial > Soil > Wetlands >... | reverse complement strand
TGTTACAACGGAAGGATCTCCTGATGCAGATATTAATATCCGTGTTCGTGGTGGAGGTTCTATTACACAGGACAACTCTCCATTGTATATTGTTGACGGATTTCCTGTAAACAGCATTTCTGATATCCCGGGATCGACAATCCAATCGATTGATGTGTTGAAGGATGCATCTTCAACCGCTATTTATGGTGCGCGCGGCGCCAATGGCGTTATTATTGTAACAACTAAAGGGGGAGGGGAAGGCAAAATAAAAGTGAACTATAATGCCTACTTCGGATACAAAAAGGCTGCCGACCATCTGAACACCTTAAGCGTGGAAGACTATGTTAGGTGGCAATATGAATATTCACTTTTATCTGATAATCTTGCAAAGTACGAGAAGTTTTTCGGACTATATCAGGATATTGATTTATACAAGGGGCAACCAAGTACCAACTGGTATGACCAGGTTTTTGGACGTCAAGGAAGTACCTTTAACCAGGATTTAAATATAACCGGTGGAACAGAAAAGTTAAGATATGCGTTTGGATTTGCAGGTTTGAACAGTAAGGAGATTATGTTAGGTTCCAAGTATAACCGAAACAACTTTTCTTTAAAACTTGACAATAAACCTACCGATAGGATTGGACTTTCTTTTTCAGTACGGTATTCCGACACTAAAATCCTGGGAGCCGGAGCAGTTGATCAGACAGGGGCTACACCATCTGACGGAAGGGTAAGAAATGTAATGTTGTATGTGCCAATTCCATTCAAATTCCTGGGCGATTTTTCCGATGAAGAATTTTCCTCAAACATGGTTTATCCTTTGTATAATGTAAGGGATAATGATCGTCAGCAATTAAGAAAGAGGATTAATATGGGTGCCAGTTTCTCTTGGGAAATTGCAGATGGTTTGGAATTAAGAACTGAAGCAGGTCTCGACAGTTATGTTAATAATGACGACCGTTTCTATGGGTTAACTACCTACTACGTAAAAAACACTCCAGCTGTCGACCAGCAAAATGAACCCGCTCTCGAGTCAACTGAAGAAAAAAGTATGAGTTTAAGGAGTACAAATACTTTAAATTATGATTTTAAAAATCTGTTTACTAATGAGGCTCATTCCGTTAAACTACTGGTTGGTCAGGAACTGATCGTTACCAAATCAAATGATATGTTTAACCAGATCTGGGGATTCCCGACATTTTTTACTTCAGATCAGGCTTATAATTTAGTCGACCAGGGATTTTCTAACGTTTATAGAAATACATATAATCCTGATAATAAATTACTTTCATTCTTTGGACGTGCTAATTATGAATTTAAGAATAGATATTTGTTTTCTGCTACTTTCAGGGCTGATGGTTCAAGTCTGTTTTCAAAAGGAAATCAGTGGGGATATTTCCCGTCCGCCGCTGTAGCATGGAGAATATCAGAAGAAGATTTTATGAAAGTTATTTCATCTACTCTTGATAATCTGAAATTAAGGTTCAGTTATGGTGCTGCAGGTAATAATAATATCCCCCCTAATCAGATATCACAAATATTCACATCAAGTAGTTCTGCATGGATTGACGGGTTTACTAACTTCTGGGCTCCAACAAACATTATGGCTAATCCCGATTTAAAGTGGGAAACTACTTATACACGTAACCTCGGATTGGATTTTGGCTTATTTAAAAGCCGGATTAGTGGTAGTGTAGAATTGTATAACAACACAACCAAAGATCTTCTTATTAATTTCCGGGTTTCAGGTTCCGGATACCTTACTCAGTACAGGAATATGGGTGAAACTGAAAACAAAGGTCTTGAGCTTTCATTAAATGCGGTACTTATTGATAAGGAAAAATATGGACTTAATTTTGGCTTCAATATCGGTTTCAACAGAAACAAAATAGTTTCATTGGGTACAATGAACGACTTTGGACAGCCTACCAGCTGGGCATCTACCGAAATTGGCGACGATTACTGGATGGCAAAAGGTGGATCCGTTGGCGAGATGTATGGATATAAATCTGATGGCAGGTACGAAGTTTCAGATTTTTCAGGGTATAATGTGGCAACTGATACATGGACATTAAATGAAGGTGTTGCAGATAATCACGGGCTTATTGGTAAAGTACGTCCGGGTAACATGAAATTGAAAGATCTTAATGGTGACGGAGTTGTGGATATTGCAGATAATACTGTTATAGGTAATGCAAATCCAAAACATTCCGGAGGTTTTAATATCGATGGCCGTTTCTATGGTTTCGATTTATCAGCGGTATTCAGCTGGAGTTATGGTAATGATATTTATAATGCCAATAAAATTGAATATACCACATCCAGATTCCAATTCACGAATATGATCGATATTATGGCCGATGGAAAAAGATGGACCAATCTGGATCCTGTAACCGGTGAAATAGTAAACGACTATGCAACACTCGAAAGCATGAATGCACAAACCACCATGTGGTCACCTTATATGACGAGGCGAATTATGAGTGACTGGGCTGTTGAAGATGGTTCTTATCTTCGATTGAATACCTTATCGCTGGGATATACAATCCCTGCAGAAATAATAAAAAAAGTTAACATCCAAAATCTGAGGTTTTATGTTTCAGCCTATAATGTATTTATCCTGACCAATTATTCCGGTTTTGATCCTGAAGTTTCATCAAGGCGAAATACTCCTCTGACACCAGGTGTTGATTATTCGGCATATCCAAAAAGCAGGCAACTGTTATTTGGATTAAATCTTACTTTTTAATCTGATTTATGTACATGAATATGAAAAAAATAATATACATACTTAGTTTCATTTTTGCAGGCCTATTTATGTCGTGTCAAAAATATCTGGAAACACCTTCCAAGTCAACACTGGATGAATCATTGATTTTTTCCAATCCGTCTTTGGCCTCGATGGCTATTGACGGGATAAAAGTACCATTTGGTGAGACCAATTCCTATAGAGGAAGGCTATTGACCCATTATGGAGCCAATACCGATCTGGAGTGGATAAATTCAACATCTGTCAGTGCAAGAGGAGATTTGTCAAGATATATTAATTCTCCTATTAACACAGATATGAATACCGTAAACAATGCCTGGGCTATGATGTATTCAGGTATTGAGCGTGCAAATATCTGCATAAGGGGTATCAGGGCTTACGGAGCTCCTACGGCCACAAATGAGATGGGGCAATTATTAGGTGAAGCATTAACACTCAGAGCAATATACTATGCTGATCTTTTAAAAACCTGGGGAGATGTTGTTGATAGGTTTGAACCTGTTTCCTCAGTGACAATGTATCTCGCAAAAACAAACCGTGACGTAATTTACAAAAAACTCCTGGCTGATCTGAAAGAAGCATCGAATTTAGTAGCATGGCCAAGTACAACTGCTACTGACAGAACGGGTACAACTGAAGGAATTAATAAAGCTTTTGTAAAGGCATTTCATGCACGTCTTTGTCTGGTGGCAGCCGGTTATTCTCAATATCCCGATGGGATAAGAAGAAGTTCAGATCCGGAATTATCCATTGATGTTTTATATCCAATAGCATTACAGGAATGTCTCGACGTTATTAATAGCGGAAATGCTCATCTTGAAAGTACTTTTGAATCATTTTTCAGAAAAATTTGCCAGGAAAATAGTGCTGCCGGGGGAGAATCATTATGGGAAATCCCATTTGCCGCCGGCCGTGGCCGTATGGCGTATACATTTGCTGTCAGGCATACAAGTGCTGATCAGTTTACTGACCAGGCTCAGGGAGGAGTCTTTGGACCACTTCCCACTGTTTTTTACGATTATGATGTAAAAGATACACGCAGGAATGTTACATGTGTACCTTATTTCTGGGGAACTGCTGCTAACGGAATTTCAAAACAAGTGATGAATCAGGGCGCTGGTTCCTCTCCTACTGTTAACCTCTGGAATTTTGGGAAATTACGCTACGAATGGATGATCAGAAAAGTTACTTCTACAAATGATGACGGTCTGAATAAAGTTTATATGCGTTATGCGGAGGTTCTGTTAATGGCTGCAGAAATTGAAAATGAACTTGGGGAACTTGGTACTGCAAAGGATTATCTGAAACAAATCCGTAAAAGGGCATTTGCATCAGCCGATTGGGTAACTAAAGTGGATGCGTATGTTGATGCCATTACAGGTAAAGATCAGATGTTTGAAGCTATTGTCAAAGAACAAGGTCTTGAGTTTTGTGGCGAAATGGAACGTAAGATGGCTTTGATCCGCTGGAATTTATTAGGAACCAAAATGGAGGAAGCTAAATCCAAAATGGCAAACCTTAGTAACCAGACAGGTGAATATTCTGATGTTCCGGCAACGATATACTTCAAATATTCGACAGATGGGGTATCGCTTGCTTTTTATGGATTGAACAGAGGAGAAACTGCTGACATGTCCGGGTCCTATACTTTTATTGCACCCTATGTTGGTCCAACAAAACTGGATGCCACAAAAATCGGATCTCTATATACCAATGATCCGGATTTGAATCAGTTCTGGCCCATCTGGCAGGTATTTCTCGATGCAAGTAATGGCATGTTGAGTAATGATTATGGTTATTAAATATTCTAAAGAAGATAATATGAAAAGTATAATAAAAAATACTGGTTTAATAATCGGGATCTTGATCCTGTTCTCTTTAAACTCGTGTACAAAAACAATAGATCCGGTTGTTGAAGAGCTCAGTTTTAGCAGGGCTTTTACTCCTACGGATTTCAGTGCACAGATAAGTAATATAACGACTGTAACTTTGATGTGGGTCGCTGTTAAAAATGTTGATCATTATGTGGTTGAAATTTATGAGGGTACCGATTTTGTTGCGGACAAATTGGTGGCAACTTCTAATGTCGACGCTGCTGCAACATCTTTTGTATATGTTCTGCCTGCAGGTGATACGCAGTTTTCTGCCAGACTTAATACAATCAGTTCATTGGAAGGAGTATCTGAATCCAAATGGATTAGTGTAGGTTTCAAAACGGCCCCGGAGAATTTATTTCTTGGTTATGTATCTGAATTGTCGGGTCTTGGAACCTGTACTGTCAGATGGAAGCCAGGTTCAACCGCCACTGCTCTTGTATTTGACAATGGAACAAAGACGTCATATCCTATTTCTGCCGCAGAAGCCACAGCAGGTATTAAAATCGTTACAGGTGTGGCAAATGGGAAATATCAAATCAGTTTAATGAATACTACTTTCGTCAGAGGAAAGACAAATGTTCTTATTGAAGGTGATGTATTTCTTGCAGCTGGAGGCGATTTATCTGGTGCTATCAATGCTTTACCTGCTGGTGGTGTTATTCTTCTGACAAATGGAGAAAATTTCAGCTTTGCCGGACCTGTTACACTTTCTAAAAGCATTAAAATCAGAGGATTGTATGCTATAAATCTGCCAACTATGTTCACTGTTCTAAATGCAGCAACATTTCATATGTTTAATATCGATGCTGGTTTGACTGCTTCTGATTCCCTGGTTTTCCAAAACCTTAATATAAGCGGTTATCCTGATAATAGTTCAGCCAACACCAGACTTAGAGGAATGTTTGACCAGGATGTGACATGGCCCTGCAACATTGGTTCAATAAAATTCAGAAATTGTGTAGCTCATAATTTCGATCGTCATTTAATCCGACTGCGTGGAACAGCAACCCAGGTCATTGGAAATATTGAAATTGATGGCTGTATTTTGTATGATTATGCATTTGGATCTAATTATGGAGTAATCAATTCAAGTGCTGCAGCTTCTAAAATAAACAACATTACCATAAGTAATTCTACTATTAATTATACCAGAGGGGCAATCATTTCTTATACAAATGGGACAGCCTGCCAGGGAATTACAATTAAGAACTGTACTTTTAATCAATTAGCAATGGATCCTTCCACAGGCAGGTATATAATTGATTTAAATGGGACACTTGGAACAGGAATAATAACTGTAAGCAATTGTTTATTTGGAAGCACTTCAGCAATTGCCAATGGTATCAGACCAAATACTATGACAATGTCCATTACTGGATCTTATTATACCAGCGATTTTAATGATGGAACAACTTTCCCTATCAAAAGCTTAATGACTGCATACAGTGGTGCATCAACTGCTCTATGGATTGATCCCGTGACAATATATGATTTCCATTTTCTTGATGCAGGGTTTGCAGGTAAAAACAGCGCCGGTGACCCGCGCTGGAAACCTTAAGAATATGATCCGCAGATACCTGTTGTTTATTATGTCATTGGCAATGATTCTTTTCCTTTTTTCATGTGTCAATGAAGATGGAGGTACCCCATATGCCACTCTTCTGTATAAAGATCTGGAGTTTGACATGCCAGTCGTTTCCGAGCCCGATATTTCAGATTATGCAGTATATATTACTGATTTTGGAGCAGTAAATGATGGGCGGAGCTTGAATACAAAAGCCATTGCGGATGCCATAGATAAAGTCTCTGCGAAAGGTGGAGGGAAAGTGATCATCCCGCGCGGGTTGTGGCTTACCGGTCCGATTATCCTGAAAAGCAACATTAATATACATACTGAGGAGGGCGCACTTGTGATTTTCAGTTCGGATAAAGATCTTTATCCTTTGGTTGAGACCAGCTTCGAAGGGAATAACACTGTCCGGTGTATATCGCCAATCTACGGGAAAGATCTTGAAAATATTGCCTTAACAGGAAGAGGTGTTTTTGACGGTACAGGTGAAGTATGGAGACCTGTTAAGAAAGAAAAACTAACAAAATCGCAATGGGATAATCTCGTCAGATCAGGTGGGGTCATCAGTGATAATGGCAAGACATGGTACCCTTCTGAATCATATATGGAAGGTCAGAATATCAGTGATATGAATGTGCCGCCTCCGTTTAGCAGTCTCAGGGATTTTGAGAAAATCAAAGACTTTCTCCGTCCGGTTATGGTGAGCCTGGTAAATTGCAAAAAAGTTCTCATTGATGGTCCTGTCTTTCAGAATTCTCCTGCATGGTGCCTGCATCCGCTGATGTGTGAAGATCTTACCATAAGGAATGTCACAGTAAAGAATCCCTGGTACTCACAGAATGGTGACGGTCTTGATATCGAATCATGTAAGAACACATTGGTTTATAATTGTAATTTTGATGTCGGAGATGATGCAATCTGCATTAAATCAGGTAAAGATGCGGATGGGAGGAAAAGAGCCCGACCAACCGAAAACCTGGTGATTAAAAATTGCATAGTTTACCATGGTCATGGAGGGGTGACAATAGGCAGTGAAATGTCAGGAGGAGTAAGAAATGTTTCTGTTTCCGGATGCACTTTTATAGGCACTGATGTAGGTCTTCGCTTCAAAAGCAACCGCGGAAGGGGCGGCATTGTTGAAAATATCTTCTTTTCTGACATTAATATGATCAATATCCCGACCCAGGCCATCTCTTTCAATATGTTTTACGGTGGATTATCTGTCTCCGAAATGCTTACTGAAGGGTTTAATATTGAAAACACAACAGGGGATATACCCCCCGTAACAGTAGAAACGCCTCAGTTCAGGAATATTTCCATGAAAAATCTGACCTGTAAGGGAGCTTTACAGGCTGTTTGTCTGCAGGGATTACCTGAACTGAACCTTGAAAATATAACTCTTGAAAATATTGATATTGAAGCAGATAATGGATTAGAATGCATTGATGCCAACGGGATCTCAATAAAAGGATTAAAACTGATCACAAAGAACATGCCGGTACTGCGCATCATTAACAGTATGAATGTTAATATTGAAAAACTCGATGTTCCCAAAAATCAAAATCCATATATCGACATTAAAGGAGAGAAGTCAAAAAATATAATAATCAGGTCAGTTAACGCTGAGAATGGAAACAAAGCTATCATTGGTAATGAAGTTGATATGGTTACAATAAAGATTTTATAAAATCAATATATGAATAAATGAAAAAATTAATCCTTCTGTTGCTTTTTATTCCCCTTTTGGCAAATTCACAGCAGTTGTCTTTCCCCGGCGCAGAAGGTAGCGGACGATATACTTCCGGTGGCAGAGGAGGAGATGTCTATGTAGTGACTACTCTTGCAGATTCCACTACTAAGCCTCCTCCCGGATCCTTGCGATGGGCTCTGAACAAATCAGGTCCGAGAACCATCGTTTTTGCAATATCGGGTACTATTGAACTTAAAAGACGGTTGACTATTTCAAAAGGCGATGTAACCATTGCAGGTCAGACATCTCCGGGGGATGGGATCTGCGTTAAAGGTCATACTGTCTCCGTTGATGCTGATAATGTCATCATCAGGTACATTAGGTTCAGGTGCGGGAATGATGCCTTTTCTGCTGAACCACAGGATGCAATCTCAATCATCCGTCATAAGAATATAATCATTGATCATTGCTCAATGAGCTGGGCAGTTGATGAAGCGGCCTCATTCTATGACAATGAAAACTTCACACTGCAATGGTGTATAATATCAGAAAGCCTTTACAATGCTGGCCATCCAAAGGGAGAACATGGATATGGCGGCATCTGGGGTGGGATGGGAGCCTCCTTTCATCATAACCTCATTGCAAGCCATTCCAGCCGTAGCCCCCGGTTCTGCGGAGGACGATATCATCCTGGTACAAAGGAGTCCGAGTTGGTTGACTTCAGAAACAATGTGATCTTTAACTGGGGTTTCAACAGCGCCTATGGAGGAGAGATGGGTAAACAGAACATGATCAACAATTATTTTAAAGCGGGTCCTGCAACGAAACCATCTGTAAGGAAAAGGATTGTCGAACCGTATGATACTCTTGGTAAATGGTATATTGATGGTAATTACGTTAAAGGTTTTCCGGACGTTACTGCCAATAACTGGGCAGGAGGAGTTCAGGGTGATTATTCGGCTGTTCCTGGCATCAGGGCTGCTTCGCCATTTTTGTTTGCTCCTGTTCAGACACAGAGTGCAGAAGAAGCATATAAACTTGTACTGAAAAAGGCAGGAGCTACACTGCCAAAACGTGATATTATTGATAAAAGGATCATAAGTGAGACAAAATCAGGCAAATGTGCCTATGGAGATTCATACGGGCCACATACAGGCATTATTGATTCACAAAGAAATACAGATGGATGGCCTGTGCTGAAAACATATAATGTTCCTGAAGACAGTGACAATGACGGTATGCCTGATACCTGGGAAAGATCAAGGGGACTTAATCCAGGTGATCCTGATGACCGGAATATTATATCAGCATCAGGCTATACAATGCTGGAACAGTATATTAACGGATTAGTCAGATAATCATTAAGAGATTTTACATATCCGGCAAATTTTTGTCTGCCGGGGGAGAACGTAAAAATAGCTTATCGGCATAAGCATGGACCTTCGTCAGTTATTATTTTCCCCCCATTTACCATAATAATGGTTACTTTTATATATGAGTAATTAAAAAGCTTAAATATTTTGTTTGCAGAAGGAGGGTTTTAGCACGGAATGATTTTCTGATTAATAAAGAATAACTATATGGGTCTAATTCAGATTGAAAACATGGAATTTTACTCATTCCATGGTCATTTTAAGGAGGAGCAGATAGTTGGCAACAAGTTTCTGGTGGATCTGACAATAGTAACTGACATGGATCGGGCGAAGGATAGTGATAATCTTAAAGATGCTGTAAATTACCAGAAAGCATATGAGATTGTGAAACTTCAGATGGGGAAAAAATCTCACCTGCTTGAGCATATCGCCGGGCGTATTCTTAATGCTTTATACTCTGAGATGGAAGGTATAAAGAAAGCTACTGTAAAAGTGTCAAAGATGAATCCGTCGATGGGGGGTAAGATTGGGTCGGTAAGCGTAGTGATGGAGAAGTAAGAAACATTTATTTGGTATCAACCCCTGGAATCCTCAGCAGCATCTTGCATTTAATGCACAGATTTGGACTTTTTTGATCAATGTCCTCCACATAGGTGCTTGACCTCATTACACATGTTGGGTCATAACAATGTACCAGTCCAAACGTATGGCCGAGTTCATGAATAACTTCTTTCCGGAAACGATCGACAAGTATTTTGTCATCCGTTTTTATCCCGTATTTCTCATTACTAAACCTGAATATTGATACAATTCCTGCACGTCCGTTTAAATATGCCTGTCCGAAAATATAGGTGAGAATAGGAATATAGAGATCTACATTGAACAGTCCAATCGTTTTGACAGAATCGGAACTAAATCCCGACTCAATTTCCTTCAGAAGCCGGGTTCCGTTATATTGTTTTCGCGGAGGGTCATAAAATTCGCTCAAATCCAAATAGCCTTCTTTAGTTATCACCGGCAGCGAAAACTCGCGTATCACATCCTTGGCGATTATATCAAGAAGCCCTTTTTCGAAATAGCCAAAAGAAATTAAAATGATATTTTCCGGATCCATTCGCTAACAGCTTAGATAGAAATCAAGTCGTCTCATGCGCTTAAACCAGGGTTATTAAATTGTAATTATTTGGCCGGGGTTAAATCGTATTTCTTAATCTTATTGTAGAGTGTCACCCTGTCAACTTTCAGCGCTTTGGCTGCGGCAGAAATATTCCAATTGTATTTGGTGAGAATATAAATAATGTGATTTTTTTCCAGGTCGTCAAGGCTTTCAATGGTGGTATTGACCATTTCTTTGCCTAACGGGAGGTCTTTCAGGCTGATTTTCTTCCCATTCCCTACAACAATTGCCCGCTCGATCATATTTTCAAGTTCGCGGATATTGCCTGGAAATGAAAATTCTTCAAGACGTTTCAGAGCTGCAGAATCAATTGTTATGAGCGGTCTGTTCATTGATATGCAGTACTTTTTAATAAAATATTCAACCAGCAGGGGAATATCCTCAATTCTTTCGCGCAATGGAGGGACATTAATATTCACTACGTTTAGCCTGTAGAAAAGATCTTCACGAAAAGTTCCTTTTTCGACCATGCTTTTCAAATCCCTGTTTGTGGCGCAGATTACCCTGAAATCAGAAGAGATCTCCTTGTTGCCACCCACGCGGACAAAACTCTTGGTTTCAAGAACACGCAGCAACTCAACCTGCATCTTTGGTGGAATAGTGGCTATTTCATCGAGGAAAATGGTGCCGCTGTCGGCCATTTCAAACCTGCCTTTACGATTGTACACTGCCCCGGTAAAAGCGCCTTTTTCGTGACCGAATAATTCACTTTCCAATAAACTTTCGGTCAAAGCGCCGCAATGTACACTGACCAGGGGGAAGAATTTACGCGAAGAATTTGCATGTATAGCTCTGGCTACAAGCTCTTTGCCTGTACCGCTTTCGCCGGTTATTATCACTGAAGCATTTGATTGGGCAACACTTTCAATTTCACGGAGCACCTTTTGCATTGTTTCACTCTTGCCGATAAGGTCTTCCACATTTTCAAGAGAAACGATTTTTTCTTTCAGGATTTCGTTTTCTTCAGTCAGCGAAATTTGTTTAGTGGCATTTCTTACTAAATGAGATAAGTCATCGGGATCGAAAGGTTTTGTCACGTAATCGAATGCACCGTCTTTAAGAGCCTGAACCGCTGTATCAACGGTGGCAAAGGCAGTCATCATGATTACGATGGAATTTTTTCGTAAGGATTTAATGCGCTTCAGCATCTCCAGACCGTCCATCCCGGGCATTTTGATGTCTGCAAGTACGATATCAAAATCGTCGGATTCAAGAATTGACAATGCTCTCTTCGCATCTTCGGCACATTCAACGCGATAACCGTCTTCGATAAACCAGTTGTACAATGAATCTCTAACAGAATCTTCATCGTCAACGATCAATATTGAAATTTTTCTCGCCATATCTGATTTTTCTTAAGCCCTTAACAATGGCAAAGTTACTAATATTGTTGTTCCTTTTCCCCGTTCCGATCTGACAGCTGTTTTTCCTTTGTGACTTTGAATAATACCATGGACGATTGATAAACCCAATCCGATGCCATTTGTTTTCTCCTTTGTGGAAAAGAAAGGTTCAAAAACATGCGGGATGTCTTCAACTGAAATACCTATTCCGTTATCAATAATTTCGATCCGGATATTTTCATCATCCGGATTACTGGTTTTGATAAGCACTTCTCCATTTTCCGAAACTGCCTCAAGTGCATTTACTAATATGGCAACACAAACCTGCTTTATCTGGTTTGGGCTGCAATATATCAGATCTGTTCTGGCAGCAAAATCTGACAAGAAGCTGACATTGGCAACTTTCATGGGATGAGTCATCAATTCGAAGGTATCGAGCAGGATTTCATGAAGA
>Ga0209538_1001514_pt1 | contig 12266 bp, 16 predicted proteins | sample BarGraNGADG00211_2_FD_184492 | JGI IMG/M metagenome (GOLD analysis project Ga0209538, IMG submission 184492) | Arctic peat soil microbial communities from Barrow, Alaska - Barrow Graham LP Ref core NGADG0004-211 (SPAdes) (version 2) | ecosystem: Environmental > Terrestrial > Soil > Wetlands >... | reverse complement strand
TCCCGTAGACTCGGCACGGCATGGCCCCTCAGACTCGCTTCCGCTGCGTTTCCTGCGCCGCCGACTTCCCGATCGAGGAAGTCCGGACCGCGTGCGCGACCTGCGGGTCCCTCCTCGACGTCGAGCACGACCTGGCGTCCTTCGGACGGTCGGGGGCCGACTGGCGCAGCCTGTTCGACCGCCGGCGGTCGGCGCTCCCGGGCCTGGCCACGAAGCCGTACGAGCAAAGCGGCGTCTGGCGCTACCGGGAGCACGTTCTTCCCTGCCTCCCCGAGGTCTCGATCGTCAGCAAGCCGGAAGGGAACACTCGCCTCTACCCGGGACGCGCTCTCGGAGACGAGCTCGGACTCTCCCGGATGTTCGTCAAGCACGAGGGGGAGAACCCGACCCTGTCGTTCAAGGACCGGGGGATGACCGTCGGGGTCTCGTGGGCGCGCCACCTCGGCATCAGGGACGTGGCCTGCGCGTCGACCGGTGACACGTCGGCCGCCCTCGCCGCCTACGCCGCCGAGGTCCCCGGGATGCGCGGGATCGTCCTTCTCCCCGACGCCAAGATCACCGACGAGCAGCTGGCCCAGGCGCTCCACTACGGCGCCACGACACTGGCACTATCCACCGACTTCGACGGCTGTATGAAGGTGGTCGCCAACCTCTCGTCGGCCCACCCGATCTACCTCCTGAACTCCAAGAACCCGGTCCGGATCGAGGGGCAGAAGACGATCGCCTGGGAAGCGATCCATGACCTCGGCTGGGAGGTCCCCGACTGGTTCGTCGTCCCGGTCGGCAACGCCGGCAACATCTCCGCCATCGGCAAGGGGCTCCGGGAGTGGCTCTCGCTCGGCGTGATCGAGAAGAAGCCTCGCCTCGCCGGGGTCCAAGCCGACGCCGCCGACCCGTTCTACCAGTCTTACCAGACCGGCTTCACCAGGCGGATCACGCGGACGGCCGGAGAGACGGCCGCCTCGGCGATCCGAATCGGCGCCCCTGTCTCATACCCGAAGGCGGAGAGGGAGATCAAGTTCTGGAACGGCGTCGTCGCACGTGTCACCGAAGCCGAGCTGATGGCCGCTGCCGCGCTCGCCAACCGGCACGGCCTCGCCATCTGCCCCAACTCCGCGGTCGCCCTCGCCGGTGCGAAGAAGCTTCGGGCCGAAGGGACGATCGGGAAGGACCAGCTCGTCGTCGTCGTTGCGACGGCACACGCCATCAAGTTCTCCTCCCCGGCGGCCGCCTTTCACGCCAGCGGCGCTATCGGCGCGAACCCTGTCCGGAAGATCGACGGGACGCTCGCCGCGGTCGAGAGGGCACTGGGCCTTTGACGCCGCCCGGCCTCGATCACTCCTCCTCTCCGGTCTCCTCGTCCTCGGTAATGCCCTAGTTCTCCCGGAGCGTCAGGACGGCGTGTTGTCAGAGGGTGCGATCAGTCGGGACGGGGTCCGCTCAGAGGGTGTGAAGTAATCTGGGAGGGGCCCCTTCCAGATTACTTCACACCCTCTGAGCCCTTCCGGGATCGAATGAACATGAGGGTCGAGGCGCCGACGTCGAACTCGTTCCTGCTCTCCAGCTGGAATTCCTGAATGGGCCGCTCGCCGACGTAGGTCCCGTTCGTCGACCCGAGGTCGATCAGCATCGCTTCTTCCTCCGCCACCTCGATCGCCGCGTGCTGACGCGAGCATTCGGAGTCCGACAGGAGGATGTCCGCGTCGGCCCGGCCGATCACGACCCGCGGCTTGTCGATCTCGAAGATCTTGCCGGCGTCGGGGCCGGCGGTGCAGGCCAGGGAGAGGCGCTCCCAATCCGGGAGCTTCAGGCGCTTCCCCTCGGTTCCGGGTCCCGTGCCGCCCGGCGTCTGGTAGCTCCCCGTCCGGTTGGCCGGGGCCGTGGCCGGAGGAACGGAAGCGGCAGCCCGCTTGTGCGGCCCTCCCCCCATCGCCGTCACGTCGAGGGAGAAATCGCCGGCACGAAGGATCGGCGAGTGGAGCGGTGCGATCTCTTCGGGCTCGCCGTCCGTGACGGGCGCCGCCGTCAGGGCCAGGTTCCTGATCTCGAAGATCGTTTGGCACTTCGTGCACCGAATCCTCTTGACGGCCGCGCTCCCAAACCGCTTCTCGTCGTAGTGGTACCGCGTCTTGCAGTTCGTGCACTGGATGATCAACGGCCTCTCCCCGGTCCGGACGTCATCTTCTCGGAATTAGACCTTGCGCTCACGGTTCCATCAACCATCAACCATCAACCATCAAGGGAAGGACGGGCTCCGCCGACGCCGCGCGCGTGCCGAACGAGCCGGGGAACCGCCTCAAGGAGCCGGTCGATCTCCTCGTCGGTCGTCGTCCGGCCGAACGAGAAGCGGAGAGTCGAACGGGCGTCCGCCGGCGCCACGCCGAGCGCGAGGAGGACGCGGCTCGGTTTCGTCGTCCCGGCGTGACAGGCCGAACCGGCCGAGACGGCGATTCCTTCGAGGTCGAGGGCCACGACGAGCGACTCCGCGTCGATACCGGGAATCAGGACCGAGGAGACTGTGGGGAGACGCGTTGCGCCCGAGGCGTGGAACCGGACTCCCGGCAGCCGGGTCCGGAGCACTTCCTCGAAACGGTCCCGCAACGAGGCGAGGCGGCGTCCCTCCTCCGTGATCCTCTCGACTGCAACCCGGATCGCGGCGCCGAGGCCCACGATCGCGGGCACGTTCTCTGTCCCGCCCCGTCTCCCGTTCTCCTGCCCCCCGCCGGGCTGGAGGGCGAAGACCGCAACTCCGCGGCGGACGTAGAGCGCTCCCGCCCCCTTGGGCCCACCGAACTTGTGTCCGGTCAGCGAGAGAAGGTCGACGCCGAGAGCCGCCACGTCGATGGGTATCTTCCCGACCGCCTGGACCGCGTCGGTGTGGAAGACCACCCCGGCCTCCCGTGCGCGCCGGCTCGCCTCGGGCAGTCTCTCGAAGAGAGCACCGGTCTCGTTGTTGGCGAGGATCGCCGCGAGGAGAGCCGTCCCCGGGCCGAGAAGGCCTCCCATTTCCGCTTCGGGCAGCCCCTCCCCGTTCACCGGGATCTCATGGACCGTGAACCCTTCTCGTCCGAGCGCCATGACCGCCTCGTGCACGGCTGGGTGCTCGGCCGCGGTGCAGGCCACCACCGTCCGGCGCGGGTCGGCTCCCCTCGCGGCCGCCGCACCGCCCCGGATCGCCAGGGCGTTCGACTCGGTCCCTCCCGACGTGAAAACGATTTCGGCGGGGGAGGCGCCGATCGCTCGGGCGACGGACTCCCTCGCCTCCTCGACGGCCCGGCGCGCCTCCCGTCCCGGGCGATGGACCGATGACGGGTTCGCCGCCAGCGAGCGAAGCCACGGCAGCATCGCGTCGAGCGCCTCTGGGGCGAGCGGCGTCGTCGCGTGATGGTCCGCGTAGAGGAGGGAAGCCTGTGGCATTTGCCTCGCCCCGATTGTACGGGCCTGGGGGAGGCCTCCGGGATCCCGGCCGCCGCCAGATGCGTAGACTGAGGCGAATGCTGGCCGCCCCGCTGCTCCTGGTCTCCTGCCTGACGGCCCGCGCGATCAGCGGTCACCGCCCATGACGCTCCCTTCCGTCCTTCTCGCGTCCTCGTCGCGCCGGCGCCAGGACTTCCTGCGCGCGCTCGGGATCCCGTTCCAAACTTTTGCCCCACACGTCGACGAGTCGCTCTTACGCGGCGAGGACCCTTTCGCTGCCGCCGAGCGGCTGGCCCGGGCGAAGGCCTCCGCAGCAGCCTCGGCAGCAGCCGCCGCGGCGGCAGGCGCGAGCGACGCCGAGACGCTGGTCATCGCGGCCGACACTCTCGTCGTCCTGGAGGGACGGGCGCTCGGCAAGCCCGCAAATCGGGCCGACGCCCGCGCGATGCTGCGGGCGCTCTCCGGACGGCGTCACGAGGTCGTCACCGGGGTCGCCCTGGTCCACCGCGGCGCTCTCGTCTCCGGGCGGGACGTAACGGAGGTGGCCTTCGCCCCGCTCGACGACCCGACGATCGGAAGGTACGTCGAGAGCGGGGAAGCGGACGACAAGGCGGGAGCGTACGCCCTTCAGGGACTCGCCGGCTTCTTCATCGACGGGATCGAGGGCTCCCCCTCGAACGTCGTTGGCCTCCCGGTCCGTCTCCTCTACACCCTCGCGGCCCGGCTCGGCGTCGATCTACTCGCCCTCTGACCGGTCGCCCGTCAGACCGCCCGCCGCGCCGTGGCCCGTGCGGCCTGAAGGACTCCCGCGAAGACCCGCCCTTCCTCGAGCGTCCCGGCTCCGATCCCGATCGGCACGGGACGGGCCACCGGCCCTTTCCCTTCCCGCCAGTCCCCGAACAGGGCGTTCAGCATCTCCGTCTTCTTCTGGCAGGCTGTTGCATCGGCCTCGAAGAGCAGGACCAGGAGCTCGTCACGCTCCCATCGGAAGACGAGGTCGGTGTCGCGGGTGATCGCCGCGAGGACCCGCCCTGCCACCGCGAGCACATCAAGCGCCGTCTCGCGGTCACAGTCCGTCTCCAGGTCCCCGAGGTCGAGGACGACCGACACGACCGACAGCGCGGACCCGTGACGTTTCGCCCGCTCGAGCTCCCGCCCGATGACCTCGTCGAAGTAGACGCGGGAGTAGAGTCCCGTCTCCGGGTCCCTGATGCCGGCGTCGAGGGGAACCACGGCGCGGATTTTAGTCGAATGAGGGCGGAGCGGCGCGGCCCCGTCCAGCGGATCGGTCATCGGCTCCCTGCCGGTTCCCAGAGCGTCTCCGCCTCGCCGTACGCGCGCGATGCGAACCGTGACAGGACGAAGAAGAGGTCCGAGAGGCGGTTCAGGTAGATGAGACACTGGGCGCCAATCACCTTGTCCCGGGCCAGCGTCGTCACGACCCGCTCGGCCCTCCGGCAGACGGTCCGGGCCTGGTGCAGGAGCACGCTGACCTCGCCTCCCCCCGGCAAGACGAAGGAGCTCAGCTCCGGGAGACCGGTGTTGAACGCGTCGATCGTCTTCTCGAGGGCCTGGACGTGACGGCGTTCGATGACCGGCTGCTTCGGATGACGGTCCGCCGGCAGCGTGGCGAGGTCGGACCCGAGGTGGAAGAGCTCGTTCTGGATCCGGTCCAGGATTCGCTCGATCCGGGCCCGATCGCCGGCCGAGATGGCCGGGGCCGTCCGGTTTGCCGTCCGCGCGAGGCCAACGACGGCGTTCAGCTCGTCGACCGTCCCGTAACTCTCGATCCGGACCGAGTCCTTGGCGATCCGCTGCCCCCCCACGAGGCTGGTCTCGCCGCTGTCGCCACCCCGGGTGTAGACGCGGTTGATCCTGATCGGCATCGGCGCCTCCTTCTCCGGCTCGGGCTCTTCGTCCCGGATAAACTCCCGAGCGATGATCAGGACCGATTATCACAACCATACCGCTCGTTGCGGGCATGCCGGCGGCACGATGCGGGAGTACGTCCTCGCCGCGCTGGGTCGGGGCGTGACCGAGATCGCCTTCACCGACCACGTCCCGCTCTACTTCCTTCCTGGCGACGATCCCGACCCCGGGCTGGCGATGACCCGGACCGAGCTTCCCGGCTACGTCGCCGAGGTCGAGGTGCTCCGGGCCGAGTTCGCCGGGCAGATCGACGTCCTCCTCGGGATCGAGGCCGACTACGCCGAGGGGTTCGAGGAGAAGCTGAAGGAGCTGCTGGCCCCCTTCCCCTGGGACGTCGTCCTGGGCTCGGTCCACCGCGTCGCGGGGGGCTGGATCGACGCGCCCGGCTCCGGAAAGCGGCACGAGACCGAGGGGAGCACGGCTCTTTGGACCGAGTACTACCGCCTGATCGCGAAGGCTTGCGCCTCGAGGCTCTTCGACGTGATGAGCCATTTCGACCTCCCCAAGAAATTCGGCCACCACCGCCCGCCCGAGGCTCTCGGCGTCGAGAAAACGGCCGTCGAGGCCGCGGCGAAGGCGGGGGTTGCCATCGAGGTTTCCAGCGCGGGCCTCCGGAAGCCCGTCGCCGAGGTCTACCCCGGACCGGCGCTCCTCAGAAAGCTCGTCTCCGCCGGAGTGCCGGTCGTCTTCTCATCCGACTCCCACGCCCCCGCCGAAGCTGGCTGGGGCCTAGAAAAGACCCTCGCCGCGGCAAGAGATGCTGGCGCGACGAGCCAGCTATCCTTCCGGCGTCGTGCGGCGACGAGCCACCCGATCGACGCCTAAATACTGGCGCTTCGCGCCTACCCCTCCATAGCCAGGAGCGAACAGTCTGGGATCCCTGGGGCGCGGAGAGGGAGCGCCGAAGACGCGCGGGAGAACCCGGCCGCGGGTTCTCCCGATCTATGTTGGCCGCCCTCGGCAGAGGCGCGCAGCGGCTCTGATCTGACGCTCCGCGTCAGATCAATCCCTTGTCCTGGAGCTCCTGGCAGTCGAGGCAATGTCGGGCCCAGGGAACGGCGTCCAGACGCTTCTCCTGGACCGGCTGGCCGCAATGGACGCAGGTCCCGAACGTGCCCGCATCCAGGCGGATGAGGGCCTGCTCGATCAGCAGGAGGATCTTCCGGTCCGTCTCCGAGAGCGAGTAGGCGAACTCCTTCATGTACGACGAGGTCGCCCGGTCGGCCATATCCTGTGCCGACTCGTCCACCGTCTCGTCCGAGACTTCTCGGTTCTTCGCGAGATCCGCAAGCAGTTCGTCGCGTTTGGCGAGGAGCCGCTTCCGGACCTTCTCGGTCAGATCTTTCTTGGTGGCGGTGGTCTTTAGCTGAGCGGCGGTCTTCGAAGGCATTTGAATATCTCCCTGAGCGGCTTCGACCTAGAGAGGCGGCGGAGGATAGCACGCCTCTCCCTCGGGCGGAGGGTCGGTTGGCCGGTCAGCTCCCCACCCCGCGACGGCGCACGTAGAGGGTCTTTCGGGCCACTCCGAGGCGGCGCGCAGCCTCGGCGACGTTCCCGCCGCACTCGTCGAGCACCAGCGTGATGTAGGAGTCGGTCAACGCCCTCAGCGTCCACCCCGCGCGGATCGCGGCCCTGACGAGCTCCTCCGGATCCGATGGGCCAACGAGCGCCAGCTGAGAGACGTCGACCGTCGCCGCCCCCCGCGATCGGGCTTCCGGGCCGGCCCGGAGGAGCACGTTCTCCAGCTCCCGCCAGTTGCCCCGCCACGGGTGGGAGCGCAGCGCTGCCTCCGCGGCGGGCGTGAGGCGGCCCGGCCCCCCCGCCGCGCGGAGAATCGCCCGAGAGGCCGGGACGATGTCCGCCCGGCGGTCGGTTAGGGACGGGAGCCGGACGGTGATCACCGCCAGGCGGTACAGAAGGTCCTCACGGAAGAGGCCGCTCCTTGCCCGCTGCGGAAGGTCCGTGGGGCCCGAAGCCACGAAGCGGGCCCGAATTAGCGTGCTCCGGGTCCCGCCGACCCGGCGAAGGTTCCGCTCCTCCAGCAGACGGAGGAGCTTCCCCTGCCCACGCAGGGAGAGGGCGTCGATCCGGTCGAGGTAGATCGTCCCCTCTCCGGCACCTTCGAGGAGGCCGGGCTTCCCCGCCACCGCTCCCGTGAACGCCCCCTTCTCGTGCCCGAAGAGCTCGCTCTCCAGGAGGTCGTCCGCTAGAGCCCCCATGTCGATCTTCACGAACGGCTCGGCAGCCCGGGCAGACAGTTCGTGGAGGAGCCGCGCTAGCCGGTCCTTGCCGGTTCCCGGATCGCCGAGAAGGAGGATGGTCACGCCGGAGTCGAGGCTCCGGCCGAGGCGCCTCAGCTCCTCGGCCAGGCCCCGATGGCGTGTGGCGAAGATCGGGGGGGAGGCGTCAGCCCGAGAATGCCGCGGTGGCGTCAGCCGCATCGCCCCATAGCCGCTCCAGCCCGTAGAAGCGGCGCGCCTCCTCGTGGAAGAGGTGGAAGATGACGTCGCCGTAGTCGAGGAGGATCCAGCGCGCCGACCGGTACCCCTCGATCGAGTACGGACGGCGGCCTTCTCCCTTCATCGCCATCTCGACCGCGTCGGCGAGCGCCTGCGTCTGGCGCTCGTTCGTGGCCGTGGCGACGACGAAGTAGTCGGACATCGCCGTCAGCCCCTGCAGGTTCAGGACCAGCAGCTTCTCCGCCTTGTGGTCGAGGAGCGCGGCGACGCTTTTCTTGAGCTGCTGCGTCACGCGCGCGTCGATCTCCTCGTCGCGCGCCCGGCGTAGCTCGGTTCGCTCGGAGACGGGAGGAGCCTTCTCTAGCGTCGCGGCGATCAGCGCGTCCACGGCGCCGACGAGCGGGGTCGGAGCGGCCCCCTTCTTCGCCCGCGCGGGGCGTTTCAGCCGAGCTGGTAGATCCCTTCCCTTCGGAGATACGTCTCGACGGGTGGAGGGACGCTTCCGGCCAGTCCCTCCCCGGACACCACTGCTTTTCTTATCCACGTTGAGGAAATTGTAACCGGTACGTTCCCACCCCAGAACAACGAGGCCCCTTCCGGGGTATCGTCCGGGTTCGCCCCGGCCGGGGCGAACCGTTCTTTCAGCTCGGCCGGAAGCGCGGCCAGGCACTCTGAGCGCCCTGCCGGCTCGCGGTAGACCACCGCGATCGGGAACTCCTCCACGATCTCCCTCCAGGCCCGCCACGTCGGCAGGCCGAGCAGGGAGTCGGAACCGATCAGGAGATAGACCTGCGTCCCTGGCAGGATCGCCCGGAAGTGCCGCAGCGACTCGACGGTGTACGTCGTGCCGCCTCGGTCGACCTCGAAGTCCGAGACGAAGAAGGCCGGGTACGAGGCGATCGCCATGGCCACCATCGCGAAGCGGTGGTACGCCGACGCGGACGGCCCGGCCGGCTTGTGCGGAGGGACGTACGAGGGGACGAAGACGACGGCGTCGAGGCCTAGGCGGCGCCGAACCTCCTCCACCGGCTCCAGGTGGCCGCGATGGATCGGGTCGAACGACCCCCCGTAGACCGCGATCCGGCGAGGGACGACCGCTTCCCTCTCCGTCACGCGCCCCCCTCTGCCTTCAGCTCCTCGAGCCGATGCCCGACGAACCGGACGAATGGGTCCAGCCCCTGGTGGGCGGCACCCGAGAGGGAGAAGAACTTCTCCCCGCGGCTCCTCGCCGCCTTCCGGAGGGCAGCGACCTGCTCCTCAGAGGTGACGTCCGACTTCGTGGCCACCAGGATCCGTTCGCGGGCTGCGAGCTCCGGGCTGAAAGCCTCCAACTCCCGTTCGATCACCGACACGGCCCGCTCGGCGTCCCCCTCCAAGTCTTCCGATGCGAGGGCCGAGGCGTCAACCAGGTGGCCGATCAGGCGGGAGCGCTCGACGTGGCGGAGGAAACGGATGCCGAGGCCATGTCCCTCATGGGCCCCTTCGATGAGCCCCGGGATGTCCGCGGCGACGAAGGTCCGGAACCGGTCCCACGAGACGACGCCGAGGTTCGGGATCAGCGTCGTGAAGGGGTAGTCCGCGATTTTCGGCCGCGCCGCCGAGATCGCCGCGATGAGGGTCGACTTGCCGGCGTTCGGGAAACCGACCAGGGCGATGTCGGCCAGGAGCTTCAGCTCGAGGGCGAGCGTCCTCTGCTCCGCTTCCGTGCCGGGCTCGGCCCGGCGGGGGGTCCGGTTCGTGGAGGTGGCGAAACACGCATTCCCGCGCCCCCCGCGGCCTCCCTGGGCCACGAGGAGCGTCTCCCCGGCCGCGATCAGGTCCCCGAGGACCTCTCCCGTGTCGGCGTCCCGGATGACGGTACCGACCGGCACGTCGACCGACTCGTCCGGCCCCTTCTTGCCGTGGCAGTTCGACCCCTCGCCGTGACGGCCGCGCCCTGCCGCAAACCGCTTCTTGAAGCGGAACGGGTAGAGGGTGTTGAGACTGGCATCGGCCACGAGGCGGACCGACCCGCCGTCCCCGCCGTCCCCGCCGGAGGGCCCCCCTCTCGGGACCGACTTCTCGCGCCGGAACGCGACACACCCGTTCCCCCCGTTCCCGGCGGAAACTTGGATGAGCGCCTCGTCGATGAACATCGCAGCCGCGGGCTTTCTGGATCGGGGGCCTTCAGGCCTCGCCGCCCAGTCCTGCCAGGGACATCCCGCCCAGTCCCGCCAGGGACGTCAGCTCGCCGCCGGCTCGGACTTCGGGATGATGCTGACGTACCGCCCGAGGCGGCCCTTGTCGTGGAAGCCGACGATCCCGGCGACCTTCGCGAAGAGCGAGTCGTCGTTGGCGCGGCCGACGTTCTTCCCCGCTTTGAGAGGGGTTCCCCGCTGACGCACGAGGATCGAGCCGCCGGTCACCGTCTCGCCGGCGAAGCACTTCACGCCGAGCCGCTGGCTGTTCGAGTCGCGCCCGTTGCGGGAGGAACCCTGTCCTTTTTTGTGAGCCATCTCGTCTCCTCCCTCTACGTCTCGATCGAGCGGACCCGGATCTCCACCAGGTTTTGCCGGTGGCCATGCGTCCGCTGGAAGCCCTTGCGCTTCTTCTTCTTGTAGACGATGAGCTTGGGTCCCCTCATCTCACGGACGACCTCGGCCTTCACGGAAGCGCCTTCCAGGAAGGGCTTGCCGAGATGGAGCCCGTCCTCGCGTCCGATGGCGAGGACTTCGCTCAGGGAGACCTCGTCCCCCTTCGAGAGGGTCGCGCTCAAGACGCGCTCGATGCGGACCACGTCGCCCGCGCTGACGCGGAGCTGTTTTCCCCCGGTGCTGATGACTGCATACATGATCGAAAGACCTCCGGTAACGGTCAAAGGGCGGAGAAGTTACCACCGGCGGCCTCGGCTGTCAAAAGGACCGTCTCGGCCGAGTTCCGTCAGCGCGCTAGAACTTCACCGCCGGTGGCTTCTCGGAGCCCTCGGTCGCCTTGAAATAGGGGCGCTCCCGGAACCCGGCGAGGTTCGCCATGATCACCGCCGGGAACGACCGGCGCAGCGTGTTGTAGGTCTGCGTCAGCTGATTGAACCGCCCCCGCTCGACCGAAATTCGGTTCTCGGTCCCTTCGAGCTGTGCCTGGAGCTCCCGGAAGTTTTGCGTCGCCTTCAGCTCGGGGTACTTCTCCACCGTCACGAGGAGGCGGGAGAGGGCGGACGAGAGCCCGTCCTGCGCCTTCTGGAACCGCGCGAACGCCTCGGGGTCCTTCAGCGACGTCGGGTCGAGCTTTGTCTGGGTAGCCGACGCGCGAGCCTGGATGACCGCCTCGAGGGTGCCCTTCTCGAAGCTCGCGGCCCCCTTGACGGTCTCGACGAGGTTCGGGATCAGGTCGGCCCGCCGCTGGTAGACGTTCTCGACCTGCGCCCATCCGGCGTTCACGGCCTGCTCGGAGGCATTCAGCTTGTTGTAGGAGCCGGCGGCCCACATGCCGGTGAACAAGACGACGACCAGCACGGCGGCGAGACAGCCCAAAACGACTTTGTTGCCCATAAGTGCGGTGGATTTTATCAGGCGAGCCGTTCGAGGACTTTTGGCGGAAGGTAGAATTGAAGTTCCGCGTGCCCGGAGAGCGGGTCCCCCTCGACCTCGAAGGCCGCCGCGCCCGCCTTCTTCATCGGGACATCCAGACCATCGACTCCCCCAAGGAGCCTCCCGAATAGCCCTCCGAGGTGAGGCTGATGCCCGACCAGCAGGACCGACCCGGCGGGATGCTCCCGGATCAGCTTCAGGATGTCGCCCGGCGAGGCGCCGGGGCGGAGAGCCGGCGCCTCGACCGGTTTCCCCCGAAAGCCGACCGCCTCGAGGACCGGCGCCGCCGTCTGGTGGGCACGGACGAGCGGGGAGACGAAAACCCGATCGAACGACGGGACGAGCTTCGCGAGGCCCTTGGCGACCTGCCGCGCTCGTTTCTCGCCCGCGGCGGTCAGGCGGCGGTCGGCGTCGAGCCCGGTGGAGGAGCGCTCTTCCGCTTCGGCATGCCTGAGAAGAACGATCAACATTCGCCCATTCTGTCACTTTCCCTCAAATCGTCCACGAACCCCCACTGGAATCGGACCGCGAAGTTGGTACATAATCTCAATTCAAAGATCCGCAAGCCTTATCGGCGTGCGGAGAGGGCCACCCCCAACCTCACTAACATTGCAAGGAGAAACCCGTATGAGCACCCTGATTGGCTGCAAGGCACCCGAGTTCACTGCCGAAGGCGTTCTGAACGGCAAGTTCAAGACCTACAACCTGGCCGACTACCATGGCAAGTGGGTCGTTCTCTTCTTCTACCCGCTCGACTTCACCTTCGTCTGTCCGACCGAGATCCTGGCGTTCTCGGACCGCCTGGCCGAGTTCAAGAAGCTGAACGCCGAGGTCTTCGGCGTGTCGGTCGACTCCAAGTTCAGCCACCTCGCCTGGACCGAGAAGAAGCGCGAGG